>Ga0310123_10004578_pt1 | contig 10449 bp, 8 predicted proteins | sample CB6_AW_1057_MG_FD_203505 | JGI IMG/M metagenome (GOLD analysis project Ga0310123, IMG submission 203505) | Marine microbial communities from Western Arctic Ocean, Canada - CB6_AW_1057 | ecosystem: Environmental > Aquatic > Marine > Oceanic | place: Canada: Western Arctic Ocean | collected...
TCATTTCGAAGGGCGCGAACGACGCAATGAAACTGCCCTTCGCCAATTCGACCGCCTGTCTATTTTTCCCGAAAATATCGGTCATATGTACCTCCCGCAGTGGGAGCCTGTACATGGCATCCGTTTCCGTTGCTTTGGGCAGGCTGTTCCAAAGGCGCAGCAAGGCAACGCCGTTTCGCTCAAACAGCGTTGTCGCCAGTATGAGTTCTTCGGAAAGCTGTAGAAACGGCTGCCTCATGGCCGGTGCGATTTGAATGACGCCCCGCAGGTGCTGTGCGCTGAGATAGGTTGGCAACTTCTCGGGCGGATTCATCTTCGGGTGACGCAAGCGGCGCGGCCGGATTTTCCGGAGCACGTTTCGGAGATGAAGAAAGGCACTGAGCTTGCGTAGCGTCCGGACGATTTTTTCGCGCAGAGCCTTGCCGGCGGCGCTACAACGTTGGTCGATGTAATCGGTCCGAAATATCGGCGTGAGATCGGTGAGTTGCGACAAGTGTTGCTCGCGGTGGGCGGCGAATTCTGTGAGACATCCCGCGAGATCGCTGATCGAGCGGTCGGCCAGACCGAGGTTGCGTTCGTGATCAAGGAGTTATTGTGTATAGGTGTGGATCATCGTCCGGTCCCCATTTTGACATGAGGAAGGTTTTCGGCTATCTTTAACGATACTAGTAAGCTGCTTAAACACAGTCTGTTGTGATCTAACCGAGAGAAATATACGTTTTGGACGGCACGAAATCGAAGCGTGATCGAGAACCTTTGTCACCCTAATTTTTCACCCTAATTTTCCGAGATGCCTCGTTGCGGGGTGCTCTGTATCCGTACCACGGTCGCAGGTCGAATCCGACACCACGGCATCGAGGTTCAGGAGAAAGATTAGGGGTGTCATACCACTCTGCGAAATATCGCTACGCAGCACGAGCCGAGCCCGGGTTGCAGAACTGATCCCGAAGCAGCCCGAAGCAACCAACGGCGTGTCGGCCGCACCTCATCGGCGGCGTTGCGCCCTTGCAGGGCTGGCGTCGACATCCTTACCCGTCTTGCGCTTTGGGCTTCTATTTAGGTTTTAACGCGACCCCTATCCTCATGGATACTGCTCGCAGCAGAAAAACGATGGGAAATCGAGGCAAGGAGAACCAGCCATGCCAAATCCCATACCTGCTCTCGGCAAGGTCATTGTCGATGGGCAGGAGATTGACATTCTTCCAGGCGACACGCTGGGGGCGTGCATGATGCGGGCCGGCGTCTTGGCGACGCGTCGCTCACGATCTGGTCAATTGCGCGGATTGTACTGCGCCATCGGTGTTTGTAATGAATGTTTGGTCAGCGTGGACGGGATTGACAATTTTCGCGCTTGCATGACGGTCGCTGAACCGGGAGCCAGAGTCGACACCGGGAGAGAACCTGGATGACGGTTTCCCCCAAAAAGCATCTTGTCGTTGCCGGTGGCGGACCAGCTGGTATCTCGGCGGCGACGCGGGCTGCCCAGCGGGGTATAGCCGTCACCGTGGTAGATGAATATGACAGGCTGGGAGGGCAATACTTTCGTGGACGACAAGAATCAACTGCAGCCGGGTCACCTCGGCATTTTTTCCGTGAGTCACCAAGCGTGCAAATTATCGCCAATGGGGTCGTTGTCGATACACCTACCAAGGGTGTGCTTTCGGTCTGGAAACAGGGCGGTAGCGTGCAATCGCTCACGTACGATGCGTTGGTCGTGGCAACGGGCGCCTACGATCGAACTGTCGCCTTGCCGGGTTGGACCTTGCCAGGCGTCCTCACGGCGGGCGGGGCCTCGACGCTGGCCAAAGCCCACGGAGTTACGCCTGGCCGGCGCATGCTGGTTGCCGGTTCGGGTCCCTTCCTTCTTGCGGTTGCCGACGATCTAAGCGCCAGGGGTTGCGACGTCCAAGTCGTCGAGGCCACACCGCTGCGCACGTCGGTGGGTGGGCTACCGACGATCGCCCGCGACCCGGTGATCACGCGCCAAACGATGGGATACCTGTTGCGTCTTAGATGGCGACGAGTTCGGCGCCGGTATGCTAGTATGGTAACTGCGATTCACGGTCACGACCGCGTCGAGGCGGCGACGATTCATCGCGTTGATTCAGCCTGGCGGCCAATTTCCGGCTCGGAATCGACCATCGACGTAGATGCGGTTTGTCTCGGTTTCGGCTTCGTGCCGCAGCTCGAATTGGCCCAGGCACTGGAGTGTACGATTGGCTATTGGGAAGAGTCATCGGACTTTTACGTGAAAACGGATGAAGCGATGCGAACATCGCAAGCGAATGTTTTCGCTGCGGGTGAGGTAACGGGAATAGGTGGCGTACAGGTCGCTAAAGCGGAGGGGTGTCTGGCCGGATTGACGGCGGCGTACGATCTGGGGTTGATCGAAAAAAGCAGCTACGATGCTGAAGTCCGGCAATTGACCCGTCGACTTGTTCGCGCACGCCGTCTGGGCGATTGGATCCGTCGTGCTTATCGGCCTCGTGCTGGTTTATGGTCATTGGCCGATGCCCAGACCATGTTGTGTCGGTGCGAAGACGTCACCATGCAGTCCACCGAGGAAGCGCTGGCGCATAACCCGGCCACACCCTATGCGGTGAAGACGGCGACGCGGGCCGGGTTTGGACTTTGCCAGGGTCGGATCTGCAGCCCTTATTTGATTGAATGGCTGCGCGCACGGCACGGTTATCGAGTGCCGGAGGAAGAACGGCCGTGGCGGGTTCGTCCGCCGATTCGGCCAGTGCCGGTGGGGGCATGGTTGACGGATCGGGAGTAGTTTACGCAGATAAATGAACCGGGTTACGGTTGACAAACCGAGTGAAAAGTCGCCTTAAAGACGCCGTCATCATTGGCGGCGGCATCATCGGCGCAGCCTGTGCCGAGGCGCTCTCTCGCGCAGGATTGCAGGTTGCCCTGATCGAACGACTCGGCTTAGCCGCGGGTGCCTCCAGCGCCTGCCAAAGTGGCGTAGGCTTTGGGATATCGAAGGACGACTACACGCTGCGCTTGCATCTTGCCGCGGTGAGGGCCTATCAGGAATTCACTGCCGATGGTACGGATGTTGACTATTGCCATCACGGGACTATCCTGGTGGGCGAGCCGGACGAAGAGACGGAATTGAAGGCCAGTTTGCAGAGATTGCGTGACATCTCGGTACGCTGTGAGTGGCTCGACGAATCCACGCTGCGCGAAGCTGAACCAGCTTTGTCGCCAGAGATTTGTGGCGCCGCACGATTCGAAGATATGGGCCAAGTTTCACCCATGCGAGTCGTTAACGAGATGGTTCGCAGGGCGATTCGCAAGGGAGCTGAGATCCACACGAATACTGAAGTGAAGGGGATTGAGGTGAGCAGCGGAAAAGTCACCGCGGTGGTTACCAGTCAAGGGCGTATCCTGAGCGAGTTGATCGTTGTCGCAGCGGGTGCCTGGAGCCGGCAGATTGGCGAGTTGGTTGGCTTGCGGGTTCCAGTCTGGCCCCTGAAGGGACATATTCTGGTTACCGAGCCGGTGCGCGGCATGCTGCGGCATTACGTCACGGAGACGGGTTACGAAGCGACCGTGGCGGCCATGCAAGCGGCAAGTATTGACGCCGCCGGCCCGCGGCCAGGTTCTCCTCAAACCGCAGCCGTTTTGCAAAACCTCCCCAGTGGCCAAATCCTCATCGGCAGCAGCCGCGAATTCGCAGGATTCGACCGCGAGGTGAATCGTGAGCGACTTGCTCAGATCGCGACCCGCGCTGAACGCCTGGTGCCGGGTTTACGGCGGCTGCGAATTATTCGAACCTATGCGGGACTGCGGCCTTGGACACCGGATGGCCTGCCGCTGGTCGGGCGGACAGCGCAGGTTGAGGGTATGGTCTTTGCGACGGGGCATGGCGGTAACGGTAATACCTTGGCACTGATAACCGCCCGGCTGGTGGCCGAATTGATGACTGGCCAAGCGACGACCTTGGACACTACTCCCCTGTCGCCAGACCGATTCGAGATGAATGGATTGTGAAACCATGTTACGTATCTTGATCACCGGCGCTAACCGCGGACTCGGTTTCGAGTTCGCACGGGTGTACCTTGCTCGCGGCGAACATGTGTTTGCCGGAGTGCGCCCGACGGCCAACGCCGACGCATTAAACGCTTTGCCCGTGGCTTCGCCGGAACAACTAACGATGCTTAGCATGGATGTTACGGATGAATACGCGATCGACGATGCCATCAACCGCATTGCGTCCCAGACAAATGGGCTGGATTTGCTGATCAACAACGCCGGGCGATTGACGCGAGGAGAAACTCCCATAAATGTCAAAGCCGAAACGATGCTGTCCGAGTACCATGTCAACGCGGTCGCGCCCATGGTCGTGGCTCAGAAATGTCTTGGTTTGTTACGTGCGGGGCAACATCCTAGGATCATTAACCTGGCTTCGATGGTTGGTTCGCCGGGTCACAAGGAGGATGGCAGCCTTTACAGTTATCATGCCAGCAAGGTGGCGCTGCATTTACTGACCCGGGCCTTGGCCTTTGACCTGAAAGATGAGCGTATCATCGTCGCCGCCGTGTGTCCTGGTTGGGCACGGACAGAAATGAGTGAGGGCGAGGGACCACTTTCGCCATCTGAGTCGGCCACCGCAATGGTCCAGGTCATTGACGGGCTAGTCGAATCGGACGCGGGTTGTTGTTATATGTGGACGGGGAAAACGCAACCTTGGTAATATACCAGCGAATCTGCGAACTCCGCGTTAAAATTTTTGGAGGTACAACTTGACCGGTAAACTGAACCAGTTATTCACACCTCTGGATCTCGGCCCCTTCAAGTTGCGGAATCGGTTGATCTGCACGGGGCACAATCCGCATTACGACGAAGGGGGATTGATCGGCGACCAGCAGATTGCATTTCATGCGCGCAAAGCCGAGGGTGGAATGGCGCTGAGCACGACGGGAGCAACAAGCGTCCATCCGTCGGGCGGAACGCGGCCTGAGGCACCGCTGATCAACCATGATGACTCCGTCATTCCCGGTTACCAAAAGTTGGCCGAGGCCATGCACGCGTATGGGGCTCGGATGCTGGTCCAGTTGGTTCACGCGGCGTCGGCGATGGCCTCACGCCGCTCCGGGTACGTGCTTTGGGCACCGTCGCAAACCGTGGGGGAGTTTGCCCACGAGCCGCCGCATGTGATGACGACCGGCGAGATCAGAACCATTGTGAATGCCTTTGCCCAAGCCGCTACGCGGGTCAGAACCGCGGGCTTGGACGGCGTCGAGTTGAATGGTTTCGCCGGTGCACTGATCCAGCAATTCCTCTCAAACCAGACGAATCGGCGCACGGACCAGTATGGTGGCAGCCTGGAAAACCGCTTGCGTTTTCTTACCGAGGTCATCACCGTTTGCCGGGAGGCGATCGGCAAGGATCTGGCATTGACGTTGAAACTGGCCGGCGACGAACTCTACGAGGAAGGGCTGCATTTGCCCGACATGCAGGAGATCGTGCGACACATTGACGCGCTTGGCATGATCGACATGTATGTCGTGGCCAGCGGTAACAATCTACACCGGTTTGCCCGCATCGATCATTGGCCGCCAACTCCTGCCCCGCACGGTTTGCACGTCCGCTTGGCCAAAGGCATCCGGGAAGTCACGTCCACTCCTGTCGCCGCGCTGTGCCGCATCGTCGATCCTCGTCATGCGGACCAATTGATCGCGGAAGGCAGTTGCGACGTGGTGGCGATGGTTCGCGCGACGCTGGCCGATCCGGACATCGCGAACAAGGCCTCGGAAGGCCGATTCGAAGACATTCGTCCTTGTGTCGGCGCCAACACGGGGTGTGTTGATCGGATTATCGCAGGAGGCCAAGCGCGGTGCATCTACAATCCCATCATCGGTCGCGAGCGCAAATGGGGCTCGTTGCCGAAAGCAGACGTCCCCTGTAGAGTCGTGGTCGTTGGTGGCGGGCCAGCTGGATTGGAAGCCGCTCGCGTCGCGGCCCAACGAGGTCACCGTGTGGTACTATTGGAACGGGCTGCGGAACTTGGCGGCACGGCGCGCATTGTTGCGCGTAAACCGGGGCGAGAGGAATTGGCCGGCATTCCGAATTGGCTTTCGGGACAGGTAGAGAAGCTCGGCGTGGAAATCCATCTGGCAACCGAGGCGACCGTTGAGCGAATTCTTGCCGAAGATCCAGACGCGGTGGTGTTGGCGACTGGAGCCAGGGATACGCCACCCAACGAACAGTTGGCGGATGCCAATGTTACCGTGGCGACGGCATGGTCTGTACTAGATGGCTCCGTTGCCCCCGGTCGTAATGTCTTGGTCGTCGATCACAACCGATCCGATACCGGATGTTCGGTAGCTGAGTTGATAGCTGATTCTGGCGGCAAAGCGGAGGTAATTAGCCGTCAATTTCATCCAGCCATCGACTTTGGGTTGACCAATACGATATCACTTTACAGGCGGTTGTTCCGCAAGGACGTCGAGTTGGCGGCGCACCACGAGCTTGGCAAGGTGCGCGACGGCGCGGTCCATGTGGTCAATTGCTATAGCGGCAAGGAGCGACGGATTGGTGACTTGGATATGGTGGTGTTCGTTACCGTGCCGACTCCGAACGACGAATTGCTTGCTCCGCTTCGGGTGGCTGGCGCGGAGGTTCACGCGATCGGCGACTGTGTGGCTCCCGGTGACATCGAAAACGCGACGTTCGAAGGCCACCGGGCGGCGCGGCAACTATGATTCGAATAGAAAGTTAAACAGTGACATGACCGGTTTGAGTTCAAACGAGATTGAGAGCTGTCTTGAATTCATCGGCGAATGTGAGGCAGGATGGGAGAAGTTTTTCCGGGAGGCCGGCGTTGTACCAATCGAAGTGTTCTATGAGGATCTGGGTGAATCGTTTCGCGAGACAGCGTTGCGCGTCCTGCGATACGTGGAGGTTACGCTTTCTGAGCATATCGACTGGGTTGAACGCGTGATGCAGAGAATCAGACGAGATCAACGAGAAGTGGGTTTTACGGTACCGCGAATCAGAAGTGGCTCACACACAACACACGGGGCCGAACAAACGGTTGTGAGCGACGCTTGAGAGCGCGCCTCAGCCGCAACCTTTTCTGGTCGCAGACTACTGCCTGTGATGGGAAAGGCGTCCGTGCCGGTTGAACCCTCCGCCGTGCGGTTTTCGGGTTCGACATTTTTGCGGTAGATTAGGTAACCGGTTGGCCGGGGCACGTTTCGCAAGTAGCGGTCAACGGTTTTTCGAACAGCATTAGAGAATCCAACGCTGCACTCGAACGCCGTTTCGATCCGTTTCACGGCGTCGCTGAGCTTATCGTCTTCATTGCGGAGCAGGAAATCGGCGGGAGAAACGTCAATAGGCCAAGGAAAGCTGAGCGGTCAGGTTGCCTGGATAACGGGCGACGCCTCCGGCATGGGGCAGGCGACCGCTGCAATTGTTCGCCGCCGAAGGTGCCGTGGTCGACATTGATGAAGAAAAGGGCGCCCAAGTGGTCGACGGAATAAACAGGAGCGGCAAAAGTGCCATCTTTTTCCTCTGCAACGGGGCTTTTGAAGAGCAGGTTCGGACTTCAATCTAGAACACGGTCGATCATTTCGACGGTCTGCAAATCACCGTCAATCAGTGCGGCAGAGTGGAATTGTGATGCGGTGACTCAGTGCGAATGACAATGTCAGTCTTCGTGTGCGCATGAGCGGTTCTGAACGGAGCGAGGAAAATCTCGCTCCTCGCCGCAGAGTGGGGCATCATTCATAAACGCCTATTCAACTCATGAGCGAAAGACATGGCACTTAAACTCGCCTGTTCCGACTTCACCTTTCCGTTGCTGGAACACAATGACGTACTCGACCTAATAAGGACACTTCGTATCAACGCGGTCGATATTGGCTTGATGCAGGATCGTTCGCATCTGCAGCCCGCCTCCGAATTCCGCAACGTTGCGCGGTCGGCGGCGGCGGTGAAGAAAAAGTTGGGTGACCGCGGGATGAAGGCATCCGACGTGTTCCTCCTGCCCGCCACCGACGAATTCTCCTTGGCGATCAACAACCCGATGGCATCGCGACGCCGGAAAGCGCGCAACTGGTTTGAGTGCACACTCGAGTATGCTGCACGATGCGGGGCGCGTCACGTGACGTCGGCGCCGGGTGTTCATTTCAAGGAGGAATCGCGGGCGCGCTCATGGAGCAACTGTTGCGATGAACTGGCATGGCGGGTGTCGCGCGCGAAGGCCAGTCGGATTTCGTTCGGCGTCGAGCCGCACATCGGCTCAATGATCGGGCGACCGGAGTCGGCACTTCGCTTGATCGGCGATGTTCCGGGCCTCACCTACTCCCTCGACTATTCGCATTTTACGCGTGTCGGCATTCCCGACCGGGACGTCGAGCCATTGCTTCAGCATGCCAGCCACTTTCACGTGCGCGGCTCCTGCAGGGGCGCGTTACAAGCGTCATTCGCCGACAACACAATCGACTTCAAACGAATTGTGAAGGTGATGAAGAAAACCGGTTACCGAGGCTATCTGACCCTCGAATATGTCCGCACCGAGTGGGAGAACTGCCTACGGGTTGACAACCTGAGCGAAACAATACGGTTTCGCGACTATCTGCGGTCATTGAACCGTTAAATTATACTCATCCCATGGGATGGTTCTATGAAGACAGGAAATGGCAACAATGAACCGGGGGCAGTAATGAACGCCGAACGCTGAACGCCGAAGGCGGCGGGGAAATGGATGCCGGCATGATGTCGGCACGGGATCACGGCTATCGCGGCAGTGTTTCCCTATTCGGCGTTCGATGTTTTGTCCCAATGCACCGGCAGAGAACCAGGCAGTGCACCAGGCAGTGCACCTAACCGGGATTATTCACGCGTAGTGAACAATCCACCCCTCCGGGGCCGTGAAGTTGTTGTTCTGCAAAAAACTAACTGGCCTACGCTGCGTTTCGGGGAGTAGGTGACTTCATCGTTCGGGCTGGCATGAGATAGAAACGTAATCGAGAACCTTTTTCACCGTAATCTTTCACCCTGATCTTCCACCGTAATTTTCCGAGATGCCCCGTCACCGGGTGCTCCGTATCCGTACCACGGTCGCAGACCGGGGATCGAAAGCCACGGCATCGAGATTAAGGAGAAAGATTTGGAGTGTTCCGTGCCAGGGCTACGGCACTGAATCCGAATTCGCCGGCTGATCGGTACGGTATGCACAGAACGGAGACGCACGGTCGGCGCAACTGGACGAACAGGCGACCGAGCGGCGGAGGATCCCGCCGAGGCGGGATTACGAGTACGATTCGGATTCGTTCTGCAACGCATCCACGACCCGTGGCATAGCGAATCTTTGATTCTGTCGAAGGAGGCTGCTTACCAGCCCTTCCAACTGCCGTCGGCGTGGCGGTACTGGCGGTACGCTATCGATTCGTACGGCAGGTCGGCGAGATCGGTTTCCTTTACTTCGATGCCGAGTCCGGGCTTATCCGAAAGTCCGATGTAGCCGTCCTCGACAACGAAATCATGCTCGGCACATTTCCCGTATGCCTCGATGTACCCCTTCGTCGTTTCCTGGATGAGAAAGTTGTTCATCACCGCATCGGCATGAAGTGTTGCGGCATAGTCGACGGGGCCTGCCACATTGTGCGGCGCCATTTGCATCTGTGCGTGCTCCGCTCTGCGCGCGATCTCGACCAATGTCGTCATCCCGAAGCAGTGCGTTACGTCGGGCTGCAGCACGGCGCACGCGCGCCGTTCGATGAGAGGCTCGAACTCTCGCAGGGTGAAGATCTTTTCGTCGGTGGCGATGGGCACCGCGCTTGCCTGGGTCACGGCCAGCAGCGCCTCGACCGAGCCGGGCTTGACTGGTTCCTCGAAAAACAGCGGCCGGTAGGGCGCCACCTGCCGTGCCAGGGAAATACTCAACTCCGGCGTCGGGCTGCCGTGCGCATCCAGCATGATGTCAAATTCGTCGCCCACCGCCTGGCGAATCGCGGCAATACCCGCCAGACTCGACTGCACTGCCGATTCATCCGCCGGCCAGGTTCGGGATTCCAGGGGATTTCCTTTGATGCCGGCATACCCTTGCTCCTGACAATGTTTTGCCATTGCCGCGGCTTCCTCGGCCGTCTCGAAGGTCTCGCCGTTGCAGTAAACGCGGATGCGGTCGCGTCGTTTGCCGCCGAGGATCGTGTGTACGGGGGTCGCCCCACGCCTTGCCGGCAATGTCGTAGAGGGCCATGTTGATCGCCGCGATTGCCGTCCCAATCACCGGCCCGCCTTTCCACGGCAGGCGGTTGGTGATGTTTTCGCAGAGGGCGACAACCTGCAATGGATCGCGAGCTATCAGCAGTTCCTTCCATTCGTGCAGTGTCGTCCCCACCATCGGCACCAACCATTCAGCGGAGCCGTCGCCCCAGCCGCTGATGCCGGCGTCGGTTTCGACCTTGAGGAACCGTCACGATCTCG
>Ga0310123_10004579_pt1 | contig 10448 bp, 7 predicted proteins | sample CB6_AW_1057_MG_FD_203505 | JGI IMG/M metagenome (GOLD analysis project Ga0310123, IMG submission 203505) | Marine microbial communities from Western Arctic Ocean, Canada - CB6_AW_1057 | ecosystem: Environmental > Aquatic > Marine > Oceanic | place: Canada: Western Arctic Ocean | collected...
TTGCGCTTTCACAGACCTTCGAAAGGGCCTCCAAAAACATCGACCAACAGGAGACTGGAATGACACGCAAACTTCTCGCAATCTCAATCGTAAGCATTGGCGTTGCCCTCAGTGTGACGGCTCAGGAAGTGAAACTGGAGATGCCGGAAGCGGAGTTAAGTTACGCGCTGGGTATGCAGGTCGGCCGCCGCCTGGCACGATTCGAAGCCGACCTCGACATGGCGATTTTTATGCGCGCCATAGATGATACGCTCAACGGAAATCAACCGTTGATGACCCAGCAGAAGGCGCAGCAGGTCCAACGCGATTTCTTTCAGAAGCAGCAGGCGGAACAGAAAAAGAAACAGAAGGTCGAGGCGACAGCGAATATCAAGCTGGCGAATGCATACCTCGAGAAAAACGGTAAGAAAGACGGCTGGGCAACCACTGACAGCGGCTTGCAGTACACCGTTCTGACGGCGGCCGACGGGCCGCAACCGACAGCCAAGGATACGGTCAGTGTTCACTATCGCGGCACATTGATCGACGGCACGGAATTCGACAGCTCCTACAAACGCAACGAACCCGCCTCGTTTCCGTTGAACGGCGTCATCAAGGGATGGACCGAAGGCCTGCAACTTATGGCGGTCGGCAGCAAGTACAAGTTTGCCATTCCGCCGAATCTGGCCTACGGCGAGCGCGGCCGCCCCAGCATTCCTCCAAACTCTGCCCTGGTTTTTGATGTCGAGCTGCTGTCCATCGGTCCGGCCCCGAAACCGGAAGGGTCGGGAAAACGGTGAGAATGTCGGGAGAGTTTGGCGGGTGAACGTTCAAGAGGATAAAAAGCAGATCGTGCCGCGCTGTGACGGCATGAATCTCGTCTTTCCCAGGGGCGGCAAATCCCTTCGACCGCCGTTAATTTTGCTACGCAAAATTAAACCACCGGCTTTGCTGGTGAGACTCGAAAAGGCTGTGCCGTTTTAGGGTGATTAGAACGGGGTGCAGTCCACCGATGCACCCCCTGGCGGGGGGTAAAGACGGAGAACTGACCCATGAATGACTGGCAAAGCCTATCACACAGCCGGCCGGATTTTAACTAATCTCATTGGGGTCGTGCCGCAAGTACCTTCAGAAGTTCATGTTCGGCAATCCGTCGGTGAATCGGCAACGAGGTAAAGTTCGATCGCGGTGACCGGGGCGAACTGAATCTGACGTACGTCGATGGAACCACCTGAAACTCCAGCCCCCTTTAAGGCGGCTTCCTCAAGCCACCGGCTTTGCCGGTGGTAAACTGACTGGCCGTAGCTTAGCCGTCTGGAGGTCGGCGACAGTGCCTTTGCTGCGTATGAGATCGAGCATCTCAAGCCGTTACTGCTGCTTTTTCAGACCGGCTACCTGACCATTTAAGACTACGACGCCGGCTCGGGCCTGTGTCGCCTGGACTTTCCGAATAACGAAGTGCGTCGCAACTTTTCCGAGTGTCTCGTCGAACGGTACGCGACGGTCGAGCGTGAGCCGGTGCCGTCGCACATCTATCGATTGTACGAAGAGCGCTGACTGCAGGCAACCCCGATCGCTTCTTCGACGTCCTGCGGGTCTTCTTCGCCAATACCCCCTATGAAATCCAGCTCGAGAAGTGAGAATTTCAAAGCAATAGCCGAAGGCAACTACTTCCAGTCGATTTTCTGCCTAATTTTCACTTTCCTCGGCATGTGTATAGACGCTGAGGTGCGGACAAACAAAGGCCGCGTCGACGCCGTCATCCACACCGCCGACGCGGTCTTTGTCTTTGAATTCAAGCTCAACGACACCAGGGAAAGTCTTTAGGCGTAGATCAAAGAAAAACGCTATTTCGAGAAATATCTTGGCACCGGCAAAGCCATCCATCTTGTCGGCGTCGAGTTCGATCAAAACAAACGCAACATCGGCCAATGGCTGGCTGGGGATTGCGTGGAATTAAAATTTATATGGTAAACGAGTCTTGGTGTCGAATTGCAAGTGATTTCTCGATAAATCGGGAGAACGGGATTTCGAGCGGATCGCATAGGGCGAATGATCGGTCCGGCTCGCCGGCATGCGCGCAGCATTGATCGGCCTCCGCTCTTGAAATTATTGATGGTGTGGACCATCTTTCACTCTCTTGGAACAAACTCTTAATCTCACCTCTTAATCCCATTGCCACATAGACGTAAGAGGAGAGAGTAAGATCTCCGTTCCGGTCTGCCAAAACCGGCAGCGCCAGACAGTGGCGGAAAACCCTGCCATGGCATTCGACATTGTCCGCCGCTAGCGGAAACAACGAACACCAATTTTCCGAGTAAAAGGATACCAACATGCCAGAGAAAATTGTGATCATCGGATCCGGGCCGGCGGCGTGGACCGCGGCTGTGTACGCGGCGCGGTCCAACCTCGATCCGTTCGTCTTCGAGGGTAAGCCGTCACAGGAAATGATTCCGGGCGGACAATTGATGTTTACCACCGAAGTCGAGAACTATCCGGGCTTCGCCGAGGGCGTTGATGGGCAGGGAATGATGATGGCGTTTCGCAAGCAGGCCGAGCGTTTCGAGACGCGAATCAAGACCCACGATATTACCCGGGTCGACTTCAGCAACCGCCCATTCCGGCTCGACGCCACCAATGATGAAACGGTCGAAGCGCAGGCGGTTATCGTGGCGACCGGCGCCCGCGCCAACTGGCTGGGGCTGCCCAACGAGCAGCGCCTGGCGCAGTCCGGCGGCGGCGTCAGTGCCTGCGCCGTATGCGACGGTGCGTTGCCAGTGTTCAGGGATCAGCATCTGGTGGTCGTCGGCGGCGGCGACAGTGCCATGGAAGAGGCAAGCTATTTGATCAAGTTCGCCTCGAAGGTCTCGGTCGTGCACCGGCGTGAGGAACTGCGGGCCAGCAAGATCATGCAGCAGCGTATCCTGGAGAGTCCGAAGGCGGAAGTGGTCTGGAATTCGGTCGTCATTGATGTTTTGGGCGATGACGTGATTACCGGTGTGCGTCTTCAGGATACACAGAGCGGTGAGGAACGGGACGTCGAGTGCGGCGGACTATTCGTCGCCATCGGGCATACGCCAAACACGGATTTTCTCGAAGGGGCTTTGGCATTGGACGATAAGGGTTACATCGTCTGTTCCGATAATTTCCGCACCGCGACCAGTGTCGAAGGCGTGTTTGCCGCCGGCGATGTCATGGACAGCTACTACCGCCAAGCAGTGACTGCTGCCGGTACCGGCTGCATGGCGGCTCTGGACGCGGAACGCTGGCTGGCAGGGCAGGGGATTGAGTGAATTGCCAATCTTCGACCGACTGCGCCGTACCTGGATTCGTCGGGCTCCGCCCTAATTATTCTGCCGATCTTCCCGAGTCCACCACCACTATAGATCATCGCCTCTCGTCGACGCCCCGCCCGTTTCAAGTCTCCAGTTTCCAATCAAAATCATCCTGCCTTTCCGGGTCCGAATTATTTTCTGGATCTTTCCTTCACATCGGCTTCTGAACCGTTACGGCCAGCGGGTCGACCTACCATTTGTGCGCGGGGTTGTAGTATATATTTGAAGATACGCGCGCGAGGCGATCACCGGTGTAGGTGCCCGGTATGCCGAAGCTGCTGTTTAACCGTATTCACGGCTTACAGTGCGTCGGTTGTGCGTCAATCGTTTGTCGGCGATGAGGCGCGGCATATTCGCCGTTGCCTCCATCTGCCTCTCCCCACTCGAATGTTTAACACTTGCCTCTCGGCCGCGGAATCCACAACCCGCGTCGTCAACCCCTATCGCGAACGCTATCGATCTCCTCCCCTGTTGTGAACTCTGGCGTAAGCTCAAATCGATCCGGAGTTCGACGGAGTTGGAACTCGCCAATAGCCGACGGAGTTCACCTCGCATGGCGCCGGAACACGCATTATATTGACTGTTGTAATTCGGGCGCCTGACCGAGAGACCATTATTCTGTGTAATTATACCGCGAAATATATCAGGATCGATTCCGGGTACATGGGTAGCTGGTTGAATGGTCGGAAGTCGTTACCGAGGGGACAGATTTGGAGGACTTCCGGAACCTGCTCCGTGATGCTCCGGAAGAAATTGTTTTCGCCTACCGCGATCTCGGAAAGGAGATCTCGGCCGGCAACGAACTTATCGAGAAACTGCCCGTGGACGGAAACAATGTCCGTCAAACGGTGTGACATCATCCGGCATTTCGACCGAAATGGGTTGATGATGCTCCGAGAAGGGAGCAACCACTCTATTTACCCAAACGGTCGGAAGGCAGTGCCGATATAAGCGGCATCGGAAGTGAGATCGAATTGTGGCCAATGAACTTTGCAAACAGGTGGGGCTCGAGTCGATCTTCTGATCCGCTTTCCCACCGTACGGCAGCCGCACATCCGGTTGGACAGCGCCGCCGAGATGATACCATGACACCAATCATACGCCCACGCAGACTTCGTTCGACGGCCGGTGTGCGCAGCATGGTTCGCGAGACGAGCCTGGCACCGTCCGATTTCATCTACCCCATGTTCGTTGTGCACGGGCAAGGGGTAGCCAATCCGATCGCATCGATGCCCGGTATCGCGCAGCTCTCCGTGGACCGGCTGATCGAGGAAGGCACGGAGGCTGCCGAACTGGGGATCCCGGGCGTAATTCTTTTCGGCATTCCAGGGGAGAAGGATCCTGTTGGTGTTGAAAACTTCGCACCCGACGGCATCATCCAGGAAGCGGTCCGGGCACTGAAGTCCCAATGCCGTAACCTGCTCGTCATGACCGATGTCTGCCTGTGCGGATATACCGACCACGGCCATTGCGGCCTGCTCGAGGGCGAAGATATTCTGAACGATGAAACCCTCGATATTCTGCAGAAGGTCGCCGTCTCTCATGCGCAGGCCGGTGCCGATTTCGTCGCTCCGTCCGGCATGATGGACGGCATGGTGCGTGCCATTCGCACGGCTTTGGACGGTGCCGGTTTCGCGGGTGTTGGGGTCATGAGCTACGCGGCAAAATACGCCAGCGGCTTTTACGGGCCGTTTCGCGAGGCCGCTGCCGGCGCGCCGAAGTGTGGGGATCGCAAGAGTTATCAGATGGATCCGGCGAATGTTCGGGAGGCCTCACACGAGGTTGGTCTCGATGTCGCTGAGGGTGCCGACATAATTATGGTGAAACCCGCACTTGCTTATCTCGACGTTATTCGTCAGACCCGGGAACAATGTCACCTGCCGGTTGCCGCCTACAACGTCAGTGGCGAGTACGCCATGGTCAAAGCCGCGGCCGCCAATGGCTGGCTCGAGGAGCCCCGGATCGTGCTGGAAGTCTTGACGGCCATAAAACGGGCCGGCGCCGATCTTATACTTACTTATCACGCCCGGGACGCATGCAGATGGTTGGAGGAATGATGGAACGGTGGATAACGACTACACCGAATCGTCCTCGTCCTCGAATCGACCGTCAAGGACGAGGACGATTGGCGACTTGGACGGGAGTTTAAGTAGTCACCCATAAACCATGGACCATCATCCGTTCATTCCATGATTGGTCATGTTATCATCATTGGCGGCGGGATCGCGGGTCTGGCGACGGCGTACTATTTGCAGCGCCAGTCGGAGTTTTCGATCACATACACCTTGGTGGAGTCAGGTCGGCAATTCGGTGGCAAGATTGTTACTGAGCAGACGGACGGTTTGACGATCGAAGGCGGGCCCGATTCATTCATTATGCTTAAGCCCTGGGCGAACGATCTCTGCGCCGATCTCCGGCTGCAGGATCGTCTGATCGGCTCGCAAGAACAAAACCGTCAGACCTATGTCTTGCAGAAGAATTGTTTACGGCCGCTGCCGGACGGCTTTGCATTGCTGGTCCCGACGCGGTTGATGCCGTTCATCACGAGCCCGCTGTTTTCGCCCTGGGGCAAGCTGCGAATGGCGTTGGACTGGGTGCTGCCGGCAGCCGCTGACAACGGCGATGTGAGTGTCGGTGAGTTTGTTAGCCGTCGGCTGGGGCGTGAGGCTGTGGAAAAAATCGCCGAGCCGCTGCTGGCGGGCATTTACGGTGCAGATCCGGACTGCTTGAGTTTACGCACCACCTTTCCGCGATTTCTCCATATGGAACAGAAATACGGCAGCCTCATCAAGGCGGCACTCGCAAATCGTCGCCGGGCTGCCGCCAACGGTGAGCGGCCGCCTCTGTTCATGGCCCTTCGCGGCGGTATGTACGAATTGGTCGACGCCCTTGTCAAAGCGTTGCGCGGTACTCTGATCACCGGGGATGGGGTCGCCCGGATCCAGTACGACCCGGCGGCAAGGAAACGGTTTCAAGTCCACCTCGGATCCGGGCGCTGTTTGGCCGCCGATGCCATTGTCATGGCGACACCGGCGTTTGTGGCGGCGGAATTACTGGCACCGTTGAACAGCGCCCTGGCGGAGCGACTGCGGGCGATTCGGTATCATTCGTCGGCGACGGTGTCGCTCGCCTATGCCAAGGCCAAAGTGAATCACAAACTTGCCGGGTACGGATTTGTCGTGCCGAAACGGGAAGAGTGCCGGTTGTTGGCATGTTCGTGGGTGTCGAGCAAATTCGCGGATCGTGCACCCACCGAAAAGGTACTGTTGCGGGCGTTCCTGGGCGGGTACCGGAACGAGGAACTGCTCGATTTTCCCGATGAGCATTTGATCCGTCTGGTGCGCGACGAATTTAAACAGGTCATGAACATTGACGCGGCGCCGGATCTCGAGCGTGTTTACCGGTGGCCTAAGGGCAATGTTCAATATGATGTTGGGCATCAGGAGCGGATCGACGCAATTGAAAAGCTAGCAGAGAAAAGCTGCGTTGGTCTCCATTTCGCCGGCTGTGCCTATCGCGGCGGCGGTATTCCCAACTGCATCTATTGGGGACGGAAAACGGCCGAGCGTGTCGTCGAGGAAGCGAGGAATGGGTAGGGCAGTGGTTGATGGAAGAATGGAATAATATTACGAGCACGATCCTGAAACAACTCGTAATCAACCCACTCGTAATCGACGGCCAGCCAAGCATCGATTACGAATGGATAAATTACGAATAGATTGATTACAAGTATTGTTTCTGGCTGCCAAAACTGGCATCGTCAGAACCTCGCTGAATATCAAATGACCTTCCCGTATGCGGGAGCACGTGGTACGTGATCCGTCGGCTGACGGACGGCTGAAAACGGAACATCACGTCGCTGAATACCCAAACGGCGAGGCGAATGCAACATTCGAGGCCACCGGAGCGGTAAAGGATTTGCTTTGCGAGTCTCGCAGCGCTCGGCGGTCCGCATCATCATCCGGTGGACATGCGGTGATCCTTCACCGCCATGCGGTCCGGGTTCAAAAATTCGCAGGCCTGAGGCAATGAACAGAACGCGATCTGAAGCGCTGTTTGCGGCGGCACAACGCTGTCTGCCGGGCGGTGTCAACTCGCCCGTGCGCGCCTTTCGGGGCGTCGGCGGCGAACCGCTGTTTATCGATCGGGGCGAGGGGCCTTATTTGCACGATGTTGACGGCAATCGGTTCATCGACTATGTCCTGAGTTGGGGTCCGCTAATTCTTGGCCATGCACATCCGGACATCGTGCAGGCGCTGCAGCAGGCTGCGACACGCGGCACCAGCTACGGTGCCCCGACGGCTTTGGAGACGGAATTGGCGGAGGTGGTCTGCGAGTTGGTTCCCAGTGCCGAGCTTGTCCGTTTTGTCAATTCGGGAACCGAAGCAACAATGAGCGCACTGCGTGTGGCACGCGCGTGCACGGGGCGTGCGAAAATCGTCAAGTTCGCGGGGTGTTATCACGGGCATGGGGACATGCTGCTTGTGCGTGCCGGATCCGGCGTTGCTACTCTGGGCCTGCCGGACAGTCCCGGCGTCCCGAGCGGCGCGGCACAGGACACGCTGATCGCCGGGTTTAACGACATCGATAGTGTTCGTGCCCTGTTCGAGGCGAATTGTGGCCAAATAGCGGCCGTCATTGTCGAGCCGGTGGCCGGCAACATGGGTGTGGTGCTGCCGGCCGAAGGATTCTTACAGGGACTGCGGGAGTTGACGCGGAGTGCCGGCGCGTTGCTCATCTTCGACGAAGTCATGACGGGCTTCCGCGTTGCGCTCGGGGGTGCGCAGGCGTACTACGATGTCCTCCCGGACTTGACGACACTTGGAAAAGTGATTGGCGGCGGGCTCCCGGTCGGGGCATTTGCCGGACCTTATGAAATCATGAAGATCGTCGCACCCCTGGGGCCTATGTATCAGGCCGGTACATTAAGCGGCAACCCGTTGGCCATGACGGCCGGACTCGAGACACTGCGGATCCTGCGCCGACCCGGTGTCTTCGACGATCTCGTGGCCCGCACCGGCCGACTGTGCGACGGTCTGGGGAAAGCGGCTGAGGCCTGCGGCGTTCCGGTCTATCAGTCGCGGATAGGGACCATGTTCTGTAATTTCTTCAGCGCCGTGCCGGTGTCCAGCTGGGAGGCCGCGGAAGATGCCGATACGGCGCGTTTTGGGTTATTTTTCAATGCAATGTTGAAGCGGAACGTATACCTGGCGCCGTCCCAGTACGAGTCCGGATTCATGAGCCTGGCGCACACGGATGAAATCATTGAGGCTACCGTGGTCGCGGCACGCGAGGCGTTTGCGGAGGTCGCATAGGGTGTCTGGGGGGGCGTCGGATACTCGGGTGTTCAGCCACGTGAGTCACGTAAGATCGCGTGATCCGTCGGCTGACGGAGAGGCAATCACAATCCTTTGCCGCTCCGGTGGCTTCGAATGTTGCCTTTGGTTCGGCCGCAGAGTGTCAGACAGTGATAAGTGAGGCGCGTGGCGGATTGCCGGGCGTTCCTGAGAAACTTGGGATTTCGTGGACGCGGTTTTGGCGGCACTTCCGGCAGCTGACGGATGGGACGCTGCCTCCCAGAGTGCGGCCGTCCGGTCCTACCGTAATGGTAGGATTTCTGTCACACAATGGCCGCCCGCGGAGCGCCCAGCTATTGGATTGGAACCAACGTGGGAGGCATGCACCTGCCGGCAATCCGAGTTCCCAAACATATGTCAGTAGATTCGGAACAGTTTCTGCGCTAACTCGAAATGGACCAAAATGCATTGATTTCCTGGACCGCTGTAAACTGATCCCTTGACGCCAGCCACCATGAACGAGACGCCAGATCAACCGGTCTCTTCGCTGCCCGCCATTGTCCTGACCGATCCCGCTTTGGAGGACGTGATTCACAGCGGATTGAGTACGGGCGATATTCGCTTGATGCCGTTAGATCCAGCAACGGCCACGGATATTTTGACGTTGGACCGGCTCCAGCCGGAACTCCTGATTGGTGATCTCGGGTCACAGACGCTGGATGTCCTGGAATTACGCCAATGCGTCCGGCGGTCATTTTCCGGGCGATCACCGGTCTGGCTTCTGATCGCCGAACCTGATGACCCTCGGTTGCCGTCACTTGCCGGGGAGGACGATGTCGAGGTTCTGGCAAGGCCCGTGATCCCGGCGCTCATTCTGGCAGCGATCCGCCGAATCCTATGTCACCGGGACGTGTGCCGCCGATTAAGCGATGCCGACGCACGATTGGAGGATATGCAGCGTATCACCCGATCGGGTACATGGCAATGGTCACTGGCGGACGATAGCCTGGTCTGCTCGGATGAGGTCTTTCGCATCCTCAGCGTCGATCGCAATTATTTCGATTCAACCTCCGTAGGTTATCTGAAACGGGTTCATGCCGATGATCGCGACCGTGTTGCTTCAGCGTTCCATGCCGTGCATACGGTCGCCTTTTCCTTGAACATCGATCATCGGGTCGTTCTCATCGATGGCTCAGTGCGGATCGTCAATCTGCAGGGCAAGCCGGTGCCCAGCGGCAACGGAAGCGACATCAAGGTGATCGGTGTTCTGCATGATATTACGCATCGGATCCGCGCGATCGACGCCCTGCGCGAAAGTGAGGACCGCTTTCGCGGCGCCTTTGGCGATGCCCCGATCGGCATGGCCCTTACGGGAATCGACGGTGGCTGGCTGCAAGTCAATCCGGCGCTGTGCAACATGCTCGGGTACGATGAGGCCGAATTGGCACGGACTTCGCTTCAGGAGTTGGCGTATGCAGAGGACCACGCGGTTGACGGCGCGCAGAGGGCGCGCTTGTTGGCTGGAAAAGTCGATTCTTACCAGGTCGAAAAGCGTTACGTGCACAAGGCCGGCCATCTGGTCTGGGGTCTATTAAACGTGTCGCTGGTTCGGGACACCCGCGGCGCACCCCGGTATTTCATTTCGCAGCTTCAGGATATCACCTCTTTTCGCGAGCTAGAAAACCAGTTTCATCAATCGCAGAAGATGGAAGCCGTGGGACGCCTGGCCGGTGGTATCGCTCATGATTTCAACAATTTATTGACGGCGATTCTTGGTCATGCGGAACTGCTATTGCGACGGATGGACGGCGAGAGTGAGCACCGGAATCAGGTTGCG
>Ga0310123_10004581_pt1 | contig 10442 bp, 7 predicted proteins | sample CB6_AW_1057_MG_FD_203505 | JGI IMG/M metagenome (GOLD analysis project Ga0310123, IMG submission 203505) | Marine microbial communities from Western Arctic Ocean, Canada - CB6_AW_1057 | ecosystem: Environmental > Aquatic > Marine > Oceanic | place: Canada: Western Arctic Ocean | collected...
CTGTTCCCCCGGCCTAGAAGACGGCAACTAGCCCCTAGTCCCCCCCTCCGTGGCATCCAGCCATACCTAGCTATCAAGCACTGTTTTGCGCGTCCGGTGAGGTGCCCCGGCACGCCCCAATGACGGTTGCTCCCACGGGAAGTAAAATCCGTATAATTCCTGGGGCAGTGGCTCGCCTAGAATAATTGAATGCCGAGTGTACACCACCTTGAAACCTTCTCGACCTATCGCAGTTGGGATTGAGGCAGGAAAGATAGTGGTCAGGTTCAACAGCCGAGCGTTGGTCACCTCGAAAATATTTACTGACGTGCCGCGGTCTCATGGGGCATCCCCCTATTCCACCGTCGCTGAAGCTGAACCTATAAACAGGGTTCTACTCCCCCGATGTAATGCTGCCGCCAAGGATGATGGTGTACTAGTTGGACATAAGGTTTCTAGGGGTATACGATGACTTGATTGTCTACGTAGAATATGGAGATGTGCAAAATGGAAGACCTATGGATGCTCCGAGGTGTTGAGTACGGGAACTGTAACTGTAACTATGGCTGCCCATGCCAGTTCAACGCTCCTAGCACGCACGGAAATTGTCAGGGAGTCCTCGCTGGCCACATCGAGGAGGGTCACTTTGGGAATGTTCGGTTGGACAACCTTGACTTTGCGATGTGCTTCTGGTGGCCGGGAGAAATTGCTGAAGGAAATGGTCGGCAGCAGGTGATTATCGATGAGCGAGCGGATGACGATCAACGTGAGGCACTGCGTAAGATCCTTCACGGGGAGGAGACCGTCCCTGGCGCGACCCATTTTTTCGTCTACAACAGTATGACATCCGAAGTGCTCAAGACCCTCTACGCTCCCATCAACATTGAGATCGATGTCGAGGCAAGAACGGCACGCCTGGATGTGGCCGGCGTGGTCGAATCGACTGGCTCACCAATAGTGAATCCGCATAGCGGCCAGCCACATCGGGCGCGCATTAACCTTCCAAATGGGTTCGAATATACGGTCGCCGAGATGGGTTCGGGCTCGTCGAAGCTTACCGGTGGTATCGAGTTTGAACTAACCGACAGTTATGGACAGTTCAACGTCTTACACCTCAATCAGTCTGGCGTCGTCAGATAGGGTTGTTTGGCTCGTCGGCAGAGATTCTGGTCGTGGGAACCATCGTAGAGGTAGGCGCGTGGAGAGCGGTCAAGAGATATGACCGACTGGTGATCGCTGCCGCGCTCGTTGGTATGGCCGCGCTGGCCTGGGTCTATCTGATCAGAGAGTCAGCTGGTATGACGGTGCTGTCCATGGAAATGGTGCGACTTCGATCTTGGGAAATGACAGACTTCGCTCTCGTCTTCCTAATGTGGGCAATCATGATGATCGGTATGATGATACCGAGCGTCACGCCGACCACGATGATTTACGCGAGCATTGCTCGAAAAGCAGAGCGTCAGGGGACGATCGTAGCACCTACCATGGTCTTTGTATTGGGATATGTTGCGGTTTGGACCCTGTTCAGTGCATTAGCGACTATGGCTCAGTGGGGACTTGATCAAGCGGCGTTGCTGTCACCCATGATGGTGATGACCAGTCCGATGGTAGGAGCCACACTCTTGGTAGCTGCGGGAGTGTATCAGGCCAGCCCACTCAAGCTCGTTTGCCTGGAGCATTGCCGATCGCCTGCCCACTTCCTCTCCAGACACTGGCGTCCTGGCATTACTGGAGCGTTTCGAATGGGGTTAGGACATGGTGTATTCTGTTTGGGATGCTGCTGGGTGCTGATGGGACTCTTATTCCTTGGCGGCGTCATGAACCTGCTTTGGATCGCCTCCATCGCTATCTTTGTGTTGGCAGAGAAGGTCATTCCGATACGTGACTCAAAGATCGTCAGTCGACTGACTGGTGCGGTCATGGCGCTAGCGGGCTTAGCAGTGCTGGCGAGCTGGGCGATCACTGGTAACTAATAACCTGCCCAACCCTGTCCTCCCGGCCCATAAGACGGCAACTAGCCCCCCAGTCCTCCCCTCCGTGGCACCCAGCCACGCCCAGTTAGACAAACACTGTTTTGCTCGTCCGATCACAAGCTGGTGCGTTGCGAGGGCATTTCTGGTAGAGGATGGCCCGATGAAGAAAACCCTGCTGTTCGTGCTCGCTCTGATAGCGGTCGGGTGTGCTTACGCAGAGGGATCGGAGACCCCATCCGAAAGTTCGGAAGGGTTCTCAGACCCCTATAACCTATGCCCAGGCCGTGCCCGCAACTGACCTGCACGGGCACGCTACTGTGCTCGGTTGTACTGTCACCGAGCTTGAAGCGGGAGTGCCTGCCTGTTCAGAACCCGTAGCTCACATCCACGTAGAATACCCTTCCCGGCTCAGGGATGCGCGCACCCCCAAAGGGATTTCGAGCGTTCAAGTGGTTCCAGTACTGCTCATCCAAGAGGTTTTCTATGCCAACACGCACATTCCAGCCCTGCACTGTTGCCAATCCGGTCAGAAGGCCAATGGTTACATAACTATCGGTTGCGTTCTCGTTCCGGGTTGTCGACACCCGATCCTGGCTCGCTACCGCCGTACTAGAACCCTCGACGAAATATCGACCGGAAGCATCTTCGTAGCGTAGACCCAGCCGTCCGGTGAGTGGGGAAATCCCTAGTACGGGCTCATTTAACTCGTTGTCCTCAGCCCGCAGATAGGAGGCACCGAGATCAGCCGTTACTAAGTCGGTCAAACCATATACAAGCGATGCTTCGCCGCCAAAGAAGCTGGCGTCTCCGTTAATGTATTGATACACCGTCGGAGGACTCATTGGGAGACGAGTGGACAGAGGTGGGTTCGTCGGTTGGAGCGTTATGTAGTCGCTGATCCTCCGAGCGAAGAGGTTCAGCTGGAAAGCAGCCCTCGGATACACGCCTTCAAGCCAGAGATCCCCCTGAGTGCTTCGTTCGGGGTTGAGGGCAGGATTCCCCATGAACTCGGCTGTCATTTGCGCCTTCGATGCAGGGATTCTGTCTGAGTAGCGCTCACTCGCATCAGCCGTCCGAACAACGGAGCCGATCCCGAGAGAGAGATCCCAGGCGGCACCCAAGTCGAAACCAGCGGTGAATGCTCCGCTGAGGTTCGTTTCATTCGAGTCTAGGTCGTTGGACACGTTCGTTCGGAAGAAGTCAGTCGCCTTACCCGCATTCGCCGACACCTGATCCAAACGGACTGTTCCCGCGAGTCTGGTGCCCGTTTCCAGGGTCCGGTTCACCCGGGTGTAGACTCCGACATCAGTAATGGTAGCATTGGGCCACATCAGATCGGTGGGGCCGACCTGCATGCCACTATCCGCGTTTTGGATTATCCGGGTTGCGTCCCGATTCGCACTGTAGAAATCCCCACCAACTCGCAATGACCAGGGCCCATTCGCCAACTCGGCAGCGGCTCTGCCGCCCAATACCTCAATGTGGCTGTCGACGTTGATGTCAAGAGCAAAGGGTGGCATCCGCATGGCCATAGGCATAGCCGTTGGCTTTTCCCAGTTCCCCATTCGGTGGTCCACTTCATTTCTGTAAACGCCCAGATCGAACTCGCGGAGGAGTTCTTCGGACCGCTGAGTCCTGAAATCCGTTGATACCGTTAACGTTTTAAAGTTGTCGGCGTTCAGAAGCCGCCCGGGGTAATCGAGATCCTCCTGCCACTGGTATCCACTGGATATTGAGAACAGAGAGTTATCCCCAACATCGAAACCAATCTTACCCCGGCTTTCCCAGGAAAGGAAATCGGCAGGAATCTTGGTCCCATCCCCGGACTCATAGTCGCTGCCTTCCCTCCACGCGCCATGACTCTGGAGTGAAACGCCACCAGTCCGGCCAGAGAGCGAGCCTGCCATCTCCGACGCCTGGAGGTTAGAATCGTAGCCTGAGCTGAAATTACCGTTTAGTGTCTCATCTCCGCGCTGGGGAAGTGGAGCGCTTTCCAAGCGGATTGCACTCATGTTCCCCGCACCCCAGGTCAGGGCATAAGGACCCTTCACCACCTCGATGTTCTGAACAGCGCTGGGGTCGAGGTGCGTGAGTGGAGAGTCCATGCGGGCGGGACCAGCCGGAAAGAGTCGGGTCCCATCCAAATATGTACCTACTTCAGTCTCCCGTAGACCGCGAACCACCGGATCAAGTCCAAGGGGGCCTCGCCGTACCGCGTCGACTCCATCGATCTCCCTAAGGAGTTGTCCCGCGTCTTTCGGGTTTGCCTCCCTGACCTGCCTGTCAGTCAGTCCCGCTCTTGGAGCGAGATCAGGCCTAAGGACTTCAACCCGGATCCCACTTAGCGCAAGTGGCCTCACCGTGAGTGAAAAGTTGACGGCTACCCTTCCGCCTTCGGTCACATCGACCGACTGCGTAGTCGCTCGGTATCCGAGAGCTCGAGCTTCCACGACTCGAACTCCCACTGGAACCCCTTGGATGATGAACTGCCCATCCGCACCAGTCACGGAGCCCCGCTCAGTTCCTTGAACCAACACAGTCCCTCCTGAAAGGGGCTGTCTGGAATTGGTATCAACGATCTGTCCTGCGATCACTCCTTGTGCCTTAATAGTTTCTGGGTGGAGGGCTAAGGCAAAGCTCGCCATTATTGACCAGCCGATTAGTATTTCTCCAGAGCATAAAACCCTCCACAGAGGTGTCTGTCCGGCATTCATGATAGTCTGTCTCCTATTGTGTTCTTGTTTCTGTATGAAATGATTCTGACTCCCAATTCCCAGGCATATGAAACCAGCAGGCACTCTCAGAGCTTCTGAACGACCTCACTGGTCATCACCCACAGTCATACGGACGAGTAGAAAGCTGCCTTAAGTTTCCCGTATGCGGAGCATCCGAGAGTTAGGCAGTCAGGGAAAAGCTGAGACTGTTTGCTGGATTAAGTCTGCAGAGGAGGAGCGTTGGGGAGAGGGAAGAGGTAAGAGGTGGTGTCTTGCCGAATTAGGAATGCTAGTAGTTGAATGACCTGGACGCAGTTGGTGTTAGCATCCAGAACATCGAAAAAGAGCAAATCCGGGAGGTTGGGTACCGACCCACTATCGCACATGCTGAGGCAGGTACAATCCGTAGATGACCCATGATTGGGATGATTCCCGACCAAAACCGAATGATGTCTTGCGTCGTCTGGTCCTGGATGCTCAGAGAGATCTGTCTCAGCTCCGACAATCTCAGTTAGGTGCGGTCCGTGCTGTTTGGGGGAATGTGTCTGAATACTGGTCAGTCCAGCCATTGCCATGAAGACAAGGGCGATGGAGGCTGTACCAAGTCGGAATGTTAACAGACCTGACATCGGAAAGAAGTATTTGAGGATGAATTTATGATCTCGCCAAATGACCTTAAGGACCCCCCAATATTAGGTAATTTAGCAGCATACAAGGTCCCGTCATTCTGAGTGAAGTGTAACCTCCCCTCATGATAAGTATAATAATTTTATTGAGTCATGGAACAATATCCTGTGACTATTTTGGTTCATTGTTACAGAATAGGCTCAGCGAGTATATGTATATAAATAAGTAAAGTGCCATAATCACTTACAAGCTTTTAGGACTTCACTAGATGGGAGGTGGTGCCCTTCCTCACATCCTCGCTGACCTTTCCCACGAAGAGGAAGATGTCCTACAGGGGGGCCCTGTAGGGGGTTCATAGCCCTGTGCAAAGTAGACCACGGCTATCACCTCCGCGCCGCCATAGTCCAGATAGGGTTGTCTTGTCTGGTTGACTATTCGATGTCGATGAGTTCTGTGGCCGAGACCCAAAGTGTCTCTCGAAGATTCTGATATCGTCTCAGCGTTTCAATTCCAGCAGATCTAACCGTTGCGCGGGAAAGTCCCAGCAAGACCAGGTCCGCCTCACGCGACCGGGTTTCAACCAGCCTCTCAAGATTGATGTCCGGTGTCGTGGGAATAATCGTGATATTCCTCTCGGAAACGGGTATGCGGCCCGACGTAATCATCTCGAAAAGCGTTGCCGTGCGCTCTTCGACGTTGCTCTGCGGATATGCCGCAAGAATTGAGAGTTCTGCCCGCCGCCAGTCAGGGTGATCGAGCAGGATATAGGCGAGGAGGATCATCAGCGGCACATTTCGGTAGTCTTGGGGCGTCAACCAGACGTGGATCTTGAGACGGTTTCCAAAGTGGTGGTCTCCATGGCCGAGCACGAGTCCGTTCATTCTTGATACCTGAGCCATCAGGAGACCTTCGCGAACTTCCTCAAGTACAGCCCTGTCATCGTGAATCGAAAACTCCCCGACGTACGTGTTGTTCGGGACACCTCCGGCTCCGGGAAGCTGTACCGCTTGGGCGAGAGCAGAACGCATTGATGGGCTAATGATGGTGTCCACGTAGAGTGTACTTCCCGCCTGCTTCGTGAGCTCAATCAGCCTACTTCGAGTTCTCTGGCTCTGTTCGTACACATCGTCGTCGAGTCGACCTGGGATATGGTGGAGGTAGGTTCCCACCCCGTGACGGTAGCACAGCCACCTCAAGAGCGTCTGTGGAGCGGACCGGTCGAAGGTTCGCCCGGTGACCATGATGATGCTCGGTCGCCAGTCCTGTTCTGGCATCTTTTGAAGTCGGATCTGGAGCCAGCGAGTGAGCTGGATCATCACGGACGAAAAGATGGTTGAGAGATCGTTCGCATGGCTACGTTGTCTTTGAAGAGCAACGTAAACGCCCGACATGAGGAGGATCGCCACGATCGCGTACGCCGGATCTACCTGAAACATGAGGAGTACGCATGTGACTGCGCCAAAAAGACTTATATACCATCTAGACCTGAAACTGGGGCGATAGTCGGGTCGAGCGGCAAAGTGCTCTAGAAAGCTGATCGCGCACAGTGTACCGTAGGTCACGAGGAAAAACATCGTGATGATTCGAGCGACGGGGTCGATGCCACCAAAGATCACGATCCCGAAAGCGAGAATCCCCGTCACTATGGTTCCGTTGCGAGGTTCATTCTTCCTGCCGTGTCCAGCCGCCAAGAACGCGCTGATCCGGTCTCCAGGAATCACCCCGTCCTTTGCCAACGCCTGCAAGGTGCGGGGTGCGATGAGGATGGATCCTAGAGCTGAGGAAAGCGTAGCCGCAGCCAGGCCGATGAGAATGATCGGACTCCAAACCGCGATCTGGCTCATGACTAGCTGGTCCTCGACTAACATCTCCTGACTTGCCGAGGTGGCGAGCTTCAGAATGACGAGAACGTACACTAGGAGTCCAACGATCGTCGCCCAGATGACGCCGCGCGGAATCGAATGTCTGGGATTCGCCAGGTCACCAGAGAGTCCCACACCCGCCGCTCCCCCCGTGAAGGCGGGAAAGATGATTGCGAAAACGACGATGACCGGATCGAGTTGTATGCTCGGATCGAACGGGGCTGCAACATCGACGCCCTCAGGGGCACCGCCAAGGAAGAAGAGAATAAGTGACAGTATCAAAATCCCGGACACCAAATACAGGGCGGCCAGACCCATCTCAGCCCCGCGTCTGAGCATCACGAACAACAGTATTGCGATCCCAGGGAGTGAGATGGCTCGGGGGTCGTAAGGAAGCCCAAGTCCCTCCGTCAGTGGGCGAAAGACTTCCGCGAAGGCGATCATGTAGAAGGCAATTGAAACTGCCTGTGCCAAGTACAGAGTGATCCCGATCGTTCCGCCTATGGTAATTCCGAAGGAGCGGGAGATCATGAAATAGACCCCGCCGCCCTCTACCCTTCTGTTCGTCGCGATCTCGGCGATTGCGAGGGCTGTCGGAATCGTTACTAGGTGTCCCAGCGCCACCACCATGAGGGTCCCGAAAACGCCCAAGTGCCCCACCGCATAGCCAAAACGTAGGAACAGGATTGCACCCAGGATCGTACTGAGGCTGGCGAGGAAGACAGGAGTGGTGCCAAATCCGTAACCTGGCGCTTCGGCTGAGGGGGCACTGGTGGCGTGGGTTTCCATGAGAGGTCTGCTCGCTCGGGTGGGAGCGTTTGTTCCTAGGGTGTAGGCTCCAGTTGGGTCGGACTGAAACGGTCCTTTGTGAGTGTGCCGGCCGAACGTATCCTAACCCGACCTGTGGTTAAACGCTCGGGCGATCCAGTATTTTCCATTGGAGTGTGATCACGACCAGCTCTATCTGTTAAAGGTGATTACCCTAGGCTTAGACGCATCAGTTCTCTTCAACGCATACCTTTCGGTGGTCGAGAACAGACACAACCATTCGATCCTGCTTGAATGCGCGGCGCTCGTCACTACTGGGATTGTGCTCTTGATTCCATCATAAGGGATGGCTGCGGTCCCGGGAGGAGGAAGATCAGGACGGACCCCAGGCAAGCTTGCCTCTCCACCATCCTACGATCGCTCATGATATCAGGGATCACGATCTCCTTCCCCCAGACAGACTTATAATGTGAAGTAGCTTCCTGCCGGAAGACCCTAGGCTGCGTCCGCTTACGCGATCGGCTGTGAGAACACCAAGACCGCATTATGCCCGCCAAAAGCAAAAGCATTCGACATCACAGATCGTGCTTTGACTTTCCTGGCATCACCTGGCACGTAATCTAGGTCACACATCGGATCAGGACACTCAAGGTTGATTGTGGGGTGGACGATCTCCTGGGTCAGCGTCTGCACGGCAACTACCGCCTCGATCGCGGCTGAAGCCCCCAGCGAATGTCCTATCATCGACTTTGTGGAGTGAATCATCAGGCTGGACGCATGGTCTCCGAACACCCGCTTAATCGCCGTTGTTTCAATCACGTCGTTGAGTAAAGTCGAGGTGCCGTGCGCGTTAACGATGTCCACTTGATCGGGTAGCAGCTCTGCATCGTCGAGGGCTGCGCGCATGGCCCGTACCGCACCATCACCTTCCGGATCGGGGGCGGTGAGATGATGACCGTCCGACGAAGCACCATAGCCTGCCAGTTCCGCCAATGGCTCCCATCCTCGCCCGCGCGCGTGTTCCTTGGATTCGAGAACGAGAACTCCCGCCCCCTCAGCGATCACGAAACCATCGCGATCTGCGTCAAAAGGACGCGATGCGCGCTGGGGCTCCTCGTTGCGGGTAGATAGCGCACGAAGCTGACAGTAACCATCGACCGCAAAGGGAGAGATCGTCGATTCGCTCGCACCAGCTACTGCCACCTCCGCTCGGCCCGAACGGATGAGGTCGAGCGCGGTGCCGATGGAATGGGCCCCGCTCGCACAAGCCGTGCTGAGACAGAGATTGATCCCGCGGCAGGTGGTCTCGATCGCCAGCGCGCCCGCCGCCATGCTGGGGATGATCATCGGGATGGTGAGTGGGGAGAAGCGCCCCGGACCCTTGCTCAGAAACGTCTGGTGCTCGCGTTCCAGCATGTCAAATCCGCCGATACCCGATCCGATGACCAAGGCCACATTCTCTCGCTCGGGTCCCTTGGCAATGCCGGCCTGTTCTAGCGCTTCGAGTGCGGCGACCAATGCCAGCTGTGAGAAACGCGCGAGGCGTTTGAGCGTTCTGTCTGGAACATGTTTCTCAGGCGTAAAGTCGGTAACCTCACCCGCGATGCGACTCCTGAGCTGTGTCGCATCAAACGCAGTGATAGTACCGATGCCGGACGTTCCATGTATGAGGGCATCCCAGAAGGAAGGGACTCCAGTACCATTCGCTGCGCAGACGCCGACGCCAGTGACGACGACGGGGCGGGTCATGGGTCCATTTCAAAGGCGCGGTGCCAGACTAGGTCGAAGCTAAACGTCTTCGATTTAGTCCGGCTCTCTATATGCTCAGCCACCCTCTCAAGCCGTTGTGGAATCGACAGGATTTGTTCTTGGGCGGCGCAGCCTTTGGGCTTAAGGCCGGAAAGCTTCTCGATCTCCCAAAACTTGATTTGCTCCTTGACGATGTGCTGGTAGTCACGGGGGCCGTAGATGCCGGATCTACGCACGACGTCGGCGTACTCGCGGAAGTCTGGCATGCTGGTACCGGGCATTTCGATGCTCGGCATTACCGCCGCGGCAGACTCGAGGGCTGCATCCGGATCGCGCTGTAAGATCTCGGCGAACACCTGCCGGTAGAAAGCGTAGTGCCGGGCTTCGTCGCCGGCGATCCGACCCAAGATGTAGTGAATACGCGGCTCGTAGTTTGCGCACGCCTTGCCAGTGTTGCTGTGAGACCACTGCGTTGCGCGCTCCTGCAGTGTCGTGTAGACGAAGGTGCGATAAGGATCGTAGTCCCAGTGCGGGTGGAAGCCACTGCGCAGGTATTCGAACTGCAGCCGGTCGAGCCCTTGCGCTTGTAGGATACGTGTCATGCGGCAGTAGTCATGGAGTACGACGCCGTGACGGTCTTCTTCCGCTGTCCAAAGGTTCATCCACTGCCGCCAGAACGTGTCGTCCCCGAAGTGGACTGCCAGTATTCGGTGAAAGTGCGGAAGTCCTTCTTCGGTGATCAGGTTCAGGGCAATGGCGACCCGACACGG
>Ga0310123_10004582_pt1 | contig 10442 bp, 8 predicted proteins | sample CB6_AW_1057_MG_FD_203505 | JGI IMG/M metagenome (GOLD analysis project Ga0310123, IMG submission 203505) | Marine microbial communities from Western Arctic Ocean, Canada - CB6_AW_1057 | ecosystem: Environmental > Aquatic > Marine > Oceanic | place: Canada: Western Arctic Ocean | collected...
TCCCTCCTATTGTGCCCATTGATCCTGAATCTCCCCACAAAAGTTTTGTCTGTCCGAACACGAAAGCAGCCTTTCCCCGGACGCTTGACAGTCTGTTAGAATTAGTGCGATAAGTTCGTAGACTCCGAACAACCTCAGGTATCGAACGCCGCCCCGGAGGGGCTCTTGGAACTGGATGACAATCTCAAGAAACTGATGAAGGATCTCGGCGCGGCGGTAAACGACGCGCTGTCCGATTCAGAAGAGATCAGCGAAGCCATTCAGACCGTGCGCAACTCTGGATATGATGTTTTCCTCGTTCTCGAAGCCACTATCGGTTTCAACCGTCGCTCAAAAACCAAGTCGACCGAAAAAATAGAGGACTCCGTGATCCGGAGCGAAATCGACTTAAAAGTGAACGCCCAGGACATGAAGTTTCTGAAATCCCTCAAGATCAAAGTCGACGATCTGGACAAGCAGTAGTTCGCATCTCTTCGAGGACCTCGACGACTTCCTCGACTGAAACCTTCCCTACGGAATCTTGCTTAACGTAGCGATCCGAAGCTCCGACTGGCCGATAGTGCTCCGGTAGGCTCCGGCTGAAAATGCCGAGGGTCGGAACTCCGACTGCTGACCCGATGTGCATGGGGCCGCTGTCGTTGCTGATCAACATCTCGGCCGAACGAAACAGCGCGGCCAGGTCCGCGATGCCGAGGCCCGTCAAGACCGTTACGTTCTCTATCTCTCGGACAGCCGCCTTTGTCTCCTCGGCAATGGCCACTTCCCGGTCTGATGCTCCTGAAACGATCAGAACCGAAGCAGACCATGTCCGTATAACGTAATCGGCAACCGCGGCAAACCTCCCGGAGGGCCATCGACGCTCACTGACCGAGGCCCCGACGTACAAGACGATTACGGGAGGAGATGGCAATAGTTCCCGGGCTCGCGCCGCCTCGTCGGGGGGAATCTCAATCAACCTGGTTCGCGGAGCGATTTCGGGAGGAGCCGTGTGAACGTTCTCGGCGACCATACGAAACATGTCGGCCACGTGCACACCTTTGTCTTCCAAAACCGGCTTCAGGTTGAAACAAAACGAAAGGTATGCGCGATCGGATCGCTTCATACCCACGCGGTATCTGGCGCCCGACACCCAGGTCAACAAGTTCGTCTCGCGAAAACTGTGGAAATCCACGACGAGGTCAAAGTTTCTCGATCGAATGTCGGCAACCAGACGGCGAATCTGAACCAGCGCCCCCCACTTCGGTCCATCTCGCATTGCCAGCCTGTCCACGGCCAGAACTTCATCCAGATCGGGACACAGTCTGGCCAGCGGTGCGCAGCGGCTCCCTGTCAACAGGGAAAGGCGCGCGCTGGGGAAAGAGGCCTTCAGGTACGCCAACGATGGCAGGAGCAAGGCGACATCTCCCAGTCGCGCGAAACGTATAGCCAGGACGTTGGAAATACCATGGAGCTCCCTCACGGAACGATCAGTCGGCTCTGCTCTTGTTCGGCCGCTTCGGGCACCATCGTTCTCAGCCAGTCGAGGTATTGGCGGCTCTTTGGACGGCCGTTGGAGTGGAAATGGGACGTCTGAATCATGAAGTCGAGGACCTCCTGGGCTTCGGAAACACGCAGCGCCCGGCGGTCCGGCTCGAGCGGCGGCTCCATCAGGTCGTCCAACTGCGATTTCATCCGTCGAAACAGAGCGGTTGCCACAGGACCTTCTGGAAGGGTCTCGTAATACAGTCCCGTCGACAGGGTCTTGAAAGTAGCAACCAGGGCGGCAAACGCCTCGCTCGCGTCTCCGTCGACCATAGAGGGGGAGTCGGCACGCTCTTCCAGGACGGACTCGGCAAACGTCGCGATGAGGGGTGCGTTCTGGTAAAAGAACCGCTCATCGAATCGACGATTTGACGGCACGCGCCCCGGCGGGGTGCCTCGTTCAGCTTCGTAGGAACGGCCCTTCCGAAGGTGGACACAATCGCTTGGGCAGTCAATTTCAACTTCCCTCTTTGTACCGCAACACACCGAACAAATCGTGGCCGACTTCGCTGGACAATGACGCTTCCCTGTCCTGGCGCCGCAGAGAGGACACTTCTTCTTTCCAGTGGCCATACCAACGCTAATTATAGCACAGCAATTCGATCCGAGACGGAGGCCGAAATAGCGTCGAACACCCTTGAAATAAGGCTTTCGTGGTGATTTCCCGAACGAAGGGCAGCGAGGAATAGGGCCCCGGAATGGGCGCCGGGACTTCGGTCAGATTGGGGTACGACCGATTCAGCCGAGAGGAGGTGTTTCGAGGAACTGCCAGGAACGAACGGTCCGGGGATGGCCGAAGATTCGGGCCGGGTTGCGAAGTGATTTCTCCGGGAAATGGAAGGTGGGGGGGCCCGAACGTCGGGCTCGCGGGCACATGTCAGGTTTGACTTTTGATGGCAACCTTCGCGATAATAGACGGCTATATCTTGAACCAGATTGGGGGTGTGTACTACGTGGCCGAAGTGAGAATCCAGGAGGGCGAGTCGATTGAGAACGCTCTCCGTCGTTTCAAGAGAAAAGTCCAGCAGGAGGACATCATCAAAGAGGTGAAGAGACACTCCTACTACTTGAAGCCTGGCGAAAAGAAGAGGATCAAGCAGGCGCTGGCGCGAAAGCGCAGCCGAAAGAAGATTCGACGACGACGTCCCGAGCCGAGCTAGGTTCTGTAGATTCTCAAAAGCCCCCTATCCGGGGGCTTTTGCTGTTATTGAGCTTCGATGGCGGTTATGGCGGTGAGATCGACGACGTCCTCAACCGAGTAACGGGACGGGAGGTTATTGGCGGGCCGGGCGAGGCCCTGGAACATCGGCCCGAGGACCCGGGCGCCTTCCACACGCTGTGCGAGTCTGTGTCCGAGGTTTCCGGGTTCGGTGTCCGCGAAAACCAGAGTGTTTGCCCCGCAAGAGGTCGGTACTCCCGTTGTCCCATCCTCGGTAAAAGCGACATCGGTTTGGAGCTTCTCGTCTAGGATCAATCCGGGTCCACGCACGCGAAGAGTCCTCGAAGCCTGCATGACACGATCGTGAAGCTCAGATTCCGCACTCTTGAAACGGTTCTTGAAGTCCAGAGAAGCAACAGGTGAAAAAGAAAGGAAGGCCACTCGCGGCTCACACTTGAGCAACCGCCGGACGTTGGCCGCAGCGGCCAGGGCGATCGCCGCCAGATGGGCTCCCGTGGGTGTCCCGGAGTCTCCGCTGTCTGCGAACACCACCGCACCCGCTCGACCGGGTCGATCGGCCGGCAAGGCCATCAGAAAGTATCGGGAAACGGTCAACGACTGAGACTCCAGACCGACCGAAAGGATGGCCGCGCGTTTGAAGGCTGGCTGCGGCCCACTTCCCACGAGCCCGTCGGCGTCACCGGCACGCACCATTGCAGCCGCGAAGTAAACCGGATCTTCCAGGCGGCGACGGGCTTCGATTACGGTGGTCCCTTGAGATCTCCAGCCCTCGAGCTGCTGGGCCGCGTAGCGCGCGGTCGTCGCTGAATCGGTTTCGAGAATGTCGATCCCGGACAGCGACAGACCCATCGATCGGGCGCTCGCCTGGACTTTCTTCGGATTGCCCACCAGCACGGGGCTGGCAATCGCCTCCCTGGATATGATGGCGGCCGCCTGAAGAATCCGGGGATCCTGCGATTCCGAGAAAACGATGCGCCTGCGCTCTTTGGCGGCACTCTTGCGAATGAAATCGATGATTCGGTACTTCGACACTTCTGAACGCTCCGTGGCGGGGCGGGCCCCGCCCCGAAGCATACCAGCCGGGAGCATCGTCGGAAACAACCAGGTGGGCTGGGAAGACGATGAGAACGCCAAACGCGACGAGAATCCGCGGAACGTCGGCTATCTAGTCGACGATACTATGGCCCGCTCACGTCTCTTCTTGCTATTGATTCCATGGCGTTTGATTTTTTGGTTCAGAGTCGACAACGGAATGTGAAAGGTGTCGGCGGCCTCGGTCTGGCTCCATCCAGTTTGTTCGAGTCGCTCGAGAATGACCCGGCGTTCGAAGGCGTCCAGGATGTCGAACAACGAACTCTCCCTGTCCATTTCGAGCGATGTCAACGTCGCGAATCGTGGAGACGGGTTCGTGACCGACTCGGGTAACAGGTCGCGCCCGATCAAGTCGGAATGGGAAAGGACGACTGCACGTTCGACGACGTTTTCCAGTTCCCGTACGTTACCCGGCCAGGAGTAGTCCATCATGATCTTCATCGCTTCGGAACTGAAACGATAGATTGGCTTGTCGTTTTCTTCGCAGTACTTCCGGACAAAGAACTCGAGGAGAAGCGGGATGTCTTCGCGACGGTCCCGAAGCTGCGGAACTTCCAGGGTAATAACGTTCAGGCGATAGTAAAGATCGTCACGGAACCTGCCTTCATCGACCAGCTTCTTCAGGTCCACATTCGTTGCGGCAATGATACGGACGTCCACCTTGATGGTGTCGACGCCTCCCAGGCGCATGAACTCACGCTCCTGGATCACGCGCAGCAACTTGGCCTGAGTCTCAGAACCTATGGTTCCGATTTCATCAAAAAATATCGTCCCCTGGTCGGCGATTTCGAACAGACCCTTCTTGGTTGCAACGGCGCTGGTGAAGGCCCCGCGAACGTGGCCGAACAACGTGCTCTCCAGGAGATCGACCGGCATGCTTCCGCTGTTGACGGGAACGAACGGCTTGTCGGATCGCGGACTCTTCAAGTGAATGGCCTTCGCGACCAGCTCTTTTCCCGTTCCGCTCTCTCCTTGAATCAGGACGGTGCTCCGACTGGCTGCCACCTGGGTCACAAGGTCGAGCAGACTCAACATCCTGTCGCTCTTGCCGATGATGTTGCTGTAGCCGAAACGCTCTTTGAGCGCTCGCCTCAGTTGCAGGTTCTCGCTGTATAGCTTCCGCTGTTTGATCGCATTTCTGATGATGGCGATCAGCTTTTCGTTGTTCCACGGCTTGGTGACGTAGTCGTGGGCGCCCGCCCGAGTGGCCTCGACGGCTGTTTCCAGGGCAGCCATGGCCGTAAGGATGACGACAGGCAATGTCGGGTCGACGCTCTTGAGCTCTTTCTGGATTTCCAGTCCGGAACGTCCCGGCAGCATTACATCCAACAACACCACGTCATACAGGTTCGCCTGGATCGCATCGATCCCCTCTTCGCCGGAGGTCGCCGTGTCGACGGCCAACCCTTCCGAGTTCAGGAGCATCTCGAGACTGTCCCGAATCTCCTTTTCGTCGTCGACTATCAAGACTCTTGCTTTTGCTTTAGACATTTGCAGGCTTCCTTGCGAGCGGTAATTCCAATCGGAACGAGGTTCCCTGACCAGGTTGGCTTTCGACGGAAATGTCGCCTCCGTGTTCCTGGATTATCCCGTACGTAACGGAAAGACCCAGTCCGGTACCTTTGCCGATCTCTTTCGTTGTGAAAAATGGGTCGTAAATCTTCTTGATGTCCGCGTCATTGATACCGACTCCCGTGTCCTCAATCCAAAGCCGAAGTTTCGCCTCGCTGGTGTCGGTACGGATTCGAAGTGTTCCTCCACTGGGCATGGCGTCCTTGGAATTTAGAATCAAATTCAGGAAAACCTGCTGCAGCTTACCGGCATTGCCGAAAGCCATCGGGGCGTCGGCGGCAAACTCTCGTTCAATCCGGATCCCGGCGTTTTTCAATTGATGGTCGAGCAAAGAGACCGTTTCGGCGATGACCTGATGCACGTCGAGTTCCCCAAACTCGGTCGCGTTGGTCCGCGAAAAACTCAGCAGATTATTAACGATTTTAGAGGCACGGAACGTTTGATTGATGATCTTATCCATCAACTTGATCCGTTCGTCATCGGGTCCGATCTGCTTACGCAGAAGTTGCGAATAACTGGAAATGACCGCCAGGGGGGTATTTACCTCGTGGGCCACACCGGCAGCCAAAAGTCCGACCGAGGTCAGTTTGTCGTTCTCGACCAGTTGATCCTCGAGTCGAACTCGTTCTGTAATGTCGTCAACAATTATCAGCCGACCCGTCGTGCGGCTTTCTTTGTCCAGAAGCGGCGTGACGGAGAAGTTGACCACGAGATCGCCCCAACGATGTTTGTAAAGATTCCGTTCGTCTCGCAGCCGGTCCAGCGACTGCTCGGGAATCACGTCCGCGGTCGCCTTGCCTATCATCTCTGCCTGGTTCTTACCCGTCAGCTTTTCAAGAGCCCGGTTCCAGCCAACGATTCGCTCCCCGATCTCCACCATCACGCCAACGCTGATCGACTCGATGATGTTCTCGTTGAAATCTTTAAGGATTTCATACTGGGTGACCTTGTCCTCCAGGGATTCGTATAATGTCGCGTTTTCGACGGCGATGCCGACGTAATCGGAAACTCCCTCGAGCAGATCGATGTCCTCACTGGTCAGATAGTCGCCGTTCTCGGTCCGGCCCATACCCAGGTAGGCAATCACACGGTACTTTGCGCGGCACGGGATGAAGTAGTTCAACCCATTTTCGTCGTCTTCGAAGAAGATGTAGGGCTGATCCAGATCCTTCGTCAGAAATGGGTAGGTTGTCCCTACCGGCATCTCCAAGCCGTGAGCCCGAGCCAGAACAAACTGACCGGGTTCCTCCGGATCTTCGAGAAGGACAGCCATACGGTCCACGAACAGCGAGCCGGACAAACGGTCCACGATGCGATCCAGCACTGTCCCGAGATCCACCTCGGAGCCCAGGTTCCTGCCGAAATCAGTGACCGTGAGCCGGAGATTGTATCGATCTTTGTAGAAGAACTTGTCCAGCCAGACCTGTATGTGATCCTTGATCGGGGCCAGGAGCAGGGCGGCGACAATCGTCGCCACGATGTTGGCAACAACACCGAGTTGCGGCAGATCGCCGAACAGAGCCCCGACAAGCACGACGATCGTAATGTAAAGACCCACCACTGTCGCGGTCGCCAGGGTATAAGCCATCCCACGCTTGAACAGGATGTCCACATCCATCAAACGGTATCGATGGATTGCGTAACCGAACGAAATCGGTATCAGAGCAAACGGCAACACCGCGAGATCGGCATATTCGAGCGGAACCGCACCAAACAGACGAGGCAGAGACTGAAACAGAAAGTACGGAATCACTGCAACGGCCGTACCACGTGTCACCCACTTCAACTGTTGCCGCAACGCCGGCTCTTCAACGGTTCTATAGGTGTGGGTCAGGATCGCAGCGCTGAGTACGAACAACAGTCCGAAGTGGAAGTCGTTGATGCTGTCGAGAAGACTCCGCAACGCGAGCGGGGATGGATAGAAGGCGAGGATGCCCGTCACATACGAGATCCACGTCATCATCAGGAGACTACCCGGAAGATATATCAACGGCGCCAGGAACCTGTACTTCTGGATCCAGCGATGCTTAACCGGAAATTCCAGACAAAAATGGACAAATAGCGGGGGCAGGAAGACATATGCGGCAAGGTCCGACCAGAAGATGGTCCAGTCGAAGTCGTTAAACTTGCCCGTGAAGCGAAAGACGTAAAGAACGAACGAGATCAGACATACGAAATAGAAGTGGAGGGCGTGGGGGGCACGCCTGCGGTTCGTGATGACAAAGATCCCCACCAGCAGGTGCAGGATTCCGATAATCTCGAGGTACGTCAACTGGCTCTGAACCCGCTCTGGCTGTGGAGCCACCACAAGCGTCAACTCGATCGGAGCTCCCTCACGCTCAATGTGATAGGTCACTCTTGTCCACTCACCGAGTTCGTAGACAACTCTCGTCACGTGTCGCTCGTTTTCGATCTGCAGGTCGTCGATGGCCACCAGGGTGTCACCGCGGCGTATTCCCGCGCGCGCGCCCGGCCCACCCGCGGCTACCAGGGACGCCTGGACGCCACCATGACGGTCGACCTGACCCTCGATCCACAAGACTCCATCATCAGGAGCGACCCAGAGTCGCTTCTGCTGGACGTTCAACCCACCCAGGATGATCATCCCCAGGGTGAAGATGAATGTTGCGATAATGCGAAACGATAGGATTTTTCTCGTCATGTCATCAGAGTCTTTGGGACACAGATATCTTTAAAGATCGTTGCAATCCGACCACCAAACAAATCCCTGCATTTACACGCACTTAACTCACCGGGGGCACGAAAATACCATTTCTGGAAGAGTGAATACAAAAAACTGTATTCCTGGAGGGCTCAGAACTTGATGTGTATGCCGCCTTTAAACAGCCTGGGGTATTGGGCATGGATAGTCCGGCGGGAACCGAAGGAGGGCTCAAACAGGTTCCGGGCATCGACGACGGCCTGGAATTTCCCCGGGAAGATTTTCCAGTTTGGCAGATCCTGCGCGATCGTGATGCTCAGAGTTGGATCGTTATATTCAGCAAAGCGCTGGTAGGGGTCGATCGCGGATAATGAAAAGCCGGAATTCCAGCGGTAGACAGCCGTCACTGCAGTTTGCGTCAGGTCTATGTCGGTTGTGACCCGGGCGGTGACCACGTGGAAGTTCCGGCGTGCAGACTCGCTGCCCAGTTCATCGGGAGAAATTACGTTCGGGTCGAAGCCAATCGCGCTGGCATAGGTATAGCCCGCGCCTGCTTCGAACCCTCTGAACGACCTGCCCGCGTGCATTCGCACTCCGGTAGTCGTCGCTCCCTTTCCGTCTAAAATCATGATCGCCTGACGACCGTTATCGGCATCCACCAGGAACGCCTGAGTGCCCAGTTCGTCCCGGAATACCGAGGCCGAAACCTGGAGAAACTCGGACAAAATGTGGCTGGCGCCTATTTCGGTGTGTGAATAACGCTCCAACTCGGCAGGGATGTAGACAGTCCGATCGAAATATTCCCGCCCCCGAATGGGATCGTCCGTGTCCGCCGGCGCGCGGCGCGAAAAGGATGCCTTGACCGTTGTCCGGGCCTCATCAGGTACCCATGCGACGCCAAACTCCGGCCTCAGGTAGTTGTGACTGGCAATACCGTCAGCTCGACCGATGTCCGCCCCATACGAGAACACGAGGTGATCGGACCACTGCAACTGCTCGCCGTACTGCACCTTGATCTCACGAGACTCCGAACCGTTTGCACCAGCGTTAAAAGAAGCTCCCTGGCGGAGTTTGACGGCCAGCGACGATTTGTGGTGGGCGCCGGGTGAAAACTGATAGGTGGCTCCGAACCCTCGTGGCTGGCCCGCCGCTTCGGTGTACTGGCCCGAAAACGTGACCTGGGACCCGACGGCGAGGGGGAGGCTGAAGGCGAATTGGGAACCAACTGAATCGGCGGGACCGTCCGGGGTATCGATCGATCTGGTGTAGAGTTGGAGATAGCCGGACGTTTCGGCAGCGACCAGAGTCGTATCCACATCAACTCCGTCCGTGTCATCCTCGAACATGCGGAGAATCGGGCGAGTTGATGCAGCGCTCCGCAACACCCATTTCATTTCTTCCAGGCTGCCACGGCGAACACCACGACGGATGATTTCCATCGCGGTCTGCAGGCTGATCGTCAGGACCGCATTGGTGCCCTCAGTGAGGTTTATGCTGGCTGCCACGGCTGGGAGAAAGCGAGGCTTGGTGACCTTGAGGGAATAGTTGCCGGCAAGCAGGTTGGGGATTGAGAAAACCCCGGACCGATCACTGAAAACCAGTCGCTCCCGGAAAAGCGCATCGTTATCCTGGACGGCGATCAGCGCACCGATCAGGGGCGCACCCCCGCTGTCCTGAACTCGACCACGAAGGCTCGCCAGCCCGTCCGACCCGGACGCAGTACCCAGGGAAAGCATGCCACAAACACAGAACGGCGCAAGTGTCCGCAGTGCCCGTGAAACGGATAGTACGGCTAAGCGCATAGAGCGTCTCTACCGACGGCTGCCGTCGGTCGCGGCCGCAGACTCCTGAACGACGAACTTGCTGGTCTGGGTAATGATCTCTCCCGACAGGTTGTCGGTGATTCGCACCCGGATCGAATACTCGCCCGGATCGAAGTCGGCCAGAGCGAGACTCTTCTTGATCGTCATCTGTTGAGCGGCGCCCGAAAGCTCGTCGGTGCTTTCCACGAATTTCTGGACTTCCCGGCCGTCTCGTGTGATCAAGGTCTCAACTGTTGCGGACGGCCTCAAAAGGTTTTCGTCGATCTGCAGATTGTAGATCTGGATCCAGTAGTTCAGATCGCGGTCCTGCCTGAACTTCTGCTCGACGCTGGGCCTCACCTTCGAACTTCCCAACACGAACGCCCCGGATCCAACCTGCCTCGGAGGCAGAGGCTCGATGAGGTCGGCCAGAATCAGGGAGCTGGCAGCCAACTGCTCCTCCGGAAAACGGGGAACCGCCAGTCGCTGATTGATAGTACCCACATTGTCGCTGTGAAGGTCTTTCAATACGAGATCGATCTTGTACAGACCGGGACGCAACGGGATGATTTTCTGCCACACCGAATACCTGGTCAGAAACTCGGCAAACAGT
>Ga0310123_10004583_pt1 | contig 10441 bp, 14 predicted proteins | sample CB6_AW_1057_MG_FD_203505 | JGI IMG/M metagenome (GOLD analysis project Ga0310123, IMG submission 203505) | Marine microbial communities from Western Arctic Ocean, Canada - CB6_AW_1057 | ecosystem: Environmental > Aquatic > Marine > Oceanic | place: Canada: Western Arctic Ocean | collected...
GTGTGTGGTTTCAGCCCGATGAGCACTGGGCATTTCAGGTCTCGCATGGGTTCTTAGAGAAGCCCGAGGCACTCGAGCCGGGGAATGTGCGTCGCACCACGGCATCAATGTCTTGGCTAACCGAGTCTGGTGCCCGGTTCACCGCTCTCACTTCCGGGTACGATGGTGGGTCCGCCCCTGATCGTCTGCGTCCTTGGCTGGAGTGTTGGGTGGATCACCGGAGGGTCGGTGATTCGAGTCCACCCTGAGGAGCTAAATTTTGCAGTCTACTAACCTGGGAGGAGTTTAGTAACCCGTACCAGACCTCGACCGTGAGCCGATCATGAACGAGCACCTTCTTCACCAAGCAGCGGAGCAGGTGCCTTTTTCTTGGGTTGGTACCCTCCGCCATCAGACCCTCGAAGTCGTCGACTGGGCCTGAGAGCCTCTCCTTGTCGATGGCTGAGCGTTCCGTGCGAATCCTGCATCGGACCTGATCGTGGCTGTCCTCACGGCTTCCTAAAAACCCCGACGACCGAGGTGCCTGCCCACCGATTCCCACCCGCCAAGGCTTCGATCCGCCCGGCCCGTGTGAACAGCCAGTTCACCAGAGCGCTATGCCGTTGCAGGTCGGTGGCCTCGTGCTTCGGCCGGAGCAGCTTCCTAACGCCGATGACGATCGGCAGGGCGTAGCCGAACGCGTATCGACTCCGGATCCGCTCCAGTCCGCACTGGGCGGCGAGGCGTTCCAGCGTCGATCGAGTGTAGCGTCTGACGTGCCCCAGCAGGTCGTCGTGATTCGACCAGAGCCAGGGAAACGCCGGCGTGGTCACCAGCACGAACCCCCCCGACTTGACGTGCGTGAGCCACTGCGACAGTGCTCCGATGTCGTCCTCGATGTGCTCCAGCACGTCCATCGCCAGCAGGACGTCGTATGGCGCGCCGTTCGTTACGCGAGGACCCACGCTGTCACGGTCGCCCATCCAGGGCTGACGGGCTACCGTCGTCAGGCCTGGATCGACGCCTACGAGGCGATCCAGGCGGTGTCGGAATCGCGATCGCTGTCGGCAAAACCGAAGGTTCTGGGCGGTTCCGCAGCCGAACTCGATGACGGACACCAGGCCCTCGCCAGACGAGGCCAGGGCGACGACCTGATCCACGTACCTAAACCGTGTGGCGATCCACCAATGATCGAATTCCTCATCGGCGGACATGTTGTGCGATTCAACCAGGTCCATACAGGGTCCAACTATACCGCCGGTAGATTCTCCAGAGGTCGAAGGGTGCCTTGACGAAGTCGGTCCAGCCGAGACGCGAGCGGCCCACGGCCTTCCACTCGTTCAACGGGTGCTCATGAACGATCTCGCCACACTCGGCATTCGACTGGACGTTCCGCAGGCGCAGGTACAGCTCGATGTCAAAAAGTTAGCGTGAGACGAAGGCGTCCGAGAACAGCGGATGGAGCAGAGCGCTAGCCAAGGTCACGAAGAGTCGGCTGATGACGTGGCTGGACAAGCTGCGTTCGATCCGCGCCCCGAGGCGTAGCACGCGGATCCCGGCTGCACACTGCACCGCTGGCTCGGCCTTCAGGACACCGACGAGGCCGTCCACCTCGGTGAGCGGCGCGGCCAGGGCGGCATCCCAGAAGCCGACGAGATCCGTGCCCGTCACGTGCAGCATCCCTTCACGGACGGCACTCGCCTTTCCATGATTCCCCGCAAGGCGCAGGATGGACACGCGCCTATGCTCCTCGCTCATTCGCGCACGGAGGGCTCCCGTCTCCGTCGGTGCTGGCATCGTCGACGAAGCACAAGTAGAGCGAGCGGTGTGGCCCTCGACCCACTCCAGGAACGTCCCGGTGTCGAGCCGTGCCGCCTCGTTGTAGCAGGGAACGACGAGCGTGAGCGATGGGCCATGCATGGCCCATGATGTCCTCGCGGCACTATGTCACAAGACGCGTCCGCATCGGCGGCAGCGCCGGCACGTCAGGGTGCCGGTGTTACCGTTATTGAAGGCCTCCTTGGGCCCCAGCCCGATCTCCACCGTCTGTTCGCGGTAGGCGCCAACGGGCGAGCCGTCCAGGGTGGTGTGGACGATGCGGAACCCGACCGTCCCTTCTTGGCGTCGGCTGCATCGTCGAGCTCGCTCTCTGTCTGGTCTCCGAGCCCGGACCCCTAGGAGACGCCATCATAGTTCCGTTGGGGGGAGGCTCCCGACGACCCATTTGATTTGGTCACCCCTGGACAGTGGCGTGTCGGCCTCGATGCCGTTGGCGATCGCCAGCTCATCGACCGGTACCGGACTCTCCTGGTCCTCGACCAACGCGTTCAGCGTGGTCGAGCGCTGGATCGTTCGAACGTCGATGCGAAGCGGTTGCACTGCCAGTGCAAACCGGTCTGTCAGGCGGTCGAATGATGTAATGACAGATCGAAAGGTGTCTTCATACGTACGAAACTGTTGAGTCGGCGTGTAACCGAGGATTTGATACGTGCGATCTCGGTCGTCGATAAACCCCACGACTCCCGACACCGACCCGCCCTCCGTAGGCGCCTGGAACGTGCCGATGGTCGCGGGATGACCATTCACCGACGTGCGCTGCCCGCCCCGTGACCGAATCCCATCGCTGTTGAAGAATTCGCGTGCGGCGGCTGCGTGACCAGTAGTGTCCCCCAATGTCAGTTGGACGATTCCATCCTTTTTAGGGCTCTGACCGACGACCGCCTGGGTCAGGTTCGCGGTCTGCCAGCCTTCGGGCATTCTAAATTCGAACTCGAGGTCCGGGTGCAAAAACAAGGATCCCTGAAAAAATCCGTCGCGAGGATCCAGGCCAAAGACGACATCGTCGACGGCCGCCAGATACTCGCTGGCCAACACTCGAGTCGATGCGAGCTCTTCCTCTGAAATGTTGCTGGCTTGCGCGCGGATTCGATCGATTCGGTCGGCCGAGCTGGGATGGGTTGCGAGCCAGTTCGGGATGCCGCGCCCACCGCGGAGTTCGGTCTGGCGGCCTAGCATCGTGTGCACGTTGATCGCTTCGCGTGGATCGTATCCGTCACGTAGTGCGTATCGCATGCCCAGCTCGTCGGCTTGATGCTCATCGCTTCGACTGTGGCTCAGACCGAATATGCCAATCGCAGTGGCCCCGATCCTGCTCAGACCGGCGACATTGTCGCTCAGGATCGACCCGATGCCGAGCAGCCCTCCGAGCAGCTGCTGACGACTGAGTTGTTCGACTGAATGACGTGCCGTCACGTGTCCGACCTCGTGACAGAGGACCGCGGCCAGCTCGGCCTCTGAATTGAAGTGCGTGAGAATGCCGCGCGTCACGTAGAGATATCCGCCCGGCACGGCGAACGCGTTGACGGAGGCGTCGTCAAGCACGACAAAGCTCCACGGCAGGTTCGGTCGCTCGGACCTCGCCGCCAGACTCTGGCCGATCCGTTGGACATACGCCTGGAGATCCGAATCGTCGTATCGCGGCATCGTTGCGGCGATCTGTTCCGAATACGCGCGTCCCATCTCGATCTCCTGACTCTCGGAGATCACCGTGAACATGCGTCTACCGGTCGCGGGGTTCGTCGCGCACGCGGCGACCATCATGGAGAAAAGACCCGCGTAGAGAACAGTCGCAATCATTCGACCGTTGTTCATGTGATGTATCTTGGTCATCTCGTTTCACATGCTACTCCGACATCGTCCAGACGGGGCGCTGAGGGAGGGAGCGATTGGCGAGGTGCCGGAACTGATCGGGTGGTCCGGCGAGGGGGCGATGACGCATGACCTGGCCTTCGCGCACGTGGCAGAGTGGGCTCCCGGTCGTCGACAGGGTCGCGTCGTGGTGGTGGGTGCCGGTCCGGCCGGCCTATATGCTGCCCTGGTCTTGGGCACAAACGGTGTTGCCGTTGACCTGATTGACCGCGGCGCCGACTTGAGGCAGCGGGGCAGGGATGTCGCGCGCTTCCACCGTACGCGCGTACCGAAGCCCGAGTCCAATCTGTTGTTTGGAGAGGGCGGCGCCGGCACCTACTCCGACGGCAAGCTGACGTTAAGTAGCGTCGTTTCGCCCCCATGAAGGTCGACCTCGGCTCGATACGTGCGGTATCCGTCGAGCCGTACTTCGACAGCGTGCCGTCCGGCCCCAAGCTCTACCACGAGTCGCTGCAGGCCCTCAAAGCCCTGCCAGAGCTCTCCATCGATCAGGACCTCCGCGTCGACGGGCTGCACCCGAATGGCAAGAGTTCCGAATTGTTCGTCTCCGGGAAGGGTTAGGGTCGGTGAATAGCCAGGCTCAGCCGGATATAGGCTGGTTTCGGGATCTGAAGGTGGTTCGGGACGTGCGGGCTGAGGTGCACCGTCCGCAAGGGGTTCCATGTCGTGCCGGACCTTGTAGGTCTCAGCGGCTATGAGATAGAGCGTCTCTTGGGTGCTCGCGTAGCCATCGAGATACAGCTCGATCTCATGGGCGCCAGCCGCAAGATGGAGGCGCTGAAAGAACCCGTCGTAGCTGTCGACGACGCCGGCATAGTAGCCATCGACGTAGACTTCGGTCTCCTCAGGCTTCACTTCGAGCCGAACGGAGCTTTGGTCGTAACGGGCTCCGTAGTACGGATACGGTCCGTAGAAAAACGGATCGTCGAAGCCGTAGTCGTAGTAGGGTCGAAATCTATACCCTCTGAAATAGACAGTGCGCACAGGACGGGTGGCCACCCGGCGAGCGGCCGGCCGGGGGATGGCCCGTCGTGTCTGGGTCGGCGGCCGCCGCGTCTGAGCGTCGGCACTAGCCACACACATCGCAAGGGTGGACAGGCTGCATAGAAGGACTGCGATCGATCTTGAGAGTCGCACGAACGTTCTCCAATCGTGGGCGCTTGGACATACGGGGCCTTGACTTGGAATGCAAGGCGTATACCATGCCCTGAGGGTCATCGGGAACCGATTCTTTCCGCTCTCGACCAGGGGGTATGGACGGCTGCGTCCTCGAACTGGACGGCCCTGTTATCTGCAGGCGTCAACCGGTACCAGAACGCTAAAAGAACACTTGCTCCGCGGGCGAGGGAATATCTATCCGTGGGCGGTGGTCTCTACAAACAAATGGAGGTCACTATGAAAGCCACAGTTGCACAGAACGGAATCATCGCCGTCGCCGCCGTCCTGGTCACCGCACTCATATTTACAGCAGCCGTTCAAGCTCAGCCTGGCTCTCGGAGCCCCGGCGGTCGGTTCATGGGTGATGGCCCGCTGAGGATGCTCCCTGGTCTCAGAAATCTCGATCTCACTGACGACCAGCGCGAAGTGATCCGGGACATCGCTGAGCAGAACCGAGACAAAGGCAGCACTATGGTCGAGCAGCTCGGGGCCGCTCGTTCGGCTCTGCGTGAGGCGGTGACGGACGATGTCGTCAACGAAAGCTTGATCCGGGCACGGGCGGCCCATGTCGCCAACTTAGAGGCCGACGCTGCCGTCCAGCGCGCACACGTGAACGCCCAGATCTTGCAGCTCTTGACACCCGATCAGCGAGCTGAGCTACAAGAGCTACGGACCGAGGCACAGGAACGTATAGGTGAACGCCTGGGTCGTCGTCGGGGCCGGCGCTAGTCGTCTCCCCCGTCTGATAGATTCAGGGGACACACTGAGCGGAGTCAGGGTTTCTGAGTGGATGCAGATCGGGTGCTCGTCGAGGCGGCGCAGGCGGGCGACGTGGATGCCATCGACACCTTGGTGCGACGCTATCAGGTTCGCATGTTCAACTTTGCGCGGAGCTTGACGGGCAACGACGGCGATGCCGAAGACTTGGCGCAGGAAACGTTCATCCGGACGTTTCGCGGCCTCGGTCGATTTCGCGGCGAGAGCTCGTTCAAGAACTGGCTGTATCGCATCGCCGTCAACCTCGCCCACACGCATCGCGGGAAGCGCGTGCGCCAGGCGCCTGTGTGGGAACGTCGACTGGAAGCCGATGATGTCTCGGAACACCACCTCACGGATCGCACGGAGGATCTGGAAGCCTCGGTCATACACTGTCAGGCGCTCGACCGCGCGTTGTCGACACTGTCTGAGGAGATGCGCGCCCCGCTTGTCCTGCACGACGTCCAGGGGTTGGAGTACCGGGAGATTGCCGAGATTCTTGACGTCCCAATCGGCACGATCATGTCGAGGATCTTTCGGGCACGTCAACGTCTGCGGCCGTTGCTGGTCGACCTGCTAGGTCCGCGTGACGCCATATCGGCGAACGAGTCAGAGGGAGCTGAGGAGCTGGTGGAACGCCACCGAAGAGGGATTGTGACATGAGCTGTGAAGAATGGCGTTCACTGGTCCTGCAGGCGGCAGAGCACCACCTGGACGATCTCGAGGAGGCGGACCGCGCGAGGCTCGAAACGCATCTTGCACACTGCGCCGGTTGCCGAGCGTCGATTGAAGACCAGCGCGTCGTCCGTGAGGCCTTGACCGCTCGGGTCGACGCGGCGGTTCCACCCGGTTTTGCAGACGGGGTCGTGTCTCGGCTGACACCACGCCTCCGGTGGGTCGATGTGCTCAGCTGGAGGACATGGACGTATCGGTTGGCTCCGGTGGCGACCGGTCTGCTGCTGTTCAGCCTCTGGACGCCTGGTACCGGCACGGAGGTGGATCTTCCGGTCGACCTGCCTGAACTGGCCGAGGCGTGGGTTTTTGCCGGCGACACAGCACCATCCTTTGAGGTGTGGTGGTACGAGGACGTGGGCGGTGATGTGTTGCTGAACGTAGTGTTGAGTGCCGAACCGGACGAACCACTCGTGGGGGGGTATTCGCCATGACGAACACGACCACGCGACTCTGGGTCGCGGCCTTCGTCGTTCTGGTCTTTGTGTCTGGCCTGTCACTCGGGTTGGCCGTCAGCGCCCGGATGGGTGCGGGAGATCCCGCCATCAGATCCCGCGGTCCTGGTCGAGGAGGGTTTCGACCCGGACCACCAGGCCTTGTGTCCGAACGGATCATCGGTCGACTTGAAGGCGAGCCGGACTTTACCGAGGATCAGCGGAGACGTCTCGAAGCCCTGTTTACCGAACGTGAGGGCCGTTTCCGTCGGTTTGCTCTGGAGATCCGCGACCGTTTCGAGGCCGAGCAGGCGAGCCTGCGCGACGGTGTGGCGACGATTCTCACGCCGGCTCAGATGGAGATTTTCGATGCGACTCGACGTCCGGGTCTGGGGGGGGGCGGCCCGGGTCCCATCAGAGACCGTGAACGGTGAGAAGAGAGCATCCGAAGGGTCCTAAGATACTCTGGTCCGCTGCTTCCTCACTATCAATTTCACGTGAAGACGACCTCGATGCGCTCCAGATAATCGGCCAGCCTCTCCGTTGTGACCGTGATTGTGTCACGGTCTTCCGCGCGAGCAGACTCTTCGATCGTCGCGGCGAAGTCGGTGATTGAGTCAAATCCGTAGATTCCGCCGAACCCCTTCAGATTGTGTCCGAGGTCTCGTATCGCTTCGTAGCTTCTGTAAGCGAGAGCATCGCGGAGGAGCGTCACGTTCCGCTGTCGATGTCGCCGTTCCGAGGGGCGCGTTCTATCTGTTCCCAGATTTTGCCCGTATCGACAGCGGCTCGCCGCGCGGGGCATCTGGTCGAGTCTCGAGCTGAGCGAACACCTCCTTGAAGAGACCAGTGTCACGACGCTGCCAGGCTCGAGCTTCGTGCGCCCTTACACCGAGCTCACGCTGCGTATGGCCTACGTCGGTCGACGGTGGCGCTGCGCTCGAGGCGATCGAGTACACTGACCCGTCATGTGAGCTGGATGAACGATTCCTTCGGCATCATTGCTCGAACGTGACCACCGCCTTGGACCGGGTCACGGCGTGGCTTTTCGAAGCCGTGCGCATGGTATGAGACCAGGCTTCATGTCCCTCATCTGTCGTGGATCGTGTATGCTGTTTGTATTACTGCTTTCTTGAGACCTGCCGCTGAACCTCGATGAACTCGGCGTTTTGCCGGGCCGAAAGCCCACAGACCTCACCAAAGCTATTTTTCAATCTCCGCGACGTCGACTGCCGGCCAGGTCCGGGCGGCACCGATACCTCGTGGTGGCACGTGCGTTGAGCGGTCGCTTGGTCGCGGCGCCCCGTGCACCCGGACGGACATACGCCTGTCGAGGGTCTTGAGCCACGAATGTAACGCCCGCCCTGTGGGTGTCATAGATAACCATCCGCGATAGCGTTAGCGCGGATAGGAGCCATCGATACAGATGAACTTCAACGACCTGGGGTTACGCCCAGAACTTGTTCGTGCCGTGACAGGTGAGGGCTACTCCATCCCCACATCGATCCAGGAACGCGCGATTCCGGTGGTCCTCGACAGACGTGACCTAATCGCCTGCGCCCAGACCGGAACCGGTAAGACGGCGGCGTTTCTGCTGCCCATCCTGCACCTTCTGGTCGGTGGAAATCGATCACGGCATCCGCGGGCGCTCGTGGTCGCGCCGACTCGCGAACTCGGTGTCCAGATCGGGGAGATGGCTGGACGATATGGCAAGTACCTGTCACTGCGTAGCACGGTCATCTATGGCGGTGTTGGCATGGAGCCCCAGAAGCGTCACTTGGCAGCCGGACTCGACCTATTGATCGCCACCCCGGGACGACTACTCGATCATCTCGGTCGCAAGCAGGCCAATCTCGGCGCAGTGGAGATCGTGGTTCTTGACGAGGCCGACCGGATGCTCGACATGGGCTTCCTGCCGGATGTGCGTCGGATCCTTCAACACTTGCCGACTACCCGTCAGAACCTCTTCTTCTCGGCAACCATGCCGAAAAAGATCGAGGCTCTCGTCCGACAATCGTCCAGTAACCCGGTACTGGTGGAAGTGTCGCGACGGTCGACACTGGTCAGCACTGTCCGGCAGGTGGTTCACCCGGTAGCGATGGCCCGCAAGCTGGACCTCCTTAAGGTGCTGCTACAGCGGACCGATGTGGGACAGACCCTGGTGTTCACCCGGACGAAGGCGCGCGCGAATCAGTTGGTACGGCGCCTGGAAAATTCTAACCGTCGGGTCGCCGCTATCCATGGTAACAAGAGCCAGAACGCCAGGACCCGAGTGCTCGAAGGGTTCCGCCGCGGAGACCTGGACACCCTTATTGCGACCGATATTGCCGCTCGGGGGCTCGATGTGGACGGCATCAGCCACGTGGTCAACTTCGACCTCCCGCATGTGCCCGAGGACTATGTCCACCGGACTGGGCGCACCGCCAGAGCCGGTCGAGGGGGCGATGCCATCTCTCTTGCGGCACCTGAAGAGCGCAGTCAGCTCGCCGCGATAGAGCGGCTCGTTGGGAAGGCGATTCGCCAGGAGCATGTGGCCGGCTTCTCGCCGACGGCAGACAGAGCGGAGAGTCGTTCACCGCGCCCGGTCAAGCTAGCCTCGGCCACACGAACCGGCCGTCAGCGTCATGCGGAGAGTCGAGGTAAGTCGGCCCGCCGAACCAAGCGTGGGTCTGTCAGACTGGCCTAGCGCTCAGATGCGAGATTGAGAGCCAGACCACCACGAACGAGCTGGCTTTGGTCGTGGGGTTGAAAGTGGTTCTCCGAGAGGAGTGGATGTGTCGAAGGACGATCTGATCACTCTGCAGGGGCAAGTCAAGGCGGTGCATAGCGGGGGTCTGTATCGGGTGCAGTGTGATCCCGGACATGAGGTACTGGCACAGCTCAGTGGGCGAATGCGACGGTTCCGGATCAAAGTCGTTCCTGGTGACCACGTCAAAGTCGGCGTGTCGCCGTACGACCCGACCAAAGGGCTCATCACGTTCCGCGAACGGTAGGGACGTCAGGATTCCTCGGCTGGCTGTTCCAGCCGTACCGCCAAGGCTGTTATCCCTGGCTCGACCTGGAACCTCCGCACCAAACGCCATTTATATCGCTTGTTGTTGATGGTCAGGAAGACGCTGATGTCTCCTTTGGCCTGGAGGAGCACGCCACGCTGACGGATGCTTCCAGGCAAGCGTGATGAAGTCCTCCACCTCACAATCCGAAGCATTCTGTGCCCCAGACAAGGGTTCAGGATTCCCTAGGACCATTCCTAGGCCCAGAACGAGGGAGACGCCGAAGAGAATAAGCGCCTTCATGATGGTGCTCCCGTGACAGAGGGACATAGGTCGCACTATACCAAGAACGCTCACCAGGGACTCCGCACCGTAATCGCCGCCGCGCCCTCGTCTCCTTCTGCAACACGACCGCGTCAGCGGTGACGGGCGCTAGTCCGGCGGGTGCGCGGCGCTTTCGTCCGATCTGGCACCGGCAGGGCGGGCACCTTCTTCGCTCGGTGGTGAGGGATCCTGACCCGAGCGTGTTGCTGAACACCCACCTGATGCCATCAGGCGCGCTGCTCACGCGGAGGTTATTCGCTGATGCGTTCCCAGGTGATGGCCGACTGCAGCTCGCGTCCCTCGACCATCTGCGGCGGAGGTCTCAGCGTCAATGAGGTGTCGGTGAGCTCGAAGAAG
>Ga0310123_10004584_pt1 | contig 10441 bp, 6 predicted proteins | sample CB6_AW_1057_MG_FD_203505 | JGI IMG/M metagenome (GOLD analysis project Ga0310123, IMG submission 203505) | Marine microbial communities from Western Arctic Ocean, Canada - CB6_AW_1057 | ecosystem: Environmental > Aquatic > Marine > Oceanic | place: Canada: Western Arctic Ocean | collected...
ACACCCATGTCATTGGGTGTTTCGTCATTATTGTCGACACCCACCTATCAACGGAATTGAGCAGGCGGTTCCGGCGGGCGGTTCCAGACAACGTCCAGCTCCTCTTCGATTTGGATGTACCAATTGCGCTGCAGCTCACGACGCTCGATTTCAGCAATCCGTAGCAACTGCGGATCAGAACCGCCGTTCACATCGAGGGTATCAAAAAAGTCCTTCTGCCGCGTTGTCGCGTCCGGCTCTTCGGTCAAAACTTGTACCACATAGACAACGCTTTGCGTGCGATTGATGGCCGGCCCAGCTTGGCCAACGGCAAGCGAAAAAACGTCTTGCATAAACGCATTTCCAACCTGCTCCACACCAGCAACCGGCGTCAGAAAAACCTGGCCCATCGGATAGTCGGTCAGGTTAATCACCGTGTACCAAGAAAATGGTCCGATCTCCGTCGTGTTGTCAGCGTCGACGTCGCTCAAGTTTTTTCTCGAATCGTTGAGTTGCTTGGCAATTCGCTCGGCCTCCTGTCGGGCCTCGTGAATCGCTTTACGTGTTTTCCAAGCCAGAATGACTTCGTCACGCACCTCCTCCAACGACGGTACCCGTTCTTCTTCGAAGCCGGTTTTGCACACTAGATAATATTTTTCGGTCTCCGTGTTGATGTCGTACAGCCCTGCATGCTTGGGCATGAACGGCAACAAATCGGTACCAAACACCACCTCGTTAAGCGGTCTTGGGTTACGCCCGCCAATGACTTGGGCCCGACCGATTTCGTGCGACGATACGATTTCGTGGCGACTGGCCAGAGGTATACTGCCCGCCGTAAACCCATGTTCGTCCGCCAGTTGCTGAAAATCGGGGAGATCTGGCTCCGGCGTCTCCACTCCCTGCGCCTTGTTAGCCAACCAGAGACGATGAGTGTCAAAGTATTTGCGCAGAACCCGATGGGATTGTTTGATGCTCTTATCGACCTTTTGTTTGGCAACCGGAATCACTAACGTACGGCGAATTTGGTCGGCGACTTCTTCCAGGTCATAATGTCCGTAGTCAGGTTCCGGCGCGGAAGTCACATCTGTGTCCAGGCCAAAATCCAAATCGAGATCGACATCGCTCGGCGCATCCCCTGACTGGTTGTCGTCCCCGGCTGTTTGTTCCGCCGCGGTCGGGTCGAGGTCAAGAACCGTGTTGTCTCGTGGGGCCGTTGCATCATCGTCGTTTTCGCCCACCACCTCTCCGTCGTCTGGATTCTGCCCACGGACAACTATTTCTGCAGCGGCTTCGGCCACCACATTATTATTATTGCGGAAACTGTCCTCAACCAAAGCTTGACCGTTCTGTTTGCGCACGTTTGTGTCGTGATCGGAAAGCTCTCCTTCGTCGTCAGCCGGCACTGGTGGCCGTGGGACCGCCTGCCGGGGATCTGTTCGGTCGGTGGATTCTGGCAGAGGGGGTCGAGGAGCCACTCGTCGGGGATCAGCGTCCACTCCATCTTGATCCGTGCTTCCGGTCACGGATTCACTGGTCGCCTGGTCCTCGGCCCGCGTATCGTCCGATTCCGACTGACCAGTCCCATCAGTGTCAGCAGTCCCACCAGTGTCATCTTCTAACGTGTCATCGTTGGCCGTGTCGGGAGGAGGTTCTTTACGCTTGAACTCGTTCCGGTTCTCGTCGAAATATGCTTGAACCTGCTCGTCAGTTACTTGCCCTTCGGCTTCCGCCAGAAATTGATGCATGTCGGCCGCCAGATACTTCAACGAGACTCGGGCTGGACGCTTGAAACCTGGTTCGGGATTGTCCGGATCATTGACCCGATCCTTGTACTCTTCGTACAACCGTTTGACTTCGGTGTCCGACGGATCAGCGATCTTGCTGACGAAATCGCCCACTGGGAGCGGCATGATCTCTGCCGTGATCTTCCGCTGCAGCCGATTAAAGTAGTCCCAGTTTTCGCCCGGCGTAACGACCCGCATTCCGGAGATATTCAACACGAGTATTTTCTGAACCATTAAGTACCGTCGCAGCGCACCGAAAAGTCGAAACTCGTCCATGCCATCGATCAAAGCCCGCTGGGCAATCGCCTGAATTTCGCCACGGGAAAGCACTCCACCGCTCAACTGATCAAGAAAATGTTGGATCGCCTGGTCGTCTACGATCAGTCCCAGCTGCCGAGCCCGGTTGGACAACAAAACGGTTTGCAACAAAGCCCGACCCGAGTTGTTCTTGGAGATGCCCGGATCGAGGATCATTCCGGTCTGCGGGTCGCGGACGATGCCCAAGGCATTGGGCGTACCTCCTTTGGATTCAGCCGTACCGATCAGCGTGGCAAGAAATCGAACAAGCACCGCGTGCTCTGACCTCAGCGCATACATTTCATTTTCATTCAGCTTTCCCCCATTCCACTGCACCACCACACTATTCCGCGACCCCTGATTGACTCCTCCACCAAAAAATCGGACTGACGCCGACGGGAGTAAGAAAGCGATCATGATCGCCACACCGAAAAATGCCAGCAATTTCTTCTGATGCTTACGAAACAGTGCAAAAGGGCCATGAGCCATCTCAATGTGTCCTGCTATCTTCCCTGCATTACTGAAGCTCAAAGAATATCCAAGATCCACGGTAGCCAACTTGACAGCTGCCCTCCCCACGTATAAATGGGTTGCCGGCTAGTGGTAATCTTACGGCGCCCGGCATTTTAAGTCGCGTTGACGTAAATGCAATCCCAAAAAGAGATCTCGGTCGATCGGCGGTAAATTTGGCCGAACCCAGGAAACATCAACGCTAGCAGCCCGGAAAGGCCTAGAAAAGTGGCGATAGTAACCTGATGCTCGACACCTTCGGTGAATATTTACGATCGGAGGCTGTGAAAAACGCCCGGTGGCAATCCCCCTAGCACCCAATCATCCGCCAGCCTGTACAATGAAATCCAACGATTCAATCCGATTTTCCGTAACGCATTCAGCCGATCACGACAGATGTGCGGCTCACGAATAGTTCAGAATTGCAATTCAGGAAGAGGCACGTCGTAAGCTGATAGTAGTTAAAAAAGTCTTCTCACATTACCTATCTTAACGGCCAGTGTGGACTAGGTGTGGATTATGGCCAAGAAAACGTCAGCCAGAAAATCGCTCGTGATTGTCGAATCGCCCGCCAAGGCGAGGACCATCGCCAAATTTCTGGGGCCTGGTTATGCCGTGGAGGCAAGCATCGGGCACGTGCGAGATTTGCCACAGGGCGCCAAGGAAATCCCCAAAAAATACAAGGGAGAGGATTGGGCGTACTTGGGAGTCAACGTGAATGACAACTTTACGCCTGTCTATATCGTTCCAGCCGGCAAAAAGAAGCAGGTCGACAAGCTGAAAAATCTGCTGCAGGAATCAAAAGACCTCTACCTAGCAACGGACGAAGATCGGGAGGGTGAGGCGATCAGCTGGCATTTGTGTGAGCTGCTCAAGCCTAAGGTGCCTGTCCACCGCCTGGTGTTTCACGAAATCACGCAGCAAGCGATTGGGGAGGCCTTGCAAAATCCACGTAGCATCGACGATGGTCTGGTTCGCGCGCAGGAAACGAGGCGGATCCTGGACCGTTTGTATGGTTACGAAGTCTCACCGCTATTGTGGCGCAAAGTACGTCCCAAGCTGTCAGCGGGTCGCGTTCAAAGCGTTGCCGTGAGGATCATCGTGCAACGCGAGCGTGAGCGGATGGCGTTTCGTTCGGCCACGTATTGGGATCTGTTGGGGACATTTTCCACGCAGTCCAACGAACAATTCCAGGCCACGTTGACTTCGGTCAATGGCCAACGGATTCCAACCGGCAAGGACTTTGACACGACCACCGGCCAACTCAAAAACGACAATTGTGTGGTACTCGACGAGCCGGCTGTGCGGGGTCTGGCCGAGCGTTTGCAGAATGCCGAATTTCGTGTAATTTCGCTCGAAGAAGTACCGTATCGATCGAAGCCCTATGCGCCATTTACGACGAGTACGATGCAGCAGGAAGCGAACCGCAAGTTGGGTTTCACGGCGCGACGAACCATGCAGATCGCGCAAAGCTTGTACGAGAACGGACATATTACTTACATGCGTACTGACTCGACCAATCTGGCCCAGGTAGCAGTGGACGATGCCCGCGACCTGGTCCGGACGGAATATGGTGCGAAATATTTGCCCGATCAACCGCGAACGTATTCGACCAAAGTCAAAAACGCGCAGGAGGCCCACGAAGCGATCCGCCCGGCCGGGCATCCGTTCGAGTTGCCATCGGCGCTTCAATCACAGCTTAACGACGATGAGTTTCACTTGTTTGAACTGATCTGGAAACGGACGATCGCCAGCCAGATGGAGGACGCCCGCGGCCGCACCGTGAAGATTACTTTGGAATCGGACGGCGCCGTATTTTACGCCAGCGGACGCATCATCGATTTCCCGGGCTATTTCCGGGCTTACGTCGAAGGTTCGGACGATCCGACCGCGGAACTTGCCGACAAAGAGACCATTTTACCCAAAGTCTCCGAACAGGAACGGCTGAGTTGCCTCGAACTGGATGCCAAGGACCACACAACGCAACCATCGGCACGGTTCAGCGAAGCCGCCCTGACGCGCGAACTGGAACGGCTGGGCATCGGCCGGCCGAGCACTTACGCCACGATTATCGAGACGATTTTGCAGCGCAATTACGTGTTCAAAAAGGGAAGCGCACTGGTGCCGACTTGGGTTGCTTTCTCCGTGACCCAGTTAATGGAGAGGCATTTGCCCACACTCATTGACTTTCAATTCACCGCCCAGATGGAAGACGACCTGGACGCCATCAGCCGCCGCGAAGCAAAGCATTTGGAATACTTGAAACATTTTTATTTTGGTAATTCGCGCCCAGGACTTAAGCAACAACTGGCAAACAAAATCGAAGAAATTGACGCACGCAACGTCAGTCAGATCTTGATCGGCAAGCCCGATTCGGGACCTTACCAGGAGGAGATCTGTGTGCGCGTCGGCCGCTATGGACCTTTTATCGAACAAGGTGAACGCCGGGCCAGTCTGCGCGATGACGTTTGTCCGGACGAATTGAACATTGAGGCGGCCTTGGAGTTGCTCGAACGGGCCGCACAAGGCGACGAGCCACTCGGCACATGCCCGGAAACCAACCACCCGGTTTACCTGAAAGAGGGCCGCTACGGACCCTACATCCAACTGGGCGTACCCGGCGGTGACGACAAACCCAAGAATGCCGGTTTGCTGAAAGGAATGCAGCCGCAGAATGTGACACTCGACGTGGCCCTAAAACTGCTCTCCTTGCCACGCACGCTCGGCGAACATCCGGAACACAAAGAACCCATCGTGGCTTACAATGGCCGTTTTGGTCCTTACGTCAAATGTACTGATGAAACTCGCTCGTTGCCCGCCGATGTGTCACCGCTGGATGTCTCCCTGGCTCAGGCCGTCGAACTGCTCGCGCAGCCCAAAAAGAATCGACGTGGTAAGGCCGCTCCGAAAGAACCGCTCAAGGTCTTCGAACCATCACCCGTGACCGGTGAACCGATCCAGCTGCTGGACGGGCGCTACGGTCCCTATGTCACCGACGGTACCACCAACGCTTCGATTCCAAGAACGGCCACTCCTGAGGAATTTGATTTCAAAATGGCCGTCGATTTGCTTGCCGAACGTGCCGCCAAAGGCCCGGCGAAAAGGACCACAAATAAAAAGGCAGTTGCCAAGAAATCAAAGCCTAAAAAGAAAACGACAACCAAACGCAAATTGGCTACGACCAAAAAAGTAACGACGAAAAAGGCCAGCACCAAAAAGAAAAGCACCACCAAGCGGAATAAATAGATCATTGGTCATTAGTTGAGGACGTTTCACTCACCATCGATGGTCCTCTTTCCATCCTCCGGCAAGTCGTCGTAGCCAACGGCCAACGCGTAAGCCGTCGCGTGGGACCGACAGTGCGAAATGCTGATATGCATATCGGAGATCTTCAGCTTGGCACTGATGTCGCGAGCGCCACGCCCCAGCCGGATCGTGGGCTTGCCACCCGGCTCGTTGTGAACCTCAATGTCCCGCCAACCGATCCCCTTGGCCCATCCCGTGCCGAGCGCTTTCAGCACGGCTTCTTTCGCCGCCCACCGCCCGGCGAAATGCTGCGTTGCCGCTTTCCGCGCTGCGCAGTATTCGATTTCGTGGGACGTATAGACCCGCTGGACAAATAATTCACCGTGACGGTCAATCATCTGCGCGATTCGCAGGCACTCGATAATGTCGGTTCCGATGCCAATGATCCGCATACGTGATAGCCTGGAACGATACGAGCGTGGTTTGCAGGTCTGTAGGACTAGGGTCTACAATCGCTGCGGTGTGCCACACCGCACGCCTGTTGCGCACGCGTTAATACTTTATTTGCTTTATCACGTGCCCGACTGGCTCCCGCCGCCAAGATGTCACGAACGTGATCAGGGTGTTTCTCGAGGTCCTCGCGTCGCCCGCGGGCTTCTGCAAAATAACCTTCAGCCAGATCCGCCAACGCCCTTTTGACTTCACCGTAACCAAATCCACCGCGTCGATAGAGCGCGGCCATTTCGTCACGCTGCTTATCGTTGGCGAACAGTGAATAGAGCTGAAACAAGTGATCGGAATCAGGGTCCTTTGGTTGCTCCATGGGGCGCGAGTCGGTCGTCATCCGCATGATTTTTTTGCGTTGTGGTTTAATGGGCTCAAAAGTCTCCAGCGTGTTGTTGTAGCTTTTCGACATTTTTTCCCCATCCGTGCCGGGAACTTTGGACGAGCTATCCAGCAGTTTCGCCTTGGGAATCACAAACACTTCGCCGAACTGGTGGTTGAAACTGCCAGCAATATCGCGACAAACTTCGATGTGCTGAACCTGATCTTCACCAACCGGTACGACGTTCGAATCGTACGCCAAAATATCCGCGGCCATGAGAACCGGGTACGTAAATAAGCCGACATCAGCCGGCAGGCCCTTGGCCTTCTTTTCCTTGTAAGCGTGACACCGTTCCAGTAATCCCATCGAGGTGGTTGTCAACAACAACCAAGTCAGCTGGCTGACTTCGGGAACATCGGACTGGACAAACAGCGTAGCCCGCTCAGGATCCAGGCCGAGGGCTAATAAGTCCATCGCCAAATCCATCGTCAACTGCTCGAGCTTGTCACGATCACGAATCGTCGTCAACGCGTGCAAGTTGGCGATAAAGTAGTACGCCTCGTCTTCATCCTGCAGGTCAATATACTGGCGTATGGCGCCAAAATAGTTTCCCCAATGAATACCACCCGTTGGTTGGATGCCTGATAATACGCGCATATGGTCAGTCCGTCTGCAAAGTCCCCACGAGATCCGAAAATCGTTGGACGCCGGCTACGGCAAGCGTGCCAGGCAAATCATCAATGATCCTTACCGAAGATTGTGGATTGTAAAAATTGGCCGTGCCAATCTGGACAGCGGCAGCGCCAGCCACGGCGAATTCAAGCACGTCATCCACCGTACCAATTCCACCGATCCCCACGACCGGTACGGAAACCGCTCGGGCAACCTGGTAGACTGCCCGCAGCGCAATCGGTTTGATGGCGGGTCCGCTGAGCCCTCCCATCACATTGCCCAAAAGAGGACTCCGACGTCGCCAGTCAACGGCCATACCTAGCACCGTGTTGATCAGAGACACGGCGTCAGCACCCGCTTCGGCCGCCGCCTGCGCAATCGCGACAATATCGGTCACGTTGGGAGTGAGTTTCGCGAGGATCGGTAACCCGCAAACGGCTACAACGTCACGCACAACGCGACCACACAACAACGGATCGGTGCCGATATCGACGCCAACACTAACATTTGGACAAGAAATGTTCAGTTCCAGGGCAGCCACACCCTCAACACGGTTCAGCCTCCGGGCCATCGCCACAAACTCATCATGGTTTTTTCCGGCGATGCTAACGATTGTGGGTGCCTCAAATTGCGTCAAATACGGTAAATGATGATCCAGAAAAGCTTCCATTCCATCATTGTCCAGGCCGATCGAGTTCAGCATTCCAGCCGGCGTCTCGACGGTACGCCAGGGAAAATTTCCGAGTCTGGGCTCTGCCGTGATCGTTTTCGGAATGATCGCGCCCAAGCGATCCACCGCCACGATCCCCGCCATCTCCCGCGCATATCCGAATGTTCCCGATGCGACCATCACGGGATTGGACAGCCGTAACCGGCCCAGCTGCACGGACAAATCAACGGTGGACACAAGCTCTTTCGCGAGAACAAGAATGAGAGGAGAACGTGGGACGAATTTTTCGAATCGTTACGAGGTTCCACCTCGAAACGCACTGTCTTGCAGACTCCGCCTGCCCGTTGAGGCGGAGCCTGGAAACGAGCGGACCTGAAAAGTACTGAATGACTCCATTTTATATGTTTTGATGGCCTTCACAACCAAAGCACCAACTCAGATGGCATACCGCAATGTCATCATTTGGGGTCGGTTGGCAGCCATCTCGGCCAGCAGGCGGCGCCAATGACGTGGCGTGCCGGGAGTCAGCCGACCGAGAATCCTTGGTGTTTCGGCACCGGTGATTTCCGGCACATTACCGGGTATATGGTCCACGTGTAACATCGCCAAGATGGCCACCATCGCGGCTCGAACCGCGTCGTCGTCGAGCCCATAGTCAGCGGGCGATTTCCATGAAACATCAGGCAGACGCACTCCGAGCTCACTCAGCAACATCCCATTCTGTCGGCCTCGACCGATTAACATTCCTTCGATCGTGGGGGAAGGTTCCGGTATCGCCTGGTGAACCGCGCGGTAGATCCCATCCGCCACCAGGTGGGTAGCGCTGCAGAGTGCGTCTTGCAACGTGCGGTGTGAATGGCCCGCTTGTTGAAATATCGACAGGAAGTCTTCAGCAACAACCTCCTGGGGAGACCAGTCGGGCGGTTGGTTGAATACGTCAAGCCGGGACCATTCATCGATCAAACTGGTAATTCTGCGCCCTTGAACAGCCCAGCGCCCGCCGGCATCGAAGTGCTCTCGACCGGAGGTCAGCTGTTCGACGAGCAAGTCGACCAGGGCCATCCCCGGTTGTACCGTCTGGAACAAAACACCGGCCTTGTCGCTGGCACGCGGCGCGGAAAAATAATAGAGGTGAACCCGGCGCCTCAGTTCGACCACCATCCATCCGCCATCGTTGACACGACACATCTCGTGACCAAACAACAAAAAAAGTGGCAGCGGCCATAGCGGACCGCCTCGGCCCCCTTGAGCCAGATCGCGCGCCGGGAATGAGTCGATCACGTTGAGGCCAGTTGCCTCCGCCAACCGGGCCGCATCACAAAGGCTGATCAATGCGCGTTGGCCGTTGGAATATTCGTGCCACCATCCCGGGTCGTGAGCACCAATCACCAGCACTTGATCCGAATCAAGCCGCGTTTGGGCCAGGAGATGTTGAACGAGCGAGGCTTGAAATTCAGAAATCTCCGCCACAAATGCTGCGCAATCATGCGGTGACCGCTGAGCGGACGGGCCGGTTCCGTTCCATGGCCAGCGCCCTTTCATGTGATCCGGAATATCGAAGTTCGCCACGCCCATCACGTCGACCCGCGCATTCAGGCCCAGCCCCAATGTCGCCAAAACCACGCCGGACAGACTGCAGCCGCCACTCGACAGATACAGTCCCAGAATGTGCCTCCTTGCGGTCGAAGCCTGGGAGAATCCTTCGATATCCGTCGCCTTCATCCAATTCTCTCTGTTTGCAGACCAATTCAACAGGAAACCAACTGCCGAAGCGGCCAGTTTCACCAAGGAGCCGATTGCCACAAATGATGTGTCAGCGCGCGGTTGGTGATGTCACGCTTGCCAGCAAGCAACCTCCTGACCCAACGCCCTGGCAAGGAGACCGCGTGCTCACGTGCCACGCGTCTGCTGTGAACAACGGTGCCCGCTAAGCCACCATGCGCATTGAGCCAAATTCCGACTGCTGCACGCTCGCAATGAATTCTTCGAAAATTCGCTGGTCGAGCGCAGAAGCCGAAGTGCTCTCGGGGTGGAATTGGGTCCCGATCACATGCCAATCTTCGATTTGGCTCTCAATCGCTTCCACGATTCCGTCCGGTGCACGAGCCGTGACGGCAAAACCGGGGGCCAACTCGTCAATGGCCATGTGGTGCATACTGTTCACACGCACTTCACCATCGCCGTACACGCGTTCCACCAACGTACCCGGTACGACCTCGAGACCGTGGCGATGATTGACATCCAACTGGTCCTTGTGCGGTAGAGATCGAGGCACATCTTCGGGAAGGTGAAAAAAGAGATTGCCACCTTGCGAAACATTGATTAACTGCATGCCTACGCCGATGCCAAATACCGGCATGCGTCGATCGGCGATCTGATGCATCAACATTCTGTCGCAATCTTCACGGCGCGATTCCATCACCCGTACGCTCGGGTGCCGCATGAAACCATCACGAT
>Ga0310123_10004585_pt1 | contig 10440 bp, 3 predicted proteins | sample CB6_AW_1057_MG_FD_203505 | JGI IMG/M metagenome (GOLD analysis project Ga0310123, IMG submission 203505) | Marine microbial communities from Western Arctic Ocean, Canada - CB6_AW_1057 | ecosystem: Environmental > Aquatic > Marine > Oceanic | place: Canada: Western Arctic Ocean | collected...
AAGGACTTCGCTAAGGTGCTTCGGGAAGCAGGGTGGTTGGCTGGCTTGACCCCAGGCTCACGCCTGGGGCCTGGAGTTTCTTCATTCCGCGACGCGGGCAGGGCGTCACTCGCCTGCCATGCATTGAGTCTCCAGGTCCAGTATCCAACACCAGCGCGATCGGTCACCTAGGAACAAAAGAAACTCAAACTCTATATTTTCAATCACTTACATCCACCAACTCCAGCCGAACGAACCGAAAAACCGCAGCCCTCCTGCTACAATACGAACGGAAAGTCGCCAACGAAAAGGAGATAGGGTGGCGACAGAGAGATTAGGCGCGACACGGAGACGTGGCGCACGTCTCCAGACGTGCCGTGTCGCCATTCGTGGCGACATGTCTTCGTAGCCCCAATCTCGAAACCGCTCCGTCTCCACGAAAAGCAGTCGTTTTGTCAGGGAGTCGGCCACCGGCCCGCCCAGGGCCCTCAACGCAAGCTGTTGAAAACAAGAACACTACAGGAATGAACCGAACACGAGATGCCCAAAACCACGGAAAATACCCTGAGAACATGACAAAATCTGACATTTCCTGACATTTTGTAAAGAAACTTTACACCCTCAACCAGTAACCTCGTTTGTTTCAATGACTTTTTGAGGCCACGAGATGGCCATGAAAAACGACCTTCTGACATGCTGGCAGGAAGAGCATGGCCGCCACCGGGCCCCGAGGCGCTAGCGTTTCCCGAGCGTTTCCGACCGCAAGGGAGACGGCGTCTCGAAGCAGTTATAATTGTCTTTCACGATCTTGCAGCGAGAAAATCCTAGCTGCAACGGCGAATCATGTCCCAGCGAAAAGCACTGATTACCGGCATCACCGGGCAGGACGGGTCCTATCTCGCCGAGCTGCTGCTTTCCAAGGGGTACGAAGTTCATGGCCTGGTGCGGCGTGTCGCCCTGGAAGATCCCGAGCATCGCCTGTCCCGGATCGCGTCAATTCAAGATGATCTGTCGCTGCACGCCGCCTCGCTCGAAAGCTATGCGAGTATTCATCGGGTAATCGATGAGGTGCGTCCGGATGAGTGCTACCACCTGGCGGCACAGAGCTTTGTGAGTTACTCCTTTGACGATGAATTCTCTACGTTCAACACGAACATCAATGGGACTCATTTTCTGCTGGCCGCGGTGAGAAACCTGGCTCCGGAATGCCGCTTCTACTTCGCGGGATCAAGCGAACAGTTCGGCAAAGCCGATGAAGTGCCCCAGAACGAGAGAACCCGCTTCCATCCGCGCTCGACTTACGGAATCAGTAAAGTCGCCGGCTATGATCTAAGCCGCAACTACCGCGAAGCGTATGGCATGCACGTCAGCAGCGGCATCTTGTTCAATCATGAATCGCCGCGGCGGGGATTCGAGTTTGTTACCCGTAAGATTTCTTCCGGAGTAGCACGCATCGTAGCCGGCAAGGCCACCAGCTTACACCTGGGCAACCTGACGGCCAAGCGCGACTGGGGTCATGCCCGGGAATACGTGGAGGCGATGTGGTTGATGCTGCAACAGGCGGCGCCCGATGATTACGTCATCGCTACAGGGGAAGCACATTCGGTGCGCGAGTTTGTCGAGCTGTCTTTTTCCTGCACCGGCCTGGACTATCGCAAGCACGTCGTGACCGAAGAGAGCCTCTACCGTCCCGCCGAAGTCAATTTATTGCTGGGAGATCCCTCCAAGGCTCGCGAGCAGTTGAAATGGCGCCACAAGACAACCTTTGAAGAACTCGTTTTCGAGATGGTCAGCTCCGACTGCGGGGCTCTGGGCGTCGAGTCGGAAGTGTCGCGGGGCGCCGCTACATCCGCAAGCTGATCGCGGGCAAAGGCATCGCTGCCTGTTTCCCGCAAGACTTGTGTTCTTCGGGCGTGCGTCAGTGTTCTTCGTGGGTACACCCAGGGAATTCAGAAACAGCGGTGTTGCCCTGGTATTGGAGGTCTTCGTGGATTCCGGTCTTGGACGCGGAGGCTCTGCGAGGGACCGCTACTCTTCCGTGTCGACGAATGCCTTGAGGCGATGGCTGCGGCTTGGGTGGCGCAGTTTCCGCAAGGCCTTGGCTTCGATTTGACGGATACGTTCGCGAGTCACGGCGAAGCGCAGGCCGACTTCTTCGAGGGTGTGCTCACTGCCGTCTTCCAGCCCGAACCGCATCATGATGACCTTCTCTTCTCTCGGGCTGAGAGACTTGAGGACCTGGCCGGTTTGAGCGCGCAGGTTGAGGTTGATCACAGCATCGGCGGGAGAGACTTGTTGCTGATCTTCGATGAAGTCGCCCAGGTGCGATTCTTCTTCTTCACCGACAGGGGTTTCGATCGAAATCGGTTCTTGCGCAATCTTCAAAACGCGGCGGACCTTGGGTACCGAAACATCCATGCGTTCGGCAATCTCTTCGCAACTGGGCTCGCGTCCCAACTCTTGAACGAGTTTGCGGGAAGTGCGTATGACCTTGTTGATCGTCTCGATCATGTGGACCGGGATGCGAATCGTACGCGCTTGATCAGCTATGGCTCGGGTGATCGCCTGCCGGATCCACCAGGTCGCGTAGGTCGAAAACTTATAGCCGCGCTGATACTCGAATTTGTCGACGGCCTTCATCAATCCGAGATTTCCCTCCTGGATCAGGTCCAGGAATTGGAGTCCACGATTCACATAACGTTTTGCGATCGAAACAACAAGCCGCAGGTTGGCCTCGACAAGTTCACGTTTTGCGATCTCCGCAGTGAGCTGACCCTTTCGGATGACGCGCAAGGTTGATCTGAGCTCACTGGAACCGCCCCCTGCGTCGTCCTCGATATGATTGATCTTCTGCTGCAGGGCGCGAATCTCCGTGCGGAGCTGGTGGGCCTCCTCGCCACGTTTCCGGGGCAGTTGCTCCAGATCTCGTTGGTTCTTTGCAAGGGGCTTTTCAAGCGCCTTGAGCGTGTCAACCACCTTCTGGATTTGCGCAACCAAACGGTCCGTTTGGTCAGCGGAAAGTTCAAGAGCGCGAATCTTTTTGGAAATGATGATTCGGGTGCGTGCCAACTGCATCGCCAGCTTCCGAGTCTCAACTGGTTTCTGATTCCGTGGGATCACTCGCAGCCGCCGCCGAGCTTGCTCCCCACCCTTTTGCAGCCGGGCGATCTCTTCCACGCCATCCAAGAAGCCTTGGGCCTTTGAACGCAACAGCTCTTCATCGATTTCATCGAAACTAATCGAGACAATTTCCCGGATCGAGCGTCCGCCGGTTGCCAGCTCATCTCTGACGCTGACCAGCTCACGAACCGTGAGCGGACAGCGCGACTGAGTTTTAAAAGACGCGAACCGGCCACTTTCGATGCGGCGCGCGATCTCGACTTCTCCTTCGCGTGACAAGAGCGGAGCCGCACCCATCTCGCGGAGGTACATGCGCACTGGGTCTGTCGTTTTGGGTGCGGCATCAGGAGTTAGATTCAGCTCGGGCTCTGCGGCGGCGGTGTCGGGCTGGCTGGACTCTGTCTCGTCCGTCTCGCTGCCTGTCGGCACCTCTTGCATGGTCTCAAGCTGCCGGGGATCGTAGTCGCCGAGCAGTCTTTCCACCTCGCTCCCGCCTCTAGGACTTTTGATCGTTTCTGAATCCACTGTTATTGGTTCTCGAAGATTCTCGGCATCACCCCACACTTAACACGCTGAGCAGACGTGGCCTAACGCTCCGAAGCACCCCGCGGCGCCCCCTTCTGGTTCGCGTGACAGACGCTCGCAATAACACCGCCGCCGGCCTCGGCTGCTCTGCCGTGAGTTGCTATTATTCTACAACAAACGAGAGCGTAGCAAGTCAATCTCTCGGCGAATTCAATAGTACTGTCGAACGCCTATCCTGAGACAAACACCTTACATTTCCACTCGCGAATACTCGTTTAGGTATCAACACGACTGGCCCAAATATGTTGCGTAATATCGAATAACTTTTTCACGGATACTTTGTCAGAAATATATTTAACAGCTACTAGAACGGCTAGTTTCAGGCGTTATTTGCGTCATCCCTTCGGATTATCTAGATGACTTCATCGACACTTTCTGCTGTTAAATCGTTGTCTCTTCTTTCCCGTTCCAGCTTAGTTTTAAGCTGAAGAAAACGCAGTGCTTCGCGGCGATTTCCCGACTTTTCCGCCTCTGCAATTTGTCTTCGAACTGATCGATAGCGCCTCTCCCAGCTTCGCACGCGCAGTGCGCCGTAGGCCTGTCGTCCGTCATCCAGTGAACCAGAGTGGCCAACTTCTTCGAACACGATCTTGGAGAGAAGTTTGCGATCTTTATCTTCCAGCCGGCTTTCAACAGCCGTGTACTGAAACGGCTCTTCGGATGACTCGACCACTCCCAACGCCCGGAAAATTTCGGCGCTCGGAAGGTCCTGAGATGCCGATATCTTAGCCACGCGCGTCAACATTTCTCGGCGAGCCTCCGGGGACTTCATGAAGAGTTTTAGCAGTAAGCTCTCTCCCGGCGAAAAATCATCCGCGGCAGGAGTGTCAAAAGGCGCGGACCTGCGTTCGGTGGCCGCCCGCCGGAATTGTTCCAATACCAGACCGGGCGGGATCGCCAGGTGGTTCGCCAGCTCGTCGGCTAGCGAAGCCCGCTTCAGTTTGTCGGGAATCAGATGGACCGACGGCATGAGGAACCGAAACGCGCCAACGCGGCCGTCCGCGGTGTGCATGTCGAACTGCTCACGAGCGCGGTCCGCCAGCCAAATGTAGTAGTCCGGAGCGTTTTTGAGGCACTCGCCGTAGGCTTCCGGGCCGTGTCTTTCACAAAAATCGGCCGGATCCAGACCATCGGGCAGTGTCAGCACTCGCACGCTCAAACCTTCTTGCAGCAGAAGGTCGATCGAACGTTGCGCGGCGTTTTTGCCGGCGGTATCGGAATCGAAGTTGATCACAACCAGCTCTACGTGGCGTCGAAGCGTCCGGACTTGCTCGGATGTGAGAGAGGTCCCGCAAGTCGCCACGACGGAGGGGAATCCTGCTGCATGCACGCCGATGACATCCATGTAGCCCTCAACGAGGATGGCTCGATTCTCTTTTCGCATCGACACCTTGGCGCGTTGCAGGTTGTAGAGAATAGAACTCTTCTTATAGATCGGCGTCTCAGCGGAATTGAGGTATTTCGGCTGCTGGTCCTCGGCCAGAGCTCTCGCACCGAAGGCCACGATGCGGCCATTTTCATTGGTGATGGGAAAGGTCAAACGGTCCCGGAACCGTTCGTAGAATCCCTTTCCCTCACGGCTCTTCGATATCAGCCCCGACTCCTCGAGGTGTTTGTCCGGCAAGCCCTCGCGATGGAAGTGATCGATCAGCCCGCTTCTGGCGGCCGCGTATCCAAGGCCGAATTCGGCAACCACGTCCGCGCTCAGAGAGCGCCGCTTGGTGTACTCCAGCGCCCGTACTCCCTTGGGACCCTGTAATTGTTTCTGGAAGGCCTCTTGAGCGATCTCATGCATGCGGTAGAGGGCGGTGCGGCGGTTGCTTTCTTCGTCGGAAAGTTCTCCAAACTGGCGGCGCGGCAGGGGAATGCCGTGTTGCTCCGCGAGTATCTTCAGAGACTCATAGAAGCTGAGTCCTTGCAGCTCCATCAAGAAGGAAAAGACGTCACCTCCTTTTCCACAGCCGAAACACTTGTAGATCTGGAGGCCTTGATGAACGGAGAAAGAAGGTGTCTTTTCCGTGTGGAAAGGGCACAGTCCCACAAACCGATCCGGTCCCTGTTTGCGGAGCCGGACGTACTCCCCCAACACGCCGACAATGTCGACGGACGACTTGACGTGCTGTGCAAAGTCCATAGGCCGAACGGGTTGTGTAACCTATCCTATCGCACCCGCTGAGGAGGCTTCGGCGGGAGCCCGCAATCCGCTAGCAAGCCGAGACTCCAGATTCATCGTAGTTGTCAATCTCCCGTAGTGCAGGACTCGTAACAGACCTGCGGCTTTTCGTTCCTGTTCACCCTCCGGAGCCCCGGTCGAAAGGCCGCGGATCTCTTGCGAGCCCTGCACTACGGGAATCCAGCGTCGTGCGCCGACATGAGCTGATCCTTCCCTTGCCCACCGGCAGCGCTGGATCATGCGATTGTTGACGCGGTAGGCGGGATGGTTGACGCTGCGGTGTTGAAGAGCGCCTCCAAGAGTGCTTCTGTTATCGGCGGGCTAGGCGTGGACTTCCGTCCACGCTTCTGTCAGGCCATGTGAAATGTTGTGCGGTGCTCGGCAGGACAATCCCTCCAACCGGCAATATCGCGCAGTCTGGTCAGAGGGATATTAGGATAGATTCTATTCGGCCGGAGGAGCCACGATCTCGGGAACGGCTTCCTCGGCCAGTCCGGCGGGATACTCGACCGGAGTTTCATCGCCGTAGCCGGGAACACCGCTAAGGTATTCGACTTCGGGCACAATCTCTTCCGGCTCATCTTCGCCGGCAATCTTGGCCCGCTGATAAATTTCCAGGCCCGTTCCAGCAGGAATCAGACGACCGACGATAACGTTCTCCTTGAGCCCGCGGAGATGGTCGACACGGCCGCTGATCGAAGCCTCCGTCAAAACACGCGTCGTCTCTTGGAACGAGGCGGCGGAAATGAACGAATCCGTTGCCAGAGACGCCTTCGTGATGCCCATCAGCAGCGGCCTTCCGGTAGCCGTCTCTTCGTCCTTGTCCCGCAGGGTGTCGTTGGTGTCGCGGAATCTGAACTTGTCCACAACCTGCTCAAGCAGAAATTCGGAGTCGCCGACCTCTTCCACTTTGATCCAGCGCATCATCTGCCGAACAATGACTTCCAGGTGCTTGTCATTGATGTTGACGCCCTGCAAGCGGTAGACTTCTTGGATCTCGTTGACCAAATACTTTTGCAGTTCCTTCTCGCCAAGAACCGCCAGGATGTCGTGCGGGTCTCGCGGGCCGTCCATGAGGGGCTCTCCGGCCTGAACACGCTCATCCTCCTGCACGTTAATATGCACGCCGCGCGGCAGCGAATATTCGCGTTCTTCGCCGTTCTCGGCCGCGACGTAGATTTTTCGTTGCCCCTTGGCAATTTCGCCGTAACGGACAGTGCCATCGATCTCCGAGATAACGGCTGTTTCCTTGGGGCGCCGTGCTTCAAACAGTTCCACGACTCGCGGCAGTCCGCCGGTAATGTCCTTCGTCTTGGTGGTCTCGCGAGGGATCTTCGCCAGCACGTCTCCATCGTGGATATCGTCTCCGTCACGAACCATCAGGTGTGCGTTCGTGGGAATCAGATACTTCCGGATCATCTTTTCAGCGCTGTCGCGAATCTCAACCTGCGGCTGACGCTTCTCATCCGGTGAATCCGTCACGACCCACTGCGACATGCCGGTTACTTCGTCCACCCGCTCCTGGAGTGAGACGCCTTCCTGCAGGTCCACAAAGTGACACCTTCCACCGTCCTCGGTCAGAATCGAGAAGGTATAGGGGTCCCACTCCAGCAAGATTTCGTTGGCGGTAACCGCGTCGCCATCCGCCACCCGAAACTTAGCGCCGTAGACGACCTGATAGCGTTCCTTTTCGCGGCCTTTTTCATCGACAATGGCCAGGATGCCGTTGCGGTTCATGGCGATCAAATCGCCCGGCTTGTTGCGAACCGTGGTAATACCGATGAACTTGGCAACCCCGTCGGACTTAGCATCCTGCGTCGACTGTTCACTGACTCGGGTGGCCGTTCCGCCGATGTGGAACGTCCGCATCGTGAGCTGCGTTCCAGGCTCGCCGATCGATTGGGCCGCGATCACCCCAACCGCTTCGCCGCGCTCGACCAATCGTCCGGTGGCCAGGTTGCGGCCGTAGCACATGCGGCAAACGCCGCGTTCGGACTCACACGTCAGCACGGAGCGAATATTGACTCGCTCGATGCCGGCGGCCTGGATCGCCGCGGCGAGGTCTTCGGTGATTTCCTGGTTGATACGGACGATCGTGCCGCCCTCGTAGTCTTTGATCTCTTCGAGTGAGACGCGCCCGACAATGCGGTCTCGAAGGGACTCAATGATCTCACCCGACTCGACGATAGGCTCGACAAAGATCCCTTCACTCGTATCGCAGTCGAGTGAGGTGATGATCACATCCTGGGCAACGTCGACCAAACGGCGGGTGAGGTAGCCCGAGTCGGCGGTCTTCAGGGCCGTGTCGGCCAGACCTTTGCGCGCACCGTGGGTTGAGATGAAGTACTGCAGCACGTTGAGGCCTTCGCGGAAGTTCGCCGTGATCGGTGTCTCGATGATCTCGCCGCTCGGCTTGGCCATCAGACCGCGCATCCCGGACAACTGGCGGATCTGCTGCTTGGAACCGCGGGCCCCGGAGTCGGCCATGATGTAGATCGGGTTGATCTCCGCTCCACTGTTGTCCTGAGACTCCATGGCTCCAAACATCTCATCGGAGACGCGCTCGGTCACCTTGGACCAAATTTCAATGATCTTGTTGTAGCGCTCACCGTGCGTAATGGCTCCGTCGAGATACTGCTGCTCGACGGCCATGACTTCCTTTTGCGCCCCTTTGACCAAACGGCCCTTCTCCGCGGGGACGACCATATCGTCGATCCCGATAGAGATTCCCGCCTTCGTGGCGTACTGGAAGCCGACTTCCTTCAGTTCGTCGAGCATCGTGACGGTCTGTTCACGGCCGAACTGAAGGTAACAGTATTGAACCAATTGCGCCAGGCCCTTTTTCTTGAGTAACCCGTTAATAAAGGGCATCCTGTCCGGCACATGATCGTTGAGAATGACCCGGCCGACCGTCGTGTCCATGTGCTGCTTTCTGAACTCCACGGGCTCGGCATGCAGAATGTTTTGGTCATCGAAAGCGTTGACCAGGTCGATGACACGTCCGGTGTAATAGAGCTTGATAGGAGTGAGCGTCTGGACGTCGCCCATCTCAAGCGCCAAGATCACTTCTTCGGTGCTGCCAAAGGCGCGCCCTTCGCCCCTGGCTCCGGGCCGCGATTTGGTGAGGTAATACAGGCCCAGCACCATATCTTGTGAAGGCGTCGTAATCGGAGCGCCATTGGCTGGCGAAAGGATGTTATTGGCGCTCAGCATCAAGACTTCAGCTTCGATCTGAGCTTCCGAGGAGAGCGGAATGTGAACCGCCATTTGATCCCCGTCAAAGTCCGCATTGAAGGCCGTGCACACCAGGGGATGGATCTTGATGGCCTTGCCCTCGATCAGGACGGGCTCGAAAGCCTGGATGCCCAGCCTGTGCAGGGTGGGTGCGCGGTTCAGAAGAACCGGATGATCTTTGATCACTTCTTCCAGAATGTCCCAGACGACCGCATCCTGCTGTTCCACCAACTCTTTCGCTTGTTTGATCGTCGTGCAGTGCCCCCGCTGCTCGAGGCGCTGATAGATGAATGGCTTGAACAGCTCGAGCGCCATCTGCTTGGGCAAGCCGCACTGATGCAGCTTTAATTCGGGCCCGACGACAATCACGGACCGTCCCGAATAATCGACGCGCTTACCAAGAAGGTTCTGGCGGAACCGGCCTTGCTTGCCCTTCAGCGTATCGGAGAGGGACTTGAGCGGCCGGTTGTTGGCGCCTCGAAGCACGTGCCCGCGGCGGCCGTTGTCAAACAGCGCGTCCACCGCCTCCTGCAGCATGCGTTTTTCGTTGCGCACGATGACATCGGGGGCACTGAGCTCCATCAGCTTCTTCAGCCGGTTGTTGCGGTTGATGACGCGCCGGTACAGATCATTGAGATCAGAGGTCGCGAAGCGGCCTCCATCGAGCGGGACAAGCGGACGAAGCTCGGGCGGGATGACCGGAATTACATCGAGAACCATCCACTCCGGCTTGTTGCCCGACTTGCGAAAGGCTTCGGCCACCTTGAGCCGCCGCGCGAACTTGAGCTTCTTTTGCTGCGATGTCTCCTCTTTCATCCTAACGCGAAGCTCTTTTGCCATGGCGTTCAGGTCGATCTTCTTCAGCAGCTCTTTGATGCCCTCGGCACCCATGATGGCCACGAATTCGCCCGGGAATTCCTGATCGAGTTGGCGCTTTCGTTGATCGCTGAGAACTTCGCCCTCGGTCAGAGTTTCTACATCTCCCGGATCAACCACGACGAAAGCCTCAAAATAGAGGACCCGTTCCAGCTCCCGCAAGGTGATATCCAGCAACTGACCAATGCGGCTCGGCAGGCCTTTGAAGAACCAAACATGGGAGCAAGGAGAGGCCAATTCGATGTGCCCCAGCCGCTCGCGGCGCACGCGGCTGAGCGTGACTTCGACACCGCACTTGTCGCAGATGACACCGCGGTGCTTCATCCGCTTGTATTTGCCGCAAAGACATTCCCAATCGGTCGTCGGGCCGAAGATCTTGGCGCAAAACAACCCGTCTCTTTCCGGCTTAAACGTGCGATAGTTGATCGTCTCGGGCTTGAGCACCTCGCCATGAGACCAGCTGCGAATTTTCT
>Ga0310123_10004586_pt1 | contig 10439 bp, 8 predicted proteins | sample CB6_AW_1057_MG_FD_203505 | JGI IMG/M metagenome (GOLD analysis project Ga0310123, IMG submission 203505) | Marine microbial communities from Western Arctic Ocean, Canada - CB6_AW_1057 | ecosystem: Environmental > Aquatic > Marine > Oceanic | place: Canada: Western Arctic Ocean | collected...
CCAGAGTGGAATAGAAGCCCCTGAAGTCATAGCTCGGGGCCAAGTCTCCTTGAGTCAGGTCTTCGGGCTTCAGCGAGGGATAGGCGCCGTACATACCGCCCTTGACCTGGTCGCCGATGACGAATGCTACACCAGCTGCTCCATGGTCGGTGCCCGTGCCGTTGTCGCGGACGCGGCGTCCAAACTCGCTGAACAACATCATCACAACGTTGTCGCCGGCATCATGTTCCCGCAAGTCAGCGAAGAAACTGTCCACGGCGCCCGATATATCCTGCCAGAGTTTGGTGTGGGATCCGCCCTGGTTGAAGTGGGTGTCGAATGGCCCATGGGACGTGTAAAAGACCTGAGTGCCCAGTCCCGCTAGGTGCACCTGGGCCACGTCTTTAAGTGACGTTGCGATAGCATTGGTCGGGTATTCAACGGTCGAAGAATATTGCTGTGGCGCGGTCTTTATGATGTCGGCTCCCCGCAGAGCGTCCAGCCCGGTCTGCCCCAGGTACTCCATGGTTGGCCCGGTGCCGATGGCCGGTGCGTACATCCGGGCAAAGCTGTCCAGAAGTTGGGTGCGTTCTTCTGCGGATTTGATTCCGGAGACCGACGAGAAAACGCCGTAGGTCGCCAGGTGGTTGACCGAAGTGACCGGGACGCCCCGCATGGTCATGGCCCGAGGCAACCCCTGACCGAAATTCACGCCCTTCAGCACATTTTCTCCGGACGGGTCCAAGTCCCGGATGACCTTGCCAACCCATCCTTCTGTCCCGATACGGTCCGGCTCGCAAGTGTGCCAGATGTCCATGGCGCGGAAATGGGAGCGGGGAGAATTCTCAAACCCGATTCCATTGATTATCGCCAGTTTGCCCTGGTCGTAAAGGTCCTTCAACGGCTCCATGTCTGACCGGAACGCTAGCTCGTCGTCGATGGGCACAACCAGTTCTTCGGGAATGTTTACCTTCGGCCGGTTGTCCCAGTACAGCGGGTTGGTGTACGGAATTATGGTGTTCAGGTAATCGTTGGCTCCGGTGAGTTGCAGTATCACCAGCACTGGGTCTTTTTTAGTCGACGCCATTCTGATTCTCCCCAGGGTTAGTTGCTGTCTGCCTACTAGGCAAATTGATAATCTCTGGAAGCGGCGATTAAAGTCAGCATCTTGCCCACTTTGTCTTCAGAAGCACTTGTTTCTTCAGGGGTGTTCCAAGCTAATTCTCCGCCTTTCAGCGCATGGGTTAGCAACTCGCGAAGCGTCGTATCGCCGACCTCAAGAGGCCCCAGCGCATCCAGGCAGGCAGCCACCAGCGCCCGTGGCGAGAGGTTGCCCTGCGACTTGACCCTGTCGATCATCACCCGGACACCTGGTAACGAGGTATCACCTAGCACGCCGGCGGCGAAATTGACCCGCCGCATCAATGCGCCGGCATCGATCCATGCCTGGCCAGTATGCCAACCTTCAACACTGGGTGGGTTGAGCAGCTCTTGTCCCTGCCAGCCGCACTCCAACGCCAGGTTGTTGAACCCGGGCCTGAACCCTTCATAGTTGCCGGCTATTCGCACGGTCCCCACCACCAGTTCGGCGGGGCTTTTTACTCGGGCGAATTGGGAATTCTTGAAGAATTCTGAGTTGAACAACACCCGCAAGATGGAACGGATATCCCCTTGCGATTCGCTATAGGCGTCAACCAAGATCTCGATCGCATCCGGGTCAACCGGTGGTGTTACGTTCCATTCTGAGACGTGGGGCTCGTCGGCAACGAAGAACCGGTATAGGTGCCGAGCTAGGAACCGAGGCGAAGCGGGTTGGTCCACGATGATGCCCATGATGTCTTCGCCGTTGAAATTGCCTGTTTGGCCCAAGAACGTTTTTTCGTTGTCGTCGTGGTCTTCGGGTTTGTATTCGAAATTCCAGTAAAAACGGCCTAGTGGATTGCGGGGTATCTTGGGAGCGATCGACCAACCGGTGAACGCTCTGGCTGCGTTCTGAATGTCGTCCTCGGTATAGTTGCCGACCCCCAGAGAAAAAAGTTCTAGCAACTCGCGGCCCCAGTTCTCGTTGATAGCGCCGTCATGGTTGCCGTGATTGTCCAACCAGAAGATCATGGCGGGAGACTTGGCCAACTCCACCAAAAGATCACGGTACTTGCCCAGTCCGTGCTCGCGGAACATGGCGATCTGCCTGGTGAGCTCCGGCGGGTTGTCCACTTTTGCGTTGCTGGTGGCGAATATCTGGTGCCAGAGGAGGGCCATCTTTTCTTCCAACGGCCGCTGGGTGTTGACCATCCTGAAGACCCAATCAGCTTGGTTTATCGGAGGCGCCAGCGCTCCTTCGTAGCCAGGAAGAATGCGGTACATGAGCTCATCGTTGATGGCCGGCTGATCTTCCGGATGTAGAAGTTCCTCGACGACCGCCTCGTAACCCTGGGCGACTCGGGCATCGAGACTCCCGCGCGGCTCGCCAAAGCCGGCCCGCCGCATCAGGTGGGCCATCAATGCTATGTCTTGCCGTTGGGGCATCCTTATATCCTTTGCCTATTGGCGAGAGAGGTGGCGGTTGTTCACATCCTAGGTATGGCGGTCGCCAGTGTCAATACAAACGTGGCCGGTGTTGAATCTGGGAACGTCCTTCCTAGGCCTTAACTGATATGCTGCAACCGAACGGTTACCAAGAGAACACAACGTGAGGGCCCGATGGACTTCGATATCGAGCAAGTGGACGAATTGTTAAGCACAACACGGGCGGTTAGACGCCGGCTGGACCTTGAGCGTGAAGTGCCCGATGATTTGTTGTTGCAATGCATCGAATTGGCGGAGCAAGCGCCATCTGGAGGGGATATTGCCAGCCGCCGCTGGTTGGTGGTCCGCGACCCAGAGATCAAGAGGCAACTCGCCGACCTGTACCGCTCGGCCGGAGGAAGCGACATTATCGAAAGAGCGGAACAACGGGCCGGAACTGACCATCCCAAGCGGCGGGTGGTGGAATCTGCCGCCCATCTGGCCGCCAACCTGGAACGGGTGCCCGCGCTCGTTCTGGTCACGGTCTGGGGTGAGCACGACGGCAGCGGCCACCCCGGTCTCTTCGACTCGGTGATTCAGTCCGCCTGGAGCTTTTGTTTGGCCTTGCGGGCCAGGGGGCTCGGCTCGGCCTGGACAACCGTTCACTTAGGGAAGGCCCAGGAGTTTGCTGAGGTCCTGGGGATCCCGACCGGCGTCACACAGGTTGTCTTGCTCCCGGTCGCTTGGACCCTCGGCACGGACTTCAAGCCCGCATCACGCCGGCCCGCGTCGGAGATCGTTTGGTTCGACCGCTGGGGCTTTACGAAAGAACAGATCGGTGGTTCAGAAGATCTGATCGCCGCCAGACCGGGCGTCACAGTCGAGATCGATATCGCGGCTACCCCGGAGATTGTCTGGGAGTTGGTCAGCGACATCAACATTTCCGCAAGGTTCAGCACCGAGTTCCAGGGAGCCGACTGGGTTGACTCAGGAGGTCCACGAGAAGGCGCTTCGTTCGTCGGCCGGAATGAACGGTCCGACGTGGACCGAAAGTGGGAGACTACGTCCTGGGTCGTCGCTTGTGAAGCGCCTAAGGTTTTTGCCTGGAACGTGAACGATCGCGACGAACCGAGCGCTCAGTGGGGTTTCGAACTGGAGAAGATACCCGGAGGCACCCGGTTGCGCCAGCGGTTCATTCTTGGTCTCCGCTTATCGGCCACTGGCCACGCGATGGTGGACAATCCCGAGAAGGCGGCGCAGATTCTCGCCAGCCGGCAAGAACACCACAAAGGGAATATGATGCTGAACCTCCAAGGCATCAAAGAAATAGCCGAGGCGAGCGGCTAACGTTCCGGGTGAGGGACGGCGGGCATCTTCTGATCACGGCAGGGTTGTTCAGGTACAGTAAGTCTTGGACAAAAATCTCCGATTTTCTTCCCTGACCTCTAGAGCGCCAAACTGAGAAACGCCGATAAATGAGACTTTACCCGGACGGAAGGACCGTCTGGAACTTGTTGCAAGTTAGGTTAACCATGCCCGCTGACGAAAACGGATCCAGGCTAGTCAGTATCCCAGAATGGCAGGCACGCGGCATTCGGTTCGAGAAGGCCGAAAACGCGGAGTGGCTAGACCCACCGGACATCCGCGCGAAGGCACAAGAACGAGTGAAGCTTTCATTGGGAGGATACGGCAGGGTAGATGTTTTGATTGAAGGAGAGGATGGCTTGTTCTCGATCATCGAGGCGAAAGCCAAGAATTGGGATGTTATGGCTGAGCGCCGGGTGCCGCCGAATATCCTACGCCATGCTTGGCAGGTGATGAAATATGTGGACCCGTTTTGGGAGCAGGAATTGGATGTGTGCCCAGGTATAATTCATCCTCAGACACCAAAATCAAGGGCCAGAAAACTTCAGATCGAAGCGGTTCTAGCTAATCGAAGCATTCAGGTCGTCTGGTTGAACGAAGGGAAGAGACTCTAGATCACCCCCGGCTCCAGATGACCTTGGCTTGGGATGACGTGTCTAAGAGATGAATGGTGGAACATATTTAGAATGAAAGTAAATGCTAAAACCTCCAATTTTTTCCGGGCATTTTCATCGCGGCATTCGTGTCTTTGGGCCTAGCCTGCGAACCTGCATCAACCGCAATTACTCTTCCAGCCACGGAAGTGCCAACCTTCCGTTACTGAGCCTAATGCCACGCCTAAACCGACACTAACTCCGACCGTCCCTTCGCAACCAACCGTTGAAATATACTCTGTGTTCATCGAGCTTGCCGACCCCCTCGATGAGTCTCAGTTGTATTGCGTCGATGTGCCCGGCGCGGGTACGGCCGTTATGCTGAACAGCCCACTGCAAGCGCACCCCTGAAAGCGCCTGGACACAGCCGCAGACAAACTGTTCGCCTTTAACCACCCGGCCGATGGCCAGATATATACAGATAAATATGGACGCCTACGACCTGCGCGTCGAAGCCGATGGGGCATCGGCCGGGTCTACGTCACACTTGCTGCCTGACTCGACTCCCAAAACCAGCTTTTCCAATTAGAGGTCGGATAGCTGCGGCTGGGCATCGATGGCCAGCCGGGCCTGTGTCTGGCGGTCGATCTTGGCGACGGCATACCAGCCGGAAGGCCCATCCACCTCCGCAGAGATATGACTCCGGAGTACTGTGATTCCGTGAATTCTAAGTTGGCCCAATGGACACTGGAATCTTCGACGATTAACCTGACTTTCCCCGTTCTGGTCTGCCCGCTATCCACATGTTTTGACATATTGGAGAAATGTGAATATTGTTAACTTGGCGATTCCTTTCGCGATTGATCACGCTCGTTATACCTCCACCAAAAGCGAACGCCAACGAGCGAAAAATATGAGTAGGTAGGAAAAATGGTAAAGCAAGGTGTCGTACCCGACGAATTAACTAAGCCCCACTTCGATGCCGCCAATGAAGGCCGCCTGGAGATGCAGAACTGTAGCGCCTGCAACCGCCTCCAGAACCCCCCGATGCCAACCTGTAGCCAATGCAAGTCGGCAAACAACCTGGAATGGAAAGTGATGAGTGGCAAGGGCAAGATCTATAACTACGGCGTGGTCTACGACTGCCCCGTCAGGCTGCTTCAGGAAGACCAGCCGTTCAACCTGGTAGTAATCACATTGGACGACGACCCCGGTATCCAGATGTACTCTCACCTCCCTGGGACGCCCGTGGACGATGTACCTGTAGGCGCCGCGGTCGAAGTGATCTTCGAAGAGACAGCGAACGGCCAAAAGGTGCCCGAATGGCGGGTAGTAGCCTAACCTACCTTGTTTCTGATATTTAGACAGCTTCCACAAAGGAGTGAACAATGACCACCGAGAATGCCCCAGCTTCCATGTACCGGACAACCGAAGGACTGGGAGTTTGGGAACACAAAGGTAAGGTGGCAGCCGTTGGTATCGGGCACTCCCCGACCACCCGGCGCTGGGACGGCACCGCGGAAAACACGATGGGGGCTAACAGCATCTTCGCCCTGAGACAGGCGATTGAAGACGCCGGCGTTAACCCAGCCGACATCGACGGCTTGGTGCTCGACCCTGTAACCACCACCGGGGCTCACTGGCCCGAGGGCCAAGAGATTCCCATGGATGTGGTTAACGCCTACAACCAGACCGACGATCCATTGGACGGCATCGCTAAGCTGAGCGCCGAGTGGATCTTGAAAAACATGCCGGAACTGACCAATGTTAAGTTCACCATGTATGGCATGGGCTGCATGTCCCACGCTATCGTCGTTGCTGCTCAGGCCGTCGGTGAGGGCCGCACCCACACCTGTCTAGTGCTCAAGAGCTGGCACAACCTTGAAGGCCGGTACAACCAGGCTGGAATCAGTGCTACTGATACTGTTCCCGGGACCTTTGCCATGAGTCCTGGAAGGACTCTTTGGGGAGCACCCGGTTCCTACGGCACGGCGTTACAATTTGCCGAGTACTGCCGCAAGTACGGTAAGTCCCATGACATGATGGCCCCATTCATGGCCAACTCCAGGCGGAACGGACTGATGTTCCCTGAAGGGTACTGGGCCCAGCACCGGCCGGAGCAGTTGACGGCTGAGGATTACGTGAACGCCCGGTGGATAGCTAAACCGGCCAACCTTTTCGATAATGACATCCCAATCATGGTGTCTGGGGCCTACCTCTTCACTACCGCAGATCGGGCCAAGGATATGAAGCAGAAGCCCGTCTACATCCTTAACCACGCCTCCAGCAGAGGCGCCCAGCGCAGCATCCTGCCAACCTTGGACGAGGTTGAGAAAGAGACCGCCGAAACCGGCCGAAAGATCTACGAAGGCGCCGGTATCACCCCCGCGGACCTCTCATTTGAAAACATGTACGACGGCTTTGCGCTGTTCCACCAGTTCCATCTGGAAGGTCTCCGCTTCCGTGGGATGCAGAACGGGGATGCGCTGGACTTCTACCAGACGGACATCAGCATCGAGGGGCCAAACCCGGTTCTGCCCAGCGGCGGCAACATCGGCAGCGGCCGTAGCCGTTTCTGGATGCACACTGACTGCATCCAACAGATTCAAGGGCGGGCTGGGGCCCGGGCCATCACCGGAGTAAAGCCAGAGATCGGTGTTTCCGGCGGACCTATGCCCATGGGCGGCAACTTCACTGTCTGGAGCGCCACTCCCGACTAAAACTTTAACGAGTCCCTTCTCCCTTCAAGAGGGAGGTTAGGATGGGGGCGCTTCTGATAGCGCACCACAGATCAAAGAGAGATGAACCTAGTTGGCTATATTGATAAGTTTTGACATCGACGGCACCCTCGAAGTTGGCGACCCACCCGGCGTGCTGACCATGGAATTAGTGCGGAAAACTCAGGAGGCAGGGATATTGGTCGGAAGTTGTTCCGACCGTCCGATCAGTGGACAGAGGGCCATCTGGGAAAAGTACGGCATCGCCTATGACTTCGCCGTCTCGAAACATCAGCTACCTGACGTAAAAGCCAAATTTGAGGCTGATGTCTACTACCACATAGGAGACCGAGAAGACCTGGACCGGCAGTATGCCTTAGCAGCTGGGTTCGAGTTCTTTTGGCCGGACGAGGCTGTTTCCGAACCATGGCTTAACCGGGACTCCGACCCCAAATAGGGTTTGAACAAGGTTTACTAAAGGTCGGTTAAAAAGATGCAGTCTGACCATAATCAGGTTCCCAAACGGCGCAAGGACCAGCCACTAGAGGGGGTCCGCGTCGTAGACTTCACCTGGGTCCGGGCCGGGCCGTGGGCCGCACGTTGGCTGGCCACCCTGGGCGCCGAGGTGATCAAAGTGGAATGGCCGGAGAACATGGATATGCTCCGGCAGAACCGGTTTACCGTACCCCCCGGAGTGGAGGCAGGCCCCAATTCCACCGGGCAGTTCGCCGACACCAACGCTGGGAAACTGGGCCTCAGCGTCAACGTCCGCCACCCCAAAGGCCTTGAAGCGGTCAAGAGATTGATCTCTGTTTCCGATGTGGTCATCGAGAATTTCAGTTCCCGGATTATGGGCCGCTGGGGATTGGGTTACGAAGAACTTAAGAAGCTGCGGCCCGACATCGTCTATGTGTCTATGGCCGGGTTCGGCCAGACCGGACGCCAGCATTATTTTGGGACCATGGGCCCCGCTGCCCAGGCGCTGTCCGGACTTACCCACCAGTCGGGTCTGCCCGGCAAACCGCCCGCCGGTTGGGGCTGGTCGTACCTGGACGACACGGGCGGCATGTACGGCGCGATGTGTGCCCTCACCGCCCTACGGCACCGGAACCACACCGGTCAAGGACAGCACGTTGACCTATCCCAGATGATTACGGGAATCACCCTTACCGGCACAGCGTTCCTGGACAAAACAGTAAATGGCAGAGAGTCGCGGCGTGAAGGCTATCCGCCGGGCAATCGGACCGTCTGGCCTGGAGCGCCGGTGATCAATAATTACCGCGGCCCCATCGCCGCGCCCCATAACGCCTTCCGTACCCTTGGCGGCGGATATAACGATTGGTGCGTCATCGCCTGTCTAGCCGACGAGGAATGGACTAACTTAGTCGAACTGATGGGCAAGCCCGATTGGGCCAACAAGGGCAAGTTCACGAGCCTCGATGGCCGCCTAGAGAACCAAGACGAGATGGACCAGGGAATCGAGCAGTGGACGAGCACTTTGGGAAAGTACGATCTGGCTGAAAAATGCCAGGCGGCCGGCGTTCGCGCCATGCCGGTCCAGAGTTCGGAAGACCGGGTGGAGAACGACCCGCAGTTGCGCCACCGGGGCATGTTCACCAAGGTTAAACACCCCATGCTCGGCGACTGGAAATTCCAAGGCGCTCCGTTCCGTTTGGACGGCAACAAAGTGGCCGTAAAAGGGCCGCCGCCGATGATCGGGCAACACACTACCAAGATCATGGGCGATTTGTTGGGCGTCAGCAGCGAAGAGCTGGTCCAGGGTTATGAAGATGGCGTCTACTGGCCTGAGACGACCCCTAAATTCCCTTACGTTCAAGAAGCGATCGACGCAGAGGCAAAAAGATGACGCAGGCAGACCCTAGCAACGATATGGTTGGGCCACTGGTCGGTCTGCGGGTTTTGGAACTGACCGGCGAGCATGCCCAGTTCTGCGGCAAGCTGATGGCTGATTTGGGCGCCGACGTGATCAAGATCGAACCGCCCGGCGGCCAGGAAACCCGGAATGTTGGACCGTTCTTAAACGACGAAGAACATCCCGAACGCAGCCTATATTTCTGGCACTACAACACCTCCAAACGCGGTGTGACCCTTGACATCACCAAACCCGAGGGCAAAGAAGTATTCCGGAAACTCTCCGCCACCGCCGGATTGGTCCTCGAAAGCTTCCCAGCTGGCTATATGCCTGGTCTGGGGCTGGGCTATGAAGACCTTTCGGCGGACAATCCCGGCCTGATCATGTGCTCAGTCACCCCCTTTGGGCAGGACGGACCTTGGCGAGATTACAAGACCTCAGACCTGTTGCATTTGGCGGCCGGCGGCCAGATGGCGTCCTCAGGGTATGACGTGGAAGACGTGCCCGATGCGCCACCCATCGCACCCGGCGGCGGCAATGCCTGGCACATAGCGAGCCATTACTCTTACATCGCAATCATGGGAGCCCTCTATCACCGTGACTTCACCGGAGAAGGCCAGTACATCGATGTCTCGGCCCACGAGGCCTGTTCGCTAACAACCGAGGGCGCCATTGCCATCTATCTGTCCACTGGAGAGGTGGTGCGGCGCCACACTGGGAGGCACGCTTCGGCCGACATGTCGCCCGGCATCCAACATGCCACCAACGATGGTGGGTTTATCAACACGACTCGGTCTGGCAGCAACCTCACCCCGGCAAGGGTGAAAATTCTGGCCACATGGATGGACGAGCACGGACTGGCCCAAGACCTGCTGGACGAAAAATACCAGGACCCGGCCGTGGTCGAAGAAAGCGGCCAGCATTTCGCCGACGTGTTGAAGAATTTCTTTGCCAACATGCCGTTGGTCGAGGCTTACGAGGGCGGGCAGGAACTAAACTTTCCCTGGGGCGCGATCCGGACCATGGGCGAGATCGTCGGCGACCCTCACTTGGAAGACCGGGAATTCTTCGTGCCGGTGGAGCATCCAGAGCTGGGACGCGAATTCACCTATCCCGGCCCCGCGGCGATCTATAATTCCTCACCGTGGCGCATCTCTCGCCGCGCTCCCCTGATTGGCGAGCACAACGAGGAGATTCTGGGCGGCGAGCTAGGCCTGTCCAAGTCGGGCCTGGAAGCGCTGAAGAAGTTGGGAGCCATCTAGCTCGACAAGGCATAAGTCCTTCCTGAACTAATCCGTCCAGATGCCGCTAAACTGTGTCGCGACGACCTGGTCGTAAGTCACATCCTCCGTGAGCAGCCCGATATCTTTCGCAAACGCGTTCATACCCTTTACCGCATCTTCGCTG
>Ga0310123_10004587_pt1 | contig 10437 bp, 6 predicted proteins | sample CB6_AW_1057_MG_FD_203505 | JGI IMG/M metagenome (GOLD analysis project Ga0310123, IMG submission 203505) | Marine microbial communities from Western Arctic Ocean, Canada - CB6_AW_1057 | ecosystem: Environmental > Aquatic > Marine > Oceanic | place: Canada: Western Arctic Ocean | collected...
GTGGCTGGGCCGCGCATCCTGTTCGCATCGATGCATTGCCGTCCCTGTTTGAGTTGGACATCGTTTCCAAGAAGGACCAGTCCATCGAGTCGATCCAACTCCTGAGTACCGGATCGATTACGCCGCCGGGCGACCTGTTTCTTCTTTCGTTTCGTGATGGACGGCTCGAAACGTGCCGGGAGACGCAAATTTTTCCGTCGATTGAAGAATCGATCAGCGAGCACACCATCGGTACCGGCGACTGGGCCGGACTCTATTCCCCCAAGAATTCCTGCGGGCTTATCTGGTACAACCGCGGAGCTCCCCTGCGGTTCAAGATTGATGTCCAGGGCGCCTCCCAGCGATCGTCGTTTCACTATGTGCCGGAAGAAACGGATTTTCCCGAGGGGGGAAAACTTCATTACGAATTGTTCAGTCTCGTGTACCCACTCAGCGTTGCGGAACAGGGACTCGAGCGGTTCAGAAAAACGGTGGCCTTTTTCCGGGAGCTTGACGGGGTGAAAATAATCGAGGGGACGCGATCGGCACAGGAAGGTCCGGTGGATATCGTGGCCGACAACTACCGCGTGCATCTGACGGCTGACAAGCCGGCGTGGGACCTCGCCACCGCCCTCCCGGTGCGCGTGTCGGGGCTCAACGCCAACTGGAGTGCCGGATACTATCAACTCAAGGGCTTCGCAATGGGAATCTACGGTGACGGCAGCAACAAGTATCATCCATGCGGATTTGACTCCCACGGCAACGTGAAGGCGACGCTCTACCATTGCCTGGCCGATGAGACCGAGGCCATTATCGGACATCCCGTGGTCTGCGACAGCAAGGACCTGATCATTCAAGTCACCCAGAAACCGAAATCCGGCGGCGGCTATGGGTATTACGTCGCCGTAAACAATCCGACCGACAAGACGATCCGCACCACCCTGAAGAGGAACCTCCCGCTGCCGGACCTGCAGGTCGATTCCAGGAAACTGACCGTGCCGCCCGGGGGATATGTTGTAGTTTCCGAGGGGTAAAGCCCCCGACCGGAACCCCTGCACGGTGGCCCGGGATTTTTTGCGTTGCCTTGTGGTTCGACCGATTCCGCCCTATGGCGTTTCCTTCAACATGGCTGCAATATTCGGTCTTTCTCCGAAGTGCGGTGGTTCCAGCAGGGCGAGTTGCAGGGGCGTCAGATCGGTCACCTCGCCCCAGCGGGGATCCTCGTGACTCTGGCGGATGGCCATGTAGGAGGGTTGATAGCGGTAGATCAATGTCCGGCGCTCGTGTGACCCGGACCATGGTATGGCGCCGTGAGTGAGGGTTTCAGAGAAGACGATGGCCGCGCCTGCTCTCGCGGAGATCTGGTGGACCCGTTCGCGGTCCATTTCCAGCCTGCGCAAGGCCAGAGGGACTTCGTAGTTGGCCTTGTGACTGCCGGGGATACAACAGAACCCTCCTTCGCCGGGCCCGATATCCGCAAGCTGGTACGAAATGGCCATCAGGCCGTTGGCCATGCGACCGTCCTCGAACCGGGAGAAGAAGACCGGCGTCATGCTCGGGTGGTGAGGGACTCCACCGCCATGCAGGATCTGACCCTCGCTGCCGGCCACCTGAGTGATCCCCTGGAAGCTGTTGAAGCAGAATTCGTCGCCGATCGTGGCGATCATCCATTTCATGGCCGCCGGCAGGGCCAGCAGGCCGCGGAACGGCCGGCACCAGGGCTCCGGCCAGAAAAAGACGTCGCTGAACTCACCCCGGCCTTGATCCCCCCGTAACCCTATGGATGGACTCCCGCCGTCGTCGTCGGACCGTCCGTCCAGGGAGCAGTCCCGTTTGGAGATACGGTCCCGGTTGCTATCGAGGGCAGCATTCAGTGAAGCCACCTGCTCCGCAGACAGCGCATCTTCGACCACCAGGTACCCGTTGAGATCAAAGAGATACTTTTCGTATTCGGTCATAGTGGATAAAGCGGCCTGCCAATCTACAATGGGTGCGTCCCCTGTCAACCCATCCCACGGTCCCATCGGGCTTGTGCTCGGTGGAGCGACGGATTCTGCACTATCAGCCCTTGCGAAGAACACGCCAAGTTGCAAGAATGTGCACTGATGGAGACTCGCCCATTATACACATCTGCGAACGGCTCGAATCCCGCCCACCCACTTAACTGGTCCTAGAGATGTTTAAAACAATCATTTTGCAAGAGCCCTGGAGCACCCAACCTGACGAAGTGAACCGATATGCCGAGGAGGCGGAAAAATTCGGCGCCACGCACCTGATTGTGAATATGCTCCCGGATTCGTTTCACCCGACCCTCCTCGAGCAACCGGAAAACCGGTACCTCCGATTCGCCACCTGGGGACCCTCCCTGGATCAATTCGTTTCCAGTCGTCTGAATCGTGACATCTACCCGGAGCAACTGCTGATTCGGAACCGGAAAGCTCTCCAGCAGCTGGTCGAAATCGTGAGATCTCATGGCCTGAAGCCCATGCTCCTTTGCGGCGAACCCAGGTTTCAACCGGAGCGGTTTTACAGGAAGCATCCACATCTCCGGGGTCCACGAGTGGACAATACGAACGCATCGCTGGAGCCCCTGTACGCACCCTGTACGGATCTGCCCGAGGTCCAGGAGCACTATCGCGAGCTGATGACCGGGATGATGAAACTCGTTCCTGACCTGGAGGGGATGATTTTTTACAGCGGCGATAGCGGCACGGGGTTTTGCCACTCGGAAGGACTCTACCCAGGCGCGAACGGTCCAAAATTCTGCCGGGATATTCCGGCAGCGGAAAGAATGTCGAATTTTCTCATCCTGCTCTTGGAATCGGCACAAGCGGTGTTCCCGGATTTTCGCATTTTCCTCTTTCATTACATCGGCGGCAGGGAGCGCAAAGAAATCCTGGAAAATACGCCCGCGGAGATCACCGGGATCGCCGCGGGCCACTTTGTGGCCGGTGGGTTTGAAGATTGCTATGCCATGTATCAGTACGGGATGAAAATCGACGACGTGGGGTACGACCGCGCTCGTGAAGAGCGAAAAGATCTGATGAAAAGCAGCATCGCCTCCCTGAAGGGCCTTGGGAAGACCCCGGTAGCCACCAGCCAGGGACCATTGGAGGAGTGGGTCTTCCCCCTGCGGACGGTCCCGTATCCCTTCCAGGCCGCCGAGATCATGGACATCCTCGGTGAAATGGATACCGATGAGATCCTGTTGTACGGCTCCTTCTCCGATCCTGTCATGGTACCGTACGAAGCGAACCGGTGCGTCACCCAGCGTTATCTCCAACAGGCAGGGGAAGACATCGAGACAGCGGTTCGGTCGGTGGCCGAGAGCTGGGTAACCTCCACGCACTGCGACGCACTGGTAGAGGCCTGGCGCCTTTGCGATCGGGCGTACCGGGAGCGTCCCCTCTGGAGGCACAGCTTCGGAATGCAACTATCCTTGACGATGGGTCCGATGGTGCCGGACCCCTCGTTACTCACGAAAGAGGAAAAGGATTACTATTGTTCCGCCGCGGATTCCGCCGCGGACGGGATTCCGGGTTTCGATGACCTCAGCAAGTTGCGGCAGGATGAGGCCTATCGAACCTGGATGCTTCGCCGCTACGAGACCCATGCATTCCCCGCGCTGGAAGAAGCCGAAACGAAGCTGGCCGATGAAGCCGATAAAGCAACGGGCGATACCCGTGCCTGCCTGGAAAGCCAGAGACGACAAATCGGTTCATTCCGGTGGTACCTGCGCTCGCAGTATAACTGGCTGGAGGCAGGTCGTTGGTTTGCACCTGGAGACGGCACGCCCACGTTCGATCGAAACATGGGAGAGATCATTGATGATGAGATTCGTAACTCGCAGCGCCTCGAGGAACTGGTTGATGGCTATGCAGAAGAGCTTTTCAGAAATACCGGCGAACACTTTCGGAACGTGTATGAAAGTAATGAACGTCTTATGAGTGCGCTCGGGCAGCGAATTCAACTCATGAAGTCTCACAGGAATGACAAGTTCAATCATTCGGGAGCATGATATGTCCACCTTGCAAAATCAGAAATCGGAAATCGGAAATCAAAAATTGAAAAATGATGACTTCGAATTCCGCGAGGATGGAGATCACGCGGGCATCTACCACAACGGCGAAAAGATCCTCCGGTTGGAGACGCACGACCGGTTGACGATCAAGGATCAGTGCATGGAGCCCGGCGCCGGTCCGGAGCTGGCCTGGCTTCAACCCTTCGCATTCTTCGGGTACAAACATTCGATCTCGGAGGTGCGCTACGATGTGCAGCAGGAAGCGGGTCGACTGTCCCTTACAATTACGCCGGTCAACACCTTGAGCGGCCCCGAGGCGTTCGATTGGATCCAGGAGCGACGCACGCTGACGGTGCGGCTCGAAGAGGGTCGTTATGTCTGGGACGAGCGATTGGAGATCAACATCCTGAAAGATGTGGATACCGCCGCCCTGAGCAAAAAAACGCCGCTGCGGGTTTACCGGTTTCCGCACCAGGATGGCCGCACGGGGACTTTTTTCCAATTTTCGGATCCCGTGCCCTGCTATTCCTCCGGCCCCGCGGTACCGATGACCCGCGATTGGGGATCCGATCGGAACCCGTACACCGGCCCGGAAGGGTTTACTAAAAAATGGGCGCGCCGCTGGGTTAAGATCATCTTTCAGAATCCGGATGGCTCCTACTCCTGGTCCGACCTCAACAAGAACAAGTGGTACTGGTTGACCATGGACAACATGTCCGCGCGACCCTGTCATCCCAAAGGGCCGTACTACCTGGTCACGCCGGATGGTTCTGCGCTCGAGTATCAAGTGGACGCTCCTTCCCACTACCACCACGTATGCGAGTGGGCCATGGATTTTCACTGCTGGGCGGATCTGGAACCGTTTATGGAGGGCACGGTGCTCCCCGCCGGCACACGGATTTCGGCTTCGAACACCGTCCGCCTGGTGGGCCCGGAGATCACCCGCCCGATCCTGGATCAGGCGGAGGAAATTCTGCTGACCGAGGCTGAGTTTATTAAAGCGAATCTGCCGGCGTACGAGGAGCCGGAGAACACATTTACCGTCTCCTGCCTGGAACCCGACCGCCTCGATTCCTGGAGCTGGCATCCAAGCAGTGAGGGATGCCGCTGGGAGAAAACAGGTGGGTACAAGGAGGACACCGGGTGTCTGATCATTGAGAACAGAATTTCCGGATTCGGTTCCTGGGAGGAATTCTTCACCGGGCCGTCGCATTGGGGAAACCCGTTCGTCAAGGGAGCGCGCTACCGGTTGTCGGCCTGGGTGAAGGTGGATCCATGCGACTGCGACGCCCTGGAGTCGGGCCCGCAAGTCGGAGTGATGTTCAGCAATACCACGGCGTGGCCGAACCAAAACCCCTCGGAGACGCTGCACTGCGGTTGGAGCGAGCAATTGACCGGGCCGGGCGCGCCGCGGCTGGACCATATTCCCTGGACCCGTATCGAGTTGGTAACGGAGCCATGCCCGAGTCACGGTGGCATGGCCGCCTTGCGGCTGCACTTCAGCGGCCGTGGCACCGCGTATTTTTCGTGTGTGCGGTGGGAACTGGTAGAGGAGTAGGTTTCAAGCCTTCATGAGTTTTGTGGTCCATTTGATTTGTGTCGGCCGCCCCCCACGGGATTGCCTCGCTCTTCCATCCGCTTCCTATGGCCGCCCCTTGCTCGGGTCGGTTTGGAAGGCCAGCCTACTTTTTGCGGCTCCGGGGCGCGCTCCGCACGAAGCCAAAGCGGTGTCGCCGCTGCGCTTTGCCACCGCACTCCAAATTTCGCGCCATCGGCGCCGGTCATGCTTTGTCCTCTCTTCGCTCCCACAGGGCTCTGGATTGGGTCACACTTCTCGTAGCTGTCGAAACTCTGGCTCCCACGTGCAAGCCCGTGGGGGGCAACCATGGGGACTTGCGAAATAGAAAGAGGAATTTTGACATGAACGACAAACCGTGGTCCATCGCCCGGCAGCAGGAGCGCCGCCGTGAATTGAATGCCACCTACCTGCCATTCGGGTTGAAGCACTTCAATGCGCACGGTGTGTATGTCGCCGAGGGGGAAGGCGTCACCGCGGCCGGCGCGGGACAGGATGGTGGCTTGCGGGAACGGTTCTGGCACTGTCTCGGATTGTACAGCGGAGATAGCGAGGCACGGAAGTTGGCGGATACGATTGTGACAACCTCCCCATCGTATGAGTGCGGCTTCTCATCCATGGCGGTACAGCAGGTTCTGCTCAGGCATGAAGGAGTCATGAGTCCCGAGGCGCACAACTGGGGGCTGGCATACTTGCAGGAATTCGCGCATCGACTCTGCAATACGAATTTCAACGGCCATAATGACAATACGCCGGCCATGGCAACCTTTACCCGCCTGGTCCACGGGGAAATGTTCGACGATGCGGAGATGTTTCAAGCCGGCCTGGATCAGCTCTACGTGCTCCGGGACATGCTCCACCGGTACGGCTTTCTATCGGAGTTCGTGAGTCCCACCTATTCTCCCATATCGGTATTGTCCATGGCGCAGATCGCCATGTATGTGAAGAATCAGGAGGCGGTACAACTGGCCCTGGACTGCGAGGCACGGGTGTGGGCGGAACTGGTGTCCCATTTCCACGCGCCGACCGCCATGCTGGCCGGACCGGCGGCCCGGGCTTACATGGTGGACTCCAGCGGTGGCGTCAGCATGGCCCGGGTTTTGTTCCACCATGCGTTCGGCGACGTGTGTTTCGTCAACAGCGTCAACAGCCTGTTTCCGGGGCCGCCCGAAATGGAGAAACATCCGTGCATTCCGTTCATGCAGTGCAGTTCCCTATGGACGTCGGACGCGGATTTTCACGTTCCGGATGAAGTGGGAGCCGCGATGGTTGAACGCCCACTACCCGACACCGTGATCGGGACACGCGACGGCGGAGAAGGCACACACGTCAAGTACATCCGAGACCCCGCAACGAACATCTTTACTGCCGAACTGCTTTCGTCGCATCGAAATGCGACGCACCATAATCCCATCACGACCTACCTGACGGAGAATTACAGTTTGGGTACTTCCACGCGTCGCTATGGAACCGGAGGCCAGAGCGAGATCCTGTTCGCGACGTATCCCCGGCGCAAACCGGCCCGACGCATGCAGGATGTCGGCACCGTATTCGCCCGCTATGTCATCAACGAGAAAAAACCGGGGCAGACCAACTACAATGTGATTCATCAAAAGGAGATTCCGAGAACATTGTTCCAAAACGAAGGATTCTCCTGGGCGATGCAAAAAGATAATTTCGCACTGTTCTTCAGCCGTCCGGATGGATTGTTTTGCGAGGGCATCCATTCGCTCAAACAGGCAGTGGTCCTCCCGTGTCTGTTCGGCGAACCGGAGGAAGTCTGGCTGGGAGATCAGAAACTGGACGGATTCGACGGCCGATCCGTAGATCGCGTTCCCGTTTTTGTCCGGGAGGGGGACATCTACATGGCCATTACTCCTTTAAGTCATTCGGAAGGGCATGCGCAGTCCCATGCAGTTACCCTCACCTTGGAAAATGATTACGGAGTCATTTCCTTTTATAACTATCATGGCCCTGAGAAAGATTTCGAAAATGACGAACTCATCGGCATACGCAACGGGTTTGCCTTCGAGATTGCCGACAAGAGCGAAGCAGGTTCGTTCGCTGAGTTCCGCACGCAGGCCGCCGCATTCGACCTGGTTGATAATGTTTCGTTCAATGTCCGGCACGTGCGCGTCCTGCACAACGGGAACGACTTGCACGCAATCTATAGTCTGCACACCCAGGGAATCCGGTGCGCAACTATCAACGGCAAACCTTTACCCGAAACCAAGTTCGAAACTCGCGCTTTTGACGTCGCTCGCCTGCCCTTTATGGAAGGGGAATACATCCCCGACAGTCTGGATTGGTACCGCCGGGTGTATCCCGATAATTGAGGCGTCATCTCATGACCAAAACCGTGTCTATTGACTGGGGAAATTTGAGAACGCCGGGAGTGTTTCATTGCCGGGCCATGGCCGGTGAGGGCGTGGGTCACAAGTAAAAACCATACGAGGTATAGCGAATGAGACCACAAGCTGTGAATCTTCTAACCGGTGGGGCGATTGCCTTTCTGCAGATTATGAATCCAGAGGTTTACGCACATCGGGACGTTGACGCAAACATGGTATCCGCTGGCCGGGTCTACGTGTCTCAACATGACGGGCGCGTTGAAGAGGCGATCGATGCGATGCCGAATCGGGCAATCCTCGTAGTTGACGTACCGGACGGCGGCGCTGTATTGGCGTCCAGTCGGTCGTTGTCCTCCGGGCAATTCGTCGCCAACGAGCCCGGGTGTTATATCACAGGCACGGGCGGCGCTGTATTGACAATGGATCGACCCTCCAACCTCGTCGCGCTCAACAAGATTTTCGACAGCACCTTACACGTTCGTTTCGTCACCGGGGGTGAAGTGGACACAGCCTGGTTCGGGACGGTCGGCGACGGAGTCACCGACGATCTGCCCGCGCTTCAGAATGCAATTGATTCGCTCGTGGATGTGGCGGGCGACGTGTACATTGGACCCGGCCAGTACCTGATCGACGGGACGCTGGAAGCCCCCAGCATCGGTATAGACTTTGGCTCGATCCGGCTCCGCGGGGCAAACGGCATGTTTCTGGGCCGAACGGTGCTGGTTCATGCGCCCGCGCAGAAGACCAATCCGCTCCTGAGCATTCAGTTTTCCCGGTCCGTGGTCATCCAGGACCTCCGGCTGGCCGGCAACAATTTTGCCCCCGAGCAAGTCGCCTCGGCAATCGGATTGCCCAGCGACGGGGCGAGTTGGTTGAGTGAAGGAATATCGGAAAACCGACTGGGGCCATATGCAGGCATCGCGATCGACAGCCAGATCGGGACGGACAGTGCATACACGTTCAACACCAATGTGAAAGTGGGAGGATCCTCGAAACTCCTGTTTGACCGAATCAGGATCAAGGGTTTTGCGGTCGGTTTTATCATCCAGCCGACCGACCAGTCGACGGGCGCTGAGGATTTCCTGATTCGGGACGGGCACATCCTGGAAAACAAGTACGGAGTTGTGACCACGGGCTCTCAGCAGAGAAACATCATCATAGAAAACACGAATATATATGGGTCCTACGTGGCGATCGACGGGGTTACTTTCGGCCTCGGGGCCGGCGCCCCCGCCAATGTATGGGGCTGCAACATCGGCAAGTGCTATCGATTCCTGCAGACAACCTCCGGCATCGGTCAAGGCGCGATACGGGACTGCTATTTCGAATCGGTGGCCACGCTGGGCATGATCGGCACGACCCCCTCCGGCGCGGGTCACGGCATGATCTTTTCGGGCTGTAATCTCAGCCTGATCGGGTTGGGCTCCGGAGACAACAAGGACGACGTCCTGTATGCCAATGTGCCGGTGTCATTCAACGGCTGCGCTTTTGTCGCGCAACGCGTTCTCAATATCGTCGCCGACAAAGGGGCGTTGTTTGACAACTGCCAGATCCGCATCGAACGGACCGAGGGCAACGTGGACGACGTCAGTGGGTTCTTCAATGTGCTTCGCCCGTACAACAGCCGATTCAACATGGTTCAGCAAAGACACTATTCCGGCGAGACAAAATATTACGACAACACGATCAAGCTGTCGTCGTTTCCCCGGAGGGCCATCATTTTTCCCCAGTGCAGGCGCCTTGAAGTCGGCGCGGCGGAATTCAGCATCAGGCAGCTGCCCCTTTCGCTGCCGGCCACGATCAGCGATGTGGTCTATGTAGACGACAATACGATGACATTCACGGATCAGACGGACAATCCGTTCATCAGACCGGAGGATCTCTTGTATTGGAATGTGAAGTTGCCCGTGTTGGAAGGCAACCGGGAGGCGACGGTAACCGCCATAGGATTACTGGTCACGAATGTACAGGCAAGCGCGGTCACGTGCAGAATACTGAGCGATGTAGACGCTACGTATAAGCCGTCAAGCGTCGAAGTATACATCCAGCGGTTCGTATCGCCTGCGCGATATATCGCTTCAACGACATCCGGCCGGGCCACCGTGACCATGGACGACCCACAGGATCTCCGCGTGGGGGACTGGCTCACCAGCGAGTCTCGTGAGCTACCGGGGTTATTGCGCATTGTAGATCTTGATGGCGCTACTCTCACAATGCACCAGCCACTGAACAGGACCCTGTCGTCCGTGGAGATGTACAACAGCAAGTTGGACAACCTGATCCCCGGCTCGTAGCGGTAAACTGGATTTCATCGGACCGGCCGAGATGCGAATGGGTGACCTGGCAAACAAATCCTATGCGGGCTAGAAAACTGGGACGAGAGGGTTTCGATGTCGGCGAGGTTGGTCTCGGCTGCTGGCAGTTTGGTGGTGGATTCGGTCCTATGCAGGAAGACACGGCGATTTCCATCATGCAAACGGCCGTGGGGAAGGGCGTCAACTTCTTCGATA
>Ga0310123_10004588_pt1 | contig 10436 bp, 6 predicted proteins | sample CB6_AW_1057_MG_FD_203505 | JGI IMG/M metagenome (GOLD analysis project Ga0310123, IMG submission 203505) | Marine microbial communities from Western Arctic Ocean, Canada - CB6_AW_1057 | ecosystem: Environmental > Aquatic > Marine > Oceanic | place: Canada: Western Arctic Ocean | collected...
CAATCGTAGGGTCCGGCTATACCGATGTGGCTGGAACACCACTCTGAGGCGGCCTGGTGCGCGCAAGGTGGCGGTATCGATCACCGCGGCGATCTCGGTCGGGTGATGCGCGTAGTCATCGATCACGAGGACGCCATCGACCTCGCCGCACACTTGAAAACGCCGGTCGGCACCGGCAAATCCACGAAGGGCGACGACCACTCCCTCCATCGGCACTTGGAGCGCGACGGCCACACCGATGGCGGCAAGGGCGTTCAGGACATTGTGGCGACCAGGCTCATTCAGCTCGACGTCCTGGCTCTCGCCAGTCGGACATGCCACGGTGAATCGCGACCCCGTCGGGCCAAGCTCAACGGCGGACGCCCGGACATCGGCCGACTCGTCATCAATCGCACAGGTCACCACGCGCCCGGGCACATCTCTGATCACGCGACGCACTCGAGGGTCGTCGGTGCACGCGACCACACACCCGTCGCCAGCAGTGCGCCGCGAGAACTCGAGAAAGGACGCCTCGAGATCAGCCATCCCTTCATAGGCATCGAGGTGCTCGTCGTCGATGTTGGTCAACACCGCGATTTCTGGCGACAGCCTCAAGAACGACCGGTCACTCTCGTCGGCCTCGACCACCATGAGCGCCCCGTCCCCGATCCGTGCGTTGCTACCGAACGCACTCACCCGGCCGCCGATGACCGCAGTCGGGTCGAGGCCGGCGGTGTCGAGTACCAGGGCCACCATCGCTGTCGTTGTGGTTTTTCCATGTGAACCAACCACCGCGATCGTTCGCTTCAAACCGGCTAACTCGGCGAGCATCGCACCGCGAGTCACGACCGGGATCCCTTGTGCGACGGCTGCCGTCCGCTCGGGATTCTCAGCCGGTATGGCGGTCGAGACAACGACGATGTCGGCGTGTCCGACGTTCCGCGCGTCGTGACCCACGCTGACTCGAGCACCCAGGGTTTCGAGCCGCCTGGCGACCGCTGACGACGCCAGGTCTGACCCCGAGACCTTGTGCCCCATGTTCATAAGAAGCTCGGCAATTCCACTCATCCCGATACCACCGATCCCCACGAAGTGAACGTGCCTGCGCTGTTCGAGCACACTTCAATCGCCACGCGCCAGAAGGCGTTCCATCCGGTCAACAATGAGACGGGCCGCGTCCGGTGTTCCGAGCCGTCGGTTGGCGTCGGCCAGAGCCAAACGCCGGCGGTCGTCCGTCATCAACACCAGCAGCCGTTCTGACAGCGCCAGACCCGACAGGTCGACCGGGTCGATGACCTCCGCGGCTCCGGCCTGTGCGACGACAGCCGCATTACGACGCTGATGATCGTGAGTCGCATGCGGAAACGGCACCAGGATGGCCGCGCGGCCGGCGGCAGCCAGCTCGGCGAGAGTGGTGGCACCTGCCCGACAGACGATCACATCGGCTTCGGCCATTTCCCTATCCATCCCATCCAAGAACGGCTCGACACGCGCTGTTGCCCCAGCCAACCGATATCCCTCCCGCACGAGGTCCAGGTCGGCTTCCCCGGACTGGTGCGTGAACCGAGCCTCCTCCCAGGCGGTGGTGATGCGGGGCACCGCCTCGATCATCGCGAGATTGACGGCATGTGCTCCCTGTGAGCCGCCCAATACAAGAATGTGGGGTTGAGTCAGTGTGGGCCTCGGTGCTGGTACGTCGAAGAACCCCTTCCTTACTGGGTTGCCGCTCACGAACCCGACCGACCCGAAGTGTGGTAGCGCTGCCTCGTATGACACGGCGGCGGCTCGAACCAGGATCGAGAGAAGACGGTTGGTGACGCCTGGTACCGCGTTCTGCTCGAGCAGCAGTGTGGGTATCCGCTGGAGCGCTGCCAGAGCCATCACGGGACCCGAGCTGTACCCTCCCAGCCCGACGACCAACCCAGGCTGATGTCGGCGCAAGACTCGCCACGCATCGAGAAACCCCGCGGGCAACATAGCGAGCCCTCTCGCCACCGCAGTCACCGAGCGACCTACCAGGCCCACTGCGCGAACCCGCTCCAGCGACAATCCCTCCTTCGACAGAACCCGACTCTCCACGTCGCGTCCAGATCCCACAAACACGATCCGCGTCGTCGGGCTCCGCCGCGCGAGTTCCCTGGCGAGCGCCACGCCCGGAAACAGGTGCCCGCCCGTCCCGCCCCCTGTGAAGAGCACACACGTCGACGTCTCGGTCGTCATCTGGTGTCCTGGTGCACTGACTCTCGGTCATCTCTGCGCCGACGCGTGCTGCGAGATATTGAGCAACATGCCCATGGCCAGCAAGCTGACCAGCATCGACGACCCACCGTTGCTGACGAAAGGAAGCGGTATCCCCTTCGTTGGGACGAGGCTCAGGACAACGCTGATGTTGAAGAATGCTTGCAGCGCCACCATCGTGGTCAGCCCAACCGCGAGCAACGCGCCAAACTGGTCCGGCGCCCGCGCGGCAATGCGGAGGCCGCGCCAGGTGATCACACAAAAGCACAGCAGGATCAACGTGGCGCCGATCAAACCCGTCTCTTCGGCGATCACGGCGTAGATGAAGTCGGTAAACGGCTCAGGCAGGAAGAACATCTTCTGAGCCCCGCCCATGATGCCCTGACCGACCACTCCGCCCGTCCCTACGGCGATCAGGGACTGGATGATTTGAAAGCCAGAACCAAGCGGGTCTGCCCAGGGATCAAGAAACGATACGAGTCGCTGGCGGCGATACGGCTCGCTGGCGAGTACGACATAGAGCAGCGGCGTCAGCGTAAGCACCAGGCCGACGAGGTATCGATACCCGAGCCCCGCGGTGAACACCATCATGCCGACGACCATAAGAATGGTCAGCGCCGTTCCAAAATCTGGCTCCATGCCGACCAAACCGGCTACCGCGCCGGCCACGATCGCGATCGGAAGCAGCGAATAGGACACGTCGTCGATCCGGTTCATCCGCCGGGCGAGGTTGTCGGCCGTGAAGACAATCACAGCGATCTTCGCCAGCTCTGACGGCTGGACGCCGACACCGCCGATGGCAAACCAGCGGCGGGTACCGTTGATCTCTGGTCCGAAGAAGAACACCGCGACCAGTGCAAGTACCGAGATGCCAAGAGCGGTCCAGAGGACGACCGGCTGCTGCAGATTCCGGTAGTCGACGCGCATGGCGACCAGCAAAAGGCACAAGCCGAGAAGCACCCACGTGACCTGCTTGAACAGAAAGTAGTAGGCCTGACCGTGCTGCTCCATGGCGATCAGCGCCGACGCGCTGTACACCATGACGACGCTGCAACAGACGAGTAGCAGCACCGCGAGAAAGAGCAGTTTGTCTGATTTCAGTTTTCGCGCCATACTCGGCGTTTCTTTGACCGCTCCGTTTCCAGGCCGGCTACAGTTCTGACTCCGTTAGCCCGACACTACGATTGCGGGTGAGTGGTCAGCAGTCATCAGCCAGCGCCGAGGGTGAAGACACTAGCCTCGCAGGCTGGGGCAGCCTGCGCTCCCAGCGGCCGGTTCTCAACCGCGTCAGTCCGGCTGATGACTGCTGACGACTCACTTCGCATCCTTTACTCTGTCGCGAGACGTTCGACCTCCGTCTTGAACGCCCCACCTCGTTCCGCGTAATCCGAGAACATGTCGAAGCTCGCGCATGCCGGCGCGAGCAAGACGGTGCCCCCCGGCGGTGCCGCGGCAAACGCCAGCCGCACCGCCTCGCCCATCGTGTCAGCCACCTGCACCGACACCACGGCCCCGAACGCCTCACGAAGACGTGAACGGGCCTCACCGATGGCGACAACCGCCGTCGCCCTGGCACTCAATGACGGGACGAGTTCGCTCAGATCCCCACCCTTGAACTGCCCCCCCATGATCACGACGAGGCCGTCGTCAAAGCACTCGATAGCGGCGCGAGCCGCCGCGATGTTCGTGGCCTTCGAATCGTTGACAAAACAAACACCGTCGACTTCACCCACCGTTTCGAGCGCGTGCGCCAGACCGGTGAACGATTGGACCGCACGACGCATCGCACTCGACGGCGCATCGGCCACAGTGCCAACGGCGACTGCCGCGAGCACGTCGGTGAGCAGGTGTCGACCACGGACCCGAATCGATGACAGCGGCAACAACCGACGATCGCCGGAGGCCGACCGATAGGCGACGTGTCCACCGCTCACCGTCACGCCCTCGTCAATCGAGTCGGCCAGCCCGAATAGCACCTGTTTCGCACGACCGCGGCGGGCGATGTCCAGCACCTGCGGGTCATCCGCGTTGATCACCATCGCGTCGCTGCTCGTCTGGTTGGCGAAGATTCGCGCTTTGGCCTCGGCGTACTCGCCAAACGTGACGTGACGGTCCAGGTGGTCGGGTGACAGATTGAGAAACACGGCGATCCACGGCTGAAACGTATCGATCAGTTCGAGCTGAAAGCTGCTGGTCTCAACGACGTGGATCACGTCGGGCGCCGTCTGCTCGACCTGACTGCTCAGAGCCGTGCCCACGTTGCCGCCAACAAGGGCCGTCTTGCCGGCGGCCTCGAGGACGCGTCCGGTCAGCACCGACGTCGTCGACTTCCCTTTCGTGCCGGTCACCGCCACGATCCGACCACGCAGCCAGCGTGACGCCAGCTCGACCTCACTGATCACCGGGACGCCGCGTTGACGGGCCCGGTCGACGACCGGTAGTCGAGGCGACACGCCGGGGCTGAGTACGATCAACTCGGCACTGGCCAGCGTGTCCGCGCGATGCCCCCCCAGTTCAAGCGTGATCCCCGCGTCCTTCAACCGTTTCGCCTCGGCGATCGTCTCTCGCACATCGGTCAGCACGACGAGACCACCTCGTCGTGCAATAAGCTCTGCGGCGGCCACGCCACTCCGCGCGGCACCCACCACCACCACTCGCTCCCCCTCGACCGAGAACTCCACCGTGTCAGCACTCATCAGCGCAGCTTCAACGTCGTGAGGCTGAAAAGCGCGAAGACAATCGCGACGATCAAGAAGCGGGTGATCACCTTCGGCTCGCTCCAGCCGATCAACTCGAAGTGGTGGTGAATGGGCGCCATCCTGAACACCCGCCGACCGGTCAGCTTGAAGACCCCGACCTGGACAATCACCGAGAGCGCCTCGAGCACGAACACGGCGCCGATGATCGGGAGGAGGAGTTCTTGCTTGATGAGCAGCGCCACTGTGCCAAGCGCCCCGCCAAGAGCCAGCGACCCGACATCGCCCATGAACACCTCGGCGGGATAGGAGTTGTACCAAAGGAACCCGAGACCGGCACCGACCAGGGACCCGCAGAAGATCGTCAGCTCGGCCGCTGGTGAGGACCACTCCAGCAGAAGATACGAGGCAAATACGGCGTGGCCGCTGATGTAGGCCAGCACGGTGAACGCAACGGCCGACACGGTGAACACGCTGATCGCCAGCCCGTCGAGCCCATCCGTCAGGTTGACGGCGTTCGAGAAGCCGACCAGCCAGACCATCGCGAAGGGCACATAGAGCCATCCGAGGTCTGGCGTGAGTCCCTTGAAGAACGGAAGCATCAGCAGTGTGTTGTAGTGTCCTTGCTCGCTGAGCGCAAGCAAGGACACGCCCACGCCGGCGGCGACCACACACTGAAAGAGAAACTTGACCCTCGGCCTCAGCCCGTGATGCGACTTCTCCGTGATCTTGAGATAGTCGTCGGCAAACCCGATAGCACCGAACGCCAGGGTCGACAGCACCGCCACCCACACGTACGAGTTCCGAAAGTCCACCCAGAGCAGTGTCGGGATAATCGCCGCGCCAAGAATGATCAGTCCGCCCATGGTCGGCGTACCGGCCTTGACGCCATGCGTCTCCGGACCGTCCTTCCGCACAACCTGGCCGATCTGTAGTGAGCGCAGCATCCGAATCGCAGGCGGCCCCAACGCCAACGAGAACACGAACGCGGTCAGACTCGCCGCCGCCGTCCTGAACGTGATGTATTGCGTCACGTTCAGCACGGACCAGTGCGTGTGAAGTGGGTAGAGCAGGTGATAGAGCATCAGCCCAGCTCTGACACAAGACGGTCCACGACACGATCTGTCCTCACTCCTCGCGAGCCCTTGACGAGCACGACGTCCCCACCCTCAATCAACCGGACAATGTCTCCTGCCGCGTCCTCGCTGGTGGCGAACGTGGACACGGATTCACCTGGCAACCCCGCGGCAATCGCGCCGTCGGCAAGGGCGTGTGCCGCCGGACCGCCGACCGCAAAGAGAAGGTCGAAGCCGGCTTCGACGACCGCCCGCCCTGACTGCCGGTGGAGCGCGTCCGAGTGTTGGCCCAACTCCAGCATCTCGCCGAGCACCGCGATGCGACGCCGCGCAGTCTGGACCTGACCCACGGTCGTCAGCGCCCCGTCGAGCGCCAAAGGATTCGAGTTGTAGCTGTCGTCAACCACGGTCACATCACCCAGATACAGCACCTGTCCCCGACCGGCCTCCGCCTTCACGTCCGCGAGTCGAGACAGGACCAACTCCAAAGGGATCTGAAACTGACAGGCCACGGCGACTGCGGCCAATACGTTGGCGACGTTGCCCTCTCCAAGAAGCGGGGTGCGAAGCGCACCAGAACCAGCGGGTGTCCGGACGGTGGCCTCCATCCCGGCCAGTCCAAGGCTGCGCACCTCGGTCGCCCGAACATCCGCCTCCACCTCGATACCGAACGTCGTGACGCGCCCCGGAAAATCCCAGATACGCCCCATCACTCTGTCGTCCGCCGCGTTGGCAACCAGCCCACTTTCCTCGGTGGCCGACTCCAATATTTCCGCCTTGGCGTCCGCGATGTCCTCGACCGAGTCAAAGAACTCAGAGTGCACCTCCGCAACGTTCGTCCAGACTCGATGTTCCGGCTCGGCGAGGTCGACCAATGTTCGAATCTCGCCGGCGTGATTCATACCAAGCTCGAGCACGGCTACTTCGGGTCGTCGGCGCAACTCGATCAACGACAGTGGCAGACCGATGTGGTTGTTCAAGTTGCCAACCGTGCGAAAGACATCATGCTGACTCGCAAGCACCGCCGCCGTAAGCTCCTTCGTCGTCGTCTTGCCAACGCTCCCGGTGACCGCGACGACGCGGGTCCCCGAGGCTCGTCTCACGAACTGCCCCAGACGCTGCAGCGCGTGTGTGGTGTCCGGGACACTGATCACGAACGGCCCACCCGACGCTCCATCTGCACCAGAACCGGCGGCGGATACGTCGCTGACAATCACGCCTGTGGCTCCTCTACCCAGCGCATCAACCACAAACGCATGGCCGTCCAACCGGTCTCCCCGAATGGCCACGAAGAGGTCGCCTCGCGTCACCCGGCGACTGTCGATCGAGACCCGTCCGACCTGAGCGTCCGCGCGCCCAGCCACTAGCTGCCCCCCCGTTGCCGAGACCACATCGGCGGCTCGCAATGCGACCGGCGCACGTGTCGGCACGGTCGGTCATCCCACTCGCGTGCTCGACCGCCGCCTGGCCAGAGCATGACGCGCAACGACTGCGTCCTCGAACGGTAACGAACGCGAGCCGACGACCTGATAACGCTCGTGACCTTTGCCCGCGACCACCACGAGGTCACCCGGACGCGCGTCCCCAATAGCCCGCACAATCGCTTCTTCTCTGTCCAGCACCGTGAGCCACGGCGTGTCGCCGGCCGCAACGCCAGCCTCGATATCGCTCGCGATGGCGGCAGGATCCTCAGACCGCGGATTGTCAGACGTGATGACGACCAGGTCGCTGAGCCGGGACGCCACCGTCCCCATGAGCGGGCGCTTGGTTCGGTCGCGGTCGCCGCCACATCCCAGAACCGTGATCAGCCGACCGCGCGCCAGCGGTCGCGCGGTGTCAAGAAGTCCCTTGAGCGCGTCGTCAGTATGGGCGAAGTCAACAACCACACCAACATCGTCGTCGGAGCCGGAAACGACTTCCATGCGGCCGGGAACGCTCTCAACCGACGCAAGCCCGCGTTCAATCGCGCGAAACGGGACAGAGAGTGCCGTGCCGGTCGCAGCGGCGGCGAGCACGTTGTAGGCGTTGTTCCGACCGGGGAGCCGAGACCTCAGGTGCAAGGCGCCCCGTGGGGTGCGCACGTCGAGCTCGACACCGTCGAGCGACAAGTCCAACCGGTCCGGTCTAACGTCAGCGGGCGAGTCGATCGCATACGTCACCGGCCGACCGACCTCCTTCGACAGGATCTTCCCATACTGGTCATCGACGTTGACGACGGCGGGTGATGAGCGGTCCAGCATCGCGAACAGTTTTCGCTTGGCCGCGAAGTAACTCGACATGTCACTGTGAAAGTCGAGGTGGTCCCGCGTGAGGTTGGTGAAGATTCCTGCAGCGAACCTGACGGCATCCACTCGATGAAGGTCCAGTGCGTGCGACGAGACTTCCATCACGCAGCCCTGGCGTCCGTTCGTGACCATGTCGCGTAACATCGCTTGAAGGTCTGACGACTCGGGCGTCGTCCGCTCGGCCGATCGCTCCTCGCCGTCGCCGACGCGATACGACACCGAGCTCACTCGACCGCATGGGATCCCAGCTTCCTCGAGGATTCCCTCTATGAGATAGGTGGTGGTCGTCTTGCCATTCGTACCAGTGGTCCCGACCACGAGCAGCTCGTGGCTGGGGTTGCCGTGATACATCGCAGACAGACGGGCGAGCGCCTCGCGCGGGTCTGTTGTCTGTATCCACGGCCCGGAAATTCCCGAGACAGCGTCCGACTGTGCCACGATGGCGACCGCTCCGCGTTCCTGAGCCTCCATCGCGAAAGCGGCTCCGTCGAAACGTTCTCCCTGGATGGCGACGAACAGGTCTCCCGAGCCCACGACACGCGAGTCATAGGCCACACCCGTCACGGGTATTCCCTCGGTCCCCACGGGGATCCCGGCCGGGTCCAGGCCGGCACCGCGCCACAACGTCTCCAGCGGAACGGCCCGGCTCACGGTGTGCCCCCCGCTGGCTGGTGACGACGCTCCAGCTGGAGCGTCACCGTCGCGCCTCGGTCGGCGGCGCTACCCGCTGGTGGCTCGTGCCGCGTGACGAAGCCGTCGCCCTCCAGAAGCGACATCATGCCGAAGGGACCGAGCGTTGTGATCGCTTGCCGTGCGCTCATGCCACGGAGGTCAGGCATCAAGCCACCCTGCGGATCTACGTGGGCAGAAGGTGTCGGCGCAGCATCCGGAGGCCGTTGGTTGGTCGACACGAGAGTGACGGGTGACTGCTCAGGTTCTTCTCTGAAGATTGGCGGCCTGGGGTTGACAGTCGGCACCACCGCTCGGTGGCGCAAGGCGGCCTCGGCAATGCGTCGGAAGATCGGCGCGGCAACCTCGCCACCGGTGTACCTCGCGCCGCGCGGGTTGTCGATCATCACCAGCATCGCGAACTCGGGTCGGCGCGACGGAACAAACCCTACAAAGGACGCGACATGCTCGGTGTTCGAGTACCTGCGGAGCGTCTTGCCGGTCGCCTTGTCGACGTAGTCGACGAGTTTCTCGCTCGTGCCGGTTTTGCCGGCGACACGATATCCGGTGACCCTGGAAAGCTTGGACGTGCCACGCTCCGACACGCCTTCCATGATTTCTCGGAGCTCGACCGCGGTCTCCTGTTTGATGGAGCGTCGAACGACACGAATCGGGCTCTCGGCACGCAAGCCGTTGCTAATAACGGCACGCACCAGTCTGGGATGGATCAACTCACCGCCATTAGCGACCGCACTCGCCGCCGCAACCACCTGCAGCGGAGTCACGGCGACCGCGTATCCCATCGAGGTCGAGGCGATCTCGCGCTCACTGTCGAGATGCTCCGGCGAGTGGATAAGGCCTCGAGCCTGTCCGGGAAGGTCAAGCGCCAGGGCCTCACCAAATCCGAATCTGCGGATATAGCGACTCAGACGCTCCGCCCCGAGCCGCAGACCGATCTTCACCGCACCCACGTTGCTCGATTGGATGATGACGTCGTCAAAGCTCAGCGGGGCCTGGTAGACATGCATGTCCGTAATCGGCTTTCCTCTATCCACCCGAATGATCCCGGCACTGACATCGAACAAATCGGTTCGGCTGGCGACACCCTCCTCCAGGGCGGCTGCGGCCGTCACGAGCTTGAAGGTGGAACCCGGCTCGTATATGTCCTGAATGCACCGGTTTCGCCGTGCACTTTCTTCCGAGTCTGAAAAAAGGTTCGGGTTGAAGTTCGGGTTGAACGTTGGCCAGTTGGCCATGGCAAGAATGTCGCCGGTGTACGGGTCCATCATCACCACACAACCTGCATCGGCGCCATGCTCGTGCACACCCTGCTCCAGCTCACGCTCGGCGAAGTACTGGATCTTCCTGTCGATCGTCAGCTCGATCGTGGCGCCGGCCGTGGGCGGTCGCTCGAGACGACTAAACGCCCGGCCGCGTGAGTCGGCTTGAAAGAGAATCAGACCCGGCCGCCCCCTGATATCGGAGTCATACGT
>Ga0310123_10004590_pt1 | contig 10434 bp, 7 predicted proteins | sample CB6_AW_1057_MG_FD_203505 | JGI IMG/M metagenome (GOLD analysis project Ga0310123, IMG submission 203505) | Marine microbial communities from Western Arctic Ocean, Canada - CB6_AW_1057 | ecosystem: Environmental > Aquatic > Marine > Oceanic | place: Canada: Western Arctic Ocean | collected...
AACTAGACCACAGACAGGAGACCGCAGCATGACCACATTACCGGGGTTAGAGATGCTCGCGACCCATCACAGGGCTGATATTCGTGACCCGCAACAGGCGGTCGATCTGGCCGAACGTGCTACGCGGTTGGCCGGGCGGCCTGATGTTTCAATTCTGGACACATTGGCGGCAGCATACGCCGCGGCGAATCGGTATGAGCAGGCCGTGGCAGTCGCGCGAGCCAGGCACTGGAACTAGCCCAGACGGCAGGGGCTGAGAGTCAGGTGAGGAGTCTGCAACAACGACTGCATCTTTACCAGCAGGCTACGCCCTATCGGCAACCGTTACGGAGGCGGGAAAACCCAGAGGATTCAGGCCACTCTGACTGAATCAGGCACCCATACCGATCGCGTGATCGGAGCATCAACCGGTGGCCTCTCGAGGGATTTGTCGCTGATGTCGTGGCTGAAATCATTTCGAAGTTTTTGCGATAAATATATTGAAGATCAATTGCCTATAATTGGTTCGTGCGGTCGATTCTATTACAAAAGGGAATATCCAATGGTTGAGCCAGAAAATACGAATGACCCCGCGCATCCTGAGGAACAGGTTGATGCCCAGGCGCGTCAGCAGACCGGCCAACAGCAGGCGCGTCTTCACATCAATGAGACGGATATCAAGACCAGTTACACCAATGCCTTTCGTACCAACTGTTCGGCGGAAGAGGTGATCATCGATTTCGGGATGAACATGGTGGTGCCTAACCCAGATGCGCAACAAAAAGGCGATGAGAGCACGCAGCCGGCGGGTGAGATTACGTTTCATGTTAACGATCGGGTTATCATGAACTACTTTACGGCCAAGCGTTTGGCCATGCTGTTGGGGCAGATTGTGCGCCAGTATGAGCAACGGTTTGGTAAGTTGAATCTTAATGCGGCAGATCGAACGCAGGGATGACCTTGCAGAGTGGTTTCTGAGAACTGGAAGTTGATGCGATGGAGATCTAAAATGACTAGTCCCAAAGTACAAACCTCCCGTATCGGAAATAGATTGACACAACGGGCCATCGTAGTTTTGTGCGGCCTGATGTGCGTGACAGCGGCATCACTGAATGGCCAGATGGCGCAGACATCGCAACTTTTTGGTGCCTATGACGGATTGGTGGTGCCCAGTAAACAAGTCGTGCTCAACGCGCCACTGGATGCCATTTTGCACGCCGTTTATACCGAGGAGAATGAGTCGGTGTCCAAGGGCCAGATGCTTGCCCAGATGGATGACCGATTGCAGCAGGTGGTGGTGGAACTGGCAGCACTTGCTGCCCAGAGTGATGCAGAGATCCGCCGCATGCGATTTGCCCGCGACGAGGCAAAGATTTTACTTGAGCGGGCAACTGAGGCGCACGAGGCTGACGCGGCCAGTGAGTGGGAAGTGCGTCGGGCTAGGTTGCAACTAGATCAGGCCATTGCTGCAGTGGATGTGGGCCTGGAGGCCAAGCAGATGGCCGCGGTGGAATTGAAGCGTGAACAGCAACGACTGGAGCAGTTCAAGCTATTTTCTCCGTTTGATGGGCGAGTGATTCGCATCGAGGCTGAAGCTGAGGCGGGCGCAACTTTAACCCAAGACGATCCGGTGTTGACCTTAGCGGCACTGAATCCCCTGGAGGCTCGGATCAACCTGTCGGCTCAGGTGTACGGTCGCCTTCGCGTGGGCGCAACTTATGAACTTCAGGCTGGTGAACCGGTCAATGGCAAGTTGTACGGTCGACTCAAGACAATCGATCCAGTGATCGATTCGGCCAGTCAGACGTTCCGCTGTGTCTTTGTGATCGATAATCCTGATGCAAAGCTACCTGCCGGCTTCAGTGTCTGGTTGCCTAGCTTGGATCCAGTGAAGCAATAGAGATAGGTGGTGACTGGGGATTACGTTGGATCCAGGCAGTTCTGCCCTGCAGGGCAGAACTGATTGGTTGCCTGTATCTAAAACGCATTGCTCTTACGATTTGGGGGCCGACCACTAGGCAATTCGGTTGCGGCCTTTATTGATCCGGATGGGAGGCCCAATGACCTGCTGAAAGAATTTCGCGGGGATGCTTGACATCCTGATTCGCTCATATATCGTGAATATTTCAAAGGGATCAGCGATCGGCATGATTTTTAGTTAGGTCCTTAAACTGCGGCGAGAAAAAGGCCAATAGAGTCTTGAGCTGAAAATCTGGATGCTATTCTCTGCCAGCAAAGCCAAGACTTTCATCCAGCCAATCGTCGGTGCGCAGAACCATTTTCCTTTGGCGGTAGGCCAAGCGTTGAGCACGAGCCTGAGCCTGGCGGAATGTGCTCAGAGATAAGGGACCCGATATCTGCCCGTTTTGGTCCATGAACATTCGGGCAAGCCAATGCAAGAAAGGCCGCCTGTATTTTCTGGACAGTTCATCTTCCAGACTGACCAGGGCCGCAACTTCGCCGGGATCTCCCTGGCGTGCGCTGCGGCCATATAGTTGGCGATCGATACGTCCTGCTGTGTGCATCTCTGTGGCAATCACCAACAGGCCACCCTTGGCCGCAACGCCGTGCCCCAGTTGGATGTCTGTGCCACGGCCAGCCATGTTGGTGGCTACCGTAATGCTTCCGGATTCCCCGGCTCCAGCGATGATCTTTGCCTCTTCGGCGTGGCGCACGGCGTTGAGCACACGGTGCTCAAGCCCCATCTCGTTGAGCATAGCACTGAGTTGTTCGCTGGCTTCGACGCTGCGTGTGCCTACCAGAACGGGCTGCCCGTTTTCGTGAACGGTGCGGATCTTGTTGGCGACAGCATGCCACTTGGCTTCAGCTGTGGTGAAAATGTTCGGACGTTGGTAGCTACGAATGCACGGGCGGTGGGTTGGGATGCGCACTGTCCGGAGCCGATAGATCTGCCACATCTCGTGGCGAGATTCCCAGGCTGTGCCTGTCATGCCGCAGAGTTGGCGGTACTGACGAAAGAATTTCTGAAAACTGATCCGTGCTAGCGTGATCTTAGGTGGATTGATCTCCAAGCCCTCTTTGGCCTCAATTGCTTGGTGCAGACCATCTCGCCAGGTTCGGTCAGGCGTCTTTCGGCCGGTAAATTCATCGACAATGGCGACTTTTCCGTCTTCAACCACATAATGTTGGCCTTCATGAAACAGTTGCCGTGCGGTCAGGGCCTGCACAACTAGTTCCTCGCGTCGTCGTGCACCGGTCCAGATACCACCTCGCTGGGCGCACAGTTCTGCGAGGCGTTGGCGCCCCTGGTGACGTAAGTCCACCTCGCGATATTTACCATTAACAGTGAAGTCTCGCTGCGGTTCGAGTTGAGCTGCCAATTGCGCTGCTTCGATAAACGCCTCGGTCTGCTCGGCGTTGGGGGCGTCACCGGAGATGATCAGTGGTGTGACCGCTTCATCGATAAGTACGGAGTCTGCTTCGTCGACGATTGCCGTTTCCAGTCCTCTAAGGACCAGACTGTTGGGCCCGATGACTCCTTGGCCAGTCAGACGTCCCAGCAGAGACGCAGCGAAACTCCGCCGTGACCCCATTTGTAACCGGTCGCGCAAAAAATCGGCGGTGACTTCTTTGTTCGTTACATAAGTGATATCAGCCGCGTAGGCCCTCTGCCGAGCCACCGGATCCATCTCGGCATTCACATATGCGACCTGTAGTCCACATGCCGAGTAGATCTTGCTCATCCATTCGGCGTCCCTTTGTGCCAGGTAATCATTGACCGTGATCAAGTGGCAGCCCCGTCCTCGCCAGCCGGCAATGATCGCGGGCATGGTGGCTACCAGTGTTTTTCCTTCACCGGTTGCCACTTCAACCAAGGCACCTTGGCTCATTGCCATTGCTGCAGCCACCTGTTCGCGATGTGCGTGCAGGCTGATCTGGCGCCTTGCGGTCTCGCGGATTACAGCAAAAGCTAGGTCGAAGTCGGTCGGTGTCTCTCGCTCCAGACGAAAACGGTCGCGAAGGTCGATCGCTTTTGCATTCAACTGCTCATCACTGCAATCTTGCAGAGACGGCTCCAATGCCAGTACGTAATCAGCACGCTGTAGATAGCGTCCGGTACGTGGCACCAATGGCACTAGCCGCCCGACCACTGCGTCCCAGGCCGCATCCAAATCTTTTGGCAGTTTTTTCGCTTGTGTCGGTGCTGAAAGAGTACGCCACCAGGCACTAGGTGCCGGGGCGCTGATTACCGGTGGTCCGGCCAAGGCCGCGCCATTCGCCGGTGGATGAGATGGACTGATAGGGGCCATGAGGTGTGTCGGAGTTTAGAGTTCAGGTATATGTGTTGTTTAGGTAGCGGCCAGTATCGGGACGGTATGGTTGGCTAGTTATAACATGGACCGTCTGTAGCTATGTCTTGGTCTTGGGACTCTGGCCCTAGATTCTCAAGCGGTTCTGTACCAGTTGTCTAAGGGCACGCCATCCTTGGCCCAACAGTGGCATAGGTTCGTGTGCGAAACGCACAACCACCCGTTGGCCGGGAAGCAGGGTCAGATCACCACGGTGCCCGTTGTCCGGGCATACCATGATCTCGAAAAATGGTTCAGCCGCTTCGGTGCCCTGTTCATCGTCTGTCTTGATGGCGGTAGACCCCCCGGCAGAAAATCCCAGAGCTGGGGAGGGAAGCCGCTGGTGGCTAGCTCGCAAAACCGTCTCGATTTGACCGGTGAATTCTAGATCGGGTCTGCGGCGAACTCGAATCTGTACTTTTTGCCCGGCGCTGATGTCCGGTACGATCCGTGGCCCTAAATATTGATCAGCCACAACTCGGATCACCAGATCATCCAGCGTTGCGACCATACCGATGGGATCGCCACGCTTTAGGAAAGAGCCCAAGGATCGCTCGATGTCAAATGCGACAAAAGTGCCTGCTTGTGGGGCGGCTAGGTTCAGATCGGAAAGCTGCTGGTCGATGCGATGAATTTGTTCTTCCAAGGCAATGATCTGGCGGGTGATCCGTTGGGCTGCAGCGACCTCCTGTATTCGGGCTTTGCGATAACGGGACAGGAACAACTGTTTCTTGGCCTGCAGTTGGCGCTGTTCAGTCTCCAGTTCAAAATTTCTGGCTTCAACCAAGGGCACGTTGTGCTCTGTTACCAGAGTTTCAGTTTCCAGACAGCGTAAGACAAAGCCGTCCACCGCAGCGTGCACCGAGGTATAGTGTCGCGGCTCGATCAGGCCTTCGGCACGGCTGTGGTCCGGTGCGGGAATAATTCCCAGTGCCAGGAGCATTGCGGCGCAAAATCCTGTGGTTGTAAGGAGGGCACGTGCTCGCACTCGTCCCAACTCGGGGTTGGTCATCAGGTATTTGAACATCTTGCCTATTGGCACCACCAACCAGCCGCAGAGAGCACCGATTGCGAGCAATACTCCAATGAAGAACAGCTGATTGGCCACATACAGGATGATCACCACACCAATGAAGATTCGGTAGGCGAACGAAGCAATCGCATAGGTCATCATCCAGGAGCGTTCGCGACGACCGTGGGCCGGGTTACGCGGATTGCGTACTCCGTAGATGTATTTTTTTATCAGGTAATACAAAAAATCTTTACTTCTCTGGTTCAGGTTGGGTGCTTCGATCAGGTCAGAGAGGATGTAGTAGCCATCGAATCGGATCAGGGGATTCCCGTTAAACAAGATGGTAGAAACACTGGCGATGAACATCAGGTTGAACGCAATTGCGTTTGTTGCGCTCCCCTCAGCGGTGCGAGCCCAGACCATGGCAGCTATTGCGGCGATGGCCATTTCCACGTACATCCCCGCCGCACTAATGATGATACGACGCCATTTGCTGCGCAGGGCCCAGGCACTGGAGGCATCCATATAAGGTACGGGCATGAGCACCAGCAGCATGATGCCGATGGTGTGAACCTCTCCACCGGTCTGTTCAAGCAAGCCGAACTTCTTACAGGCGAATCCGTGCCCTAGCTCATGCAAAGCCTTGATGACAACCATGCTCGCGTACAGCCAGACCAGATTGTTCGGCGACAGTGTTCCTGAGGCGGCCAGAACCAACTGCTCAGTACGGCCGGCAATCGTCCAGAGCCCCATTGCCATCAACACAACCCATAGTGCAGCGCCAATGGGCGAAAATACCCAACTCACCACCGGGACCCAGCGGTCGAGCATGCGGTCGGGATCAAGCACTGGAATGCGAGCAAACAGCAGGTTCATGAAATATCCACCCACCTCCCGTCGCACTCGCTTGCGATAGCGTTCAAACATGCCCGCCGCATCGGCGGGCAACTCGGCCTGAATCAGGTTGGCGCTATAGAGTTGACCCAGTAACTGGATGGCCTCGTTCTGAGTGGGTGCGGCATCCCCGAGGTGCTCATTGGCTAGCTCCCACGTGGCGGAGACGGTGCGGTCTCCGTCAAGCAACCCCACGAAGTGGTATGCGCTCTCGTCAAGGCGAAAGAACTTATCGTTCGATGGATCCTGCAGCACGAACCATATCCGGCCGCGATAACGCTGTCGTTGTACCTGAACGAACGCCCGCAGACGTGGGCGCAGATTAGCGACGCGGTACCAGGATTCACTGAAAGTGGGGCGATCGACAGCCATAACGGGGTAGAGGGTTTGTTGCTGGGTGGGTGGTGCTCAGTGGATCGACAGGTCTGCGGCAATGGATTCAGAGGTGCCGAAGGCGCTATCGCCGAATATCAAAATATGTAGCACTCCTAAGAGAGGTTGCTAGTTTTAAATCCAGAGCTTCATTCGTATCCAGTTGACCGCATCCTTGGTCCAAATCCAAGCATAAGATCGATTACCTACAGTGGCTTTCGCTAGGCCGGTACTGCCGGGCCGCATCCAGGGACGGGTTTCAAACAGCTTTACGCGTACGCGGAACACGTTCCGATTATTTAGGATCTCAGCTATCGGATTGATCAGTTCAACCTCGAAGGGCACGTGCTCACCGGGGTGTGACTGCGTTGCCAGTTCACCTTGCTGACCTATTTGAATATTGGCGATGTCATCATCTTCAACATGTAATACCGCACGTAGTGCATCCAGAGGTGCCACTTCGAACATCACATCGCCACGAGACACTGGGGAGCCGATGCGCTTCTTCAGCTCTCCTTCGATGACGCGTCCGGTGATCGGTGATTGAATCGCAGCCTGCCGGATTTGATGGTCCAGAAGCAGAATCTGGGCCTGAGCCTGGGCAGCCTGAGCCTCGGCGATCTGTACCTCGACTTCCTTTTCCTCGCGAAGAGCCAAGGCGGCTTGTTTTAGATAGCCGGATCGCTCGGCCGCGAGATTTTCACGCTGCAGCCGAAGTTCGGCCGTTTCCAGCGTGGCCAGCACGGTCTGGTCAGCGTCAACTGGGTCGCCAGGTTCGACTGCAACGCTTTCAACATAACCGTCGAAAGGTGCAGGGACCACCTGGCGCCGCAACGTCTCAAAGATGAACGGAGCCTCGACACGGTATTTTCCTGGAACCAGTATTAGCACTAGCACCAGGATCAATAGTGCGATTGCTGTCAGTTTCGCCCAAGTATGGCGCGGGCCCAAGATGGCAGCCAACCCCTTACGGCTGGAAGCAGCCAGGCGGGCTCCAAACCAGCGATCTCGATCGTGCAGTTCCACGAGCCGTGGTGCGATCAGATCACCGGCCAGGCGCAGGAACTCCACTTGCTCCAGTTCGAGAGGAGCGTCGGTTGCCCGCTCTATCGTCAAGACGCCAGTTACTTCACCGTCGCGGCGCAGCGGCAGGCTGCAGATCGCCGAGGGACCGTGTTGGTTGTGTAGTTCGGAAGCAGCCCGATAGACAAATCCGGCTTCGGGTGGTGGCGGGAAGATCACCTCCAAGTCCTGATCGAGGCACTCTTCCATAGCGGATTCGATGTTTTGAACCAGTTTCATTTTGCGGACAATGTTTTCGGTGTGGCTCATGGCTCGCAGCTTGATGTAGCTGCCGGTTAGGATGCCGAGACTGACACGTTCGGCTTTCCAGCGAGATGCGATTTCATTGCATATCGCCATGGCGAAAGAACTGAACCGTCTCTGTTCGTTACTGGACGCGAGCACTTCTATGGCGGTGGCTACACCTTGTAGATCGGCTTCACGTCGTTGCAGGGTGAGGCGCATCTCGTACAAGCTCAGGAGGCTCAGGCTTAGTTCGAGGCGTTGCTTGCACTGTTCGATCTGTACCAGATCTGAATTTCCGACCAAGAATACGACAAAGCCTCGCACGCCTGATCCTGCCAGAAGCGGCAGTAGAATCACATGCTCGGCGACAGGTTGGCCATAAAGTTCATTGGGTTGTTGAACCGGGCTGACCAACGGTTCGCTGATTGCAGATCTCTGGCGGATGAGAGTGACCGCTTGGGCCAGCCACAGGGGTGCAGGCGTGGCTGGATTGAGTGCCGGGTGGGCGGCGATCAGTGATGGCGGCTCGCCTGCTTTGCCCCGAAGCATGGCGCCGCCATCAGCTTCAGCGAGTTGACATTGGGTAGCCAAAAGTTCCTGTAGAAATGACTCGGGTGGCCCATCGAACTGGACAAGCCGATCCACCATGGCCCCGATAGGTTCTTGGTCCGGTGCCGTGGCGACCTGTTCTTGGCTCATGGCGGGTAATTTCCTATACGTGGTGGCCTAGCGGCAGTTCTCGCGGGGCAACCTTTATATATACGTACCAATGTATTTCGGTTAATTACAGCCCTGTCTTGTAGCCTGATAATAAATAAAATTCACTCATGAGTGACTTGTAATGGCCAGGCGTTTCATGTGGGTTCGGATAACGGTCTGGGCGTCTTCCTGTGGGCGGTACCCGATAACTGAGCGGCCCGGCTCCAGGTCGAAGTAATCGGTTCCGGCCAGGGAGAAGCCATTTACAACAATGGATGTCACATCGGCCGCTTCCACGCAGCGACAAAACAGCTGCTTGCAATCCTCGTGGCCAATGAGAATGTGTGAGGCTTGCTCGAGCACTTCAACGGCGGCGGCCACACCCTGTAGCTCGGCCTTACGCGGATACCAGCCCAGGCGAATCCCGATCACCGACAAGTCGTGCTCGGTGGCGTACAGGTGCCCGAGATGTTCGGCGTAGAGCTTGCTGACTGCATAGTGTGTGGTTGGCCTGCAATGGCGTAAAGGTGACAGCGGTTTGGCGGGCTTCTTCTGCGTGACTTGGTATCCCCAATAGATCATGGCCGTACTGGCGAAAATCACGCGATCGGCACCGCGGGTACGGGCGGCTTCGAATACATTGAATGTGGCCTGGATGTTGTTGTGGATGATTAGTTTCGGATCGGCTTCTTCCGGTATTGCGCCCAGGTGGATCACTGTTGCATCGGTCGGTATGGCTTGGACCAGTGCATCGAAATCCGCCATGTCGAGCACCTGCGTGGGGTGTGAAGGGTGGGCTACTTGATCGATGAGCGTCAGATCGCAACTGGGCGCAATCGCTTCAATTACAGCTTGAGCCACGGTGCCAGCAGCACCGGTGATCACGATTTGCTTTGGTCGAGTGGTCATGGGGTTATTGTCCATTTGTATGCTCGGGGAGCGACACGATTACAGCAATGGCTCAGCGCCGGCACCGAATTCCACTTGTTTTTTGGCATAACAGGAGAATCGGTAGAATTGGATCTGGCACATATTAAAGATTCGGTTAAGGTTGCGAATACAAGGCCTGTCACCTTAACCGAATTGGATGTGGCCTCGGTGGAAACTAAGCCGGTCCTGTTTGTCTTGGACTGGTTGATGGCTGCAATCGGAACAAACCGTGCATATCGATATCGAGCATCAGCGGGATTATGAATTGTTCTGTCAGCAGAAGTTGCAGGATCCTTACCCACTGTTCCACGAGCTGCGCCGAAAGCAGCCGATCCTCTGGTGTGAGCCACTGAACACGTGGTTGGGGTTTCGCTACGACGACACGCTGGCGGCAGTCAAGGATCCACGATTCTTGTCGGGCCGGGCAGGTGTGTACGACACGGTTTTGCAAGGACCTGATCACAAAAAAGCCAGAGCTCTGGTCGATCACCTGAGCATGTGGATGCAGAGTGTCAATCCTCCGCGGCATACACGATTGCGCAAGCTGGCAGGGATTGCGTTTGCCCCTCGCATGATCAAGGATCGAGTACCGCGGATCGCGCAGATCATCCACCAGCGTCTGGAAGTGGTACGCCAGAAGGGCCGCTGCGATTTTGTGCACGAGTTTTGTTACTGGGTGCCAGCGGCGGTCATTTGCGACATGTTGGGGCTACCCCAGTCCGACCACGAGCGATTTCGCGACTGGGTTGCGGACCTGATGCCATTTTCATCCGGGGCTGGTGCAGCGCTGGTCGATGCACTGCAGCCGGCATACGATGCGATGCAAGGGCTCTTGGGCTATTTTCAGGACGCTATTGGCCAGAGGCGAAGCCGGCCCCGTGACGATCTGATCAGTGCACTGGTACATGCGGAAGAAAATGGCGATCGGCT
>Ga0310123_10004592_pt1 | contig 10432 bp, 6 predicted proteins | sample CB6_AW_1057_MG_FD_203505 | JGI IMG/M metagenome (GOLD analysis project Ga0310123, IMG submission 203505) | Marine microbial communities from Western Arctic Ocean, Canada - CB6_AW_1057 | ecosystem: Environmental > Aquatic > Marine > Oceanic | place: Canada: Western Arctic Ocean | collected...
TGGCCATCTCCGGCGCCATTCCACCGTACTTCTGACGCCAGCGGTAGTACGTTTGGTCGGTGATCTCCAAAATCTTGCAGATCTCAGGGACCTTCTGGCCCTTGCCCCAGGCAACATCTGCCTGACGCAACTTCTCAATAATCTGATCGGTCGTGTGCCGTGTCTTCTTCATCTTCAAAGAATCCTTTCCGGGCTTCGCCCGGATGGGATTCTCTCATGAAGACTGGATCAGTTTGAAGGGGGAAGGCCAGTTTGACCTCTGCCGTCGCCATCGTGATACTTAGGTCATGAAAACCGTGAACCGAATGGCTGCGATTGTCACGCCCCTGGGTCCTTTTATGGCTTGGTCCGAGTCGGTCTTGGGAGAAGAGGCCAATGAATGTGGTCCCGATGATTTTCGGACCGTCTTCTTGTTGCCTGAGCGGAATGACATCAACAAGTCTTTGCAAGCCGTTTACCCAGGAATATTTGACGAGATGCTCTTGGCGTCGGTGAACGCACCAGAGTTCTGGCCCGAGAAACGGGACCTACGGACGTTCCGCAAGTGGTTTCAGGTCGAGTTGGTGGAGATGGTCTCCGACACCGGCCAAGGAGAAGTACTGCACGATTTAGCGTAAAGCTAGCCGTGTGAATCACCTGGGATTCCATGCTCGGTGGAACCCCGCAATCAGTCCGGTGGGATGACAACATCCATGCGTTGGCATAGGACCGCGAGCGCCGAACTCCGTTTATACAAGCGATTTGCGAGTAATCGTGCAATGAGAACCGGGCTCAAGTGAGTAGGCTGCGTGGTCTGTCAATCGTCTGGACGAGCCTTTCATCGTCATTCTTTTTTCAAAATCAGCTCGGCAGTAGGACGGCATCCATCGGTTGTGATAGGACTAGGCGTGCTGCTACCTGATCGATCAATCGATCTTCCAGAACTTGAACCGCCATTCGACGAGAGAGGCACTTATTGAACTTTAAGCCGTTCACGGCTCCGTCACTAACTTCAGGCCTAGCGATACCAAGATCATTTTCATTTATTGAGTGAATGGCCGCCTCGACTTCCTGAAGCGACTTCGGCAAGCCGACAGATATTTTAAAAGCGTCACTCTTAATGCTGACAGCAAGAGAATTCCGCAGCGCTGCAGCCAAGGTGGCGTTCCCGCGGGTTCCGGAAAATGTCCACCATTCGACACGATTCTCTTCGCCGAGCGTGAGCGTGGTGCCGTCGCCACGAAGCCAAGTGTAGTCCACTCGCATTTCCTGCAACTGGTCCTGCACTCTTTTTGACCACCAGGGCCGCTGAAAGTCTTGGGTGAGTATTGTCTTGTAAACTTGGCAGAGCTCGTACCCCATCTGAGGTCCGAGTCCGAACCACCGTGACCGCCCGGGAACTTGAGCCGGCTCGACAAAGGCTATTTTTCTGCGCCAGTCGACGTGGTTTACCTGCCAGGAACGGCCGGCCAGGAGGATGTACCAGGGTGGCTCTCTTCTCTCAGCGAACGTCAATTGATCGACATAGCCCACGTCTCGCCGACCATGTCTAACCGTAAACAGAGGTGGAGTACAAAACACGGACACAAGGTCAATGAAGTTGCGGCGTCCGAATTGATCGTCACCAGCGCGACCAATCGAAACGATCCCTTGGTCCGAGAAAACGACTTCCTCTTCAAGCATCCACCGCAGGATGTCCGACAATTGGGTTTCCGAGATCCCAGCTTTGGATGCGATGTCACGAGAGCGATGAATTAGATCGGTTTCTGGACAGCCGTTCTGCTGCAGGGAAAGAGCGAGCATTTGCTGAGCTGCGATGTGCAGTGGCGATGCGGGCGGGGTAGCGGGCTCCACATAATTCGTTTGCCACAGTTCGACAAGCGCAGCCGCTTTGACTGTCGATGGAAAATTAGTCGTCAAAAAAAGACAATTGCGAGTCGAGCCAGGACGCCGTCCCGTCCGCCCCATGCGTTGCAGAAACCCCGACACATTGTTAGGCGCATTGATTTGAATCACTCGGTCAAGGGAACCGATGTCGATGCCAAGTTCCAAGACGCTAGTAGCTACGATGACGCAATCTGTGCGTTCCGAGAACGCCCGCTCGGAGAGTTGCCGTTGCTCGCGGCTGAGCGAGCCGTGAGTTACGAATACGTTGACTTCTAGATTCCGCAGTTGGTTCCCCAGTGTTTCAACTTTGCTCCGGCTATCGATAAAAACAAGCCGCTTTTCACCGCGGTGCATTCGTGAGATGACAGTCGCCGCGTTCTCGATGCTGCCGACGAAGTCCACCATGACCTCAGGCTGATCGGAAGCGGCGTCTTCGGCTGGAACATAAATACGTTGAGATCCATTGCAGCCGACTGTCAGCCACTGCATTAGTTCGTCCGGATTGCCGACCGTGGCGGAGAGTCCCAGTCGCTGCATATCTCGACCGGCAAGATCTCGGATGCGATTGATCACGAATAGCAGATGCCAACCACGATCGTCTCCAGCAAACGAATGGATTTCATCGACGACAATTGCCTGAACGCCGGACAAGAACGCCCGATGATCCTTGTTGGGAGAGATTAGAATGCCTTCTAAAGATTCAGGTGTCGTTAGCAATACGTCGGGCGGCTCACGCAACATCTCGTTTTTTGCCGAAACGGGTATGTCTCCATGCCAGAGACCCGTGGTGCGTCCGAGGGAACTGGAATACTGAGACAGCCGTGGATGGAGATCGTTGAGCAACGCTCGCAAGGGGCAAATATACAGAACCGACAGACCCTGCCAATGTTCAGTGGCCATCCGCGTCAATAGAGGGAACATAGCGGCTTCGGTTTTACCACCAGCCGTTGGCGCAAGAATGATGTGGTGTTCACCGGCGAGAATCGTTGGAATTAACTCTTCTTGGAAAGGTCGTAGATCATGCCAGCCGAGCGTGTTGACCACGTGATGTTGAATGGCTGGGTCTAGTAGATCAAAATTACTCAAGGTCAAGCTCGATATCGTCCACGCTTGTCGCAGAGGCAGCCTGTCTTTCCACATCGGTTAATTCCGACGAGTTGATCGTAAGCGAATAGTCCTCTCGTGGATTGAAGTCCGCAAACTGGTCGACTCGATCAAGAACGTCCGAGACAAGCTTCTTTAGAAACACGCGAGGTGCAATCCCGACCTTGCCTCCGAGCTTTCCCGCAACGGCCTTGGCAAGATCCTTCACATATTGGTCACTGCAGAGTTCTCGAACCCTGTCTGGCGAGTTCGCATGCTTGGCGTAGATATCTCGGATACTTATACCCACCTCACAAAGTCGTTCCAGATCAAACGCTGACAGACGGATCTGTGGTGCGCGCGGATTATCGAAACGAGCGTCCGTTTTGAAATCAACGTGAAGCCGTTGAGCCAGTGGCTCCAATCGCTGAATTCCTTGCTGGCCAACGAAGAATGCTGTTGTTCCCGTAATCATCAGATAGAGCCCCGGAAACCTACCTCCGTCGATCTCATCGATCAGCTGCCGGAGGGCATTGAGGCTTTTGTCACGGACGTCACTACGCATACGCTGTATGGTTTCAACTTCGTCGAGCACCAAGAGCAATCCCGAATAACCGGAATCGCTGAGGATGCTAAGTACCCCCTGCAGGGAAGTGAGCGCTCCATAATGGTCGATGTCCCCCTTAATGCCGGCGAAACGCTTCGCGGCGGCGGCCACATTCGGTTGACCCGCCAGCCAAGCCGCGATGCCATCGGCGGTCGCCTGGTCACCTTGCGTCTGCGCCTTACGGTAGCCTCGCAATGCCAAGCTGAACGCCTGTGCCTTCTCGCCGAGCGAGGCTAGCCGTCGTTCCATCAACTCGTCGGTTTTAGCGATAAGCAGCGACTCATTGTTTTCGTCGACCTCTTTACTGGCGAGCACGTCTCGTTCAAGGGCATAAAACCAAGCATCCAAGATATTGCGAAATGCGCCATCTGGCGTATCTGAGGTCGAGAGTCGTTCGATAATTCGACGATAGACTTTTTCCAGACGATACAGGGGCGTTTCTGTTTCGGAGATCTGGATTTCCGAAGTGGCGAAACCGAGACGCTTGGCACGTTCGGCCATCCAACGCGCGAAGAAGGTCTTGCCGCAACCGTATTCTCCCCGCACTGCCTTGAATACGGAACGCCCTCCCTTGGCCCGCTTCAATTCTTGGTCGATCGTCTCAAGGAAAGGGTCAAGCCCGACGGCGAAGGCATCGAGACTGCTCTTGGGAACGGTTCCACGTCGCAGAGCATCGATTATGTCGAGTCGGCGTTGCTTGCTCAGTCGCATGGAGCTTTCACTTCGGGCGATGCACAGTACGTATTTAGAATGAAAACTCTTGTTTGAGCAAGAGATCGTTAATCTCGACTGAGTCTGAAGATCGGCAAATCGACAGGACCTGCTGGCCATCAACGTTTAATATGCGTTGTACAGCCCCCAAAATACCGGGGAGGCGGAACGCAGGCAGGTTGACCTGTTCGCCGAGAGCTGTGATCGTAGTCTTCCAGTGGCGATCACGCATCGCCGTAAGAATACGCATCGTTAGTTCATCGTCTGGCGCAGTACGGCCAGACTGTTCTTTTTGTTCCAGGAAAAGCGGGCATTTGCAGAGCGATTCTAATTCAAATTCAGCATCGAATGTTCGGTTCTCTGCGATTGTGGGAGAGTCGATGGGATCCGTGGGAACGGCATGAGATCCATTGGCTGTGGAAGGTATCGACTCAAGCTGCTGCGGTTCCGGGACGTCTTGTTCTATGGCCTCGGGTAAGTTGCTTGGAAAATCTGCTTCGGTACCGGCAGCTGGTGTGGGTGGGGGGAGAGCCCGCTGGGGAGCTGGGAGCGAGAGCGGCTCCGGTTCGGGTGCCATGATGAGTAGTTTTCCGGCATCAGTGAGCGCTTGATAAAGCAGTAAAGACGCTAGGCGGATATGTTCCATCTGTTGCAAATGTTTTTCACGATGCGCGACTTTGCCGATTTCTGTGAGATGCTCTACCGCGTTTCGCAGTTCACAGATGGCACTGTCCCCACAGTGCGCAAGTGACTCGGCAGTACGACGTTCAAGACCGACAACCGCATCGTTTACGATTCGCGAGACTTCGCTCCACATCTGTCGGACGTTCTTGTCGGCTCCACGACAAAGCAGACTGCGCATGCGCTCCTGGCAGCCGGTTCCACACTCGTTCTGAATCGATCCGTAAGTCGGTAGCATTAACTTTTGGACAACGTCATAGGCCGGCTTTCGAATCGATTCCAACTCTTGAATCGCCGCGTTTACCTGACGTCGAAAGTCATCCCGTTGGGAGCGTGTGATCGTCGAGAGGTTCGTAACGATCGCACCGATGGCTTCAGTAGCCTCCGGGACATCTGCCCGCTCTGCAGCTTCATCAAGCTTTTCCAAGAGCGTTGAAGAGATTTCATCGACGATCGTTTCGCTATGACTGCGTACAAAATTATCGCGATACGAAGACCAACTCGACGCCAATTCGTCTACGAAAACGCTGCAAATATCTTGGTTGATGTCGATGAACTGACCACGGTAAGTAGTATGGATCCCATGTTTACGAGCGGTGGCTTTCAGAGAATTCCAATGAAAAGTACACCACTTCTGATGGCGGTACTCCAGCTTCCGTTTGAGGTCGTCTTCCGTCCCGCTCAGATGTTGCGTAACGACTTTCGCGGACTGACTCGATTGATTCTGAAAGCGCTCAGCACCTGCTTGGACGGATTGTTTGAGCCATGGCAAGATAGACTGATCAATATCTTCGACGAGTTCCGTGATCGCTTGGCTTCCGCCACTTACTTGAGCATCCAAGGTAGACCATTGCTGGCGAAAGAAACGGACCACACGGTCCACCTCCATTTCTAGCTGGCGTTCCAGCTCGTCATAATAAAATCGGGAGAGATAGGTCTCCGCCGTTTCATTCATGAACGACTTCAGCCCTGGGATACCCGTGGCTTCAGGATCGTCGTTAAAATGTTCCGAGAGCCTTTGTTTTTGACGTTTCGTTGCTTTCAGTCGGCCCTCAAAGGCTTCATGTGCCAGCGCCGAGACGAAGAAAACGTGAATGCTGTTGATGCGTTCCACCATCTCATCACGTTTCTGGCGTTCCTCCTCGGAATTGCCAAGAGGAAGCAAGGGAGCCGCGATGTTACGGAACATCTCGCGATACGATTCGGTTTGTTGCTGTTTATGACGGTCGACGGCCAGGCGGTAGAGCTGCTCTTCGGCTTGCTCGTCATCTTCATCGATTTGCGAGTCGTCATTTCAGGATGAAAAGAATCGAATTTAGTGCGCAAGATGAACAGGTGCTGGCGAGATTGCTCGGTGGCCTCGAGGAAGTCTCCCAGAACACTAGAGTTTCTTAACCAAGACTGAATGTCAGGACCGAGATTGCTGTCACTGGTGCAGATCGCCACAGCTTTAGCCGTTGTGCGTAGACTGTTAGTGATTCGTGTACGCTGCGGATCTGTATCGTTTGTGCCGGGCACATCGATCAACTGCAGGTTCGGGTGCCAATTCTCAAATGGCCCACTGATTTCACAGGTGTCGACGATCGTCCAGAGAGTGTCTTTTGTGGATAAATACTTTTCGACAACGTGGCGCATCTGGTCAACGTTTGCCGATCTAGGACGAGCGTTTCGGCCTAAAAGACGCGATATGTGCTCGGGAATAACAGCGCTTTCAATTATCTGGACCAGGTCGTTCGGAGATAGGCCTTTGTCGATTTCAAAGAGCTGAATGAATCGCTGCAAGGTGGTATGCAAATAGGTGGGATCATCCGGCTCTTCGTCACCGGTCATTCCCTTGGAGACTCGATCAAGATACTCTTTGGCGTCTTCTACAGCTCGTCGGCGTTCGTCATCCAAGCGCCGCTTACTGACAAAACGAATGTCAAATCCCCACTCGTCGCCTCGTTTCAGGCTAACGATAGAGGCGGTGCAGGGTTTAATGTCCGACGTCGGCAATATGGAGCAGGCAGCCAAGGCATTGAGCAGCGTACTCTTGCCGTGGCGGCTGGGCCCCAACAGGGCCACTTTAATAGTGGGAATGCCCTGGAGTTCCTTTTCTATCGACTGCACGGTCGATTGGAGTTGGGCTACCCGCTCGCGGGCTCCATCGATGGCAGCAACTGAGTTAACCATCTCAGGTCGACACAGTGATTGGTAGATGCTCGACAATCTAGCTCGGAGAGTTGCCTGACGATCGACGTCATGGTCATGCCGGGGCTCGGTATCGGAAGCCCAAGCGGGTGGAGCAGGCAGCCGTTGTCTGGTCGTATCGGTGTCGCTAATGAACATGGCTAGTTTCCGTTTGTGGAGTCACACAGAAATCGCGAGTACGGTACGGGGAAGTGCGCAGACTTAGAGCGGGGTTACGACCGGACAGTTGTCCAGACGCTCTCGGCTGGTTAGATTGGCTTTCTTGCCGTTGTCGTTGCATGTCTTATCAAGCTGAAAGTGGGATCCGACAGCGATCAAACGCAAGTCGTAGCCAACCTTCCGTAAGCGAGGTGCAAATAGAAATCAGTTCGGATTTGAGTACGTGCGTGACGCCAGGAATAGGAACGAAGCAGAGCTGGATAAGTTGGCGCCCAGCAAGAAAAATAGACTTTGCAGTAAGATTTGACAGGACGATTGTAACAAGTTGAGTCCCTCATGTCGAATTGCTGCTTGCTGTTTCCCTGTGGACTCATCTGCGACAGGAAAAAGCCGCACCCGCGACTCTTGCTCGACGGAATTATTTACTTAGACGAAACGGGCTGCCTGATCGCCAAGGTCCCCTGTTTTTACCAAGGGGACTCGGACGGCCCGCCTCGCCGGTTTCGGGATTGCGAATACCCGTGGGGCCCCTCGGCGTCGCTAAGGCGGTTTTGTTGGTTCAACTCGAGGAGACAGGCGATTTCGCCGCCGGAAAATCCCCGAAGTGTTTGTCCCGCCGCTCGAGCACGAAGCGGCCGTCAACGGTTTTCCCCTTGCGCTGCGTCCAATCTTTCCAGGGCGCGGCGATAGGCCGACAGCGTCGCCGCATTGCTGAAATTCTCCTTTTCCAGGAACGCCAAGATCTCGCCAACGGACTTCTTGTCCTTGGGGACCGGCTGGCTGGCGATCCTGTTGAACGTCCTGCTCTTTACGGTTGCAGTGTAGAGACCCTCGGTCGGGCAGCCTGGCTTGCCGGCGGCTGACTTTAGCGATGCCACGAAAGTCTTCCATAATCGCATCTGCTCTTGCGGAGTGGCGGCGGCGGCTTGAGCGGCGTCAAGCAGCAGGAAGTTGTAGGGGTTCAGGGCGAGTCCGCTTTCCAGAAGTTTCGTGCCGTGCATTCGGCGCTGATCCTCCGGTAGCAGGCGAAAAATGGCAAAGGCCACCGTACCGTCGAGGTAGGGCGGAAAACCGCGGTTCACTCCCCAGGCCAGGCTTTGGTGGTAAACCATCGGCTTGATGTGGTGAAACGATATCTCGTAGCCGCCTGTTCTGCCGATCCGCTTGAACTCGTGCTCGAAGGGCCACGGTGTAAACGGTCCGGTCTTGTCGTCCCCGCCGGTGGCATACTGACCGCCTTCACAGCGATAGGTGTTGTTCTTGGGGTCGTACCGAAAAGCGACCATCGCGCAGTGCCCGGGCTGCGTGGCCTGGGTGGCGGGGATGCCAAGCGTGGCGTGGCCGCGGGCGGAGATGGATGCCATCGTGCCGCATACGCCTCCGTCCTTCAGCATCATCTGCACGGTGGCGTAGCTGAACAGGTACGGCTTCAGCCGCCGTGCCGATTGCATCGCATGCTGCTGGGCGATGCCGTGGATGTACTCGCCGTACAGGTGAAGCTCTCCATGGTCGCGAAACGCAACCCACCGCTCTTCGCGTTCACGTAGCGGCTGCCGGTCCGCCGCCAGCATCGTCAAGAGCGGCCATGGCGCGGTCAGCGGAAAGCGCGGCCACTTGCGTTGGGCTTGGAGCTCCGGTGGAAACGTGTACTCGAAGTTGCGGATCAGATAGGCACATCGCTCAGCCGGCGAGGGGAACGCGTCGCGCTTGGCGGGCAGCAATCCCTTGGCTTCGTAGGCCCGGCGAAACAAGAGGTACGCGTCGTTGATCTTCTTGTACTGCTCGCCGTGGACCATGGCGCGGCTGTTCCAGTGGATGACCCGGTCGCCACAGTCGATCTGCACATCGTGCCCCTTCGATTTCATATAGGCATTGAACTTTGATTGCAGCCCGCTGCTGGCCAACACGTCGGCGGCGTAGAGCGTGCGGGTAAGCTTTTTCGTCACGCCCGCCTTCTTGGGCTTTTGGCCCTTGGCGGGCAGAATGGCGACTCCCTGCTTGTTGTACTTCAGTTCGGGTACACCCTTGGAATCGACCGCGACTTCCTCTTCGATGGTATGTTCGTTAAGGAAGTTGATGATGTGGTCGTTCATGCCGTGTTTTCGATTGGGATCCTTCGTATCGACCGGTGTGCGAGGATCGCCGGGGATGACCAGCTTCAACGGTTCGCGGGGTTGAATGTCCGCTGCCATGCCCTCCTTGGCGCTCACCAGCGCCGCGGCCAGCGCCAGTTGTCGATACTTTTCGAGCTTCGTCTTTCCCAGGTCCAGCCGCAGCGAGTACAGCCACAACAATACATCCTCTGGTTTGTGGTGCGCCGCGTAGACGCCTGTCGCCACCTCCATGTCCGAGCCAACCCACTCCAGGAAGTCCTTTGGAAGTGATATGCCCTTGGCTTGAAGATCCGCGACCGCGTGCTTCCGAGCATAATCAAGAAATGCCTTGCGCAGTTTCGGGGTAACTTTAAAATTCTCGGCGGCACACACCCGGGCGAGATCAGCCTTTGCCGAGCCAGTCGGGACAACGGCAGATTTGTCAGCCGCAGTCGCGCAACTCAGCAGGCCGGCATCCGCCACAAAAAACAACGGAGTCCAAACGAACAGGTAGATGCATTTTTGGATCATCGTCATCGAGTCTCCCTATACGGTCTAGTTTGCAGCAGGCCATCTTTCCCGCCGTTGTTGAGTCGTTTGCGTTCTATACGTTTTAATCAATCTCCACGCCGGCGGAATCACCGATTCTCGGCTGACCTTCTATCAGTTATCAGTCGGAATCGCAAATAAACAGCGTCAGTGTGGAGCTTTCTTGGGCACTACAAAACGACCAGACCCAGGGGGCGGAAAGAGGAGGGCCGCTGGCTAGATTTTAAGCGTTGATAGAGACTGAGATCCCTATCAGTAGGCGTCGAGTCCGACTGCATGAATTCAGGCAGAGCCGGCCACTTCTGGCGCTCAGACCAGAGAGTCTCGCCTATAGCCCGCCACGCACAGGATCCCGATCCCAAGGAGCAACGCCGAAGAGGGTTCGGGAATGGCCAGGAGGCCGCCGCTCGAGAGCGTCCATCCCGTCGGAGCGACTACGCTGGAGAACCAGCTACTGGCGGTGCCACCGGTCAGATTGATCAACTGAAAGGTG
>Ga0310123_10004593_pt1 | contig 10432 bp, 11 predicted proteins | sample CB6_AW_1057_MG_FD_203505 | JGI IMG/M metagenome (GOLD analysis project Ga0310123, IMG submission 203505) | Marine microbial communities from Western Arctic Ocean, Canada - CB6_AW_1057 | ecosystem: Environmental > Aquatic > Marine > Oceanic | place: Canada: Western Arctic Ocean | collected...
TGCCGTCTGGGTCCGAGGGGTTGGTTGTGTCATGCGGGCCTTTCGGTGAGTTCCTACTTCCGCCTAATCATAGGCCCACTTCCGCCTTAGAACAATTTTACAGTTATTTGGCCGTGCTGGACGTAAGTCAGGCTTTGGGGTTGGTCGACGACCTTAATTTGCCTTGTCTTACTGCTGGTGGTAATGTTCGACGCTGGCCGTGCAGGGGCATGGTAATATTTTGATGTCTCTCGCGGTGAGGTAAGTGGTACAGGCTGGGGCGTGGATTGGCATGAGTTACCAATCCAACGCCCTCTTGTCAATCGGCCGGTATTCGCTACAGTACCGGTTTCGGTGGCGATGGGCTGCCTGCGGCCGCTGTGGTTGCAGAGTTCGGGTGGCGTTGGCCGAAACATGGCCTAGAGAGGTCGAACAGGCAAGCCGGGCGCCACCCTAGCTCAGTTGGTAGAGCACACCCTTGGTAAGGGTGAGGTCGTGGGTTCGAGTCCCATGGGTGGCTTTGTATAGGGTATAGGCCCGAAATCAAAAATCCTTCTAGCAGGAGGTTTGCAAACAATGGCAAAGGAAGTATTTAAGAGAACCAAACCACACGTCAACGTGGGAACAATTGGTCACGTCGATCACGGCAAAACCACATTGACGGCAGCGATCACTGCGGTTCAGGCCAAGCAAGGTATGGCCACGTTCAAACCGTACGATGAAGTTGCCAAAGCTTCGGAATCCGATGGTCGTCGTGATGCCACCAAGATTCTGACTATTTCCACTGCGCACGTGGAATACGAGACGGAGAACCGGCATTACGCGCACGTGGATTGTCCCGGCCACGCTGATTATGTGAAGAATATGATTACCGGTGCTGCCCAGATGGACGGAGCAATTCTCGTAGTTTCAGCTGCGGACGGTCCGATGCCACAGACCCGCGAGCATGTGCTTTTGGCCCGACAGGTCAACGTGCCGAAACTAGTGGTATTTCTGAACAAAGTGGACTTGGTTGATGACGACGAGCTTCTAGATTTGGTTGAGTTGGAGGTTCAGGAACTGCTGGCCAAGTACGATTTCGAAGAGGATACGCCGATCATCAAGGGAGCTGCATTCCCCGCACTCCAGAATCCGGAAGACCCGGAAGCGGCTAAGTGCATTGGTGAACTGATGGCGGCTTGTGATACTTGGGTGCCTGAGCCGCAGCGCGAGACCGACAAGCCCTTCCTGATGTCAGTCGAGGATGTGTTCTCGATTAAAGGTCGCGGTACCGTGGCTACGGGCCGAATCGAGCGTGGCCAGATCAAGGTTGGCGAAGAGGTCGAAATTGTTGGTTTTCGCGAGACGAAGAAGACCACTGTGACCGGAGTGGAGATGTTCAACAAGACACTTGATAGCGGGATCTCTGGCGACAATGTCGGGTGCCTGCTCCGCGGTGTGGATAAAACTGAAATTGAGCGTGGGCAGGTGCTCGCCAAGTCGGCATCTATCACACCGCACACCAAGTTCGAAGGCGAGGTGTATGTTCTGACAAAGGAAGAGGGCGGTCGGCACACGCCGTTCTTTAACGGGTATAAGCCGCAGTTCTACTTCCGTACAACGGATGTAACCGGCTCAATTTCGCTAAAGGGTGGAGCTGAAATGTGCATGCCTGGGGACAACATCACCATGGATGCAGATCTGGTGGGCAAGCCTATTGCGATGGAAGAAGGACTACGGTTTGCCGTGCGTGAGGGCGGGCGGACCGTGGGTGCCGGTGTGGTAACCAAGATCATCGAGTAGTGATTTCGGACGCAAGGGACCAATCGTGCGGGAGCCGACAGGGCAAATGCTATGGCCAAGAAATCTGGTGCTGTTGAGTATGTTTGGCTGCAGTGCACGGAGTGTGGTGATTTGAACTATCGCACCCCCGTGAATGTCAAGGGTGGTCTTCCGGAGAAGCTCAAGAGCGGACTTAATAAGTATTCTCCTCGCTTGCGGAAACACACGCTGCATAAGATCAAGCGGAAATGATCCGAATGGGATTGGTAGGGTGATCTGGCAGCCAGTAGATTGGCAGATGGTATATGCGGCGGAATTCTGTGGTTTGGGCATGTCCGACCACGGTTCGGCCAAATCCCTTGAATGGGCTACGGGCGTAGCTCAATTGGCAGAGCAGCTGATTCCAAATCAGCAGGTTGGGGGTTCAAGTCCTCCCGCCCGTGCTTCGCACAGCGTCGGCCGTGATTTGTGAAGGCGACTCGAGTGATGTACGAATAGCATCCAGAGGACGGCCACTTGTGATTGGTTCGGGCAGGACAGTCGATTTGCTGGTGGTAAACATTTAAGGACCAACTACCGCTGAAGAGACCGATGTGAACCAGGTGATTAGAAAGATGGCAGGACGCACATGGCTCTGAACATCTACAAATCTGGACAGGGCTACTGGACACGCACGCTGTCAGCGATCGGTGCGGCTACGCTGGTTTTGACGGCGACGGCGTGGCTCTGGGAACAGTTCAGCGTCATTTCCACGCACACAAAGTACTGGCAGAGTGGCATGGCCGTTGGCATGATCGGGTTCTTCTCTGTGCTGTTGTATTGGCTCTTCAACAAGCCGCGCGTGGGTGACTTTATGATTGCGACCGAAGCAGAAATGAAGAAAGTCAACTGGCCTAGCCGACGGGAGATTATCGGTTCCACTTGGGTGGTCATTGCCGGCACCGTCATGCTCGCGGCAATGCTATTTGTGGTTAACATGATTTTTGGTGCAATATTTCAGATGATCAATATTCTGGAGACCGGTAGTACTTGATTCCAGATGTACCCTTTCTATTTTTCAGCTGGATGGCGAATGCATGAGTAAACAAGAGAGTCCACCACTCGATCAAGCACTGTCCCCGGATGAGGCGGCCGAACGCGCCATGCACGCCGAGGCTCCGGATATAACTCCGGCTGCAGCAGCGGTGCCACCACCGTTGGGGCCCCAGATAGAGAATACGGGAGACACCGGTGATGAAGATGAACCGATGGTCACTCCGGGCATGAACTGGTTTGTGTTGCGCGTTGCATCGAATAAGGAAGATTCGGTCCGTAAGACTTTGCTAAAGAAGATCAAGATTGAAGGATTTGAACACCTAGTCAACCGCATTCTCGTTCCCACTGAGAAAGAAAAGACTATTAAGGGTGGGAAACAGAGGATTTTCGAAAAGAAGTTGTATCCGGGCTATGTGTTTGTCGAGATGAAGCTGGAAAATGATGGCCGCATTCCTCAGGACGTGTTCTTTCTGATCAAGGAAACTTCTGGGGTCGGGGACTTTATTGGCACGGCCGGTCGCCCCAGTCCCATGTCCATTCCGGAGATTGAGAAGATGCTGCAGGCCTCCAAGCCGGTTGAGCAGCAACCTGAGGTCAAAATGGAGTTCGTGCCGGGCGATCATGTCAAGATTCGAGAGGGCCCGTTTGAGAACATGGAGGGCACGATCGATGACCTGCTTCCTGATCAGGGCAAGGTACGCGTGATTGTCACAATTTTCGGTCGTGCGACACCAGTGGAATTGGAATACTGGCTTATCGAACGCTTTGAGGACTAGGCCGCCACAAAGACTTCTGGGCTGCGGGGGGCAGCATTATTTTGTCTAGATGGGCAGTATCAAGCCCGTCGGGTGTTAGGCCGATAACAACTCCATGAGTGCTCTTGGTACAGGTGTCGCAGCCAGTGTGGCTCCAGCTTCCCTCGCGGCGCAGCAGGTGGCCCAACAGCGGGATCGGCACAGCCGCGATGTGCGTGACAATCAGAAGCGGGTGGGTGAGGTATTTTCGCAGCATATCCGGGCTCTGGAGGAGAATGAGACCGACGATTCCAGTGAGGCACGTCTAGCCGTCGACACCCAAGCTGGGTCGGATCATGAGGATCCGGTTGAAGACACACTTTGCACGGACATCCCACCCGATGTGGAATCGCTGCCTGAGACGATCGATCCTGCTACGGCAATAGACCTGTCTGCGGCTGCAACTTCACCACCGGCACCCGCCCAAGCGTACACTTCGCGTATGGAAGGGGTGAACGAGCACCCCCTGTACCGGCATGTCGATCTTCAGGCCTAAGTGGCATCTTTCGCCTTCAGTCTGATACCGGGCCGTGACGCGAGTAGAATTTACTGAGATGTGGTTGGCGGCTTTCGTGATTACGATTGTGGCTTTGGTCGCTGCGGTGTCCTGGGGGTTATATTTGCGCGTGGATCGCAGCCGCCTAGCGGACGAACGAGAGCGGTCTGATCGTCTCGTCAATTCACTGCGGGAGAAGAACCACGAGCTTGACAAGCAGTTGACTCAAGCCCGCACCCGGCTTGGGGGTATCGATGAAAAATTCAAATCTCTGGCCAGTGAGGCACTCAAGCAGTCCAACGAACAGTTTCTGCAACTGGCGAGAAAGACTTTTGAAGTCGAGCAAAAGCAGGCGACATCGGAACTGGAAAAACGCAAGCAGGCCATCGATATGTTACTCAAGCCGCTAAGAGAAGTATTGGAGCGGCAGCATCGTTCTGTTCAGGAAGCAGAGCAGAAACGTCGGCAAGCGTACGGCAGTTTGAGCCAGCAACTAACATCCATGCTCGAGGACCAGCGGTTGTTGCGGAGGCAGACATCTGATTTGACCCATGCGTTGCGGCGGAGCGATGTCCGAGGTCGGTGGGGCGAGTTGTCATTAAAGCGCATTGCAGAAATGGCAGGCATGGTGCCGCACTGCGATTTCGCGGAACAGGTTACGATTTGGAAGGGAGATGAGCGATTGCGCCCTGACATGGTGGTGCGTCTGCCTTCGGATCGTTCTATCGTGATTGACGCCAAGGCGCCGATGGCGGCGTATTTGGAGGGATTGGAGGCCAACGATCCCGAGCAGCGTCGCCAATGTATGGTTAAGCATCTAGCCCATGTGGACCGCCGGGTACGCGAGTTGTCGAGCAAGAATTATACTGACCACCTTGAGCGGTCCGCCGATTTTGTCGTGTTATTCATTCCGGGTGACAGTTTCTTGGCCCCGGCCGTCGAACTGAGGCCTGATCTGCTTGAGTTCGCGATGAGCCAAGGGGTCGTGATCGCCACGCCCACCACGCTGGTGAGCCTTCTCAAGATCATTGAACTGGGTTGGCGCGAGGAGAAGATAGCTGAGAACGCTCGCCGGATCAGTGATCTGGGCCAGGAACTGCATGAGCGGATCGCCACGGTAACCGGTCACGTCGACCGGCTCGGGTCCAATCTCTCCAAGGCGGTCCAAAGTTACAATCAGTTCGTCGGCTCCTTCGAAACACGGGTTGTATCAACCGCACGCAAGTTTAAGGAACTGGGTGCCGATTCGGGCAAGAAATTGCCTGAGGAAGGACGGTTGGAACCGATTGAGGTAGTGTCACGGCAACTGAAGCGGACCGACGCTTAACTTCAATCGGATCCTATCAGCAGTAGGGGTCAGACCATCTTGGGCAGTTCTCGGTCGACCTCGGGGAAATACCGGCGGATCAGGGAGCAGTCGAATCGTGACATGATGGCGGTGGCGGACTCGTTCTGCAGAAGAAATCGAAATGCAGCATCCACGACACGTGACGGTGCTACGCGGCCATGACTCCACAGATCGTAGTCAGAGAAACTCAGCGTGACTTCATAATCGTGCGTGCGTCCAGAATCGAACACTCGCACCTCGTAAGCCCATCCGCTAGCGCCTTCAGTTTCAGTGCCGATTTCGATTTCTGCCATGCAGGTACAATATTAACAGAGCTGCGCATCAGAGGACACGATGCCATATCCGGGATGCCGATGGTGCGAGCAGTGTGCGGATTGCAGCTGGGCGGAGGTCTGCCTAGTCTTTATTATTACCGGGCTATAGTGGCGATTGTGTTTGGACGAGCATGAATTTCTTTTACGAGACATTGCGCCTAGGTCTATCGAATCTGATGCTGCACAAGCTACGATCGTTTCTGACAGCGATGGGGATCATATTTGGTGTCGCGGCAGTGATCATGATGGTGGCGATTGGTGAGGGCAATAAGCGAAAGGTTCTTTCTGATATTGCGAGATTGGGTTCGAAGAACATCATTCTCCGTTCGATTGCGCCCACGGAGTCAACCAATATGTCGGAGGGGAACGAACGACTCAACAGTTATGGGTTATTGCGTCGCGACTTGCGGCGCCTCGAACAAACCGTGGGGCCGATTTCGGAAATCATTCCGCTTAAACGTGTGGGTTCCCAAGTCTTCAATGGGGTGCACAAGGTGCCGGCTGCGATCTTTGGCACGACACCACGGCTTTGTGGGGCAATGTCGCTGCAGGTGGCTAGGGGGCGATATATCTCGGATGCCGATCTGCAGCGGGTAGACAATGTGGCGGTCGTGGGCCACGAGGTGGCCAAGCGGTTGTTTCCTCTGGCGGACCCGCTCGGCAATGTTTTTAGGGTAGATGACCAGACCTACACGGTGATTGGTGTTCTTAGCCCCATCGGCCTTGCTGGTGGAGCGGGATCGGCTTTGGTGGGGCGTGACCTTAATTTTGATATCCATATTCCAATGCCTGCGGCCATCTTACGTTTCGGGGACGTACGCCGCCATGTTTCCAGCGGGACATGGCAACTCTCGCAGGTTGAGGTGTCGGAGGTTGTGGTGCAGGTGCCAACGGAAGACGATGTGATGCCCGTCGCCCAGCAGATCGAGCGAGTTTTGGAACAGGAGCATGCCGAATTGCAGGATGCGACCACGATTGTGCCGCTGGAGCTTCTGAATCAAGCCGAACGCACCCAGCGCATGTTTAATGCCTTAATGATCTCGATTGCTTCGATCAGCCTGCTGGTCGGTGGGATCGGCATCATGAACATCATGCTCGCGTCGGTTACGGAGCGCACGCGGGAGATCGGCATCCGCCGGGCACTGGGGGCAACCCGCCGCCACATCATTGCCCAGTTTCTTGTCGAGACTACGGTGCTCTCAGGAATCGGAGGCTTCATTGGCATTGCGGTTGGACTCGGTGGAGTTGCTGCTCTGGCATTGGTTCACCAAGTGATTACGGCGGTGGAGCGTCCACAGGTTACATTGTGGTCGGTCATCGTCAGTTTTCTGGTTGCTACAGCTGTTGGCATTGTGTTTGGCCTCTATCCTGCGGTTCAGGCCGCACGCCAGGATCCCATCGTGGCCTTGCGCCACGACTGATTGTTGGGCTATCATCTGAACCACATCGACTGCTCAGAACGGACATTTGGTGGATAAATCAATATAAGGCGATACAGTTTTTGGGAACCGAGCGGCTACTGTGGGGGATCGCGGGTACATAACCCGATCGTGATTCGTTGCGCCTTGTTTGGACGTATGATTATGGTGCCAGCAGCTACGAGTCATCTGACCTTGTATGCCATTGGGCGAACAGAGATTGCCCGATCTCATGATGGGGCATGTCGCAGGCAATTCATCGCTGACGACCGGGGTATTCATGTTTTACTATAGGTAGGATTTTACAGCCCTTGGCGTCGCTAGGCAGCATGAATGCAACGAATGCATCTTTGCGGTTGTCTTGATAATCAATTCGTCGACCTGCAATACCGATCGTCAGGCGTTATTTTTCCGTAACACCGGGTTAAGGAAAACGGTTCAAGGTGGTCGGGTCGAATGCAACGCCTTCATCGTCCGCGATTTTCTTGAACTGTTCAATTTCAACTTCCGTGAACAGCAGGCCGCCGGCCTGTTCACTGCGCTGCGCGGCTTCGTGTTCAATCTGACCCGGCAGCAAGCATCCTTCGTTTCCGTGCCCCAACACGTTTTCAATGACAGCGAGAACGTTCTGGGTCTGGTTGCGACCTTGGGCAAACGCCCCGCAGCTGAGCGCCTCTGGATGCACGACCTGAAAGTAGAAGGTGGGGGTCGTCTTCTCCCCTTCGGCCGCATTCTCAGGCCGTGAGCGGAGAGTCGACAAGGATCCGCCAATCAGTGCCCCAAGGAGTTCAATGATCAAGCCGAGCCCATATCCCTTATGGCCTCCGACCTTACCGCCGAACGGCACTAGAGCAGCAACCTGATCAGGGTCTTGGGTCGGATGACCCTTGGCGTCTATCGCGCTGTCAGGTGGCAGCGAACTACCGTCTCGTTTTGCTTGCTGCACCTTGCCGTAGGCAATAGTGCTGGTGGCCCAGTCAACGACGATCGGAAAGCCGATAGCCTCCGTGGTGGGAAACCCCCATGAATGTGGGTTGGTGCCGATGGTGGGACTGCGTCCGCGAAATGGGATGACTTCAGCGAGGCCTGACGTGCAACAGGTGTATGCAACATAACCACGTCTCGCGGATTCCATGACGTAACCGCCACCCCAGAGGTAATGAAAGGCCTGATCAACACTGACGATGCCGATGCCGAATTTATCAGCCATGGCTTCGCAAGCAGTGATTGCTTCGAAGGCTACTGCGGGGCCGAACTTCTGATGTGCGATCCACCGCTGCGTTGGGCCGGAAGCAGCAGGCAGCTTTTCGATCTGTGCAGCGGGGATGCATCCGGGTTGGGGATGATGGCCAGACCCCAAGGTCTCGTCCAAGTGCAGGGCCTTGAGTGCATTATGCGACCGGATGCCGTGCCAAGAGGCCATCTGGCAGATTCTGGCCCCATCGACTGCCTCTGATGCCATGAAACCGCGTCGACAAAAAGCAGCCTCGACGATCTTATCGTGGTCGGACGGTGAAAGTACCAACTGGCTCATGGGTAGGATCTCGATTGTGGGATCAATTACTGCGGTGTCGGTTGCGGTGGGATCTGGGTCGGGTCGAACTGCGCATCAAGCGGTGTCCGGTCTAGCCACCAGGGCAGTTTGATCGTTGCGGAGTTCTTCCAAGCGCTATGAAGAATTGTGGCAGTAATCTGGGCTGCGGCACGAGTGCGGTTGATCGTAAACTTGATGACTTCGTCATCGATCAACTCAAGGTCTGTAGGTTCTGGAAGACGGGGCTCAAGTTCGTATACACGGTCAACTAGCTCATTGCTGTGTTGCAGTTGCCGCACTACGTAAGCAAAGATATCGGTGTGGGCGAGAATTTTGGGCATCGGTTCCCCAAAGATCCGCTCGTATGGAAGTTTGGTGGGCAGTGCGCCCACGCGGGCGTAGACATTACTGTGGTCGGTGTCGGTTCGTCCGTTCCAATGGACCGTGGTGTGCAGGGGCATGCTCAGGTCCGTTGTGTAGTGGGCGAGCAGACCGGCATACACGACGCACTTGATCTGCACATGGGGATTTTCTGGTGACCGGCGGTGTTCGGCAAAGGCAAGCGTCAGGCGCTGCGCCCACTCGATGATCGCGTAGGGAAGCAAGCCCACCTCCTTCGGTTTTATGCCCAATTTGGTACAGAGTTGGTGGAAGTCTTCTCGCGATCCCGGTAGAGAACGGCCTTTCAGCAATTCAAGATCCAGATAGTGTTCGGGCTGCTCAGTCTGGCGCAGTTGCGGGGTGTCACGGTTTTGGGCCACGTCAGGATCAATCGAGACATGCGCAGCGGTCGTGGCACCAAGGCGAAAAAACTCGGGCACCTCTGGTGGCAGAGATTCCACCGCAGCCAAAGTGGCGTAGTAGTGTCCCTCGTCATGCCACGCATTGGCACCCGACCAGAGCGAACCTGTTGCAATCAGGGCGGTCATCCAGCGCATCGGCGCGGCCTATCCAAGAATTATGGTCCAGGGACATCATACCGGGGTTTGTTCAGGTCGCTTCTAAGTCGACGCCTACGGCAGGGGTCGGTAGGATGCCGCCATGATCGTATCCAAGCCGACCGTTGGTGATCCGCTTCTGAAAGTTGATCGGCTTAAGACGTACTTCCCGGTGCGCCGGGGGCTATTGCGCAAGCACATAGGAGATGTTTGCGCCGTGGACGACGTGTCCTTTCAGATTGGTCGGCAGCAGACTTTGGGGCTGGTCGGGGAATCTGGATGTGGGAAATCGACGGTGGGACGTACTCTCCTACGACTAATTCCCGCGACATCTGGTTCGGTGACCTTCGACGGTGTCGACGTATTTACCGCAGATCGCGCACAATTGCACGGTCTGCGGCAGCGCATGCAGATCATCTTTCAAGATCCGGTTGGATCACTGAATCCCCGGATGACGGTGCGGCGCATCATCGGCGAACCGATCCAGGTACACCGGCTAGCCCGGGGCAGTGAGCTAGAACATCGTGTTGCCCAACTCATGCAGAAGGTTGGTTTGACGCCCGAACAGATGAATCGGTATCCACATGAATTTTCCGGTGGCCAGCGTCAGCGCATCGGCATTGCCCGAGCCCTAGCCTTACAGCCTGAATTCATTGTCTGTGATGAGCCGGTGTCCGCTTTGGATGTGTCGATCCAGTCACAGATGCTGAATCTGCTCAATGATCTTCAAGACGAGTTCCATCTTTCTTATCTCTTTATTGCACACAATCTAGCCGTTGTAGAGCATTTCTGTGATCGTGTAGCAGTGATGTACC
>Ga0310123_10004594_pt1 | contig 10430 bp, 6 predicted proteins | sample CB6_AW_1057_MG_FD_203505 | JGI IMG/M metagenome (GOLD analysis project Ga0310123, IMG submission 203505) | Marine microbial communities from Western Arctic Ocean, Canada - CB6_AW_1057 | ecosystem: Environmental > Aquatic > Marine > Oceanic | place: Canada: Western Arctic Ocean | collected...
TTGGGACCGGCACCGGCGCCCCGGGGGGGCTCTGGAGCCAGTCCCTGTACTACTTTGCCAGCAATTCGACCGTGTCGGCTACCAGGTGCCAGTCGACCACGTCCTCGGCGAACGAAGAGGTTTGCAGAGCGGGTACCGGGAAGCCGATGGACGCGCCGCGGTCGCGGCGATCGTCGGCATGCTTGTTTGGTCAGAAACCGGGACGGTTGTGGAACTGGCGTAGGGACTGGCTCACTCGCCGGCGGTCCGACCGTGGCGGACCGCCGGCGAGAGTGCCTGTCCCGGCTGTGGGTATGGGGTTGTGAGATTTGGGACAGGCACCGGCGCCCCGGGGGGGCTCTGGAGCCAGTCCCTGTACTACTTTGCCAGCAATTCGACCGTGTCGGCCACCAGGTGCCAGTAGACCACGTCCTCGGCGAACGACGAGGTTTCCAGAGCGGGTACCGGGAAGCCGGGGATTTTCAGCACGGCGTTGTACTGGGCGAACCTGAGATCGATGTAGATCCGGTTCTCGCCCTGGGGCAACTGGTCAAACGACGTCGGGTGATACAACTCACCCACCTCTCCGTAGAGGGCGGGCTTTGGAGGTGCCTGGTCGACGAGTGTGAAGCAGAGAATCTGGCGGGCCTTGCCGGTGTCGACGGTCCGAGCCAATCGCCTGGGGTACCAGTTGTATCCGACAAACAACGCGACATCGTCGGGTTGGATCAGGCCATCCAGTTGAGGGTAATAGGCGTTGCCTTCGCTGAAGACCTTGAACAGCCCGGGGTCACCGGGCAGGTTTTCGGGGTCGAGCCCATGGATCAGCAGAGCGTAACTGGTCCGTTTCTTGCGAGCCGCCTCGGCCAGCCAGGCCGCGGCCTTGCGGAACTTGTGGCGTTGTCCGTCGAGGATGCGGCCGACGATCTGGTCGATGTGAGCGAGGTAGGTTGTGCCGAGTTGTCCTTCGGCGACGGGGCTGACGTTGAAGGCGGGGACGAACTTGTAGGTGTTCAGCAGCGGCTGGTTGAAGACCTGCGGACTCTCGTAGGTCACCGACAGCAGGATCCCCGGCATCTTGCCGCGACGCAGAAACGCACCGATCAACTCGGCCTCGAACGCCCACAGGTAGAGCCGGTTGGCGATGCTGCGGCCCGAGCAGATCTTGTCCTTCCAGCCGTCGATCGCCAGGACTCCCCCGTCGGGGACGGTGTGAGTGATCGTCATCAGGTTGTCGTTGGCTCCGACTTCACGACTCAGCCGGGCCGCCGCGGTGGCCGAGCCGAAGAAGATGACCAGGGCGTTGTCTTTCAGCAGCTGGCGAGCCAGCGGCACCGCGTGCTTCTGCTCCTCGGTCTCGTTTTCGAAGCCCAGCAGCACCACATCCTTGGCCGTGGCCTTCTTGACGGTGAAGTGCTCGACAAAACCCTTGGTGCGGTAGTAGGGCACCTTGTCCTCGGGCGAGTCGAGCTTCTTGAATCCGGCGGCCGAGCCCTCGGGAGTGTACTGCCTCGAGAAGGCGATCCCTCCGGCTCGCCAGACCGGTTCCAGCGAAAAACTCTGGTCGCCGGCCGAGAGCAGGTTTCCGTCGAGGTGCACGATGCGGTCGGCCGCCCGGTTGGCCGCTCGAGTGATCCCCTCCATCCGACTCCCCGCCGCCTCGATCTCCTCCAATACGAAGTTGACGAACCGGTCGCCGGCCTGCTGGACTTCGACCGGACCCGTGGTCCGTGGCTTGGTCGCGGGCATCACGCAGCGGAAGCCGGTGTAGAGGTTCAGGTTGTCGGCCGCGGCGCCCTGGCGATCGGCGCTGCGCAGATGCAGGGCAACATTGGCCCACGATCCGCCTCGCCGAGACCGCAGAGTCGACTTCGTCGGCAGAGTGTCACTCTGGTAGGGCAGCTGGTAATCCAGGCACCACTCCCAGGCGTTGCCGGCCATGTCGTCGATGCCGAAGGGACTTCGCGACTTCTTGAACGACCCGACACGAGTCGTCAGCGGATAGTTCTCCTTCTGATCGCCCTTGTACCACTCGGTCCACCCCTCGGCACTGATCAGGTCCGTTCCGGCGTGGTACGACGAGTTGTTGCACAGCGTGCGGTCCCAGTTGTTGCCCCACGGGAAGGCGGGGCTGGGCGCCAGTTTTCCCTCGGCCGTCTTCTTGCCGGCGCCCCGCGCGGCGTACTCCCATTGAGCTTCGCTGGGCAGGCTGGTGCCGGCCCACTTGCAGTAGGCCACCGCGTCGTTCCAGTTGACCTCGACCACCGGGTGATTCCGCTTCCCCTTCGGGAAACCGGGGCCCTTCCAATGAGGAGGCGTGCGGTGGCCGGTGGCGGTGGTGAACTTGTGGTACTGCGAATTGGTCACCTCGTATCGGTACATGTAAAACGCGTCGATCGACCTGGCGTGTCGAGGCGACTCGTCCTCGGTGTGAGTCTTCCAGGCCACCGGTAACCTGGTCTCGGTGAACTGCGGATCGACCTCCGCCGACGTGGATCCCATCAGGAAGCGACCGGTCGGGACCAGGACCATCTTCGCACCGTCCCGCTTGTTGGTCCGGGTCTTCTTGAGATTCAACTCGGCGATCGCCTGAGACCACGACGCGGTGAACAGCAGCACGGCGAGAAGTGTGTGCGTCTTTGAGAGTAGTGGCATCGGGAGCCTCGAGGGTGGAGAGTGAGGGTGGAGAGTGTGAGTGGGAGCAGAGAGTTGAGAGTTGAGAGTTGAGAGTTGAGTGGCGCGATGCGATCGTATCACGCTGTTTCCCGATCAAACAACTTACCGGACACCTGGCGTGTCGATTGGCCCGGAGCTGAAGGACCCGAGTGACCTCTGACCATCCCAACGCCCGCCCCGATGCCCGCCCCGATGCCCGTCCGGTTCCTGGCTGGGATCGATCGCTGTTGCCCGAGGCGGACTTCGAGTTCGTGGTCCTGGCCGACACCCACTACATGCTCGAACCCGGCGAGGCTGCGGTCGAGTTCTCATCGCGTCGTCTGCAGTCCGAGCGAGCGGATCGGGCCTGGCAGGTGGCCGCGTCGCTGGGGTGCTCCGACGTGTTCCACATGGGCGACCTGGTCCAGGAATTCCCCGGCACCGAGAGTTTTTCGGCGGCGAGAACTGCAGCGATCGAACAGTTCAGGGGCCACGGCCTGGACCCTCGCTTCGTCGCCGGCAATCACGACATCGGCGACAAGCCCGACCCGACCATGCCGACGCGACCGGTCACCTCCGAATCACTTGCCGACTTCCACCAGGCACTGGGCCCCTCGTGGTACGGCCTCGACCTGGGCCCGTTGCATCTCGTGGTGCTCAACTCGCAGATCATGAACGGCTCGGTGCCCGAGGCGTTGGCGCAGCGAGCCTGGGCCGAGCAAGACCTGGCCGAACACTCGGACCGCCGCCTGGTGGTGATGCTGCACCTGCCGGTGTATCTCGATCGACCCAACGAGCCGAGCCTGGGCCACTACGACAACATCGCCGACCCGGATCGCGGATGGTTGATCGAGTTGCTCAAGCGGCACGAGGTCGAGCTGCTGCTGGCTGCTCATGTGCACTGCAGTTTTTTCGACCGGGTCGGTTCGACCCGCTACCGCATCCTCAACTCGACCTCCTTCACCCGACCCGGCTTCTGCCACATGTTCACTTCGGCCCCGCCACCGGACCAGGGACGCGACGATGCGGCCAAGCTGGGGTTGCTGTTGGCGCGGGTGCGTGAGAGTCGGATCGACCTGCACTGGTTGAGGCTGGATGAGGTGACCGGTTTCGGGGGTCGGCTGAAGGCGGGGTGGCGCAACGTCGTGACCCGCCTGCCGTCCACACCGCCCGACTCGCCACTGGCACTCACGCTGGCACACCCACTGGCCACCCGAACCGAGATCCCCCTGGCGTGGCCCTCGGCCATTCGACAGCAGGTCCGAAACGACTACCCGCTGCTGGCGTGCCTGGAACTGGGGGCAGCGGCCGTGAAGGTGCCGGCCAGCGATCTCGATGACCCGTTCCTGGTCAACCGGATCGAGGTCCTGCGAAGCGAGGAGGTGAAGATCGTTGCCAGTGTGCTGTGGGACGAGACGCAGGACCTGCCGGGGTTGATCGAACGACACACGGGTCGCGTGGACACATGGGAATGGCAGCTGGCAGGAACCGATCAGCCCACCGAATCTCAGCTCGAGATGCTCCGAGGGTTGCAGGCCGCCGGCCTCACACAGGCACTCTCGGCCGTCGTTCCCGGCGCAATCATCCCCGGCAGACAACATCCTCGTACCAGCACCGGCTTCTCGATCGACGCCCTGATACAGCTCGATGCACAGCTCACCCGCGCCGGAGTGGTTCTCGATCGAGTCGCCTGCCGACTCGGCCCGGGCCCGATTCGGGTCGACGAGTTGGATGAGATGGTCCGAGTCCGAGAACTCGAGTCCATCCGCGGAGTCGATTGGCAGTTGCAGTTGCAGGGCACCGGTGACCGCAACTCGGCTGAATCGGCCGTGATGTCGCTGCTGGCCACCGATTCGGTGCCCGGGTCGCGGCTGTTCATCGGACCGCTGATGGACATGGATCGGACGATGGACGTCCGAGACGGGCTGCTCGATTCACTCTGCAACCCCAGGCCGCTCTTCAATGCCCTCCGCTGCCTGAACTCGATCCTCTCGACCCAACGCACGGCTGCTCGAATGCATCGAGCTCGACGATGGGATTGGACGGTTTCTGACCGGGGGGTTGTGGGTGAGTCCGAGACACTTGCCGTGGTGATCCCCCGAGTGCCACTCGAGGGATCTTCGCTGAGTGACCTGGTCGGCGAGTGGACCCGGCGAACCGGTCGATTCCGAGTGTATGACCTCGTTGGGTGCAAGGTGCGAGAGAGTGGCCCGGATGAATTGTCCGAGTGTCTTGGGCCCAAGTGGCTGGATCCGCTGTTGATGGTCGGGCTGTCGGTGGACGAGAGTTCAACGGGATCCGACGGACTCGACGGCCACGCATCTTGACGGGTAGAGAATCGGATTCTACGATCCGCCGTCCTGTTCCCACCGGCTCGCTGTTGCACGAGAGATCATGACGGCCGAGACGATTCACAGCGACTGGAATCCGTCGCCGCGGCTGGATGATCGGCCCAGTTACGACAGCAAGCGCTTCACCAGGAACGCTCGTGGGCGAAGACTCCAGCAACGCGAACGCCAACTCGTGGACAAATTCCTGTCGACGCTGAGCCCCGGCAGCATCGTGCTGGACGTGCCCTCGGGCATGGGACGCTTCACCGACCTGATCGACCGTCACGGGCATCGGGCGGTTTCCATCGATCTCCTCTTTGACCACGTCCAGTACGTCGCGAATCGATCAGACGTCGTCAGCACCTGCGCGGTGCAGGCCGACATTGGCCGCTTGCCACTGGATGATGATTCGGTCGATGCCGCCCTGTGCATCCGATTGCTGCAACACCTGACACCTCCGCAAATCATCACCGCGTTGGGTGAGTTGAGACGTGTCGCCCGCACAGCCCTCTTCACCTACTACTCACGCTGGACGGTGAAGTTTCTCAAGAAGCAAATCCGCAGACGTCCGCTGAACGGTCGCTACTATTCTCCGACCACCATCAGGCAGCTCTGCCGCGACTCCGGCTGGCCGGATGACACGCTGCTGACTCGCAGCCCGCTGCACAACCTGCACTTCATGGTCGTCGATCGAGACGAATTGCCGACGAGCCAGGCGGCCTGAAGCATCTCCCCAACGAGTCTCCATCAGCCTGCCTGGACGGCTCGAGATCCCGGCTACGGCAGCAGCTACGCGTCGGGTCCCAGCAACGGCGGCATCGGCTCACCGTTGGCAACGAAGCTCATCGAGATCGAGTTGACGCAGTGGCGGGTGTCCTTGGTGGTGTGAGCCTCGCCGAGAAAGACGTGGCCGAGATGACCTCCGCAGCGTCGGCAGAGTATCTCGGTACGACGACCGTCGGCATCGGTCTCGCGAACCACCGCCCCGGGCACTTCGTCGTCAAAACTCGGCCACCCGCAGCGGCTGTCGAACTTGTCGTCCGAGAGATAAAGCGGCGCGTGGCACTGTCGGCACACATACGTGCCTGAGTCCTTCAGATCGTCGTACTCGCCGCTGAACGGCTGCTCGGTCCCCTTGCGAAGGATCACGTATTCCTCGTCCGAGTCCAACTCGTTCAGCGGAGGTGTCGAGTCCATGGTGATCGTCTTTTTGTTGAGGGACGTTGAGGAAAAGAGACTCAGCTACGGCCTCCGCTGGGGCCAGTCAAGATGGCGGTGCAGGAACCGGTAGGTCCCCTGGCCGTTGATCGTATGCGGTCCGTCGAAGAACTCGAGTTCGGTGATCGCCGCGAGTCCCATTTTATCGTAATGACGACGAAACCTCGCGTATTCGCTCGCCACCCATTCCGGCGGTGCCCCGCCATCGAGTCGGCCCTGCTCGACCATGAACGGACGCGGTGTCATCAGCATCGCCAGTTCGGCGTATCCGGCCACGTGACCCATGTTCCACTCGGGAATCTCGTACTCGCTCGTGAAAATGTAGTTGTAGCGGGTGTCGTTGCCGGCAATCGAGCGGACAAAGTCGGTGAAGTCACCCGAGCAGATGGCCAGCGAGTAGCCGGTGACCAGGGGCGGGACTCGCATCGCCGTCTTGCCTCCGTAAGAGAGCCCGTAGAAGGCGATCCGCTGCGGGTCCACCTGCGGAAGGCTCGAGAGCCATGCCAGTGTCTGCTCGTGCTGCGGGATGATGTAGCTGTACAGCGTGCGGCCCAGAGGGTTCGACTTGCGCTGGATCACCCGAAAACGATCGCGGCCGTGGTAGGGGTTTTGAGGCGAGTAGACAACGAAGCCGCGCAGGCAAAGCTCTTCGGCGAAGGCCTTGTAGAGTCGGAACGCCCGGGGCTCTCGTGACACGGTGTCCATCGCGGTTCCCTCGAGCCCGTGCTGACAGACCACCACCGGACGCCGCTGGCCGGGCTTCTGGTCGCGAGGCAACAGCAATAGCCCCGAGGCGATCACGTCGGGGAACACGTCGAGTGACACCTCGAAGCCCCGATACCGCGGATGATCCAGCACCAACCGCGACCTGGCATTGGCCGGCAACCTCAGGTCGGGCAGCCGTCCAATCATCTCATCATAGACTCGCTCGCGGTGACGCCTGCCTGTTGCCTTCCAGTCGCTCAATTTCTGCGGACCCTTCAACCACCTCGCGTCTCGCACCTGCGGACTCTTTCGCATCAGGTCCTGCACGTGACCCTGCAACTCGTCGAACTGCCGCTTCTGCCGGGCACGCTGCTGGTCGGCGGTGGGCCGGTTGGACTTGGCTCCGAGTTTCCAAGCGGGGGGTGGCTTGTCCCATGAGGCCTCGATCCCCAGGCCCTCGGCGAATCCCTCGATCGCCACCTCCGACCCGGCATCCTGCTCGGCGAAGCGATCGTGCCACGCCAGCCGGATCTGCTTCTTGGCCCCCTGCAGTGCAAACAGCTTCCGAGCCCGCTTGAACTCGGCCCTTACCGATTCGCCACGCTGCGGGGTGATGCGTCCGGGAGCGGCCGAGTTGCGACGCCCCGCACGGACCGGCGGCGGGCCGTCGACACGAGGGACCCGGCAGGGCTGGATCACCAGCCGCCGCCCAGCGATCAGGCCGGCCAACTCGGCGTCACCGAACTCTCGCAGGATCCCAAACACGTTGCGGCAGATCGGTTCGCGCCAGAGTTGTTCACGTTGGTCGAAGTAGCCGCAGATCAGGGTCGAGTCGACTCGTGGATCCAGCGCCGAGGCGTACAACGCCAGCAGCCCGCCCTCGCCGACACCGGCAAGGCCCACCGGCAGCCTGTTCGCGCGGCCCGTGTCGAATCGGCCCAGCAGGTCGATCGCCGCCGCCACCTTCTGCACCTCGTAGCCGATCACGTGACGGCCCATCTCAAAAGCCTGGCGATAGATGAACTCGCGGTGCGTCAGGTTGGTGTAGGTCACGTCCGGGTGACCCGAGAACTCGTCGTCGCGGTTGATCAACAACGGCACAACCACCAGGCAACCGGCGGCGGCCAGCCGGCGAGGCAACTGAGCCGATGCCGGGACCCCGGGCTCGATTCCGCAAAACTGCTCGGGGGTCCAGGCGGCGTCGGGGATCGCCACGACGCAGGCCCGTGGCTCCCTGGGCATGATCATCAAACCCTCGGCAGTGACTCCCTCGAGGACCTTCCACCGCACGGCCAGGACCACACAGTCTTTGCCGCGGGCCAGGTGCAGCGGTTGAGCCGGCCGGCCGGGAAACTCGAACTGAATCGAGTGTCCCGCGACGGATGACAGCCGCCTGTCGACCAGGCCGATCTGCCGCCCGAGCCGCTGCCGCATCGCGGCTCGCTTCTTGCCCGACGACCTGGCTGAATCCTCAGGAGTGGGAAACACGCGAGCCCAGTTGCGGCGGCGACGCCCGGGAGAGGCTGCCAGCTCACGAAGGCTGTACCGATTGATGCCCTCGACCATCACCTCCACGAGTGGCCGCACGGTGGTCAGTCGGCGGGTACCGGGCAATGGGCCCGGCTGGTCGCCGGCAGCTGTCCGCACCGGCCACGTTGATGCGATCAACAACAGGCCACAGGCGATCGTGAACTCTCGTTGCATGACGGCACGACTCTGCCCTGGTCCCATCTGAATCCGCCGCGCACCTCGTGAAGGTCAAGCCCGTGTGGCGATGCTGGCGAAAAAGAGCACGATCCCGCCGGTCCAGACCACCGTGAAGATTCCGCCCAATATGATGCCGATCCAGGCATGAGCTGTCCCCTTGATGGCGGGGTTCGCCTTCCGCTTCTTCAGGCCGATGATCCCCAGGATCAGTGCGGGGATCGCCAGCAGCAGGCCGAAGCAGGGGATGATCGAGAAGACGCCCAGGTAGTAGGCAGCCAGGGCGGGGCCGTTCTTGTAGGGGATGATGCCACCGGTCGAATCACCCTGCTCGACCGGTGCCGGCTGCTGGTACGCCAACGGCTCTGGGAACGCCGGCTCTTCAGGCTGGTTTTCGAAGTCCTGTGACATCTCATGGATCTCCGGCGTTGCTCGAAAAAAGGCTGATCTTGATCACGCGATGATTTCGTGGATCGGTTCTCCGTAGTCGATTTCCAGCCGCTTGCGACCGGGGACTTCGAGCCGCCTGGCATCCAGGCCCAGCAGCCTGAACAGCGTGGCGTGGACATCGGTGACGTAGTGCCGGTTCTCGACCGCGTGGAAACCCAGTTCGTCGGTCGCTCCGTGGACCACGCCTCCCTTGATGCCGCCTCCGGCCATCCAGATCGAGAACCCGTAATTGTGGTGATCGCGGCCGTTCTTGCCCTGGGCACCGGGTGTGCGGCCGAACTCGCTGGTCCAGACCACGACAGTCTCCTCGAGCAGACCTCGCTGCTTCAGGTCCCGCAGCAGGCCGGCGATCGGCTTGTCGGCCTGGCCGCACATGCGGTCGTGGTTGCCGATCAGGTTGGCGTGAGCGTCCCAGGCTCCGGCCGCTCCGCCTCCATGAAAGACCTGCACGAACCGCACACCCTCCTCGACCAGCCTGCGCGTGGCCAACAGGTTCTGGCCGAAGGGACGCGTGGCCGGGTTGTCGAGACCGTAGAGTGCCTGGGTCTGCCGGGTCTCGCTGCCCAGGTTCATGATCTCCGGAACCGCCGTCTGCATGCGGAAGGCCAGGTCGTAGGACTTGATGCGGGCCCGTAACTTCTCGTCCGATGCGTACTCGCGTGCCGCCTGGGCCTGCAGGCGACTGAGCAGGTCTCGCTTGATCCCCCGGACCGGACCGCTGACCGTCGCGGCGCTGTTGGCATAAGGCAGCGGGTTCTTCGGATCAACCTTCAACCAGATCCCCTCATGCTGCGGACCGAGGTACTGGGCGTCGGTGCCCCCGGCACACTGAGACTCCATCCCGCGGTCGCCGATCGAGAGGAATTGGGGGAGATTGTCGCTGAGAGATCCGAGGCCGTAGTGGATCCAGGCTCCGACGGTGGGAAAGCAGCCGTCCAGCAGGTGGCGGCCCGAGAGGAATTCCAGCTGGGCTCCGTGGTTGTTGTCGGTGGTCCACATCGAGCGGACCACCGCGATGTCGTCGACGAGTTTACGAGTCTCGGGCCACCAGTCGCTGACCTCGGTGCCGCTCTCGCCGCACGCCCGGTACCCCTTCTGCAGCGGCAGCACCCGGGCCTGCTCGGTCTTGATGATGTTGTTGAGGACCTGCTCGCGGACGTTTCGGTAGTAGGGCGACTGGACGATGGAATCCAGGAACGGGGTCTCGGTCAGCGTCTTGCCCGCGTAGCGATTCAAAGCCGGCTTGGGGTCGAACCCCTCGTGATGACTCGTACCACCCCGCATCATCAGCCAGATCACCGACTTGGCCCGGGCCGGGAAATGCGGCCGACCGACCGGGTCGGGACCGTGCGGCCCCGAGGACGTCTCGGCCGACAGGTCGCGACCGAT
>Ga0310123_10004595_pt1 | contig 10430 bp, 9 predicted proteins | sample CB6_AW_1057_MG_FD_203505 | JGI IMG/M metagenome (GOLD analysis project Ga0310123, IMG submission 203505) | Marine microbial communities from Western Arctic Ocean, Canada - CB6_AW_1057 | ecosystem: Environmental > Aquatic > Marine > Oceanic | place: Canada: Western Arctic Ocean | collected...
ACCTTGTTGAAATGTCTGGGAGCGGCAGCGCCGCGCACCTCGTCGTCTTCCCGGTCAGTGGCTGGGGATTAGGACATTCGAAGCCCCTGCGAGCCCGAACGGCAAGGGAGGACGCGGGGTTTGCGCGGGGAAGCGAAGCTCGGAGGGGTTCGGGTTGGGGGTGGCGGGCGGGATGGCGGGGAGAGCGGGGCAGGGTGGGGGCGGCGATGAGGCTGCGGGTCCCGGGCGGCCTTAACCCCCCACCAGCACCACCTGTACATCCATCACGTTCGTCCCCGTCGGCCCAGTGACGATCAGCTCGTCGAGCGCATGTAGAAGGGTGTAGGCGTCGTTGCGGGCGAGGACATCGACGGGATCGAAGCCGGCCTCCCGGGCCCGGGCGACGGTCGAGCCGTCGGTCACGGCGCCCGCGGCGTCGGTGGGGCCGTCGATGCCGTCCGTGCCGATGGAGCCGACGAAGATCCCCTGCTCGCCGATCAGCTCGATCGCGGCACTGAGGGCCAGCTCCTGGTTCCGTCCCCCCTTCCCCTTCCCTAGCACGGTCACCGTCGTCTCGCCCGCGGCGATAAGGCACCCTGGTACCCCCAGCGGCTCCCCGCTGCGGCGCATCTCCCGGCCGAGTGCGGCCAGCACCCTGCCCACCTCCCGCGCCTCGCCGGTCAGCGACGTCGAGAGCAGCCGTGTCTGGTAGCCCCTTCGTTCCGCCTCCCGCCGCGCCGCCTCAGAGGCGATCCGGTTGTTCCCGACTAGATGGACCTCGACCGAGCGGAATGCGTCATCACCTTCCTTGGGGGATTCGTCCGCATCCCCCCGCATCCCCCGCTCGAGATGGCTCCGGACGGGCGCGGGGATCCCCGCCCACAGCTGCCGCTCGTTGAGCACCTGCACGGCATTCGCGAAGGTGGTCGGATCGGGCGAGAGTGGCCCCGAGGCGATGACGTCGAGGGGGTCGCCGATGACATCGGAGAGGACCAACGCCAGGACGCGAGCGGGCGAGGCGATCCGCGCCAGCCGCCCACCTTTGAGCCGATCGAGGTGCTTGCGGACGCAGTTCAGTTCCTGGATGGCGGCGCCGGCCCGGAGAAGGAGGTCCGTCGTTACCCGCACGTGCTCGAGAGTGATGCCGTCCGCCGGAAGCGTCATGAGCGCCGACCCGCCACCGGAGATCAGGCAGAGGAGGAGGTCGTCCTTCCCCAACCCTTCGGTGAGCCGGTGGATCGCCGCCGCGCCCTCCACCCCGCGGTCGTTCGGCACCGGGTGGCCACCGCGGTACACGTCGAGGCCGGGGATCGACTCCACGTGGACACCTTCGGGAACGATCAGCGTGCCCCGCTCGAGCCGATTGCCCAGCACCTCGTAGGCGCCGGCCGCCATCGCACCCGCGGCCTTGCCGATGCCGGCGAGGTGGATCGGGCCCTTCAGCTCGGACCGGCTCGCAAGATGGTCGGCGACAATCCTGGCGGGTTCCACGGCCGTGATGGAGGCGAGGAGGCAGCCTAGGACATCCTGTCTGAGCGAGGAGGCCTTGCTTGGGTCGTTCAACGTTCTGTGGTCCGGGGGCGAACGGGGAAAAGGTATCTTTCGCCTACCGTATCCGGCCTACTGGTCAGTGGCAAGTGGAACCAGAACAGAATCGACCACCCGGCCTCAAGTGCGCTTGCTGGCCGTGATGCGTGCAGCGACAATTCATTTGTCGCCGCGTCAGCAGAATCTGTGGGTGGCTTCTGGCTCGGGAAGGCGTCCGAGGTCGTGATACAAGGCGATTTCGATCGCTCTGAAGGTGCGGAATCCGTACGCCTTTGTGGTGAATCCGGACGCGCGCCGCCCGACAGTCGGGCGGCGCGCGCACGTTCCGTGAACGATCGAGGATCAGCGAGGAAGGCCGAGATCGCGCTGCTCGGCTTCGCGGATGAGGCGCTCGGCGTCCTGCGGCAGTAGGAAGCCCTCCTGCTGAAGCCGCTGCGCCGCTTCCCTCACTTGCGCGACGTACCTCGTGTGCGTGCCGTAGCGCTCCTTGAGCGAGAGGCGTGGATCGTCGCCGCGCTCGGCGCGCGTACGGGCGAACGGAATGTAGGAGCCCACCAGGTAGCAGCCCTCATCTTCCATGAAGCCCGCGCGCCGCAGGTTCCAGCCGGTGTACGTGGCGACCGGCGCCTGGAGATCGACCGCGGCCTGCATGGCTGGGTCGCGCTGGCGCGGCGCACGATGCTCGACCTCTCCGAGCGGTCCGCGCGGAAGCTGGGCTACATCCAGCAGGAACGGGCCCGATCAAGGTCGACGTGCTGGAGTGGGGCCGTGGCATCGCCGCCTGACCACGAGCCCCCACGGGACGTGCGCCTTCACCTGGGGTGAAGGGAAGTCAGGGGGCCTCAGGACCCCTCGCCCGAGTACTCCTCGTCCGTGACCTTCTCGAGCCAGCTCGTTTCAGCGTCGACGTTCACCGCGACGTGAGTCATGGGTGCATCTGGGGTGGCTCCGTGCCAGTGAACCTCGTTGGGTTCGATCGCCACAACTCCGCCGGCGGCGACTTGCTGAACGGGACCACCGGCCCGCTGAAACCGGCACGTCCCCTCGATCACCAATAGGAGCTGCGGGCCCGAGTGAGCGTGCCAGTCGGTGCGAGCCCGGCGTTCGAACGAAACCCGGAGGACATTGATATTGGGGGACTGACAGACCCCTACCATTCGCACGAGCGTGCCCGTGCCGGTGAAGGTTGTCGGGTCGAGGGGCTCCACTGCCAATCCGGCCGGATGAAGGACGTTCATGTCTTGACTCGCTCCTTTCAGGAGAATTCTTCGTGATCAGCGATGCGGCGGACCAGGCGCATGAATCGCAGGCGACTGGGATCCCATCGAGTGGGTGAGCGTGGGTCCAGACGGTCAGAGACAGGAGACGCTCGCTCATGGCGCGCGACTCGTCGCGGCGGTGTCGGGTTCGACGCCGATCTCCGTGGCCTTGAGCGCCACCCAGATCGCGGAGCCGGGAGCGAGGCCGAGCTCCTCCCGCGCCTCGTCGGTCATCTCCACGGCGACCGGAAGCGGCGCGCCGGTGAGGAGACGGACGCGGTGGCCCAGCCGCTCCACCCGCGCGACCGTGGTGGGCCAGCTATTGCGGAAGCTGCCTTCAGGACGGGTCCGGTGGACCGAGATGGCCGTCGGGCGGAGGGTGACCAGGACCGGCCCTTCGACCTCGTGGTCGGCGACGTGCAGAACGTGCGTTCCCGTGTCGACCTCGCCCCTCCGCGCGATCCCACGGAGGAAGTTCGTGCCTGCGAGGTCCGCCGCGTATCGGGTGCGCGGGCGCAGGCGAATGTCGTCGGCCGTCCCGGACTGCGTCACCCGTCCGTCCTCGAGGACGTGGATCTCGTCGGCGAGCAAGAATGCTTCGGCGGGGTCGTGGGTGATGAGGAGCCGGGGCCCGGCGAACGCGCGGAGGTGCTCGGCGAGCACCCGTCGGATCTCCGAGCGGGTGGTGACGTCGAGGGCCGCGAGGGGCTCGTCGAGGAGCAAGAGGTCGGGCTCCGAGGCGAGCGCCCGCGCCAGCGCCGCGCGCTGGGCCTGGCCGCCGGAGAGATCGCGCGGCCGGCGCTCCGCCAGCCCGTCGAGCTCCAGCCGCGCGATCCAGCTTCGCGCTCGGCGCCGGGCCTCCGCGCGGCCGATCCCACAGCTGCGCGGACCAAAGGCGACGTTCTCGAGCACGCCGAGATGCGGGAACAGCAGGTAGTCCTGAAAGACGACGCCCACCCTGCGGCGCTCGGCGGGAACGAGAACGTCCGCCGCGGGATCGTCGAGGACCAGCCCGCCGAGCTCGACTCGGCCTGCGTCGAGGGGAAGGAGCCCGGCGAGTGCATGGACGGCGGTGGACTTGCCGGCCGCGTTGGGTCCCAATAGCGCGACCGTGCGACCCGCCGGCACCGAGAGCCGGAGCTCGAGACGGAACGCTTCGGACCTCCGCACCACCAGCGTCGCGTCGAGTCCGCCGCTCACGTCGCCCTCCACCAGCGGTCGCGGAGGCCGACGAGTACGAGCAGCGAGACCGCGACCATCACGAGGCTGATGGCGACCGCGACGTCGCGGTCCCGCTCCAGCGCGACGAAGACCGCCAGAGGAAGGGTCTGGGTCCGCCCCTGGAGGTTGCCTGCGAAGGTGATCGTCGCGCCGAACTCGCCGAACGCGCGCGCCCAGCTCAGCACCAGGCCGGCCACGAGCGAGGGCGCGATCATCGGCAGCGTGACGCGCTGCAGCACCGTCAATCGGTCCGCGCCCAGGCTCGCGGCGGCGTCCTCGTAGCGCCGGTCCATGTTGCGCAGTGCCCCTTCCACCGTGATGACCAGGAAGGGCATCGCGACAAAGGTGTTGGCGACGACCACGCCCCACGTGGAGAAGGGGAGCAGGAGCCCGGTGCCTTGTTCCAGCGGCCCTCCGACCAGACCACGGCGCCCCAGCGCGAACAGCAGAGCGGCACCGCCGACCACGGGGGGGAGCACGAGCGGGAGCGTGACGATGCCCCGGACGAGCGCGCGGCCCGGGAAGTCGACGCGCGCCAGAAGCCAGGCCAGCGGCACGCCGAGCACCATCGAGACCGCGGCCGCCGAGATCGACGTGACCGCCGAGAGCCGGAGCGCGTCGGTGACGACGTCGCCCGCCAGGAGCGCCGGCAGGCGCGCCCACGGCGTCCGCGCCAGGAGGCCAACCAAAGGCAGGAGGAAGAGGGCGATGCCGAGGGCGGCCAGCGTCACGAGGACCGGAGGCGGTCGCCGCTGGCCGCGCCGGCGACGTGCGGCGCTCAAGGCGGTGCGAAGCCGAACCTCGCGAGGATCGTGCGCCCTTCGGCGGAGAGCACGAACCGCACGAAGGACTCAGCCATCTGGGGATTCGGTGCTCCGGCCACGACCGCGATCAAGTACTCGGCCGTCACGTTCATGTCTTCGGGGATGTCGATGCCCTCCACCGCTCCCCGTGTGGACGCCACGTCCGTCACGTAGGTGATGCCGGCATCCAGCTCGCCCAGCTCGATCTTGGTCAGGAGCACGCGCACGTTCGGCTCGTTCGTGTCGAGCGCAGCCACGACGCCGGCTCGCTCGAGCGCCCGGCGCGCCATGGCTCCGCACGGGACCTGATCCGCGCACAGGCCGATCAAGCGCGCGTCGTCGGCGAAATCGCCCAGACCGTGTACCCCCGCCGGATTCCCGGCGGGGACGGCGATCTGGAGAGCGTTGCGGGCGAAGACGTAGGGCTCGCCCGATAGCTGCGCGGCCTCGGCCGCGCGGTCCATGTTCTCCGCGTTCGCCGAAGCGAACACGTCCACCGGGGCGCCCTCCAGGATCTGGGCTCGGAGCGAGGAGCTTCCCCCGAGATTCAGGACGACGTCCAATTCCGGGTGCGCGGCCTCGAATGCGGCCTCCACCTCGGTGAAGGCGTCGGTGAGCGACGCGGCGGCCGAGACGAGGACGTCTCCCGACCGGGCCGTCCCCGTCCGGGAGCCTGCGTCGGCCCGGTCGTCGGAGGAGCCTTGGCTGCTGCAGGCGGCCGTCGTCCATACCAGCATCGCGACTGCCAATCCTGTTCTGGCCCGCAGGGACATGCTCGCTCTCCTCAACACGATGTGCGGCTCGCTGGACCGGGCGCCTCCGGTCCCCGGGAGGGGTTGCAGGGCAGGAAGAAACATGTATGTCAACCATACCTGCCCTCAACCGCGGCCGGCCGCTGCCTCACGAGTACCTGGCGGAGTGCCATCGGGTCCGCTCGAACAACCAGAGACGGAAGCGCGCCCGTGCGCAGCTCCTGGGCTCGATCGGTGGCGCTGGCCTGGAGCATCCCGACCGCTTCCGTCACCAGGTCGGCGACGCGCACTTCGGCGAGCTCGATCCATATGGCTCTGCCGTGAGGCGTGCCACGTTCAGCATGTTCTCGATCAGGGCCAGGAGGTGCTGCCCGCCCTTGCGGATGCGCGGGATGCTCTCGCGCTGCCGGTCGGTGAGCGGCCCGAAGATGCCGTCCAGGAGGAGCGACGAATAGGACTGGATGGCGTTGAGGGGCGATCGGAGCTCGTGGCCCGGGGTCGCCTGCGTGCTCCCCTGTGCCGCCACGGCCCGGCTCCGTCGCTCGCGCTCGGCGTGCAGCGTCTCGGTCAGTCGCGCATTCTCGAGCGCCACGGCGGCCTGGTCCGCGAGCGCCGACAGCAGCCACTCGTCGTCCTCGAAACCGGGCTCCCCCTCCGCGGAGATACTGCCCGGACTCGTCCATGGAGCGGTACGGCTCGCCCTCCCCGTGCGCGCCAACCTGCTGGCCGAAGGGAGCCTGAGCTACGTGCACACCCGCCAGCAGTTCGGCCGCACCGATCTCTGGATCCTGGAGGTGCAGCTCCAGCTCTACCGCACCTAGGGCCGCTTCTCATTGGCAGCCGGCCAACTTGACGAAAGCGGCTTCGCTACGTGGCTTAGCGACCCTACGGCCACGCGCTATATGGAAAGGGTTCTGCTCGGACTGATGCTTTGGGTCGCTATTCTTGGTGAGCAAAGCGAACCTGGAGATGCCGCACGATCACCTGATATTTCGGCCTTCATCCATCAGCTCGACTCACTCCGTGAAGCCGCCGACATTCCCGGATTGTCTTAGCCGTAGTGAAGGATCAGGCATTGGTCTTTACGGCGGGATTGGGTTACGCCGACCTGGAACGCCAGATTCCGGCTACGGCCGAGACGCCGTACGATGTTGCTTCTGTCGCAAGACCCCTCTCGGCCGTTGTTGCACTTCGACTCGTCGAGGAAGGTGTTCTCGACTTGGATCAGCCGATGGCGAGCTACAGCGAATGGCAACAAGTCTGCACGGATGTCAGCCAACAACCATCCGTCTTCGCCAGAGGACTCCGCTGTGAGTCTCCTACTCACACGCTACGACATCTGCTCTCGCATACCGCCACGGAGGCCCCAGGTACAAGGTTCTCATACCATCCCGTGCTGTACTCTTGGGCGTCGCGTCCGCTCTACTGGATTCGTACGATGATCACCCCGCCGGTATATCCCGTGCCGAATCGCGTGGTCGCATCCGATGCGCTCAGGTAGCTCGCCTCTATCACGTGGGACGCGTCGATCCGCTGCAGCTCGTCGATCTCGCCGAAGGGAATGTTGTCCACGATGACCCGCGGGACCGTTTCCTCGGCGGCCGCCCCGAAGGAGCTTATGCCTCGCGACCTCAGCCACTGCGGACGGAATCGCTGAATCGCCTGGTACAGGCTCAAGCCCTCCGAATCGACAGAGCGCAACTCCTCGTTGTTGATCAGGTTCGTGCCGCCCCCTCCCGTCCGCCCCCCCGCGCCGCTACATCCGGCGAAAACGAGCACGAGCAGTAGGGTCGAATGTGCTCTGCGCATCGGTATCCTCCGCGTTGGGGGGGGCAGGCCCGGGTCACGTCAGTCGGCAAGAACACGTTGACAGTCTAAGGAGAACAAGGAGGTCCGGCGAGCGAATTCCCCACCGCACGGTGTGAATCGAGGCCCTGGGGGACCCGGCGAACGAGGGGGAGCTGGTCGCAGCGTACCGATGTCCATGCCGCACGGTACATCGGCCGCCCATTTAAATTAAGCAGCTATTTCCTTACAAACCCTTGGGTCGGGCCAGCCCCCGCCAGGGTCATACAGGCGCTGGTGGCCGCCGCGAAGCGCACAGGCTGACGTCACCAGTAGACGGGGCACGCGGATGGACCCGCATTGATCACGCCGGGTGCGCTACTCCGTCGCGTGATCGGGCACAAATGGATACCGAAGATATGAAGACTATAGAAGACATATAGGTTATAGAGATGGTCGACCAAGGAGGATCCACGCTTGACCCCCGAAGGCGGCACTGAGATTCTTAAGAGTCTCCCCCCTACGATCCGGGGTATCCATCTCCGAATGCGCAGGATGACCGACACGTGCAACCTGCAGCGCCGACGAAGTCATGGGTTCGACAGGCCGGAGCCGGCCCTCTCGCGCTGCTCCTCGGACTTGGCCTCGTCGCCGCGCCGGCGGCGGCCCAGGAGGAGTGCGAATGTCGGGACTGCCAATGTCTGCAAGCAGACGTCCTCGGCACCGACCTCCCTGCCCACGACCCTCTCGACGCGAAGGCGACGGCGAGCGTCCGCACCGGCGAGATCCGCATCGACGGGCTCCTGGACGAGGCCGCCTGGCAGGCGGCGCCGGTCATATCCGGTTTCGTGCAGCGCGAACCTCTGGAGGGAGAGCCGGCCGGAGAGGATACCCACGTCCGCGTCCTCTTCGACGACAAGGCCGTCTACGTATCGGCCCGCATGTTCGAAAGCGATCCGTCGGTCATCCATCGGCCCCTCCTCCGCCGCGATCAGGGTGGTCCGTTCGATTGGTTCCAGTTCGCCTTGGACACGAACCACGATGGTCGAACCGCCTACCGCTTCCAGGTCAACGCCTCCGGCTCGCAGGTGGACTGGTACATCTATGACGACCAGCGGTCAGACGGGAACTGGGACGCGGTCTGGGAGTCTGAGGTGTCCTACGACTCACTCGGCTGGGTGGCCGAGATACGTGTCCCCCTGTCCCAGATCCGCTACGAATCGAGCGCCGAACCCCAGACCTGGGGGGCCAACTTTGGACGGAGGCGGTCGGCCGCGGCCGAGATGAGCACATTCGCCCTCCAGCGGCAGGCGGTGCGCGGGATCGTGAGCCAGTACGGAGACATCGAGGGCATCCGGCTCCCGAGCTCGGTCCGCAGGGTCGAGGCCCGTCCATATCTGTTGAGCAGCTTCCACAACGGGACCGTCGAGGAGGGCAACCCGTTCTTCGACGGGCGCGATACGGGGGTGCGGGCGGGCGTGGATCTCCGGCTCGGCCTCGGCAGCGCCTTTACCCTGGATGCGACGGTGAACCCGGACTTCGGACAGGTGGAGGCCGATCCGGCGGAGATCAACCTGACGGCGTTCGAGACGTTCTTCGAGGAGCGGAGGCCGTTCTTCGTCGAGGACGCCCAAGTCTTCGAGTTCCAGCTCTCGGGCAGGCCGTTCACGAACCGACTCTTCTATAGCCGCCGCATCGGGCGGGCCCCCCAGCTCGAGGGTCCCGACGGCGCCGACTTCGAGGACGTGTCGCAGGCCGCTACCATCGTCGGCGCGGCCAAGCTCACGGGTCGGACCTCCGGGGGACTCTCCCTCGGCGCCCTGGGCGCCTTGACCCAAGCTGAGGAGGGAAAGGCCTACTTCAGCGACGACGGCACTTCCCAAGGTTTCCTCGCCGAGCCCCGCACGGGCTACGGCCTGATCACGGCCCAGCAGGACCTGAACGGTGGAGCTTCCCAGGTTCGGGGCATCGTCACTGCCCTCCAGCGGGACCTTCCCGCGGACCGGGTGCTCCCCGATCAGGCGTACAGCGCCGGCGTCGCCTTCGAGCACCAGTGGAGCGACCGGCGGTGGCGCCTCGACGGCTTCTTCGCCGCGAGCCACGTGCGCGGCAGCCCGGAGGCCATCACCGCGATCCGGCGGTTCAGCAACCACTATTTCCAGCGTCCCGATGCGACCCGCTTCGAGCTGGACGAGACGGCGACCTCACTGACGGGCGCCGAGTGGCGGATCCAGCTCGACCGGCAGAATCGGGAGCACTGGAACGGCAGCGTGTGGCTGGCCGAGGTCACGAAGGGCTTCGAGGTCAACGACCTCGGCTTCAGCCGCAACAGCGAGCGGCTCGACGGCGGGTTCCGCTACGGCTACCAGGAGCTCCGGCCCGGCTCCGTTTTCCGGGACTGGCGGGTCAACCTCTTCAGCTTCTACAACTTCAGCCACGAGGCTCTGGACGATCCGGGTTCGTGGAGCTCGTGGAGGCGCGCCTACACGAACGGGCGGTTCAACCTGGACTCCCGCTTCACCCTGCTCAACTACCACGGCGGAGACATCCGCCTGGGGTGGAACCCCAACTACTACAGCCGGAGCGCCACCCGGGGCGGGCCCGTCATGATCGAGCCGGGCAACGTCTCGCTGGGGCTGGGGATCAACACCGACCGGCGGCAGGACACCAGCTTCCGGGGCGGCGTGGATTTCACCCGCGGGTTCCGGGACGTGGGGGGGCGGGTGCAGGTGAACGGGAACCTCATCCTGCAGCCCTCCACCCAGCTCCAGATCGAGCTAGGGCCTCGCTTCAGCGTGCAGTCCGACGCCATCCAGTACGTGACGTCCACGTCCGTGCTTCCTTACGAGCCCACCTACGGCAAGCGCTACCTCTTCGGCGATCTCAGGCTTGAGACCCTCTCCCTGCAGACCCGGGTCGACTACACCTTCACGCCGAACCTTTCGCTCCAGGTCTACGCCGAGCCCTTCATCTCCTCGGGCGAGTATGTGAGCTACCGGCAGCTCGCCTCGGCCGGCGGCTACGACTTCCGAGAGTTCCGCGAGGGCACGGCCGTCGTCTCGGGTGAGGGTGTGGCCTGCGTC
>Ga0310123_10004596_pt1 | contig 10430 bp, 8 predicted proteins | sample CB6_AW_1057_MG_FD_203505 | JGI IMG/M metagenome (GOLD analysis project Ga0310123, IMG submission 203505) | Marine microbial communities from Western Arctic Ocean, Canada - CB6_AW_1057 | ecosystem: Environmental > Aquatic > Marine > Oceanic | place: Canada: Western Arctic Ocean | collected...
CGGTGGCAGTCGGTTTCTCGCTTCGACGAGGGGCTTGCTGCACCAATGATGCCCGAACCTGGCGAACAAGCGTTGCGCAAATCCTGAATTCCCGGGGCGCAAGCTGTTTGGATGGGTCCCGAACTGGAATCGAATCGTCAGCCTTACCAGACGATTGTTTCGGCGTCAAATACGGGACCATCCACGCAGGTCCGCTTGTAGTCCCAGGTACCATCGGGTTGGGTAACCTTGGTGACACAACTGAAACAGATCCCAATCCCGCAAGCCATGGGAGTCTCCAACGAGATCTGACAGGGAACATTGGCTGACGCAGAAAGCCCGGCAACGGCCTCCATCATGGCCTCGGGCCCGCAGCAGACCACCCGACACGTCGTGGTCTCCGCTTCGGCAAGACAGCGACCGAGCAGATCGGTAACCAGTCCATGGTAACCGGCGGTACCATCGTCGGTGGCGACCCGTACGTCGATACCCGCTGCCCGAAAGTCGTCGATACCCGCCAACAGATCGGCGGACCGAGCCCCATAACAAAGGGTTACTTTCTCCGACGGCGTAATCGGCCGTGGTGGCAATCCATAGTTACGCTTCTGAAGTTGTTCTCGACCAAGAGCCAGGAAAGGAGTTTGCCCAATACCGCCGGCGACCATGATGAGGTGCTTTGCGTCTGGAAGCACAAAACCATTGCCGAGCGGTCCCCAAATTTCGAGTTGGTCCCCTGCCTCGCAGGCGGCCAGACAACGCGTTATCTTTCCCACCACCAGGTAGACCACGTCGAGTCCAACCAGATCGCCACCTTCGTCGATGACCGTGTCATAAAGTGCCAGAGGGCGGGCCAACAACGGATCGTCACCGGTAGGGAGTCGCACCATGATGAATTGACCGGGAACGATTTGGCGAGCCGTTTGGGGGGCCTCAAGCCGGATGCGATAGGTGTCGCGGGCAACCTGAACGTTTTCGATCACACCGACCTGCAGTTGACGGGCATGGTCAGCATAGAACTTCGCATGGAGCGGATTTGGATCGACCTGCGCTATGTTCCCGCAATTCACGATCGCTTTACCTCACGCCTGGATATTTGTTGAATCGTCCGGCGAAGTCCGTCCACTTCGTTCCGGCTGAGCTGGCGCACGCCGCTGGGGGGTAGATCAGCCAAGCGGATAGACCCAATTGCTACCCGCACGAGCCTTTGGACATTGTGGCCAACACTCGCCAGCAGTCGACGGATCTCTCGATTGCGTCCTTCGTCAAGCACCATCTCCAGGACCGTCGATTTTTTTTTGCGGCTTTTGATCTTCACGTGTTTGATTTTTGCAAATCCTTCCGCCATGTGCACACCACGCCTCAACTGGCCGAGAACTTCTGCATCGGGATGCCCAGCCACCTGCACGTGATAAATTTTTTCGACACCGTGCCGTGGGTGGGTCAGTTGATTTGCCAGCTCACCATCGTTAGTGACAATAATCAAACCTTCACTCGCCATGTCAAGTCGACCAACATTGAAAACACGCGGTGTACCGGGTGGTAGCAGGTCAATCACCCTTGGTCGGCCAGACGGGTCGCGGGCGGTCGAGACAACGCCTGGCGGTTTGTGAACCGCAAAATAAAGCAACTTGGGCCGCTTCAAGGGCTCTCCGTCGACCCGAATCTCCTGTGTCGAGAGATTGACACGGGTACCGAGTGTGTCGACAACCGTACCATCGACCTCAACGCGCCCCTCCAGAATCAACTGTTCACATTCACGACGGCTCGCCACTCCAGCAGCCGCGAGTACTTTTTGCAACCGTTCACCTTCCGGATGAGGCTGAGGCACCGCTACGGGAGACGTCCCGCGCGCACGCGACTTCCGTTGGGTCCGCCGGGGCGCACCACGTCCTGCTCGTTGGTCTCTTTCTGGTCGTTTCGCCACAGTCAAAAAAACACACTAAGGATCAAGGCAAGCAGCGGCGTACTACAAACCAACTTGTAGAGACTCACCGCACCCTTCACGATACACTGAAAAGGTCTCGTTCGGCTAGCTACCGCCAGGGATAACCTGGACGTGGTGGTGGCGGTACAAACGTCTGGTCCCGCACAGCTTTTGGAACCGGGCGCTGGTAAGAGAGTGGTCGTCCCCCAACAACCGGAGGCCCGAGATCGGGCAACGGATAGGGATCGTGCGACAGGGCCGCATATCGCTGATAGCCGACCGGGCCGGGGTGGGAAAAATCAGGCCACTGAATCGTACTTGAGCAGCCACCTACCAGGAGCAGGGTCGCGCCCAAACCAATCTGGTAAATGGCGGTACGGAATCTCATAATGAAAATGGCCGCCCGTGGAAAAGTCGCCTGTGGACCCGTGGAAAAGTCGCCTGTGGAAAAGATCCTGTCTCGCCGCAGCAAAAAACCGCGGTAGGATACGAAACCAGACCATCGACCGCCATGCAGACTTTTTGGCATGCTAGCGGCGTCGACGCTGGCGATGCCTGTCTCGGCAGGATCCCACCAATCGGAATGGACCAAATGCAACTTGCAAGCATGTCGCACCGGTTGCCCGGGTGGGTCTGTTGCCCCCTTCCTGACGCCTCCTCACCCGCGGTACAGTCAATCTGTGGCAACCTATGGCAGGTGCATTTCCAGGAAAACTGCCCTGCCCTGGGGAGTTAACGACGTTGCTCCGCATTCTGCCGGAAGCAGCAGCGTGTTGCCAATCCGAAGCGGCGAGCCCGTTGGATCCCCGGCCACTCCCACTTCTCCGTCGATGACCGCCAGGAGACGAAAGCGGTGATCACCACCAATGGTGGTCGGCCGGACGAGCTCCCAACGATTGAGTACAAACTTATCACAGTTGACGAGTCGCTCGACACCCGGACGGTCTGCTGGCTGCGGAATTTGAGGTGCGACTGGCCCACGGGAAAAATCAATGGTTGCCAGGGATTGCTCGAGATGAAGCTGGCGAGGACGACCGTCGGCATCGACTCGGTTCCAGTCAAATAACCGAAATGTCGTATCACTTGCCTGTTGTATTTCGGCCGTCACGAGGCCCTCTCCAAGGGCGTGAACTGTTCCAGCGAGAATCAGCAGGCAATCTCCCACCGCAGGTTCAAAGGCGTGCAGGGCCTGCTCACAAGTGCCTTGCTCGAGGTGCTGCCGAAGCTGCTGGCAATCCACACCTGGCTTCAGGCCGGCGTAGATTTTGCTACCCGGCTCGGCTGCCAGCACGACCCAGGCCTCGGTCTTCCCCAAGTCGGGTGGATCAAGCTTTTGCGCCTGCTCGTCGTTGGGGTGAACTTGAACCGAAAGTGTCCTTTGCGAATCGAGAAACTTGAACAATAAGGGGAATTGTTCTTGTGGGTGGTGCCGTCCGAAAAGTTGCAACCCGTTGGGGGTCGCGAGTTCCCGCAATGTACATCCTGCCAGTGGCCCTGCAATAACCACACTTTGATCCTCCCGGTGATCGACGATTTCCCAACTTTCGGCATAGTTATTTCCGTCGGGGAGGGACTTGCCGAGTACTGTCTCGAGTCGCCTCCCACCCCAAAGATACCGGCGCAGGATGGGTTCAAACCGCAAGGGGTAGAGTTGGTTCATGCTATTTGCCATAGTTGACGTTTGGCTCGATTGGCTGAAGCAGAACGCCAAGCGGCCCGACTCTCCAGATTATCGTGCCGCCCGGAACCAACCGGCAACGGGTGACTTCGGCTCCCACCAACGGGAAACGGCATCGCCTGTTTTCTAAACACGCTGTATTGTCTAAACACGCTGTATTGTTTGAGAATCCTGCAATAGCCACAACCTCACGTTGTCGGTCAGGTGGCCATTCTATTATCATCAACGGACAACGTGTGTAGAATCTGGGACTTGAGAATGTTTCCGTCAATTCAGGTCTCGATCTGCAACCACGGATTTCGACGGCAAACCAGGCCCCTCATAAAACCGCTACCGAGCTTTAGGAAACAGCTGGTCATCCCGGCTTTTCAGAGAATCTTCAACCACGCAAAACCTCAACCAGCCCACTAGTTCCCTACCGATCTGCAGTGCCCGATCAATACGACGAAGACCTGTTTGACAAAACGAAAATGACGTTTGGCGAGCATCTGGAAGAGTTGCGCCGATCGCTCATCAAGTCAGTCACCGCGCTGGTGTTGGGAACATTGGTGGGACTGATCTTTGCCCAACGGCTGGTGATTTTCATCCAAACGCCGCTGGAAGCGGCCCTGGTCGATTACTACAAAAATCAGGGGGAGGAACAATATTTACAGGAGCTCAAACAGCGAAAAGTGAACGGCGAAAGTGTTCCCGCCAACCTGAAGGCCGCTGCAAGGCGCTACGGCGAGCGGGAACTGGTGCGTGAAAACCGGCTGATTTCACGGCTGGAATTACAAGCTGCGCTGGACCAAGAGCCTGCCGCACAATCCGCACCCGATGAGGCAATGGATACCGATTTGCCGCTCCCGATCCTGACCGATTTGATTCCAATTACTTTGTACTATCGGCTAAGTAAAGAGGATGATCCGCGGCTCAACACCATTGCCTTGAACATGCAGGAGCCGTTTCTGGTCTGGCTAAAGGCGGCCCTGGTGTTGGGCATTGTCATTGCCAGCCCATTTGTTTTTTTCTTCATCTGGGAATTTGTGGCTGCCGGCTTATACCCTCATGAACGACGGTATGTGCATATCTTTCTGCCTTTTAGCTTGGGGTTATTTCTGTGTGGCGCCGGGCTCGCCTTTTTTGTCGTCTTCCAATTCGTCTTGCACTTCCTGTTGGCATTCTACGGCTGGATGGAAATCAATCCAGCACCCCGCATCACCGAGTGGGTAAATTTTGTGCTGGTACTTCCAGTGGGATTTGGCATTGGTTTTCAATTGCCACTTGTCATGCTTTTCCTGGAACGAATTGGCATCTTTTCTGTCAAGACCTACCGACAACATTGGCGAATTGCCGTGCTAATCATTTCGGTCCTCTCGATGTTGTTGACGCCGGCCGACTGGCAAAGCATGATCTTCATGTTCGTTTCGCTGACCGTACTCTACTCTGGGGGAATCCTGCTCTGCATGTTCATGCCACACCGGAAGACCTCCTTCGGCGATAGGATAGAATAAAGCCCTGCCCTCAAAACAGCCCTGCCCTTAAAACAGCCGGGCTCCCTTCCTCCGGCCTGATCCAACGCTCAGCAAGTTCTGCCTGTGGCTCAAATCTGATAGTTGGTTTTGGGCTGGAACTCGTTGTCCTCGTCGCTTTGGGTCTTGAGTTTTGGCTTTTCCAGCACCACGGTTCTGTGAGGGTCGACACTCTGCGTAAGCCACACACTCGAACCGACCACACTGTCGTGCCCGATGACAGTGTGGCCTCCCAGTACCGTCGCGTTCGCGTAAAGAACAACCCGGTCTTCAATCGTCGGGTGCCGCTTCTTCCCCCGAACCAGGTGCCCATCATTATCGGTGGGAAAGCTAAGCGCACCCAATGTAACCCCCTGATAGATCTTGACATGCTCACCAATCTCGCACGTCTCACCGATCACAACACCGGTGCCATGGTCGATGAAAAAGAACCGCCCCACGGTTGCTCCCGGGTGGATATCAATACCCGTTTTACTGTGGGCCCATTCAGACATCATGCGGGGAATGAACGGAATCTCAAGTTGATACAACTCGCGGGCAAGACGAAACACCGTGACAGCCTCCAGGCCCGGATAGCAAAAAATAACTTCGTCGACATTCTTGCACGCCGGATCGCCGTCATAGGCAGCTTGTACGTCGGTCGCTAAGATTTCACGAAGTTCGGGCAATCGTTCCAAAAACAGCAATGTCTTGGCCTGGCCAAGCGCTTCGAAGTCCTGCTCTGATTCGCAAATGCTGGTGGCTCCTGCCTCGTGCCGCAGCGCGCGACCAATCTGGACCGTCAATTGATCGTGTAAACGATCCACCAACTCACCTACGTAATACTGAACATTGCCGCGATGCAGTCCCTCTCGGCGCCGAAAACCGGGATAAATGATTTCCTTCAGTGCGTCGATTACCAGGACGATTTCGTCGTAGTTCGGCAGTGGAGAATGGTCCAAATGGTTAATCGTACCCACCGAGTTGTACGTTTCGACAATCCGTTGGGTAATGTTCGGAAGATGGTCTTTGAGTCGAAAATCAGTAGCCATGTTCGTCAAGTGAGCAGAATGTTTGCCGGATCAAGCGAATCACCGGAAAGAAACAGGAAGGCCCTCACGTTGAGAGCTCAGACAGCGCAAGAAGGTCCCGCCTGGGCGGGACTTGTACAGCCGCACGTGGTGCAAGAACAAGTTGCAAATTGAAATGGCATGATGCGCATTGTACACGTCCTGACGCGTCCAATCAAACGTAGACCCTATCGGTTGTCTCGGCCGAATAGTCCCCAAAGTTTAGAGAGGATCCAGATTTCTATTGCTCGGTGCCCCTGAGAACGATCATCCATCTCTCCGCATGTGATAATGCCCCACTCAGATGCCCAAAAAAGGCCCAGAAATCTTCCCCTTTTAAACACCGTGCCAGCCAGTCTCGAGCACGTGGAGAGCTTCGGTTAGGCTGGTCAGGCCAGCCTTGACCAGGTTCTCCGCCGGTCTCCACGGGCGAATCTGCCCGCTACCGGTCGCAAGGCGTTGGCTATTGAAGGTGGCAGCGCCTTGACATGGTTACGATCGAGCTGCCGAAACCGCCGCGACTAACTCGCGTGCGTTTTCGGTGATTTGTGAAAAATCGCGTTTTGCAATGAGATCTTTGCCGAACAACAACCCGCCGACTCCAACGGCAACAGCACCAGCGGCAATGTATTTTGGCGCCGATTCCAGGTTCACGTTCCCTGTTGGCAAAAGACGTATGTCGGGCATCGGCTCTTTGAGATCCGTGAAATACCGCGGGCCCCCAATATTGGCGGGGAAAATTTTCACAACGTCTGCTCCCACTTTCCATGCCCGCTCCACTTCCGTGGGAGTGAACGCGCCAGGTAAGACCAGCACATTCTGATCATTACACCGTTTGACGGTATCTGGGTTGCACGTAGGTGAGACAATGAACTCCGCACCAGCATCGATAGCAGCCTGAGCTGTTTGAGAATCGGGTACGGTTCCCACACCTAAACAGAGGTCGCGATCGGCAAGTTCGCTGGTTGCCCGCCGAATCACGTCCAGAGCGCCCGGTACGGTCATGGTGATTTCAACGACACAAATTCCGCCATCGATAAGAGCACGAGCTACGTCGACCAACTCGTCGGAAGATTTCGTACGAATGATGGCCACCACCCCACAGCTGGCAAGCGTATCAAGTACGGATTTCTTTGGGTGGGCCATTGTTTGCTGTTTGCGTGCTTTCTACCAAGGCGAACATCAACCACGCAGGGAAAGAATCATGCGTTCGTATTGCCTGACATCCTCCAGCCACATGCCACCTGGGGGAACATCGGACTGAAGACAGTAATAATCCCACACTGCTCCAAATGGCAAGGTTTTAAACTCCTCAAGTAAAGCCAGGCGACCTGTAAAGTCGCTGTTGTCTTCGCATTCGCGCACCAATTCGGTTGGCTCAAGCAGGGCCATCAACAGCGCTTTGATGGCACAACGGGTTCCGATGATCCACGCGGCAACTCGATTGATGCTGGCGTCAAAAAAATCGAGGCCAACATGGACCCGCCCCAGGTAATCGCCACGAACTAGTTCCTGCATGATTGCCTGCAACTCGTCTGTTAGCGTCACCACGTGATCGCTATCCCAGCGGATCCCCCGGCTGACGTGCAGCAACAATTGATTGACCCACAGGAGTACTGAGGAAATTTTGTCTGAGATGACTTCGGTGGGATGAAAATGGCCGGCATCAAGACAGAGCAGTGTTCCACGGCTGATGGCATATCCCAAATAGAATTCATGTGAACCGACCACGTAACTCTCCGAACCGAGCCCGAACAGTTTACATTCAACTGCATCAAGGTTAAACCGCTTGTCGATGGGCTCAGCAAATATGGTGTCAAGAGACTCGACGAGTCGTTCGCGGGGGCCCTTGCGATCAATGGTCATGTCTTTCATCCCGTCTGGGATCCAGACATTGTTGATCGACGGTGAACCTAGTTGTTCCCCGATCGCAGCGCTAATTCGCCGCGAACGGATCCCGTGGTCAATCCAGAACTGGCGAATAGCAGGATCGGGATGCGCGAGCGTAAAGCCATCATCAGACTTGGGATGCGAAAAAAAGGTGGGATTGAAATCCAGCCCCAAACCCTGCTGTCGGGCCCAATCAATCCAACCTTGAAAGTGGGCAGGCTCCACCTCATCACGGTCGAGGGTTTGACCGCTGTTTTCCAAATAACTCGCATGTAAATTAAACCGGTGCTTGCCGGGGATGAGTGAAAAAGCCTTTTCTGCATCGGCACGCAATTCATCGGGTGTGGAGGCCTTACCGGGATAATTACCCGTGACAGCAATACCGCCCGTCAATTCCTGGCCCGCCCGTTCGAATCCTCCGACATCATCGCCCTGCCAACAGTGCACTGCGATCGAGACGTTGTGAATTCGCTCGATCGCACTATCGGTATCGACGCCTAGTGCGGCGTACCGTTCCTTGGCGAGAGCATAGGAATTGTGGGTCGAGTCGGCCATCGTTACTCTCCTTTCTACGCAATTTCAACCAAAGTCCTAAACGGTTCCGCCACCGTTGGCGGTCATGGATCGGAGCGCAGCCAGCCAGAATATCCAGGACCGGTGCGAATCTCACCTCGGCGACGCAATGGAGAGCTTCTCTGGACCAGCCTTCTTGCCCATTGGGCGTGAAACACGACACATCATCAAATCGATGCATCCGGCCGACGACCCGCAATGTAGGTCAATCTGGTCAGTACCACCAGAGGCCTCCTGTCACGTCCAGCAGGTTCCGGCAGGACACCTCAGTTATCGTTGCCTGGCCGATCATGGATAAACTCAACCCGACAACCTTGCCCCACGATAGACCTCGCGGCTAATTGCTGAAGATGCCGGTCCCGTACCAGATGTGATTGCGACCTTGACGAATGTCGTAGCCGAAGCGCCGGTGGTGATTCCGCACGACTTTCCAATGCCCTGAGGAATGTCGCCAACTGTCAACACAGTCAATGCAGGAGTCGATCAAATTCTGGTCGGGCCAACTCTCGGCAACAACCTCTTTTGCCGATGTGGCACCCACGATCTCGCAGATTTGTTGCGAACGCGTTTCCCACCGATGGTGACCCTGCACACCAATATTGGCTTGATACTGGGAGTGTTGCGCAGCTGCGCGTGCCAGTTGCAAATCGTGGTGACCCGTTGTGCTGGCTGGACGTTCCGGATGCGTGCGGACAGCCCAAACCATCGTTCGTTGTGTAATTGTTCCCGGCGGCAATTCGAGAATCTTGCCCAGGTATTCATTTTTCCAGGAATAGTACTTGCCCGAGGCGAATGGAAAAGAACTTACAACGTCCCCCAAATAGGGCTTTCCATCATGCTTCAGATCAATAATGGCAATGCCTTGTTGACCTAAAAGGTGCTTGAACATTACATCATCAATCAGCCGTAACGGTGTGTCGCCTTGGTCGATTTCGTAGTCGATCGGAAGCCGGGCCAGCACGAACAGGCGGAGTTGAGATTGCACGTGGACATTCGTTTCAATGAACTTCTGAAATTTGCGTTGATCGGTATCGTCGTCTGATTTTACAAAATCGATGAGCAGCATCTGCTTGTTGCGATTGGCTTCCCTGTACGCCGCGTTGTAATCCGTATGCCAGTCGAAACCAGCGACCGCGACATGAGTTGGCAAGCGACCCCGCTGTGTAAACCCTTGATCCTGCTCAATTTTGGGGGGATCCTGCTCAACTTTGGGGGTGGCATAACACCCGGTCCAGGAGCCAATCCACATCAATACCAGTGACGTAAAAAAAAAAGACGATGTGAGTCCGTTTAGACGAATCACGATTCTCTACCTCCTTGGTCGAAGAACGGTTTCGGCGATCTTGTGTCATCACAAGATTGCGGATGACAGAAAGCGAGGCACCCAACAACAGGCGGGTCTAAAATAGGCGGGTCTAAATTGCCCAAAGTGTTGGGCAGGCGGGGAGACTGTACGGCAGTCCGTTTGTGGCAGGAAGGTCCAGCATAGAGGGTTGGTCTACCGTAGCAACCCCCACGGGCCAGCTACACTCCTTGTAAACAAGCACAGCCTAAACGAGATGCTTTTTGAAATTCCAGCGGACTTTACCGCCCGAGCAGCACGACTTGCCGCAGTCCGCCTTAAATCAGCCAGCGATGACAACCAATCTCGGAGCCGTCCACTGGCCTTTTGGACGGAAACCGCGAATGGGGAAGAAAAAAGTTGGACACTTTGTCCTGTTCGTCGCTCGACCCTGGCAACATGATCTACCCTGGCAGCAACACCCGCCCACCGCTTGCCGCAATCGATTGTCCGGTCATGTAGCTCGACTCTTCGCTGACCAAAA
>Ga0310123_10004597_pt1 | contig 10427 bp, 7 predicted proteins | sample CB6_AW_1057_MG_FD_203505 | JGI IMG/M metagenome (GOLD analysis project Ga0310123, IMG submission 203505) | Marine microbial communities from Western Arctic Ocean, Canada - CB6_AW_1057 | ecosystem: Environmental > Aquatic > Marine > Oceanic | place: Canada: Western Arctic Ocean | collected...
AGGCAAGGACGTAACATGCTGAACGACTCAAGCGGCGATCGAAGAAAATGGACTCGCGGGCTGCCTAAGCTGACGGCGCAGGGTCAGCCGTTGAATACTTCGCCCGAAGCATTCGGCCAACTGCGCGGCTGATAGTGATTTCAATCCCTGAAGTGCGGCGGTAAATCTGACCGCCGCAGGAATCGGACGATACGGCAGGCTCAGACTTCATACACGCCTTGCCGGTGATTCCCGCAAAGTATAGCAACCTTGAATCAGTCGGGGTAGAATCAGCGGCGGCAGTTCGCTCGGTTCGACCGTTATCTAGAAACCAATTACGCGATGGCCGACGTACAGCCAAAGAAAAAGCACTCCGAATAGACTGATAGCGATGCCAAAGAGGCTTCTCGCCATGATCCCAATGATAGCCTTCGATGGGATGTCCACTCTCCGGATGAGCACGAAACTCCCGATACCGACGACGGTGGCAAGTGCCTCACCGGCCCACAAGACGTAAAGAATTGTGCGAGGCAGAAAGCCAGTCAGCACACCATGTTTTGTTTGGTCAAATGGCGACACCTGATCCGCGACCGAAAACACGAGAAAAATGCACGCGCACCCGAGAGCCAAGCCGAGACAAATCCATGATGCCTTCGCTGAGAGAGATCGAGGTTGGTCAGTTGGCAGATTCATGCAGTTGCCACGACTTCTGATGGGCAAGAATCGAAAACTCATCTTAACGTATAAAATGTCGTCAGCAATATGTATTAACAAGCGGAGGTGAATCAGCCCGCTGCACGAAACGGACGGTAGTCTGAGGGCCGAAATTGGTCAAAAAACGAGGATACTGCCACCTCGCTAAACTGCGTCGGATTCATCGTCCGACGCAGGTTTCTGGTGATTTCGTAAGGTGCGTCGGAGTTTCACTCCGACGCTAGTTAGCTTCAGTCCGTTTCTACCAGCGGGTGTGCACACCGCCGCACTTACGAGACCGGCTTTTGGACGCACGGGTGGGCGTCACCCAAGCGAGTTCGCGAGTAGCCATTTCTTCAGCGGTTGTGCACTCCGCCGGACGATAACGGACGTTGCGGCGGGACTCTATCGAGCCGCAACCCGGCGTCTGCTCATTGCCAAGCAGAGTGCGGCTAGCGTCAAGCAGCCGGTTGTGGGTTCGGGCGCAGCGACGGCGGGCCATATTACCAGTCTTCCATAAGCAAGACGCGCTAACCTGGCTCGCCGCTTCTGCTGAATAGCGTCCCCAAAAGATGGCTCACAGCTCCGCTGGAGAAGTTGCATCACGTCGTGCTTGTCCTAAGCAGAATGTTGGTAAAACAGAAAGGGACAGTAGCCATCACACCAAAGTAGCCATCACGTCCCGGCGCGCCGGGACGTGATGAAGGCTTCCCTCGCCAATCGTTCCACCCCGTCTCAATACCGGTGGATTCTCGAGGCGCCTTCAAGTTCAACACTATCCTTACTGGAGCATTTCGTGTGATGATTGCTCAACGTCCGGGGAGTGCTGCCGCTCCTTAGCGAAACCCGCGCCCTGGGAGTCCCTTCGGCTCCTTCTGGGGTCGCGGTTCGGTTCTTGCCGTGCGCAGATACGACGCGATCTTTGTCATCACAACGGGGTGTGATGCCCCGACGTCGGTCGTCTCGCTGATGTCGGCGCTGAGGTCGTAGAGCTCGAGCGGTTTGCCGTGACCGGGTCGGACCGCTTTCCACGACCCCATACGCACGGCAACTCGGCCGCGGAGTTCCCAGTACAGAAACTCGTGCGACGGCTGTTCGCGGCCAACGGCATCCTCGCCCAGCAGCGTCGGCGCGACCGAGATTCCATCAATCGTACGTGGCGGTCTCACGCCGGCGAGCTCTGCGAGCGTTGGGAGGACGTCAGCGAAGTACCACGGGTGATGGTTATCCCCATCGCGGATCTTCCCGGGCCAACGCACGATCATCGGCACGCGAATCCCTCCTTCGTAGAGGTCGCCCTTGTATCCGCGGAGCGGCCCGCACGCGCCGAAAAAGTCCGGGTCGCTGGGGCCCGGCGTCGCGCCGTTGTCCCTCGTAAAGAAAACGACCGTCTTCGAGTCAATCCCAAGCTCCTTCAGGAGCGTAAAGATCTTCCCGACGCTGCGATCCATGTGCGAGATGATCGCTGCTGTGGCGGCGCGAGGCGTCGCTTGTTTGGCGTAGTCGTGAGGGTAGCCGGTTGGACGGCTACGACCGGTGTACGGCGTTTCGGAGAACTTGCCCGCGTACTGAGCAAGCGACTTCTCGGGCACGAGAAGCTCGTAGTGGGGAACGGCCAACTGATAGTGATTTTAATCCCCATCCGGCGACTTTAATAGCGCTAGCAGGGGTCTTTTTTTATTTTAGTAGTGCTCGATGGTCATTTTTTAGTAGGCGCTAGCTTGGTGACTTCAAGGCATTGCATGTAATTTCAGCTGGGATTTTGAGCCGACCCGGCGTCGTGTCAGCTCCACGCGATTGCATAGCCCGCGAAAGAGCGAATTTCGTGCCGGACAAATTCGTGCCGGGCGCTCGTCCGCACGGACACGCCGACGGTACAATGAGAATTCCCATAAAGCAGTACACGAATGCGCAAATCGTTAACTGGGCGGTTCGACGACCGGCGAATCAGGCACCCACTGGAACCCAATCTATGTCTGGCTATCCTCAATTCAAAGCGGCCATCGCTCACGTTGCACCGGTTTTCTTGGACCTGACGGCGACCGTCGACAAGGCATGTTCGTTGATCGCCGAAGCGGCACGAGCGGGGGCTCGCTTGATCGCGTTTCCCGAAACTTATGTGCCGGCTTTTCCTGTGTGGAGTTCGCTGCGCTCGCCGATTCACAATCACGACCTGTTTTGCCGGCTGGCCGAGAATTCGATGTTGGTGCCCGGCCCGGAACTGGACGGTGTTCGCGCCGCCGCGCGCGAACACGGCATGCTGGTCTCGCTCGGCTTTAACGAGCGCAGCCCGGTGAGCGTGGGTTGCATCTTTAACAGTAACGTTTTGATCGATGCTGACGGCAGCATTCTGAATCATCACCGCAAGATCGTTCCGACGTTTTATGAAAAACTGTCATGGGCCGCGGGCGACGGGGCGGGGCTGCGGGTGTGCGACACCGTCTGCGGTAAAGTCGGCATGCTGATCTGCGGCGAAAACACGAACCCGTTGGCGCGATACACGATGATGGCGCAGGGCGAGCAGGTGCATATCGCCAGCTATCCACCAGTTTGGCCGACGCATGATCCCGATCAGGCATCGAATTACGATTTGGCAGCCGCGATCAAACTGCGGGCGGGAGCGCACTCGTTCGAGGCGAAAGCGTTTACGATTGTGGCGTCGAGCTTCATGGATCGTCCGATGCGAGAAATTCTGTCCGCGTTAGATGCCGAGGCCGGTCGAATTTTGGACGCCAGCCCGCGCAGCGTTTCGCTGGTGACCGGCCCGGGCGGAAATACCGTCAGCGAAGTGCTGTGTGAAGACGAAGGAATCCTCTATGCCGAAATCGACGTCAACGAATGCGTCGCACCGAAGCAGATTCACGACGTCGTCGGCGGTTACAACCGATTCGACATTTTTCAGCTGACCGTCAACCGGTCGGCCAATCGGCCCGTCTGCTTCATCGACGACTTAGACAGTGGTGACCGGGCAAGTTGCTCCGAGGAATCCGGTGCCGGGAATTTCGAAACGGGACAAGCGGCCGATGTCTAACTCTCGTTTAACCGCAAGCCGGAGGGACGAAGGCGAGCGCGTCGTCGCGCGAACTCGGTTGAATGTCCACCGCGAACCGACGCGCACGCCTTCGACTCGGCTCGTCGACGCGAATTGCGATCCACGTCACAGACTGTTTAAAAACGTTAGCAAATCGGAAAGCCAAGTAGGGGACGTCCGGTCATAATACCCGTGTTTGAAACGCGTGAAGACTTCACGTAGTGTTCGAGCGCGGTTGTCATGGGAATAGCGTTCGCGTTGCGATATGCCGCGCAGTGACGGTGGATTAAAGTGGGTGTTGCCGAGTTTATCGTGTACGCCCACGTCGTATGCCGCCGGCGTCGTGTAACCCGGTGATCGGTGGCACTCGTTGCAGCCGAGCCGGGTAAGATGCAGACCAAAAGACGACGACAATGAGAAGTTGATGAATCGGCTGCAAAACGGTCTTTCTGCCAAGAGGTAACAACTCCGTGTGATCCACACATTCTGCCAGCAAACGCGATTTGTCACAATTCGTGTCCTCGTTGACACAGCCGTGAGGGGATTCGAAACTATGAACGTCGAACATTTTGCGGCGAACGTCCATCGTCGAACATTCGATTTCAAACGTTGCACGCACCCGCGCAGTCTTGCCACGCATCCAAGCTGAAGGCCCCGACATGATTTCTCGTTCGATCGTTGTATTTCTCGCTGCCGCCGTCGTCTTGGCATCGATGTTGGCCACCAGTGCGGACAAGGAACAGAAACCCACGAACGCTCCGTTGCCGGCGAAAGTTGCGGCTCAGAAAATGACGCTGCCCGACGGCTTCAAAGCGACGCTCTTTGCCGGCGAGCCGGACGTCGTGCAGCCGATTGCGTTCGCGTTCGACGATCGCGGCCGGTTGTGGGTCGTTGAATGTTATTCCTATCCCGGTTGGGAAATGGGCGGCGCCGAGGGCAAAGACCGCATTCTGATTTTCGAAGACGAGAACGGCGACGGCCGGTTCGATTCGCGGCACGTTTTCTATGACAAGGGAACGAACTTCGTCGGCATCGAAATCGGCTTCGGCGGTGTGTGGGTGTGTGCGACACCGAACTTGCTGTTCATTCCCGATCGTGACCACGACGATCAACCCGACGGCCCGCCGCGGATTCTGCTCGACGGTTGGGACCTGAAGGCCAAGCACAATGTCTTCAACGGTTTGACTTGGGGACCCGACGGCTGGCTCTACGGCTGTAACGGCATCCTGTCGAATTCGTCGATCGGCAAGCCGGGCACGCCGGAATACAAACGCGTCAAAATGAACTGCGGCGTCTGGCGTTATCATCCGACGCGGCACGAAATCGAATGGGTCGCGTCGGGCAGCACGAACCCGTGGGGCTTGGACTTCGACGCTCACGGTCAGATGTTTATCACCAACTGCGTCATCAAGCATGTGTTTCACGTCGTGCCGGGTGCTCACTTCAAGCGCATGTTCGGCCAAGACCTGACTCCACACACCTACGGTCTGATCGAAAGCTGCGCCGATCACATCCACTGGGGCGGCGGCAAGTGGACCGAATCGCGCGGCGGTGGCGGCAAGCACGACAAACCCGGTGGAGGGCACGCGCACGTTGGAGCCATGATCTACCTCGCCGACAATTGGCCCGCCAAGTACCGCAATACCTTGTTCACCTGCAACGTGCACGGCAATCGCATCAACAACGACATCCTGACGCACCGCGGTTCGGGTTTCGTCGTCGAGCACGGCGACGACTTTCTGATGGCCAACGACTCGTGGTTCCGCGGCTTGGAACTGAAATACGGTCCGGACGGCGGTGTGTTCGTGACCGATTGGAGCGATACGGATGAATGCCACGACTACAAAGACATCCACCGCGAAAACGGCCGCATCTATAAGATCACCTACAAGCAACCGTCGGCTGTCCCGGTCAACGTCGCCGGCCTGTCCGACGAAGAGTTGGTCAAGCTGCAATTTCACAAGAACGATTGGCACGTCCGGCACGCGTCGCGCGTTCTGCAAGAACGAGCCGCCGCGGGCAAACTGGCAGACGACACACGCGGCTTGTTACAGCGTCAACTGGCGGCTCCAACAGGCGTTGCGCAGCGACTGCGATTGCTGTGGGCACTGCACAACACCGGCGGCATCGATGCCAAGCAAACACTCAAATTGCTTGACAGCAAACTCGAATATGTCCGGGGCTGGGCGATTCAATTGGAATTGGAAGACGGCAACGCATCGCCGGCGATCTTGAACCGGCTGGCCGAACTGGCCAAATCCGATCCATCCCCAGTCGTGCGGCTGTACCTGGCGTCGGCACTGCAACGCTTGCCGCCGGCCAAACGCTGGTCGATCGCCGAAGCCCTGGTCGCTCACGGCGAAGACGCTGACGACGCGTATCTGCCGTTGATGATCTGGTACGGCATCGAACCGCTGGTGCGCGCCGACAAGAATCGCGCATTGGCCCTAGTCGTCAATACCAAGATCCCATTGATTCGCGAATACATCGCACGCCGGATCGCATCGATATCGAATTGACGTTAGTTCCGGATGTGGAATAGCCAAATGATGTGGAGTCGCTATTTGTTGAAGTCGCCATTTGCTGGAGTCAAAACCATTCCTATCTGCACGCTTTACCGCAACGCGGTTCAACAACATAGCCCAGGGTCAGCGGCGCAGCCGCGCCACCCTGGGTAACGAATCAAACAGCCATACGAACCCTGAAGGGGTTCCACGAGAGACGCCGCGCTGTGCAACCCCTTCAGGGTTCAGACAACCCAGCGTGGCGCTTCGCGGCTGCGCCGCTTCGCTGACCCTGGGCTATGTTGTTGAACCGCGTTGCGGTAAGGACGAAAGCAAACGGAGTCCAAATTGTGAAACCACGTCACCTCATCCCGATCGTCTCTCTATTCACCGCCCTGATCCTCTCGGCGTTGTGGGCTGAGGACGCACAGCAACCAACGTCAAACCTCGACCCACTCGTCCAATTGCTAACACAAGTCGACGACGCCAATTTTCAACTCGACCTCCTCCGCGGCATCCACGACGCCGTCAAAGGCCGCCGCAAGATCACGATGCCCAAGAACTGGCCGGTCACCGCGAAAAAACTTGCCAAGAGCACCAATGCCGAAGTCCGCGAAAAGACGACGCTGCTCTCCGTCATCTTTGGCGATCCACAGGCCTTGGCAGCACTGCGGAAAGTCGTCTCCGATTCCAAGTCACCCGCCGACGAACGTCAAACCGCCCTGTCCGCGCTCGCCCAAAATCAAGACAAAGCACTGATCCCGCTGCTGATTGCATTAGTCGAAAAGCCAACGTTGACCGGCACCGACGCTCAAGTCCGTGGCCCCGCGCTACGCGGACTGGCCGCCTACAATGCCCTCAACACGCCAACCGTGATCCTAGCCCGCTATGCCAAATTCACCGAAGCCGAAAAATGCGACGCGATCAACACGCTCGCCTCAAGGCCGAGCTACGCGCTGCAACTGTTGACGGCCATCGAGAAAAAGCAAGTTCCCAGCCGCGACCTGTCCGCCTTCACCGCGCGACAATTGCTGGGTTTGAACAACAAGTCGATCACCAAACGCCTGAATCAAGTCTGGGGCACGACGCGAGCCACTTCGAAAGACAAAGCCGACTTGATCGCCCAGTACAAACGCAAGCTAACCGGCAAAGAACTGAAGAAGGCCGATAAATCCCACGGCCGCCTGGTCTTCTCGCGGACCTGCGCGGCATGCCACCTGCTGTTCGGCGAAGGCAAAAAGATCGGTCCCGACCTGACTGGTTCGCAGCGCGCCAACCTGGACTACGTCCTACAAAACGTTCTCGACCCCAACGCCGTCGTCGGCCGCGATTACCAGATGTCCGTCATCGTCAACGACCAAGGCCGCATCGTCACCGGCATCATCGCCGAAGAAAACGAAAACACCGTCACCGTGCTCACTCCCACCGGCAAAGTCATCATCCCCAAAAACGAAATCGAAGCCCGCAAACGCTCCCCCCTCTCAATGATGCCCGAAGGCATGATCGCCAAACTCAATCCCGAAGAATTCCGCGATCTGGTCGCCTACTTGGCCAGCCCGCTCCAAGTCGATTTGCCCAAGTCAGACGCGACTTCGAAAGAACGGTAGAGTGGGCACTGCCCGGCGGCTTTGCCAACGTCGCTTTAAGATTCGGTGGACACTACCCACACTGCGGCTCGTCAAGCATGTTACCCGACGGATCATCGTCAGCTCGATGGGCTGATGACAGTGTGGGGAGCGAATCTGCAAATTCGTGGCTCCCGTAATGTTGCAGCCCCATCGTATCGGTTGATAGGAGAAATGAGCACTACTGGTGACTGTGATTAGACGATCGCGGAAAATGCGATGCTCGATGGAGACGCGGAACACGGCGACTTCTCCGACCACTCGGCAGTGATCGCCACGATCCGGCTGGATGTCGCACCGGTTGAAAGTTTGTCCGAGAGCCTCTCAAGCGTCAAAGTAGCGATTTCAGCAACACGGCGGGCGAGACCGCATCGATGCTCGTGAAATGCTTGATCTGATGTCGGCAGGAAAAACCCGGAGTGACAATGGTTGAGTTGGCTGGTATGTCGCGGATTGCGGGGAAAAGTTTTTGTTCGCCGACGGTGCGTGAGATGCCGTAATGTTCCTGCTCGTATCCGAACGAACCGGCCATGCCGCAGCAACCGCTGTCTAGGTCGATGACCTGGCCGCCTTCGATTGCGGAGAGCAATTGGACGGCCGGTTGCGTTCCCGTTAGGGCTTTTTGGTGGCAGTGGGCATGGAGCAGGATTTGTGGGGCGTCGGTGCGGAATCGTAAACCGTTGGCGGCTGGTTGCGAAACCAGTGGGGCGGCCCATTCTTCGAAGGTTTGGCATGCGGCGGCGACTTGTTGGGCTTGTTTGCGTTGTTCGCCTTTGAGCAGGTGTGGGTGGTCGTCGCGGATGGCGGAGTAGCAGCTGGGTTCGCAAAAGACGATTGGTAGGCCTTGTTCGACCAGCGGCCGTAGGGTTGCCATGGTTGCGGCGGCTTGTCGAGCGGCTTGGTTTAAGAGGCCTTTCGAGATCAATGGGCGGCCGCAGCAGACTCGATTGGCGACGGTGACGGGGATGCCGAAGTGTTCGGCGATCTCGACGGCTGCGATTAGTTGTTCTGGTTCGTAGTAGTTTGAGAATGTATCGGCGAAGAATGCGAACTGATAGCACCGCGCGTAAGTAGTTCTGAGGTATCCCAAAACAGGCTCTCGTCGAGTGCGGGAAGATTCATCTCGACAAAGCTTCCCGAGACCGTGCTGAAGTCTAGCATGTCAAAACTGTTGTCTAACTCTGGTAAGAAGCCCTCGGCAAGCGAGATTTCTAAGGTGCCGCCAAACAGTTCCAGGTTGTCGGTAAATAGAGATGGTCCACTTGTTGGGTCTGAAAGTTCGATTTCAAATGTCGAATTAGTGCCGAATGTCGTAGTCCCCCCTACGTTTACAACACCGCCGCCGGTGATGTTGAGTGTGCCCTCACCATAGTTACCCACAGTCAGATCTTCCGAGTTATTCCACTCGGAACCCTCGTCGGTGACCATTACTGTGCCCACGGAACCGGCCCATTTTCCGATGTAACCGTCCCTGTTAGAAACCACGCCACCCGCCTCGACGTGCAGTGCGCCGTTGCCAGATTTTCCCACATACAGGGGGCCCAAGTTCTTCCACCGCGAATCAGCACCGGTGACCGTTGCCTCGCCTGTTGAGCCGGAACTGCTACCGATGGAACCGGAGCCACTGAAAACCGCGCCGCCTGCCTCGACGTGCAGTGTGCCGTTGGGGGCCCCGTATCCGTTGAGGTCTTCGATATCCGCCAGGTGCAAGTACTGCTCGCCGCCGAGTTCGTCAACGAACATCTGCATCAGGGCTGGATTCACGGTGATGTCCGCCTGACCCCAGCCCGACTCACCGTAGTGACCGAGTACCGTCCAGTCGGCGTTGATGTAGTGGAAGGCCTTGATCTGTTCATGGTCATCGATCCAGGCGAAGTACGGGCCAAACCACTCGTCCCAGTACACGGTGGCCATACCGGAATCATTGGTAATTGTGGAGTCACGGGCAGTGGACTCAGCAACCACCACCGGCTTGCCCGCCTCCAGCGCCATCGCAAGAAAGGCCTCAGTGCGGTCGTGCTTGACCCCACCACCGGAGAATTCGTTGAGGTGGAACACATCGATGCCGTACCAGTCGATTACGTCGTTGCCGGGGAACCAGAGGTAGTTGCCGTCCGCGTCGACGTCGGCGAAGTCACCGGGAGCCGCGGGCTCGTAGCACCACACGAATGCCACATTGTCGGCTCCCGAGTCGCGGAACATTTGCACGATCTTTCGGAAAGCGAGAGGATACATCCCCGCCTCGTAGCCGTTCCAGTACCCGCTGAACTCGCCGCCGATCCGGAGGTATACGGGCTGGCCGTAGTCGATCACCATGTCGATATATTCCTGAACGCGGTCGTCGTACTCGTCGGTGGTCGCAACCAAATCGTCAATCCCATATCCCTCCACGTAGTCGTCTCCGTACAGATGCTTCCCGCGCAGGGCCAAACTCAGGCTGGGAACGCGCCCCTGGAAGTTGCCGTTCGCCAGGTTCGTCGCCAGGGCATTTAGAGACCAATCCCACCCGCGGAGATCATCCTCCTCAAGGCCCAGCGCGATGAACGTCAACTCGGAGGCGGGCAACAGTGCGGTCGCGTTCAGGTCGCCCAACGC
>Ga0310123_10004599_pt1 | contig 10425 bp, 8 predicted proteins | sample CB6_AW_1057_MG_FD_203505 | JGI IMG/M metagenome (GOLD analysis project Ga0310123, IMG submission 203505) | Marine microbial communities from Western Arctic Ocean, Canada - CB6_AW_1057 | ecosystem: Environmental > Aquatic > Marine > Oceanic | place: Canada: Western Arctic Ocean | collected...
CTGGAAGGTGCTGACGATCATCGGCGTGGTAGTGGCGGCCGGCGCTGCGGTGTATCCGCCGGAGGACCGGATCCGCCTCGGTCTGGATCTGCGTGGCGGTGTGCATATGGTGCTGCGGGTTCAGACCGACGACGCGCTGCGGCTAGAGACCGAGACCGTCGGCGAGCAGCTGAGAGAGCAGGCCAGTCTCGGCGGCATCTCGCTGAGCTCGACCGTCGCGGTGTCCCCGACGGAGCTGCGGATCGAGGGTGTGCCCCCCGACCGGGACCAGGAACTTCGGCAGATTGCGGACGACTTGCTGCAGGCGAGCTACGACCGCGACTCGGAGCCTGGCGGCGTCTACACCTTCCGCATGCGGCCGGGTGTCGAGCGGGCGTTGCGGGAGGAGGCGGTAAGGCAGGCGCTGCAGACGATCGAGCGACGTGTCAACGAACTTGGCGTGGCCGAACCGATCGTCGCTCCGCACGGTGTGGGCGGCGACCAGATCCTAGTTCAGTTGCCGGGTGTCGACGATGTCGCTCGTGCGAAGGAGATCATCCGTTCCACGGCGTTGCTCGAGCTTAAGCTGGTCGAGGAGGGACCGGCACCGTCGCGCGAAATGCTGCTGCAGACGAGAAGCGGCGTCGTGCCGCCTGACCTCGAGGTCGTCACCGGTGCCGATCAGTCGGCTGGGCCTGGTGTTGGTTCGACCGCCTACTATCTGGTCCGGCTGGTGGCGCCGGTCACAGGCAGGGATCTGCGTAACGCCAGACCGACGATCGACGAGTACAACCAGCCGGCGATCAGCTTCTCCTTCAACCGGGAAGGCGCGCGCAAGTTCGGGAACTTCACCGGGGCAAACGTCGGTCGCAGCCTGGCGGTCATCATGGACGATCGGGTCTACTCGGCGGCGGTGATCCAGGAGCGGATCGCCGACGAGGGCCGCATCACGGGCACCTTCTCGCAGGAGGAGGCGTCGGACCTCGCGCTGATTCTGCGGTCGGGTGCGCTGCCGGCATCGTTGACTTACCTCGAGGAACGGACCGTCGGTCCGACCCTGGGTGCCGATTCGATCCGCGCCGGGGTCATCGCGTCGATCACAGGGCTGGTCGCCGTTGCGCTGTTCATGTTGGTCTACTACCGCCTGTCCGGGATCAACGCGGTCGTGGCGGTGGCGCTGAACCTGCTGATCCTGCTGGGCTGCATGGCCTACATCGGGGCGGTGCTCACGCTGCCGGGCATCGCCGGCTTCATCTTGACGATAGGCATGGGGGTTGACTCCAACGTGCTGATCTTCGAGCGGATCAAGGAGGAGCTGGGCTCGGCCAAGGGGGTGCGCGCCGCCGTCTCGGCGGGGTTCGACCGGGTGTTCCTCACCATTCTCGACACCCACATCGCCTCGCTCATCGCAGCGGCCTTTCTGTTCCAGTTCGGGTCGGGACCGATCAAGGGCTTTGCGACCACCCTGTTCTTCGGCCTCGTCTCGAATGTGTTCACGGCGGTGTTCGTGTCGCGAACGATATTTGAGGCGATCCTGACGCGTCGCCGGGAAGCGACGCTCAGCATCTAGCGAGACTCGCCTCGGACCTTCAGCTCCCAGCCATCGAGGACGAGTCCACCAGACGCCAAGGCCCGTATGCCTATCTTCAAGAACCCGAACTTCGACTTCCTTAAGTGGCGCTGGCCCGCCGTGGGTCTTTCGATCCTGATCATCGTCGCGGGCGTGGTCACGGTCGCGACCCAGGGTGGGCTCAGACTCGGCATCGACTTCTCGGGCGGCACGATCGTCATCGTGAAGTTCGATGCGCCGGTCACCGAGGACGCCGTCCGCGCTGCCATTAGCGGGGTCGCCGACGAGAACGTCGTCCAGCGTTACGGCACCGTCGATGCCAACGAGATCCTGATCCGGTTGCCCCAAGGCGGACCAGAGGAGGGCACGAGTCTCGAGGAAGGGGCCAACGCTGTCGTTGCCGCACTCGGGCAGAGCTCGGTCGGTGGGTTCACCGTCATTGGCCAGGAGCTCGTCGGCCCGGTGATCGGCGAGGCGCTGAAGAGCCGCGGCATCAATGCCTTTCTGTTCGCGATGTTCGGCATCCTGGTCTATATCGGGCTCCGGTTTCGTTTCAGCTTCGCGGTGGGCGCCATTATCGCCGTGGCGCACGACATCCTCGTGACACTCTCGATACTCACCTTCGTCGGTTACGAGCTGTCCCTGAACGTCGTGGCCGCGATGTTGACGATCACCGGGTACTCCGTGAACGACTCGATCGTGGTCTTCGACCGCGTCCGGGAGAACCTCCGGCGCATGCGGCTGGATACGTTCGACACGCTGGTCAACACCAGCATCAACCAGACCCTGAGCCGTACCATCATCACGTCCGGCACGACCGCGTTCGCCGTGCTGGCCCTGTTTCTGTTCGGCGGCGAGGTGCTGCGTGGCTTCGCCTTCACGATGCTCGTCGGTGTGATCAGTGGCACGTATTCGACTATCTTTATTGCGGCTGCCGCCGCGATCGTCATCAGCGAGCGCCGCGCGTCGAGGCGCGCCCATGCCACTGCAGGGCGGGCCCAGACGACCTCGAAACCCAAGCGACGCACCCGGAAGACCCGTGTCCGCGCCTGAGGTTGCAGGAACCCTGGATTCGGCGGGGGCTCAGGGTCGTGGGATCTTCGGTTGACCAGGGCCACCGATACCGCTGTCACAGGATCTGAGATGGGCACGAATCACATGGATCACGATCGCGTGTGACCGTCATTCAGGCCGCGTTGCTCGGGGTCGTTCAGGGGCTGACCGAGTTTTTCCCGATCTCCAGCTCCGCGCACCTGATCCTGGTACGCGGCTTGTTGGGCTGGCAGGTGGGGTCGGCCGAGCTCGCGTTCGACGTGGCGTGTCATTTGGGCACGTTGTTCGCTGTGCTTACCTATTTTCGCGAGGATGTCGAGCGGTTGGCCGTCGCGGCCCCGGGTGCGCTTACCGGGCGGACCGGTGAGTCGGCCCGGGTTGGCCGGCTGATCATAGCGGCGACTGTCCCGATCGCGCTGGCGGGCTGGCTCTTCGCCGACCTCGTCGAGCACCTCCGCCAGCCTGGGATCGCCGCGGTGGCGCTAGTGGTCGGCGCGTTGGTGATGCTGGCGGCCGAGCGCATCGGGTCGCGTGGCCGGGCGTCGGCATCGCTCTCGACGATGGAGGCGGTCGGTCTCGGGTGCGCGCAGGCGGTCGCTTTGGTGCCTGGCGTTTCGCGGTCCGGGGCCGTCATCACCGTGGCGATGCTGGTCGGGTTGACACGTTCGGAGGCGGCGCGGTTCAGCTTTCTGATCGGAATTCCGGCGATTCTCGGCGCTGGCGTCCGGGTCGCGTGGACGCTGGGTGCGAGTGGGATGGCGGAGCAGACAACGGTGCTGCTGGTTGGCTTCGTGGCCTCCGGTGTGGTCGGGTATTTCGCCATCGCCGTGCTGCTCTGGTATGTCGAGCGCCACTCGCTCGACCCGTTTGCGTATTACCGCCTCGTTGTCGCCGCGGCGCTGGGGATCTGGTTGGCGGCCTGAGGGTGCGGCCGTCGGTCGGCGGAACGGGACACTCGATGCACTGGCTCCGACGCAGCTTCATCGCCGGCTTTTTCGTGACCGTGCCGCTTGTTGTCAGCGTGGCGGCGCTGGTGTGGGCTTTTCGGCTGATCGATGGGGTCATGGCACCCGTGTACAGTAGATGGCTGGGTAGTGAGGTGCCCGGGCTGGGGCTGGTGACCACGCTGGCGATCGTGCTCGTAGTGGGGGTGCTGGCCACCAACGTGTTCGGCAAGCGGTTGTTGCAGCGCGGCGAGTCGTATCTGCTCAGGCTCCCCGTGTTCCGGGCCGTCTATGCGCCAGTGAAACAGCTCGTCGCGGCGTTTTCTCCAGACAACGAGCTGGCTTTTAAACGGGTCGTTCTCATCGATGATCCGAAATCGGGTTGCGTCCTTGGGTTCCAGACCAGGGAGTTCACGCTGGATCGGGGCAGCGGGCGCGAGCTGATGCTCGCCGTCTACGTGCCGACCAACCACCTGTATCTGGGGGACGTGCGAGTCTTTCCGAAGAACCTGGCGTTCTACCCGGAACTGACGGTGCAGGAAGGTGTGCGGGTTTTCCTGACAGGTGGGATGGCCTTCAACGACGCGCTGCGCGCGGCCGGGACCGTGGGAACGGCGCCGGTAGGTGGAACGCCGGTGTCGGGTCCGGTCCCCGAAACGTGAAGTAGCTTGACAGCGGCGAACGGCGGTTGTTAGTTTGTCGGGTTTCTTGAGGAGCAACGGAGCGATAAGGGCAGGAATGGACAATTCACTTTTCTTTCTTCTTGGGTGCGGCGCGCCGATCGCAGCCGCGATCTTCGCGTTCGTGTTGGTCAGGAGCATCAACCGCCGTGACGCCGGCACCGAACAGATGCAGCAGATTGCCGCGCTGATTCGGACTGGGGCAATGGCGTTCCTGCGCACGGAGTACACCGTGCTGGCGGTCTTCGTCGTGGTCATGTTCGGCATTCTTGTGACGTTTTTGCCGGGGAACGCCTCCCTGGTCGGTCTCAGCTTCCTGGTCGGCGCCGTCTTGTCGGCGACCGCGGGGTGGATCGGTATGCGTACGGCGACCGGCGCCGCCGTACGAACCACCGCCGCTGCCCGGTCGAGTCTCGCCGGCGCGTTGCAAGTCGCTTTCTCGAGCGGCGCCGTGATGGGCCTCACGGTCGTCGCCCTCGGGACACTGGGCATCTCGTTGCTCTACTTCCAGTACGGCGGGCTCGACGGCAACGGTCCGTCAGCGGTCGGGTCCCTGCTCGGGATGTCGCTAGGTGCCTCGTCAATCGCCCTTTTCGCCCGTGTTGGAGGCGGGATTTTCACAAAGGCCGCCGATGTCGCCGGTGATCTGTCTGGCAAGGTCGAGGCCGGCATTCCGGAGGACGACCCACGGAACCCGGCCACCATCGCCGACAGTGTCGGTGACAACGTCGGCGACGTCGCGGGGATGGGCGCCGACCTGTTCGAATCGTATGTCGGCAGCATCATTTCCTCGGTGGCGCTCGCCTGGGCACTGACCGCCACGACCGCCGGCGATCTGTGGGGAATCGACGGCGTGGCGTTTTCCTCGGTGCAGGCGGACCTGGCGGTCTTCCCGGTGTATCTGGCTGGTATCGGTATCATCGCGTCAATGCTCGGGACCTTCACGGTGCGAACCGACGACGAGAGTCAGGTGCAGGGCGCGCTGCTGCGCGGGTTAATCGTGGCATCGGTCATCGTTCTGATCGGCGCGGCCGGGTTGATTCAGGCGACGGCGGTGCCGTGGGCCGTTATGGGCTGTGTGGTGTTCGGTGTCGTTTCCGGCATCGTGATCGGAAAGATAACCGAGTACTACACGGGCAAGGACAAACCGCCGGCGGCTCACATCGCCAAGCAGTCGGAGACGGGCCCGGCGACCAACATCATTGCCGGGCTGGGTGTCGGCATGATGTCGTGCGGCTATCCGGTGTTGGTCATCTGCGTGACGATCTTCTTCAGTTATCAGCTGGGCGAGCTCTACGGGATCGCGATCGCTGCGGTGGGAATGCTGTCGACGCTCGGGATCAGTCTCGGGGTCGACGCCTACGGCCCGGTGGCCGACAACGCCGGCGGCATCGCCGAGATGAGCAAGTGCGAGTCGTACGTCCGCGATCGTACCGACGCGCTTGACGCGGTCGGGAACACGACGGCTGCGATGGGGAAGGGGTTCGCGATCGGGTCGGCGGCGCTGACGGCGCTCGCGCTGTTTTCGACCTTCCAGGCGACGGCGACGGCCACCGTGGCACGGTCGGGCGGTGTCGCGGCATTCGACCAGCGCCTGCTCAGCCTCGAGTTAACGAACCCGAACGTGCTCATCGGGATGTTCATCGGCGGGATGCTGCCGTTCATCTTCTCCGCCATGACAATGAACGCGGTGGGCCGCTCGGCGAACGAGATGATCGAGGAAGTGCGGCGGCAGTTCAAGGCCATCCCCGGGTTGCTCGAAGGGACGGCGATACCTGATTCCGCACGTTGCGTCGCGATCTCGACCCGCTCCGCTATCAGGGAAATGATCATGCCGGGTTTACTGGCGGTCACGGCGCCGGTCCTGACCGGGTTTTTGCTCGGGGTGTCCGGTTTGGGCGGCCTACTGGCCGGTGCCCTAGTCACCGGCGTGCTGATGGCCTTAATGATGGCCAACGCCGGCGGGGTCTGGGATAATGCGAAGAAGCTGATCGAGGAAGGACACCACGGCGGTAAAGGCTCCGAGCCGCACAAGGCGGCGGTCATCGGCGATACCGTCGGAGACCCGTTCAAGGACACCGCGGGGCCGAGTCTCAACATCCTGATCAAGTTGATGACGATCGTTGCAGTGATCTTCGTTCCGCTGGTCGTCGCGTGGATGCAGTAGTACGGCGCCTCTGCTGGCGAGTTGAGAATATCCTTGAAATCCTTAGGATACTGAGGTTCAATGCACGCTCAGGTTACTTGCCGGTTGCGTTCGCAGCGTTACGTTGACACTTTATTTCGCGTCTGCGTATAATCGACGGTCTTATTGTCAGGCTGGCAGCTCATCGTGAGCTGAGGAGAATGATAGTGGCTGGTCAGATGTTCGGTGAAATAGCGAACCCGACGATCAAGATTGGTGCACAGAAGTGGTACACCGTGCCCGTCTCCATCCTCGCACACGTGGTGGCGATTGGCGCCATTGTGATCGTACCGCTGCTGGCCGCGGATGTGCTGCCGACGCCGCCGTCGATGATGGCGTTCGTGGCCGCACCGCCGCCGCCACCGCCACCACCGCCACCGCCACCGCCGCCGGCTGCCGCGGCGCCGGTGGCGGTGCCGGTGGTCGACGTCAATCCCAACGCCGCGCCCATCGAGGCCCCGGCCGAGATCGTGCCGGAGACGGGGTTCGACCTCAGCGCGGTTAGCGGTGTTGAGGGAGGAATCAGCGGCGGTGCCGTCGGCGGTATCGTCGGGGGACTGCTGGAAGCGCCGCCCCCGCCGCCCCCGCCGCCCGAGCCTGTTCGTGTCGGCGGCAACATCAGCCCGCCCACGAAGACGAGGAATGTTGACCCGCGGTATCCGCCAGTGGCGCAAGCAGCCCGTGTTACCGGGGTCGTCATCCTCGAGGCGGTGATTGGTCCGGACGGTCGGGTCACTGAAGTCAAGGTGTTGCGTTCGGTGGCACTGCTCGATGATGCCGCCATCGCGGCAGTCCAGCAGTGGGAATACACGCCGACCTTGTTGAACGGCGTCCCCGTCCCAGTCATCATGACCGTTACCGTGAACTTCCAGCTGAGTTAGAGAGAGGCACTGTTTGGCGCCGGTAATCACCGGTGTGCCGTATTCGACGAACCTGCACTTTGGACCTAGTGAGGAGGCACAATGGATCTTCTTGAGCTTTGGGAACAGATGGGCTTGGCGGTTAAATCCCTCATGTTTATACTGGCGTTGATGTCCATGTGGTCGATGGGCGTCTTCTTCGAGAGATTGTTCACGTTCTTCCAGGCCGCCAAGCAGTCGAAGCTGTTTGCGCCCCAGGTGGCGAAGCACCTCAGAGACGGTCGTTTGAAGGATGCCATTGCGATCTCGCAGTCTAAGAACTACAAGTACAGCCATCTCGGCAAAGTCGTGCTGGCCGGGCTGCAGGAGTACCAGTTTCAGAAGGACTCTGGCGTCGAGCTGAACCGTGACGACCTAGTCGACAGCGTGCGCCGGGCCATCCAGCGCGCGAGCGCGCTGACGGCGGCTGACCTGAAGAAGGGGATGGGGTCGCTGGCCACCATCGGCGCCACGGCCGTGTTCGTCGGGCTACTCGGGACCACGCTGGGCGTCATCAACGCGTTCCAGGGTATCGCGGCCACCGGGTCTGGCGGTTTGGGTGCGGTGTCGGCTGGTATCGCTGAGGCGCTTGTCGGGACGGCGGTCGGGCTGTTCGTGGCGATTCCGGCGGTCTGGTTCTACAACTTTCTGACCTCGAAGATCGAGTTCTTTAACGTCGAGATGGACAACTCGTCGTCCGAGCTCGTCGACTACTTCATCAAGAAGGCGGACTAGCGTTAGCGTGGGTGCCGGTGGCGCCGTGTCGCTCCCGCTAAATCCGAGGCGAGCCGAGGAGGCAGACCGATGGGAATGCAAGTAGGCGAGAAAAAAGGCGCGTTGAATTCGGAGATCAACATCACGCCACTGGCTGACGTGATGCTGGTGCTGCTGATCATTGTCATGCTCATTGCTCCTCTCCTGCAGAAGGGTGTCGACGTCACGTTGCCCGAGGCGTCCTACACCAACGAGAAGCCTGAGAATGACGCACAGACGGTGCTGGCGGTGACGGCGGACGGCCGGTTCTATGTGGACAGCGTCCAGGTCCCGGAGCAGGAGTTGCTGACGCAAGTGCAGGCGGCACTCGAACGCAAGTTCGAACAGATTGTCTTGATCAAGGCTGACCAGGATGCGCAGTATAGCAACATCATGTCCGTTCTCGACCGGCTCCAGCGAGCCGGGATCGAGGAGATCGGGTTGATCACCGAGCGCAAGGTCGGCAGCGGCGGTGCGGGCGCCGGGGGAGGCGAATAGACGATGGCCAAGAAGAAGCACTTCGGGGCGGAGGATGTTTTTACCTCCGAAAAGGTCACATCGCAGGGGGAGATCAACATCACGCCATTCATCGACGTGTTGCTGGTGCTGATTGTCATCTTCCTGGCGGCGCTGCCGCTGTCCCAGCGTGGCCTCGACATCAACCTGCCGCTCGAGACCCGTGGCGCGCAACAGGCGCAGGCCGACACCAGCCAGATCGTGCTGCAATACACGGGCGACCGTGTGATCACGGTCAACCAGCAGCCGATTGAGATCCAGCAGCTTGAGTCTCGGCTCCGCGACATCTTCGAGCAGCGTCGTGATAAGACGATGTTCATCGCAGGCGCCGGTAACCTCAGGTACGGCGAGATCATCGAGGTGATCGATGCCGCCACGGGGGCGGGCATTACCAAGGTCGGCATCGTGACCGAAGGGATGCGACGGGCCGGTGGGGCGGACGCGTTGTAAAGAATCGGGTCCAGGATAACTGCACGATCCAAAGACCGGCGGTCCATTTGAGGATGGGACGCCGGTCTTTTCTTGTGTGCGTCTGATGCCGAAGGGCGAGCACCCTCTGTCCTACGCGACCGTGGTGAAAGCTGCATTCAACCGGCGCTGTAGCCCGGCTGGACGGTGTTGCTCCTCCAGTCTGGCGCCGGCCGTGCGCGGCACTGCCACGCCAGGGTTTCGGTTCGACGAAGGGCTGTCATCACGGGCTCCTGGAAGGAGCATCCCATTGCCGGGAGACGGGAGCCATAGCAGCCAAGCACCACGAACTCGCCGCCACGGGGCTGTTCAGGCCGCCAGAGAGCGGCCTGGTAACGCCAAAGCGCCCGTACACGAGGACGGGCCGGGTCGCCCAGTCGTGGCGGCCCGGCCCGAGCCTAATCTCGCCTGGCGAGCCCAGGGCGGCCTAGCCTAGCCGGCGGCGCCCGAGGTCCGCAGCGCCTGGAGCTCCTCGGCACGGTCACGCAGCCCGTCGGCCTCGCCGATCAGATCGTCCCGCACCTCGAGATCTTCCGTGAGGTTAGCCTGCATCCGCAGCAGGATGTTCTTGTAGGTCAGCGCCTCCATGTAGTCTGCGTTCAGCATAATCGCTTTGTCTACCTCGGTGAGTCCAAGCATCACGAATTCCATCTCTTCTTCCTCGCTGAGGCGGAAGTCGCGGAACGCCTTCTCCCAGTAGTACGTGGCGATGGTGTAGAACGCTTCCGGATTCTCGGGTTCGAGCACGGCCCGCTCGCGGAGCGCCTCGATCGTTCTCTCGAACTCCTCGCTGCGGTTGTAGAACCCGGCCAATTGCAGATACACGTTGGGGTCGTCGGCAGACCGGTCGCGTATCTGCAACATTACCTGCTCCGCCTCGTCATAGAGCCCCGAGTCCTCGTAGAGCTTGGCCAGCGCGAAGTAGTTGTCCGGGTTCTCCGGATCGATCTCAATCATCTGCTGCAGCACCGGTTCTGCCGACGCTGGCTCGTTCGCCTTGTCTGGGCCATACGCGGCCACCAGATACTGCATCGACAGCGTCTGCATCGCCGCGTCGGTCTCCCGTTCGATCGAGGTGATGTAGTTGTCGATGGCCCGCTCGAGCAGCCGGTCATTGTCGGCCTGGCCACGCAGGGCCGGTCTAAACTGGTTGTCGTAGCTGTTCGCCAGATAGAAATAGGTCACAACCAGGTTAGGGTCGTTGGCGATGACTTCCTCATACAACGTGACGGCGCCCTCGTAGTCGCTCCGCTGATACAGCGTGTGGGCGTCCTTGATCACCTTCAGCGCCTCGAGCTGGTCGAAGTACTGGCACGATACCAGCGGCAGGGCCATGGTGATGATGAGCGCGAGTCTTGTTCCAAACGATCGCATGTGC
>Ga0310123_10004604_pt1 | contig 10420 bp, 9 predicted proteins | sample CB6_AW_1057_MG_FD_203505 | JGI IMG/M metagenome (GOLD analysis project Ga0310123, IMG submission 203505) | Marine microbial communities from Western Arctic Ocean, Canada - CB6_AW_1057 | ecosystem: Environmental > Aquatic > Marine > Oceanic | place: Canada: Western Arctic Ocean | collected...
CTTACAGGAGAAGGCGACGAACATCTCATGGTAACAGTCGGGGCAGCGAACTCGGGCAAAGCCTTCTTGCAGATCGCCACACTTGAGAAAGGCTGCCACGGACTGTTGGACGATCGGCCGCCAATAGAAGAATCGTTAGAAATTGCCTACCTCTGGAAGTTTTAGCAACACTTACGCCAAATCAAGGTAACGAACGCCCTCAGGTCCTCCATGTGCATCAGGGGATAATCCCCTTCCTGGCCGGCTGTCTTCAGGTCCCAGTTGTACGGCAGGTTCTCCAGCAGGATACGGACCCCTGCCTCCTCGGCCACCGGCACCAGATCGGCCACCGAGCGCCTCATCGCGTCGACCATCACCGCGTAAAAAGACCGGATTTCCTCTCCCTCGGGCAGGAACATCGGATTGGGAATCCCGTGGATCACCATGCCCTGTGCACCGATTTCCCCGGTCAGCCGCAGTGCATCGGCCAGGACCTGGATCTTTTCGGTCCGCCATTCTTCGGTGGGAGCCCCCAGGACGTTCCGTCGTGCGGGGCCATGGACGGTCGTTGCAGTCATGCCCCGCTGTTGCAACTGGCGCGACACATCGCCGGCCACGCTGCTGGGACGGTCTTCCACACCGTGCTGGTCACACGAGAATTCCACGCAACCGAATCCCGCCGCGGCAATCTGGTCCAGCGCGTCTTCCAGTCCGACGCCGCCAAACCCCCCGGTGGAATAACTGACCTGTACCACGATTCAACGCCCCTACCTGCCTGGTCGTCAGTGACACGCGAAACTTCAGCAGGGATCCGCCGAAGTTATCCGCGGGCTACGCGATCTCGCAGTGCCTGAAACAGCGTATATCCTTCTTCCAGCAAGTCCTGCAGTTCTTCCGGCCGTCTCTTCTTCCATCGACGGAAGACGATAAAACCGGTCGGTAACGTCTCGAAAGTCATGTCGGGTTTCGAGGCAAAGAGGTCCAGCAAGGTCTCGTCGAAAAACTCGCGAGTCACCATTTCGTCGTTCGATTTGAGCACGAAGGCCTTCGAGAATCCGGGATGCTGCTCGAAATCGATGTCCTGCAGACCGATCATTCCCCCGATGGCGTCGAGCATCTTCCGCTCGGGCCGAAAATTGAACGTCGGCAACTGCAGCGAGGACGATTCCATCGCCAGCACCGTCTGTCGACGAACTCGCCTGTGCTTGCCGTAACCGGTGATGTACCTGAAATCAAAAATCGAAACACTGACTTCCGCCGTTCCACCAGTGACCAGGTTCTTCAGTTCCTGACCTCTCCCGATATTGCACAGCGGGAGTCCGGCAAGCCGCTGTTGTAGATCAACGTCACCAAGCGGATCAAACTGCAGCGACAGTTGCTCGGTCGCAGCGGCAAAGTCACTGGTCCGCTTCTTCTCCCGCTGACTCTTTACCACCAGAATGACGATGAAGATCGCGATCAGCATCGTGGGGATGCCGAGACAGCAAAGTGTCCCGAAGATGATTCCGACAATTTCAGGTTCTCTTTCGGGGAAATCGTCATCAACTTCACCAATGTGATAGGACTCGCCCCCGAAAACCTTCTCGACTTCTCCGTCGACGACAACCTGTCCTTTCCACTCAGCGCCGTCATCGGCCATCTCGTAATAAAATGTGATTTCCAGTTCTGCCGTGGTATCGCCGACCACTTCGACTAACTCCCAGTCGATCCGACGAGAATCGGGCTGCGCCGTGCCGCGATACTCTTCCTGCCGGCCGCCTGGCCAGCGAGACCACATTCGATAGGCCCGCCGCTTGCGGTCGTACGTCCAGATGTGGATCTGACGGTACGCCTCTTTGTCATTCGACTGGGGTGATTCTGAGACCAGGAAGCGTCGTCTCACCAGTTTCAGCCTGCTGAAATTGACTTCCTCGTTTATTTCCTCTTCCGAGGGCCCGCCGCGGCTGACGTTCTTGTAGAGCCCGGGCCGATTGAAGATCTTCATCTCCAGCATCATCCCCTCGCCATCGTGCGGTTCTGACGCAAGCTGCTCCATCATCTTCGCGTCCATCGACTCGGGGATCGGCTTAAGCGGCGCCGACTCGCCATCGCTCTGCGGAACTTCGCCCTCCGAATCCTCACCAGGCGGGGACGCCTTCGCGGCAGGTCCTGGAGCGGCCTTCACGTCCGTCGCTGGAACGTCCTGCCCGTAGACGACCAGGGGAAGCAATATCAGAAACAAGATCTGCCACCGTTTCGTCACATCATCTCGCCAAGCGTCATGTGTCCACACGGTTCCCAGTCTACACATTTGCGGTCAAACAAACGTCGCCTGCATTACCATGGCTCGCATCGCCTGTGTTCGGGCAAATGCCACGGACCTCCGTTTCCGCTGATCACTGCTGTCCTTCTCCTCGCTGGCGAGGTCGCAGCAGCAGGCCCTGCAGCTGCGATTCTCGAGGTGCGGGAGCCAGCAAGCTGGCCAGCACACCGACCACCACGGCAGGAATCGTGGTGAATATTCCATCCCACCACGTGTTGTTCTTCAAACCTGCCAGTGGTCCCAGGAAATCAAGTGCTTCGGGGCCCAACGCCGGGATCACCATACGGATCAGCGAGAAGACAACCAGGCCGGCCACCAGGCCGGATAACACGCCAAACGTGTTCACACGTGGCAGCAACATCCCCAGCATCAGGACTGCCAGCAACAGGCCCAGTGTCGCACCGGCAATCGAGAGCAGAATATCGAAGACCGGAGAGTCGATCAGCGAGAGCAGGCAGGCGATGCATGTCACGCCCGTGCCGAAGAGAATGGTCAGCACGCGATTCGTCGCGGTCCCCACTTCGCGGCCGTTGAACCAGTCGGTGACCAACGAGGCGGTCATGCTGTTGATGCCGCTGTCCAGGCTGCTCATCGCCGCGGCAAACAGACCGGCGAGGATCAGACCGGTCATGCCATAGCCGCCGGCAAAGTTGATCACAAAATGAGGCAACAACTGGTCCTTGCCCTTACCTGACGAGAACGCTGCGTAGACCGCTTCGTGCGATTGCTGGTAATAAACGTACAGGGCCGTACCGACCAGGAAAAACAAGGTACAGGAAACCAGTGTGAATCCGCCCTTGATAATCAACGCCTTGCGGGCTGCGCTGACCGAATCGACCGTCACGTAACGCTGGAAGGCCCCGTAAGAGGCCAGCTGTCCACCCATGTAGACAAAGAACCCGTAGGCGCAGGCCGAGAACACATTTCGCTCGGCCAGCCCTCCATCGGTCCGGAACATGTTGAACTTCTGATCGGCAACACCGGTCGCCAGGAAGCCCGACCAGCCACCGTCGATCTTGCCCAGCAACAGCCAGAGCAGAAAGACCATTCCCCCGCAGAGAGCGAAGGCCTGGATCGTGTCGGTCCAGATCACTGCCTTGACGCCTCCCATCGCCGTGTAGAGCGTCGCGAGGCAACCCACAACAGTGATCACCACGATCGTCTGGACGGCGGATTGCGTCTGCAGTACCACGTCGAGGATCCGCGAGACGGCCAACAGCATCGTGCCCATCCAGCCGGCCGAGTAGACCATGAAGATCAGGCTGGCCAACAACCGGACCGGGCGGCTGAACCGTCGCTCCAGGTACTCGTAGAGGCTGGCGAACCCCAGTCCCTTGTAGAAGGGGATGAACCAGATACAGGTCACCGGGATCACGAGGAAGGGGATAAAGAGAATTGCCAGCAGCTGGTGGTAGTCCCTGAACGCCCCTTCGGCAGGCAGGCCGACGAAGGAATTGGAACTGAACGTCGTGGCAAACAGTGACAGCCCCACTGGCAACCAGTGCATATTCCGGCCGCCAAGGAAGAAATCGTCGTTGTCTTTCTGCTTGTTGGAAAAGTAGAGGCCCAGACCGATCACCAGCAACAGGTAACCCGCGCAGATGATCCAATCGACGGCTGCTATCTGCTGCACTTCGTATCCTCGCAAACACCGCTGGTGTGGCTCAGCAAGATCATGCCGTCCCTCGACAGCAACAGCGACGCATCAGGTCTCCCCCCCGGCGGCAACCCGCTCGGCCACGGCGCTGGCAATTCGCCAACGGCCGCAGCTGTCACAGGCGGCGTAGTACATGCGATACCGCCCCCCACCAATCTCGACCAGTGCCATGTCTTCGGCGTGGACCGCGTCAATTCCCTCGCCGCCATACCCGGCCCCTTCGACGGCCAGCTCGGTCCCGTCCCAGTCCTGGCCGTCCGGCGAGCGTGCCACAAAAATCCGCGACCGGAATCCTGCCATGTCCGCGGCAATCGAAGCCGCGGCGAAGTCCTCACTGGCCCCTTGCTCCACCGCGTCGACATTCTCGCTGGGATGAACCGGCACGGCCGATCCCGCTGGAGCATCCTGCCAGGTGGAAAAGACCATGGCCCATTCCCCGTCGACCGTCGAGGGTGGAATCACCTCTGCTGCCGTAATTCCCTGCTCATCATGTTCCCCGTGCCCATCTCTCATCCGGCAACCCGGTTCCCACTCGAAATGAAGCCCGTCGTCGGTTACGGCGCTCACCACGTTCTTGGACAGCCGCTCCCCGCTCAACAGACCTCCGGCTCCGAATTCGGCGTTACAGCAGTACAACCGGCCGCTACCATCGGGCAGACCGAGGAAACGAGGACCTCCCAGTCCGCCAGGACTCTGTAACCGGATCCCCTCCTCGTGCTCCCAGTGCAGCAAATCGTCTGAGACGGCACTGCAGATGACCGTCGGCCGGTCGGCCGGACCACGAGATTCAAAGTACAGCCTCCAACGACCATCCGCACACCGGGTCACCGATGGGGCCAGGACGCGGAGCGAGGTATGAAGAACGTCCGGACGTGGCGCCAGGCGGATTCCCGGTTCGACGTGGAACTCCAGTCCGTCATCCGAGACAGCGCTGAGGAGATAGCCCTGGCAGTCCGGAAACGGCTTCGCCGGCCCGACCGCCGTATAGAACAGGCGGAATCCACCCGAATCCAGACGGACAACACAAGGGGCCTGGACCTTGCCGCTGTCGAGATCGCGGCCCCCTTCCATCCGTACTCCGGGATCTTTTTGCCAGGCGAACATCTGCCCCACAACCCTGCTCCTCGCAAATGGACGACACGAACTTCGAGACGTGCCATCGGGATTGTACTCACCGGAGGACCCAAGTCACGCCCGCGACTCGTCCGAATCTGCAGGCGAATCGGCGTGTGGTTCGTCCCACCGGCTACCATCCGCAAACTGAATGTCCAGGTGGCGAGAGTTGAGCCGGAAGAGAGTGATGGCAGACAGGAATTCCTCGGCCAGTTCGGCCCGGGCTTCCTGCCCTTCGGGACCCACCGCCTTGGCCCAGCGTTCATCGACACGGTGACAAAAACACAGTCGGCTACCGTCCTGCAACTGCAGGACCGCCTCGGTGAAATCCGCGTTCACCTCGGCCGTCACGAGCTTCTCGCCCAGTTGTTCCACCCGCGTCGATGACATGTCCACTCCCGATTTACCAGCTCGCCACGCCCGATCTCCGCTCTCACGGAGACCCTCGACAGCCTCCCGGAATGACCAGGAGATGATCGCCTAGCGACCCGTCTCATGTTATACAGTCATTCACAGACGTTCTGCACCGACGCCTGGTTCCTGTCGTGACACAGCAGACCGAAATGGTGGGTACATTCGTTGACACGCGGGGGGCGTGCAGCGCTGACCAGAGAAGGAGCTTGAAGAATGAAGACGGTCGCCATCATCGGAGGAGGATTCAGTGGCACGATGACCGACGCGTTGGAAAGTGGTTATCTCGAGGTGGCTGCCGGCACGAGCGAGCAGCTGGTGCCCGGCGAGGAGAACATTGAGGTTCAGGTCAGGGACAGGGATGGCCGGGAGTCCTCGATCCCTGGTGATCAACTGTACCGGCCCCCAGCCCCGGTTCTCGCAGACCGATCTTCCGTTGTTCGGCAATCTGCTAGAGCGGGGACTGGTCCGCACCGATCCACTCGACATGGGTATCGAGGTCGACGACAACTTCGCCTGCCTGGATGCCGACGGCGTCGTCACGCGACGCTTGTTTGCGATCGGTCCATTGCTGAAGGGCATGCCCTGGGAGACGACGGCGGTACCAGAACTTCGGGGCCAGGCCATGCGAGTGGCCGGGGTTCTCCTGGAACGCGCTCCGGCAGTCGTCGAAGAGGAGCACGTCATCGAGTATTACATTTGACCGTCCGTGTTTGAGACGAATGCCCCGCCCTTCGATCGCCACCACGGACCCGAAATCACCCACCAGGACAAACCGACAATGAGTTCACGCAAGGTCATCATCACGTGTGCTGTGACCGGTTCGATCCATACGCCGAGCATGTCACCGCACCTGCCCGTGACACCCGATCAGATTGCCGAGAATGCCGTGGCCGCCGCCGCCGCAGGCGCCAGCATCCTGCACCTGCACGCCCGGGATCCCGACGATGGCCGCCCCACACCCGATCCGGACGTGTTTCGTCAGTTCCTGCCCCGGATCAAGGCCGAGACCGAGGCGGTGATCAACGTGACAACCGGCGGTGGGCACAACATGACAATCGATGAGCGACTGGCAGGCCCGCTGTCACTGCAACCGGAAATGAGCTCACTGAACATGGGCTCGATGAACTTCGGCCTGTTCCCGGCTCTCGAGAGATTCCCGGAATGGCAGCATGAATGGGAACCGGCCTACCTCGAAGCCACCCGGGGAGGCATCTTCCGTAATACATTCAGTGATATCGAGGCGATCCTGGAACGGCTCGGCAAGGGGTGCGGCACCCGTTTCGAATACGAGTGCTACGACGTGGGACACCTGTACAACCTGGCACACGTTGTCGACCGTGGCCTGGCCGAGCCACCGTTCTTCGTCCAGACGATTTTCGGCGTGCTGGGCGGGATCGGTGCCGATCTCGACAACCTCGACCACATGCGTTGCATCGCCAACAAGCTCTTCGGCTCCGATTACCACTGGTCGATCCTGGCGGCAGGCCGACACCAGACGAATTTCGTAACCAGCGGGGCCATCCGGGGTGGCAATGTCCGCGTCGGCCTGGAAGACAACCTCTACCTGTCCCGGGGAGTCCTGGCAGAAAACAACGCGGCACAGGTCGCCAAGGTCCGCCATATCCTCGAGGAACTGTCACTGGAAATCGCCACGCCGACAGAAGCTCGGGAAATGCTCGTCCTGAAGGGCGGTGACCAGGTCCAGTTTTGAATCCAGACGACGCCACGGCTTGAAGGATCAGCTGTGTCGAGTGAGGATAGACGCGAGACCTTTCGTTCCCCCACTGGCGAACGATGCCGATTCCTCAACCAACACGTCCCGGCCCCACACCAGGAGCACCTCGATATGACACCGTTGCAGACAGTTGACCGGAAAGGCTCGGCCCGCGCTGCGCGCTGCGTGCTCCAGTTGGGAATCGTGTTGGCCGGTTGCCTGGTCGTGCTGGCCGGGCCGATCATCGCAGCCGAGAAGACCTGGAAATCTGGTCTCGCCAAATCCGTGATCACTCCCAAGACCGATGTCTGGCTGGCCGGTTACGGTTCCAGGCGAGTTGCCAGCGAGAAGCTGCACGAACTGTGGATGAAGGCCCTGGTACTGGAAGATGCCGCAGGACATCGCGCCGTGCTGATCACCAGTGATTTCCAGGGCGTCCCCAAGATCATGAGTGACCGCGCCTTCAAACAACTCGAGAAACAACATGGCCTGCAGCGTCACCAGGTAATGATCACGTTTTCTCACAATCACTGCGGTCCGCGACTCGGGGATGACCTGATCGATTACTACCCCGTCGAGGCGGCGCAGGAGGCGTTGATCAAGGACTACACAACGCTAATGGTCAAACAACTGGTGGCAATGGTCGGCCGGGCCATCGAGGACCTCGCTCCCGCGACACTGAAGACCGGCCAGGGACGAAGCACGTTTGCCGTGAATCGGCGAAACAACCGCGAGGCCGATGTCCCGGCTCTGCTGGCAGCGGGAAAACCTCTTGTCGGACCAGTCGATCACACGGTCCCGGTGATGACCGTCACGCGACCCGATGGATGCCTCGCGGCCGTCCTTTTCGGTTACGCCTGTCACCCAACCACGTTGAGTTTCACGAAATGGTGTGGTGACTACCCGGGCTTTGCGCAACTGGAACTGGAACAGAAGCACCCCGGTACCCTGGCCATGTTCGTCAACACCTGTGGCGGTGACCAGAATCCTCTGCCGCGTCGAAAAGTGGAACTCTGCCAGAAGTATGGGCACATACTGGCCGTCGCAGTCGAGGAAACTCTCGAGAAACCCCTGCGGCCCGTGTCGATCGGCCTGCGGACCGCTTTCGAGTACGTCGCTCTGCCTTACTTGAAAGTCGTCACGCGAGAAGACCTCAACGCGGCTCTCAAGAAATCCAACCGGATCGAGAAACGCTGGGCCGCCCGTCTGCTGGCCAAGCTGGATGCCGGTGAAAAGTTCTCCCCGACGTATCCCTATCCGGTCCATGCCTGGCGACTGGGAAAAGGAACTCTGCTGATCGGCATGGGTGCCGAGACCGTCGTGGATTACGCTCTGCGCTTCAAAGTCGAATTCGGTCCGGGCACCTGGGTCTGCGGTTATGCGGATGACATGATCTCGTATATCCCGTCCCGTCGTGTCTGGGAAGAGGGGGGCTATGAGGGTGGTGCCCGGCTTTACGAGTATGGACGGCCCGCTTACCGCTGGGCGGGTGACGTCGAGGTTCGCATCGCTCGGTCGGTGCACAAGCTGGTCAGGCAAGTCACCGACTAGGCGGACACCTGGCAGCAACCGGGGTCTCTCACCTGGTCGCCGAGGAAGAGATCATGAGCATCGAGAGCCTGCGACAGCGGAGCCACTGGGTCGCCGGCGTCGTGATCCTGCTGGTGATCGTCGGGATCGCGGTCGCCGGCGTGCCCCTGCAGAAAGTCCTGCAGGCTTCCAGTCCGCCGTCCCCGATCCTCTTCGACCACGGGCTTTCGCCGGCTAACATCGAGGCGCCTGTTACCTGGAACAACCGGCAATGTAGGTCCTGTCACCAGGACGAATACCGGCAGTGGCAGGCCAGTCGTCATGCCGCGGCCGCCACGAACAGGAAATTCCAGGCCCAGTGCACACAGTCGATCGGCGGACGACGACAGTGGTGCGTCAACTGCCACGCACCCACCACGCCCGACGGTGATCGCCTGCCGACGCAGGAACCCCGAAACCTCGACAGGCTCTTTTCCGAACAACCACCCTGGCTGGTTGCCGGAGTCGATTGTCTGACCTGCCACGTCCGCAACGGCAAGGTCCTGACGACGCACATCTCGGCGAAGGGGCAACAGGCACACCCGCTTCAGCTGGCTCCGGAACTGGGAACCGCCGAGTTCTGTGCCGGTTGTCACCAGTTTGCCTTCAAGAGCACGACCTTCGGTGACGAATTCCACGGCCAGCTGCAACAGGCCAGCCTCGAGGAGTTCCTGGACTTTCGACGATCGGGTGGTGCCGAGGACACCTGCCTGGATTGTCATATGCCCAATGGCGATCACCTGATGACTGATAGGAAATTTGATTTCTACCACCAGAAACCGAGTCCACAAGGTGGAACGGCTAATTCAAGGGGAAAGGAGTTCCCCTTGCCGGTTTTGGCGATGTTGTGTGAAGCGGCGGCCTGTCAGACCGCAAGATATGTGTCGATCGCGGCTTATGCTACCGATGGTACGCAACGTCCCCATGCCGATGCGTGTCGGGGATGATTTGATGATTAGAAGCTTGCCAGGAACGTGTCGATGTCGACGTACGTCAGTTCCTGGGACTGGTCGGCTTGGCCCGGCGACCCGATTGGGCTGTCCGAGCAGGAGGAATCCAACTCCAGGACCAAATCCTCCACGTCAGGTGGCGCCCTCGGTGCCGATGCCTGCTACAGGCTGCAGTGTCTCAGAATCTCTTCGATGACCTCGCCCCGAGGCGGTTCGAAAATGCCACCACCTGCATCTGGCCGCCGCACTGTGGACAAGACAAGGGGTCCACTTCATAAACCCGCTTGATCAACATCGCCCGTGTTTTGCTGCTGCGCGTCGCTGCCGCAGCGGAAGTTGCATCCTCGCTCGATGGCTCGGCGGATGCTTCTGCTTCTGCCTTCTGGCGCATGCCGCGCGACTTGTTCGAGTACCAGCCGTAGTAGCGAATCAGATGCGAGCCCTTCGGCGGAATGTGCTGCGTAAATTCCGCCAGGAAATCAAGCGGCGGCAGGATCTGGAAATTCCGCTTCACTCCTGCTTGCGTCCCGTCTCCCTTGGGATCGGGAAAGGCGCGGCAGGCCTGCTTCCCGGCCTGGTAGACGATCTGTCCTGTATCGCTGACCTTGACCAGTCGAGAGAGACTGAAGGACAACGAGTCATGTACTGCATCAGACGCTCGATACCGGCCCGATCGCCTGCGGGCAGGAACACCGACTGGTCCACACTGAAACCGCTGTGCT
>Ga0310123_10004605_pt1 | contig 10420 bp, 2 predicted proteins | sample CB6_AW_1057_MG_FD_203505 | JGI IMG/M metagenome (GOLD analysis project Ga0310123, IMG submission 203505) | Marine microbial communities from Western Arctic Ocean, Canada - CB6_AW_1057 | ecosystem: Environmental > Aquatic > Marine > Oceanic | place: Canada: Western Arctic Ocean | collected...
CGGTTACATTGGATTCGATGTGATAAAGATACATGCCCGCTGCTATTTCTAAACCTTCCCTGGTTAAAATATCCCAGTGCACAATCCCATTTTCAGGTTCATTATCTACTTCAAGTTTATCAACCAATATACCGCTGACAGTAAAAATATAAATTGTACACTCCGCTGGGATATGGGTAAACATCAGTTTGCGGCGCTGGTTTAAAAACGGATTGGATAATGCCTCTTCCATCATGTTTGTCATGACATATGGATTTGGCACGACTTTAATGTCATCCATTTCATTTGCTAACGATATTTCATCCAGAGAATCTGATTCTATAATGGTAAAGCGAATTGAGTCCGTAACAAAAAAAGGCCTTTTCCACGTTAGTGAATAAACATCATCATCATCCGGGTAGGTTGTTTCGTCCGTATAACTAAAATCAATTACAAATGCCGTGGCTTGCCAACGGTTCACAGTGGGAGCGCCTACAAGGATGCGATCTTCAAATAAGTCAAATATATCATTATTGTTCATGTCCTGTACAATGACATCCATCACTTCATTGTCCCCAAAGGACTCATTCACAACATAAAAATCAAGCGCTGGTGAAACAATCAAATCATTCCTCGATATAGAATTTCCCAACTCATCGCGGACACCTGACTTGTTTGTGATTACCCCGATATACGCCGAATCCTCTCCGGTAAAAATGATTTTATAGTCCCAAGGGATGGATGGGCCATCATAGACCGAAGGAATGACATTCAAGTACCCACTGCCCGTGATCCAACCGGAATTACCATAATCATAGGTTGCCGTCTCTACGTCTTGTTGGATTGTAAACTGCATACCGGCAAACACATCCGTTTCCACTTCGTCATGCGGATTCAATGTCCAGTAATTCAGAGTATCCCTGTAAAGCAGATTATTACCAACGTAATTCTCAGAATTCTCCTCATATAAAAGTTCATAATTTTCTGTGACATCATAGACCGAGAAGCTCTTAGTGGTATATAAAATTCCCCGATCATAATTACTAACCATTGAAATGGTATCTATTCCGAAGGTCAGCAGATATTCGTGCTCCGGCTGCAGACTGCCGCTGGCAATGATCTGAGGGTTAATGGTGCCTGTTCCAAATATATGTTCGTTCGTTTCTACTTGAATTTCCGGAGGTACATAACCAGCTGCAGGCTGGTGGGGAACCACGATTGCTACATTTTTCCCAATTGAACGTATCTCTTCCGCTTCATCTAGTTCAATAACAATATTATTTTCAGAAGGTGAGATTCCAGGTCCTATATTTGGGGCGCCGTAATCGTAGGCTACTATAGCATAGTAGTAGGTTCTGCCATTCTGGATGGTATTATCTCGGAACACATGAGTAATTCCTGTATCATAACCTAAGTTATATCCCATTCCGTTTACGAGACCAAAATCTGTAAACCCCATTATTTCATCGATCAGGTCACACTGGTATATTGGTTTCATAAACATGGGCGTTCCATAACCATCGGTAATCACCTCAGAATCGGAAAAGTATTTATCCGTAGCCCTGTAAACTTTGTAACCCTCAAAATCATTTATATTACCAAGGAAGGGATCCCGTGTTCTCGTGTCGGCAATATTGTCCCAGGTTAAAATCACTTCACCATCACCAGCAGTTGCGGTAAGTGTTGGCATCTTTGGCGGCTGGGCAAAACGATAATCTTTTTCATAAATAACTTGGACAATGCGTTTTAACTCGAATAACGCAGGAGCGCTATGGACAGAAGATTCCAATCCTGTAAGTGGATCATAGGAATGTAGTTCTGACATAGAAATACGTTCCACCCGTCCTTGAAAAAGCGGAAATGGACCTGAGGCAAATACCTCCACCAGGTTGGAAATATTTCCTTCAAACTCTTCCAAAGAATCAATGCCTATCACTTCCCACATGGCTTGATCATTTTTAAACCACGTGGTTATATTTGAAGGGGCGTGGCTAGGAATAGGAAACATTCGAAATGAGGTCAAGCCAACCATATCAGATTCGGAAACATCCGTGGTGTTGAAATTAGGTTCACAGCCAATACCTTCTATAAAATCAGGCCTATGATTACATTCAGATCCATCTAAGTCCGGACCATAATAGTTTAATTCGCCGGGCGCCACACCATCGATCCCAATATCGTCACCATAATACTCGGCTTCCTGGTATATACCATCTCCATTTAAATCTTCGCCGTCTTCCCAATCTTGGTCCTCATCTGCATCCCAGTGTTCTTTAAGGTCCTCAAGATTCAGTCTATAAAATTCAAGAAATGCGTCCAAGTCTGTAATACCAGCTGTTGGTCCAATAATTCCAGTAGGTTCGTTGTCCCTTTTTTCATCGAGTAGGCCATCTCTATCATTATCTACGTTATCATAGGCTAATCCAGGGCTTTCCAGATAGGCAAAGCCCATCACGCCAGTTGGCAACCCGCCAGCCCCGATTCCATTAATATCCCAGGAATAAGCCATATCGACTTCTTCATTAAAGTATCCCAGATCATCGTCACCATCTCCACCAATAGAATTATCCAACCAATAACCAAAGGCAACATCACGCAAGTCATAATCAGAAATATTAGCAATAGAATATTCCCAGAAAATTGCATCTCTTGCTTGAGGGTTATTCCATTGAAACCCCCTAACAGCTACACGCAAGCCAAGTCCGCCCCATGGCACACCAGGTTGAATTGTAACGTCGGGTTTCAGGTCACCTATATAACGACCGGGTCTGGGAAAATATTTTACATTATCCTCCGCCCCCAGGTACTCTTGGTCTTGAGCATCGTTAACCACAAAATAGCTCTCTTGGTCTGCATAGATCACGCCTCGTCCAAAGCGCCCATTCCATTCTCCTGGCCATTTGGTCCCAAAACCGGTGGAAGGCCAGCCACCACTTGGCCAGGACCCAGGTAGGTTTGACTGGGCTACATATTCTCCAGTTTCGTTGAAATACCCAAATGCAGGATAAAAACCCCACTCAACAGTACCAGTAGGATCCGTATCCATTTCTTCCCGGTAACTAGTCTGTAGGTAATAAAGGGTGTGGTGGTTTGTGGTATAAATTTCAGCAGGCTCTGTCAGGGCAATTGTATCCAGCGTGGTTGCATTGCCGTCATCTTTAATATATACTTTAGCCCCCACTAGCAGTCCAATGCCGTCCGTCATTTTTAAACCATTGGCATTGTTAGGCCATTTGGAAACATTAACCCTGGGCCAGTCCGAAAGCTCCGTTGTATTGCGAAAATAAATAAATACGCGGTTTCCAGTCATGTAGCCTTCTCGTTCAGCAGCAATATCTCCAGCAGGATCTTCGGGGCCTCCGTATTCCTTACCCTGACCATTAGCTTGGCCAAGGGCAATAAGAAAAATCATAATGATTGTGGTAAAGTAATGCATTCCAGTTAATAATTTATTCCTATTGCAAGTTTCACCATTCGGGGCGCGGAATACATAGACGGGTTATGGATACGGTCTTCATAATCGTTGAAATCACTGCGGTGGCTCGCAAGATCGGTTTCTTTTATCACTGCTGTATATGCTCTTCCTGTTTGTTCATTAACCCAATTCTCATTCAGGCGATCCAGAAGATTGTATATAGTCAGATCAATTTTACCATGATATCGTCCAGCCAATTTGAAGTTGTAATACAGTGTAACATCTACAGTTGAAGAGGCCGGTTTATAATCGTTGTTTGGATATAGATTAATCCTGGACAGCACACTTTCGCTCTGCGGTATGAAGGTGTACGGAGAGCCGGAATTGTAATAAGCCGTAACTGTACCACCAAAATTTTCTGCGGAAAACATCACGGTACCGTTTAGTGTATGCCGCTGATCCCAGCTCATAGGAATGAAGCGATTCACCGGGTCCATGCTATCACCCGCACGACTAAAAGTCTGAGTTGGAGAGTCAGCGTTCCCACGTGTGTATTGTAGGGTGTAATTCAGCATACCTTTAATAGACCCGTGACCAACATCAAGCTTAACTTCTAGTCCTCGGGCGTTACCGTAGTCTTTATTACTATAAAGACCATATTCAATCTGGTTATAGGTGGATATAATTTTTGTACTAAGTAAGTTATAAATGTCTCTATAGAACAGAGCTACATCCAGACTCATTCCACGGGTCAATTCCTGCCATAATCCGATTTCATATGTGATTGTTTTCTCTGGTTTCAACAGAACATTTCCCATCGTTGTAGAATAATCAGAAGGGTTAACAAGAAAGCTGTGATTTTGATACATGGCGTACAGGGGCGGCATCTGGAAAAAATGACCATAGCTAAAATGCAGAACAGCTTGGTTACCCAACTGGTAAGCAAAACCAATCCTAGGGCTAACTTGATCAATGATTGGAGCCTGAGGGTAAGTAGATGTCATTGAATCGCCTAATACTAGCTGGTTAGCGGGGTTTCTACGATCTGAAGGATAAAAACTAGCCGGATCAAATACATCATACCTTAGACCAACATTTATTACCATATCATCAAATTCCATTTTGTCTTGGAAATAAGCAGCAGACTCCTTTGGATTAACCTTGTAAATATCGGCGTAAACGGTGGTATCCCCAAATATTTCAGGTTCATAAAGAAGATCATGACTTTCTTCGCCATCATATTTGTTTCGTATTGTATGCCACTGGTGATCCACTCCGTGGGCAATATCAAGCAGGCCCAGCTTGATGCTATGGCGATGATTAACCTGCCAGGTCAAATCAAACTTGACAGTTTTATCGCGCATGGTAAGCATGCTGTGGTTTTTCTGCTGACCCCCAGTGAAAAATCCCGGTCCATAGTTATCCAAATATCTACCGTGTACATAATTCGTATCAAGTGGGTCTTTATACAGATAAGAACCGCTGTAATTATCTATATATGACATTTTGAGCTCATAAAATAATATCGGGGTAATCATATGATTCATCTGGAAGGCATTATAAGATGTTTCTTTATAACTTCCGATTCGCCCATCCGGATTATATTTAAATGCATGGTCATACCCAAACCATGTATCATTGCTAGTCGAATTCAACAATGAGAACCTGACCCCTTTAATCAGGTTGAATCCAAGCTTTAGCAGCAGTGATTGATTATTACTGGTGTTCATGGGTACGTAGGTACTATCGCCAGTTTTTTCAGAATACCAAAGCGAAGGATCGTCCGCATAAAAATTACTGTAATCATCCACCTGGAAGATACGGTAACCGTTTAGATGGCCATTATTGCTCTGCATTCGCACATTGGAAAAAAAGGTGATCTTTTCCCCCAAAAGGGGGCCGCCCAGGCTGAATTTAATATCCCGGCTGCTGTTCAGATTCGGAGTCAATCCAATAAAAATATCCGTGTTGTCAGTACTATAATAGGAAAGTGCTGCAGATGTAAATCCTTCAAATTTCGGTCCACCATCTCGGGTAACTATATTAACAACACCACTCATGGCCCGCCCGTATTCCGCATTGAAAGTACCAGTAATTATCTCCAGGTCCTGCACTGCTTCTGGTTGTATTTCTACTGCTGCACTGGAACCACCAAAAGTTTCATCAACCTGGACACCATCGATCAAATAGGTCACCTCTGTCGATCGGCCCCCACGAAAGTGTCCATTGACAACGCCAGCCTGCATGTTTATAACTGATCCCACACTTTCAACTGGTAGTGCTCTAATTTCATCTCCCGAAATATTTTTTATTGTGCCAGTCTGATCTTTCTTTTGTGCCAGTCTTGCCACTTCAACGGTAACAACCTCACCTTCAATAACGGCTTGTACCATCTCAATATCAAGAGTAACAGTACGGTTAATAGACACTCGCACATCATTCACTTTCACCGTTTTATACCCTATCATCATCACAGAGACAGAATACATTCTTGGAGGTACATTGATAATATTGAATCTTCCGTCATTCGCAGAAGCCGTACCATATGGCGTATCATCGATGATAACATTCACCCCAGGGAGAGGGTCGCCAGTAGACTGGTCGGTCACAATACCTGTCAGTTTTCCCGTTGTTTGGCTGAATGCAATTGAATATACTACAACCACCAGGCAAAACGTGATCGTTCTTATATAGCGATACATTGGTATAAAATTTATAGCTAGTAAATAATAAAAAACGGGGGAACATTTTTGTTCCCCCGTTTAATGCTAGTAATCGTTACTTAAGCAGAATCATTTTTCGTGTATGCATGAATGAACCGGCTTCCAGTTTATAGAAATAGAAACCAGATGAAAGATTCTTTGGATTCCAAAGAATTTCATGATGGCCAAAAGGAAGCGTTTCATTCACCAATACATCTACCTGCCTACCCAGTACATCAAATATTTGCAGTTTTACATCCGTTTGTTCCGGAATGGTAAACTGGATATGTGTTACCGGGTTAAATGGATTGGGATAGTTTGGATGCAAGGCATATGTCAGAGGTATGATTTCATCACCAACGCCAACCGACGACTCACCAATCCAGGTGCTTGACCATACTGTCGGTGTTTGCCAAGCGTTATCGTTATTGGTTGGTGAGCCAACCAAGTTTCCTTCCCATCCTGCACCATCATTATCATGAAATGTGGGTTCTATTGGAATTCTCATTCCATCCATTGCGCTGAATACTATATCATCACCAAATGCGATGTCCTCCAGCGCCAGTCTCGCTTCTAACACCCAGGGGCCACCAAAATTCTCATGGTGATAGTTATCGGTACCATTCACAGCTAAAGTATCCTGGCCATTGAAATCATTTACCGCATGGGTTTCCAGGAAGAAGAATTTGTAATCAGGCTCATCACCACGCATCATGCCGACATGTTTAGCTCTCGGTTGTTCATATAACCCGATGAATAATTCAAGCACATCGTTTTCCCACCAGCCGCCTGTGCCATCACCAGGCTGATATCCATCGTAAACGTCATCGACCACATCTGCAGCAACGTACAGGTAATTTTCATCCACCGCAAGCCAGATTTCACCAGAAAGATCATTATCATCGTTCACGGCACCAATGATGTGGGGTGTTCCCCAAGAGTTATCAGTTGCAGCAAGCACAAACGGTTCGATCCCACTATCATACCATTCAGACAGATCACCATCCGCGGTGAACGAAGGTGGACTCAATGAAATCGTTGGAACTCCTTTGGCCGTATTGGTAATAGAACCATCAGACAAGCCTGGCACGCCAACATTTAGAGAGGCATCACTGCAAACAACAGCATAGTACCAATCCTGTTGTTCGTCTTCTAGCGGTGAATAGATATAATGCACAGCTGCTTGCGCTCCTTCTAAAACTCCAGTTGCAATAACCTCTGCTTGGTCCTCGACCGGAACTGCGCCCGGTTCATTGTCAATCGGTTCTCTACTGGCGTAGACATTATAGCTCTCACCTTCTTCTACATCAATATCCGACCATGTCACCAAATTGTAATAAGTATACGCTGATGCTAACACATTTTCTACTGCGGTCGGAGGCACTACGTCTAGAATTCCAACATTCATAAGGAACATATCATCAAAGGCAAAATCACACGCCACACCATCCCAGCGGGAGGCCACTACTACTGCGGTCACTATTACTGTGCCTTCTGGCGCTACAAATTCAATAGAGTGATTTTCCCAATCATTAGTCATAGTCAAAGCAACATCATTTGTTGTCCCAACCACATTTCCACTCGCATCTTTTGCTTCAAGTTTAAACGCAGCTCCGATTCCGTCACCACTTATATCCTTACCATAGCCACTTAAACGCCAGGTCTCTCCGTATTGTGCAGGGATACTGTCTTCAGTGTAGTAGACTGCCCAGTTATCAGTGACACCTATACTAAGATAATTATCTCCACTGAGAGCCATAGATGCGTCTGTGACAACTTCCGCATGTCCACCGCCTATTGCCGCACCCCAGCCAAAACCATCATCCTGAGCATCAGTCAATTCAAATCCAGGATTACCTAAAACATTCTTTGTACCTGTCAGTTTAAAATCATCCAAGATAATTGTGCCTTGGCTATAATCACCATCTCCACCACCACTAATGGAAAATTCTAGGTGAAACCCGGCGATAGCATCTCTGTCTAATTCACCATTGCCAGCTTCGCCAGCCCAACCGGTGAGGTTGAATCCGCCGCCACCCGAACCCGGACTACCCCAGTCATCGTTCCGCACCAGAGGCATGGTAATGGTAGTCCAACCAGAAGCGTTATCTAGGATATAGTGGAATGAGTAATAATATTCTCCCAGTCCCGTATAGTTCGCGGGATCCGCAATAGATCCGTAGTCGCTCAGATTCAATCTTAATTGGACTCTACCTTCTAGAGATTGAGGAACTGAGTTATAGTATGAGAATGAAATACTATCATAACCCGACCAGTCCCAGACCTCGCCTTCATCGGGGAGCATTTCCATTAATGTAATACCATTATCAAAAGCTGGATCCCAATCAAAAGTTGTTTCCCAGGTTTCTGCTAGAGCCTGACCCGAGTCATCTGCTACAAGCTTATAAGTCCAATATCCTGGTCCAAAGTTTATCGATACAGTCATTGTATCGTTATCAGCACCTGAAAACGCTATATCATAAGTAATAGATGCTATCGAAGTATCAGCGTTAGCCGCGGTAATTTCACCTCCGTTATATACCTTCGGAAGCCCTAAATAGGCACCTACTCCAGTAAGGGTAACTGTGCCGCCACCGGCGTCATACGCGTAAGTCGCAGCATTGGAACCATCGTGAGGGGCTACCGGCGTTCCACAGCCCTCTGCTGTTACACCCTGCCATGTTTCAAGCCAGGTTTCAGTACCTAGGACATTATTAAATGAACCATCTGCGTTGAAAACATAATCGTCATCGAAATAGCACGCTCTTGTAGTAACATCTTCAAGACTGTTAGCCCACCATGAACCATCATCAACACCAGGGCCAACCTTGAGGGCACCTGCTTCCGGCGACAGTTTCCAGGTACCTGCCCAATCCGGTGCAGGCGTCATGGCTACAAGCTTATAAGTCCAATATCCTGGTCCAAAGTTTATCGATACAGTCATTGTATCGTTATCAGCACCTGAAAACGCTATATCATAAGTAATAGATGCTATCGAAGTATCAGCGTTAGCCGCGGTAATTTCACCTCCGTTATATACCTTCGGAAGCCCTAAGTAGGCACCTACTCCAGTAAGGGTAACTGTGCCCGTACCTGTATTGTACTCCCATGTCGCAGCATTGGAACCATCGTGAGGGGCTACCGGCGTTCCGCAGCCCTCTGCTGTTACACCCTGCCATGTTTCAAGCCAGGTTGTATCTTGTAAAACATTATTAAATGAACCATCTGCGTTAAACATATATTCATCATCAAAATAGCAGGCCCTGGTAGTAACATCTTCAAGACTGTTAGCCCACCATGAACCATCATCAACACCAGGGCCAACCTTGAGGGCACCTGCTTCCGGCGACAGTTTCCAGGTCCCACCAACAGGTGATGCTGGCTCATCATCGCTACCACCCAACATATGGAAAATTTTAGCATAGCCTCCCCATGCTTCAATGTTGTGAGCACTATAATCCAGTTGCATTGCTCCAGCGCCTTCTGAAACAGGATCAGTAACGTGACTCACATTGACATAACTTAGTGTAGAATCAGCGTTTTCAGATATCTCATGACTCCAATAATCAGGGCTAGGTTCACTGTCATAATTGTTAATCGTTTGTCCAAAAATGAATAGGGGGACCACAAAAAGAATTGAACTTGTTATCTTGTTTTTCACAGTGTATTCTCCTTTAGTTATATTATTCTACTATTATATTCTTCATTTTTTGCTTCTACCTGTAATCCTGTAATATTTATTGTTGAAATAAATAATTGGATAATCAGAATTAAATGCCTTCATTTTTAACCGTTGTAAGAAAAAATTATGGGAAACTTCATCGCATTCATTCGCTTTTCATATAGAAGATAAAATAATTTGCACATGTATGCAATATTTTTTCTTATTATTACATTATAATGTAATTTTTATGTAATATTATTGCAACAATAACGATTATTCTTTACTTTACATGAAATTAATTGATAACTAAAATATTAATATGCGTGTAACCTTAAAACATATAGCTGACGATACGGGACTATCAATTGCAACGGTTTCGAGAGCGTTGAGTCGCCAGAAAAGGAACCATAGTACTAGTGAAGAAAAAATTTATGCTTCAGCACAAAAACTAGGGTATCCCCTTTTCACAAATGCGGGTGAAAACCAGCAAGTATCTATAGCCCTGGTTATGAAACTATTTGATGGTGAATTCTACGCTTCCTTGATGAATGGTTTTTATGAAGCAAGCGAAAGTACTAATTCCAAAATTGTTTTTTCATATGTTGCAAAACAAAATGATAATCCCGTTGATGATATTATTAAACTGAGTAAAAAATATAG
>Ga0310123_10004607_pt1 | contig 10417 bp, 6 predicted proteins | sample CB6_AW_1057_MG_FD_203505 | JGI IMG/M metagenome (GOLD analysis project Ga0310123, IMG submission 203505) | Marine microbial communities from Western Arctic Ocean, Canada - CB6_AW_1057 | ecosystem: Environmental > Aquatic > Marine > Oceanic | place: Canada: Western Arctic Ocean | collected...
GCGTCCACTGGTCGATGACGACCCCGTTCGGAAGATACACCACACCGAACCGTCTGACCGGGCGCGCCGCGGTCTGTTCCAGCGCGGTCAGCGCGGGCACCATCCCGTCGAGCAACGGCAGGGCCAGAGTGGCGCCGAGTCCCCGTAGCACCGTGCGGCGCGGTAGCGCTTTTCTGGTGATGATCATGATTCCGACCTTCGCATCTGGAACGGGGTGCTGGTGGCGATTCCCAGAATCACCGATGACCACCGGTTGTCGTCCTGGGCCGCGGCCCGCGCGATCGCGCGCACGACCGGACGGTCATAGTGTTCGAGCCCACGACCCAGCGCGTAGGTGAGGAGCTTCTCGGCCACGGTCTCGACGAATTGGTGTGACCGGCCCTCCAGCACCTCGCGCAGCCCGGCCGGCCCCTCGAATCTCGTCGTGCCGTCCGCCAGCACCCCCGAGGCGTCGATCGGCAGACCAGCATCGGTGGTACGCCATCGTCCAACCGCGTCGAAGTTTTCCAGCGCGAACCCCAGGGGGTCCATCGTGGCGTGACAGGCGGCACAGGCCGGATTGCCGCGGTGCTGCGCTAGCCGCTCGCGGACCGTGCGCGGGGTGCCGGTGTCGTTCTCGCCAGGCAGCGCCGGCACGTCCGCCGGTGGTGGAGGCGGGGGTGTGCCCAGCACGCTGTCGAGCAGCCACTTGGCTCGCAGCACCGGTGACGTGCGGTTCCCGTAGGAGGTCAAGGCCAGAATGCTGCCATGTCCCAGAAGCCCTTGGCGGTCGCCGTCCAGACGCACTCGCCGGAATCGGCTGCCAAGTACGCCGGGGACACCGTAGTGGCGCGCCAACCGTTCGTTGAGAAAGGTGTAGTCGGCGCGCAGCAGTTCCGTGATGCTGCGGTCCTCCCGTATCTGGCTGTCGAGGAACAGGGTTGTTTCCTGCTGGAAGGCGCGGCGCAGGTTCTCGTCGAAGTCGGGAAACAGGTTCGGGTCGGGCGCAATGCCCCGCACGCTCCGAAGCGACAGCCACTGGGCGGCAAAGTTGTCGACAAGGGACTTCGACCGGGTGTCGGCCAGCATCCGACGCACCTGACGGTCGAGGGTGGCGGGGTCACTCAGTCGGCCGTCTTCCGCAAGGTCCAGCAGTTCGTCGTCCGGAAGACTGCTCCACAAGAAGAACGACAACCGGGACGCGAGCTCGATGTCGCTCAGGCGGTACACGGTGCCCGGTGCCGCGCCGGCCGGGTCCCGTTCGATGCGGAACAGGAACTCCGGGTCAATCAGGATCCGCTCGAGTCCGGCTCGGATGCCCTCGTCGAAGCCACCGCGCGCGAGGCCGGTGTCGAAGAACGGCAGCACCGGGTCGAGGTCTTGTGGCGTGACGGGGCGCCGGTAGGCGCGACGGGCCAGCGTGGTGAAGATGGAACGTGCGCACGGGGTGGCCTCCGATGGCCCCACCGGGCGGCAGACGAACAGCCGGGTCCGGCTCGGCGTGTCGCCCGGTCCGGTGGCATCGAACGGCCCGTCAACCGTCACCGTGCCCACGCCCGGGCCTTCCGGTCGCGTGGAAGTGTCGGTGGTCTCGGTGACTGTGGCTCCGTACTCCCGAAGTGCCGGCTGCCTGACCCCTTCGCTCTCCCACGTCTTGCCCAGGAACGAGACTGCGACGATCCGGGTGCCGGCTTGCGCCGTGAATCTGACCTGCAGGTCGGCGTCGGCCGATGTGCGATAGTCGTCCCATTCCTGGGTCGGGTAGCCCGTCCCGCCCGCCGCGACAAACGTCCCTGAGAAGCTGACGGGCGCCGGCGTTCCGCGTTGCTCGCCGCCGACCCGGAACCGCGCCACTCGGCGGCCATCCACCCGCACATCCAGGTCGTGGGCCTCGTCGAGATTGACGATGTACTCATACACGCTCCGAGTCAGGCGGACCCGTATGGTGTAGTCGCCGTCGAGCGGGAAGTGGTGACGCACCGCGAGACCGCCCCGCGAGCCAAAGGGCAGGTCTTCGCTCATGCGGTCGTTTTGCATGAGCGTGATCGGGGCGGTGTAGGTTTTCGAGGCGAAGCTCTCCGGAATGGTGGGGTCGCCGACTGCGAGACGGCTGATTCGGCGTGCCGCCGACAGATACCGTTCCATCAGTGCGGGAGAGACCGTCAACGTTCCGGCCAGGTTGTCGAATCCGTGACCGGTGTCATCGGCGGGGAGCAACGCCTCGCCGTCGATGTCGAGGCCGAGCAGGTCCCGGATGGCGTTGACATACTCCGCCCGGTTGAGGCGGTGGGTGGGCGCACGACCCGGGTCCGGAGCGGCCATGGCCGCCTGGTCGAGCGCGGTTTCGAGCCAGGCCCGGAAGCCGTCGTAGCGCGCACGCTCGGGTCGCGGTCTCCCCGGCGGCGGCATGAGGTCGCTCCGGAGCTTGTGCACCACCTGTTCCCAGACCTCGGGCGCGGCGCCGACCTGGGCCAGATCCATCGCGGTATCGTCCAGCGTAAGACCGGCGGTACGGAGCCGGGCGTTGTGACAGGTGACGCAGTAGCGGTCGAGAAGTGCGCGGTAGGTTGCGACGGATTCGGGGGCGGGGACGGCCGACGGGACGGTGGCCGTCCGGCCCGTCGGCCGTGTCTGACCAGCGCTGGTCGGGGTCCAGACCAGAACGCCCGCGACTGCGACGGCTAGCGCCAGTTTCAGCGTTGTCATGATGTTCTGCGGTAAGCGGCTCCATGATACTAACCTTCGCTGGCGGAAGACCTGATGATCGATTGAATCCGGTCGTCTCCGCGTGCTACGGTCCCGCTTATACCAGAGGAGAACCGATGGACAGATGTTTAACCGTCCGGCGCACGAGGTCACTGTTGGCGTTGCGAATCGGCGGAAGCTGCCTGGCACTGCTGTGCCTCGCTCAGGCTCCGACGTCGGCCCAGTCCACCGGAGCGGTCGGCGTGATTGCCGGCAGTGTGACGGTCGACCAGGGGGCGGTGGTGGCGTTCCGCGTGAAGGCCAGAGACACCGCGCGACGGATCGCGTACACCGTCTACACCGTCGATGGCCGGTATCAGATTTTCAACCTTCGGCCGGGCACCTACGAGGTCCAAGCGATCGAAGCGGGCTTCGAGCCGCTCGTCGAGACCGTCGAGGTGACATCAGGCGACACCACCACCGCCAACCTGGCGTTGACCTCGACCGGCCCGCTCGCCGTCGAGGGCGCGGGCGCTCGCGGCGCCACGGCACAACGGAATTATGGCGGCGGCGCGGCCGATGATCGTGTGGCGGAGTTGGTTGATTTCGACACGCTGTATCCGCCCAGCCCCGCGCGCGAGGTCATGCTGAAGTCGTGCTTCGGGTGCCACGGGCCGGCGGGCTTTCACCGGCGTGGTCGGAAGAACGAGGCAGGGTGGCGGCAGGCCGTCGACCGCATGTTTGACCCGAATGGTCGCGTGGCCAACATGGCGGCGGGCGTGCCGCAAGTCACCTACGACCTGGTGTCGCTCGAAGAGAAGGAAAGCATCATCCAGTATCTGACGGACAACTTTGGTCCGAGCTCGACGCTGCGCGACCTCGAACTGGATCCGCTGATCAGGGACGAAGCGGAGCTGTCGAAGGCGGTCTACATTCAGTACGAGCTGAATCGCGCGCCGAAGCGGACCCTGTCGAACGGGGTAACGCCGCGGGGCAGCGTTCACAGCGTGTTCGCCAGCATTGCGGACCCCGGTGTGATCTGGGTCTCCGGAAACGGGTCGAACGCGATTCTCAAAGTGGACACGCGTGACTCCGACTTCACCACCCGCACCACGGAATACTGGATCGACAACCCGGACAACATCAACGTCACGCCGCACGGCATCATCGAGTACCGAGGCAAGGTCTACTGGGTGGAGCTGACCGGTGACCATGTCGGCGAGCTCGACCCGGCGACCGGCGCGATGACCCGCTACCCGATGCCCACGACGGGCGCCGGTCCCCACAGCATGTGGGTCGATTCACGCGGGAACTTCTGGTACACCTACTTCGCCTCGTCCGGCAAGATCGCCCGATTCGAGCTGGCCACCAAGGAGTTCACCGAATGGGAGCCGCTGGCCGGGTTCAGCGGGTACGGGATCGTCGTCGATGCGCAGGACCGCGTCTGGGCCGTCGGTCTGCACACGCCGGCGATGTTCATGTACAACCAGGAAACGTCAGAATGGACGTCGTTTCCGATGGCCAACCCGGCCCGGCGTCCTGCCATCGATTCGCGAGGCAAAGTGTGGGCCGCGCACTACTTCGGGAACGCCATCACCAAGATCGACCCGGTCAACGGCGAGGTGACGGAGTACGAACTACCGCTCAAGGACGGGAATCCCTACGACATCTGGCCTGACACCGACGACAATCTGTGGGTCGAGAACGCGATCTACAACTCGATGGTGAAGTTCGACCAGACGACCGAGCAGTTCACCTACTTCCCGTTTCCCGAGTTGCGCGCGCACACCCCCAAGATCGATCGCGACGGGGAGGGCACGCTATGGTTCACGCTGAGCAACCCGTCGGGACCTGGCATCGCGGCGCTCAAGCCGTTGGGTAATGTACCGCCGCCGGCCACGGCCGAGCAGTAGGTTTTCTGACGAGGCGCCCGTCTGGCGGCGTTGCTGCGTCGGTCACAGCCCACCTGGCTGCTCCCTCCTTGCGCCTGGCCACACAGACGCCTCGTCAGAAAACCCCAACGGACGTGGAGCTGTGTTCGGATCGCCTCATCGGAAAACCCTAGCAGGGCGTGGAAAAACGCGTGAGGCGCGCGACGATGCGCGCCCCGCGGGCCCGGAGTGGGGCTAGGGGGTCCCCGCGAGGGCCTGCTTGGGGTCCGGGGCGCAGCCCCGTCTAAGCACTAGACGAACACGCCAGAAGCGATCTTGTCGATATCTTGAATCGTCGCGTACACCATCAACCCCATCACCAGCACCCACCCCACCAGGGCGGCTGGGGCCCAGGCGACAGATGCTCGCCGACTTCAGGGCACCCGAGCGCGGCCGCCATTGCCGCCGCGTCGGTCGGACGCAACTCTCGTAGGCGCACCTGGGGCGAAGCCAGTTCCGGTAGACCATGCCACCACTCGGTCGGGGACGGCACTGCGAAGAGCGACACCGGATCGGCGCCGCTTCGCTGGCGGCCATGGGCGGAGGTGGCACACCCCGCCTTGTGGGCCGTCGGCGCGTTCAGGTCTCTGAACATCGTGCCGTCTCAGTGTGCCGAGTGACCCTGCTTAGTCCGAGAGCCAACCTGAGGAGTCGACGATGTCGGCCACCGCGACGGGGGGATCCACGGAGACGACCGGCTGGGTCATGGCCGGGACGGACAGAGCCGGGCCCTGGGTGAGGAGGCGCGCGCGCTGCGTGCCGTTCCCCAGTCTGCGCACGGTGGTCGACTCGTGGCGCACGTTGGTGGCGGACGACGGGAGCAGGGCCACGGCGCCGTCGAGCGGCCCTGTCGGGAGGTGGCTCGTCCACAGCGTTCGAGGAGGCAACCCTTCGATGATCGGGTCGAGCCCGAACGCTTCGCGCACGGGTTCGCTTGTCTGCAGCGCCGCAAGCGCGGCACCGAGCGTGATCAACAGCGCGATGAGGAACATCGTGCGCGGGAAACCGGGTCTGTTGCCGCTAGTGTTCTCCATGACTCAGCCTCGACGATGAAAGGGCGGGGTCGTACGACCCGCCAGACTCACACCTCTATCGCAAGGTCGGTACCATAACGAGTCGAGATCTGACAATAAGTGGCGACAACAGCGTAAATGACTCTAAAAAAAGGCCTTCGGCGTGACACAAGATACAGCGAGGCGACTCCGGGCTGCGACGGACTCGAGTCACGGCGAAGGCCATGTGTAGATGTGGCACATACCGTCTCTTCTCGCGAGCATCGAACGGCGGGTGGTCCATTGAGAAACGCCCAAAATATGGGTACTCTTGCCGCTGGCCCACCACATCTTGTGGCAGTCACGGCATGGAACGATTCTGTCGACCGCAATACAGATTCGTTCTGTGCGTTTCAGCCCATCCGGCAACCGACGAGGGAGGCGGGTGGGACCCCAGCGGTCGGGGTGCGCGTCTAAAATGTGAGGTTGTTCACAGATCCGAGGGAGCCGGCCCACCATGTCGATTCGTCCCGTCAAACGCGTCGTTCACGCACAGCCGACCATGGAAGGGGCCGGCGTCAGGCTCCAGCGAGCGTTCGGATTCGGCGACACCTCCGAGTTCGACCCGTTCCTTTTGCTCGACGACTTTCGAAACGATCGTCCGGAAGACTATCTGGCCGGATTCCCGTGGCACCCCCATCGAGGCATCGAGACCATTACCTACGTGCTGGCCGGTTCCGTGGAACACGGTGACAGCCTGGGGAACCGGGGCACGCTCGGGGACGGCGACGTGCAGTGGATGACGGCCGGCAGCGGCATCCTGCATCAGGAGATGCCCAAGGGCGACGCCCACGGACACATGCACGGGTTCCAGCTATGGGCGAACCTGCCCGCATCGCTGAAGATGACCACGCCGCGCTATCAGGATGTCACGGCGAACGACATCCCAGCCGTGGTGGAGGACGACGGCACGCGGGTGCGCGTGATCTGCGGCGACTTCTGGGGCCAGACCGGTCCCATCGATGGGGTGGCGGCCGACCCTCGGTATCTCGACGTGTCAGTCCCACCCGGAGTCACCCGGCGCCTGCCGGTCGAGACCCCGCGACACGCCTTTGCCTATGTGTTCGCGGGCGCCGGCAGCTTTCGAGACGCCTCGGCGCCAAGACCGGTCAAGACGGAACTGGTCGACGCCACCGGGTCACCGGGTGTCGAGACCGTCGGGAACCGGTCGCTGGTGCTCTTCGACGGGGGCGACGAGATCGTGGTGCGAGCCGGAGGGGAGGGCATTCGATTCCTGCTGGTCTCAGGGCAACCAATTCAGGAGCCGGTCGCCTGGCAGGGCCCCATCGTGATGAACACGCAGGCACAACTCCACCAAGCGTTCAACGAACTGCGTCAGGGCACGTTCATCAAGGATTGAAGCTGTAGCGATCGGCTCAGCAACCCCGTCGTGCTTCAGTGCCCTCTTAGGGTTTTGGTTGTGCGGGTGGCTCAACCGGTCGCGCGTATTGATCGACGATCTCCGGTCGTTCCCCGTCGGTGGACACACCGGCGCCATCCATGAGCATCGTGATGACCTCGATGGTCGCGCGGGACGGTCTGGGCAGTCCGAATCGGTGGCCCTCGGCGATGAACAGCGGCGTCCGGTCCTGCTTGTTCCGGGTGTTCCAGACACGGATGTCGGCACCGTGGGCCGCCAACAGATCCACCACGGTCGGGAAGCTGCCGTAGGCCGCACCATGCATCGCGGTATCGCCGTCGGCGTTCACCGCGTCGATGTCCGCACCGAGGTCGAGCATCAACTGTGTCGCGATCAGCGCTTCGGGCTCGGTGCCCGCTTCTTCCTCGGGGGCCGCGGTGCCGAGGCCGGCGGCGGCCATCAGCGGCGTGGACGCATCAAGATTCGGAATCAACGGATCGGCACCCAGGTCGAGCAGCAGTTGCATCAAGGTGGCGTCCGCGCGATCGGCCGCCAGAAGGAACGCGGTGGCTCCGCCTGAGTTGGTCCGAGAGGCCGAATTCGGCTGGCGCGGTGCGTCCTCCTCCAGACGGAGGTTGACGTCGGCGCCCAGCGCGACGAGCGCGCGCACGAACTGGAGGCTGGTCAGATTGCCGGACCCGATCGGGGCCGGGTCACCACGGTCGCTCTCGTCCGGCTTCCGCACCCAGCTCATCGTGTGCAGCGGGGCAAATCCGCTCCGCACGTCGTTCGGGTCGGACCCGGCCTCGAGCAGGGCGACGGCGAGCTCGAAGTGACCGTTCCGGATGGCCATGATCAACGGGCTGATGCCATCATCGACCGGTCGGTAGCTGGCATTGTTCACCGTGCGGTCCGGCCCGTCCTTGACCCGTTGCAGGACTTCCTCGATGTTCGCTCCGGCCTCGAGCAAGGTGTGCACGACATCGATATGGCCCTCGCGCACCGCGAAGAAGAGCGGCGTGAACCCGGACTTGAGCCTGACATCCATGTCGGCGCCGACTTCAAGCAGGGCATGGACCACCGAGGCGTGCCCCTCGGCCGCGGCCCACATGACGGCCGTCTGATTGCGCCGTTCGACCGCGTTGGGGTCAGCGCCGTGAGCCAGCAGGGCGCGCACCGCACCGAGGCTGCCGGTGCGCGACGCCGTCATCAGAACGGTTTCACCGCCACGCAGGGTCGTGTTCGCGTTCGCGCCGGCCTCGAGCAACAGGGTGACGGCGTCCGCGTTGCCGTTGGTCGCAGCCACCGACAGTGGCGGCACGCCATAGCGGTTCGCCTTGGCGACAGCGGCCCCGGCCGTCACCAGCAACCGAGCCGTGGCCACGTCGTCGTGGTAGACGGCCCAGTGCAACGCCGTCAGCCCGTCGACCTGCGGCAGGTTGACGTCGGCACCGCCATCGAGCAGGGTGCGGACCAGCGCCATGTCGCCCCGCTCAGCCGCATCGGCCAACGTCGCGTCATCGGCGGGTGCCGCGCCGGCCACCCCGACCGCCAGCGTCATCACCAGCACCGCGCTTCCCGCGATTCGTGTCACGTCCATCTTTCTCTCTCCTGCCTGTTTCCGGGCGGGGCATCCCGTCTGGCGGCGCTCCTTCCTCGGTCACATGCCGCCTGCATGCTCCCTCGTCGGGCCTGGCCAGCCGGGCGCCGCGCTCCGCCCCCCCTGACCTCTTGTCTAACGCGCCACTAGAGGGCCACCGGGTCGAAGAGGTTCTCGACCGTCCCGTTGCTGTCGCCGAAACTATCCAGACGGACACCCACCTTGTCCAGCAGGGTAAGGTGTAGATTCCCCAGCGGCGTGCCCTCGTGATAGCGGATGTGCTGGCCGCCCTTCATCCCAGTGGCGGCGCCGCCGGCCACGAGAATCGGCAAGTTCACATGATCGTGCAGGCTGGGGTTACCCATGCCGCTGCCGTACAGGTACACGGTGTTGTCGAGCAAGTTGCCGTCGCCCTCGGGCGTCGCCTGCAGTTTCTGCAGGAAGTCGGCCCACAGCGAGACGTGGAACGTATTGATCTTGGCGATCTTCGCCACCTTTTCCGGATCGTTGCCGTGGTGACTCGTCGGATGGTGCGGGTCGGGCACGCCGATTTCCGGGTAGGTGCGATTGCTCAGTTCCCGGGTGAGCTGGAAGGTGACCACCCGGGTGATGTCTCCCTGGAACGCCAGCACCTGCAGGTCGAACAGCAGCTTCGCGTGATCGGCAAACATCTCCGGCACGCCGACGGGTCGATCCAGATCCGGCATCGGGTTCGTCGCCGCGCCGGCCTCGGCTTGCTGAATCTGGCGCTCGACTTCGCGGATGCTGTCGAGATACTGGTCGACACGGGCCCGGTCGCTGCTGCCCACGGTCCCCTTGAGCCGCGCGATGTCGTCGTTGAACGCGTCGAGCAGGCTGGCCCGGCTCCGGAGCGCGGCGCGACGCTCCTCGAGCGAGCCCCCTTCACCGAACAACCGTTCGAACACGAGACGCGGATGCGCCTCAGAAGGCAGCGGTGTGGTCGGTGACGACCACGACAGGTTGTTCTGATACACGCAGGCATAGCCGTTGTTGCACACCCCAGCCAGGGGGTTGAGGTCCATCGACAGCTCGAGCGATCGCAGCTGCGTCTCCTGACCGATCTGCTGGGCGGCGAGCTGGTCGGCCGTGGTCCCGAGATGGTAGTCGGAACTCTCCGTGTGCTTGGCGAAGGCGGCGCTCAGAAATCCGGAGTTCGACGTATCGTGCGTGCCCGGATAGGAGTTCTGCAACTCCATGTTGGTCACGACGGTCAGCTGGTCCTTGATCGGCGCCAGCGGGCTGAGGCACGGGGTCAACTGTCCGAGCGCTCCCTGCCCCTCCGGCGTCCAGCGTGCGTGGTCGCAACCCATCGGCACGAACACGAAGCCGAGCCGGCGCACCGCTTTGGCCGGGGTCTGGGCCAGCGCGGTCATCGCCGGAACCATCGCGTCGAGCAGCGGCAGCGCCAGGGTGGCCTGCATCCCTTTCAGGAACATCCGCCGCGGCAACGCCTTTTTGGTGATGATCATGTCGAATTCCTCATCTGAAACGGTACGCTCTTCACAATCCCTAGAATGAGCGACGAAAAGCGGTACCCATCCGGCTCCGCGTCGCGCAAGATTTGGCGAATGGCGGGGGCATCGTAGTAGTCGACCCCGCGTCCGAGTGCGAACGTCAGCAGCTTCTCGGTCACCCGGCCGCCGAAGAGCTTCGGACGGCTCAGCAACCCCGCCTCGAGCCCGTCGACGCCGACAAATTCGCCGACGCCCGGTAGTCCACCCGAGGTGTCCATCGCCCCGATGTCGCCCCCGTGATCCCGCCAGCGACCCACCGCGTCGAAGTTCTCGAG
>Ga0310123_10004610_pt1 | contig 10413 bp, 6 predicted proteins | sample CB6_AW_1057_MG_FD_203505 | JGI IMG/M metagenome (GOLD analysis project Ga0310123, IMG submission 203505) | Marine microbial communities from Western Arctic Ocean, Canada - CB6_AW_1057 | ecosystem: Environmental > Aquatic > Marine > Oceanic | place: Canada: Western Arctic Ocean | collected...
ATGCTGTAGGCCTTCTTGATGTACTGAATGATCGACGTATCCATCTCATTGCCAGCTATCCGCACAGCCTTGCTGTAGACCACACCTGCCAGTGAGATGACAGCAATATCCGTAGTCCCGCCACCGATATCCACGATCATGTTCCCGGATGGCTCCGTAATTGGCATACCGGCACCGATCGCCGCTGCCATCGCCTCTTCGACCAAATAGACTTCACTCGCTTTTGCACGGTGTGCGCTGTCTTTTACAGCCCGCTTCTCAACCTGGGTAATTCCTGACGGCACGCCAATAACAATGCGAGGACGCAAAAGCATCGTTCTGTGATGCGCCTGTTTGATGAAGTGGGTAAGCATTTTCTCAGTAACTTCAAAATCGCCAATGACACCATCATGTAACGGCTTGATAGCAACAATATTTCCGGGCGTTCGTCCCAACATCTCCTTAGCCTCGCGCCCGACAGCCTCGACATGACCGTTCAGTTTATTAATGGCGACAATGGACGGTTCATTAACTACAATTCCCTCACCGCGTGCATAGACGCAGGTATTCGCAGTGCCAAGATCGATGGCAAGATCACTAGAAAAAAAAGAGAAAATAGATCGAAGATTCACTTAAGGAAGTTCCTGTAGTCGTCTAAAGCTTTTAATCGGGGTGCTACGTCTATCTAAGGATGTGCCATTCACGCTAAGTCCTTTAGGTATCACAAAATATATCACACAGGCCTGTGCAAACTCGTGCAGTTCGAGACCAATATATGCGAAGACAGCGTCCATTGTTATACCCACAAACTACCTAGAACTGCGGTACCTATTCAGATCTACTCCCCGCCAACTGTATGTAACGGACCATCTCAAACTGCCAACTGCTTGCCGACATTAGACTTCTCCTCCTAAAATGGGCATTTGTTACTTCTCAAATATAAGACACGGGAGCGGACGGTACTTTCATGACAATGCTCGACCAAATGCGGAAACACAAGAGCTGGCTTAAGTGGAGCCTTGGCCTTGTCGTTGTGGCTTTCATTGCTCTCGTGCCGGGGATCGGCATGTCTCCTGTGGGCCCTGAAGGTTTACCTTCTGACGTCATCGCGCGAGTTGGTGAGTACGAGATCTCTCTGCTTGATTTTCAGAGGGTCTACAGGTCTCAGCTAAATAATTATCGCTTGCAATCGGACGGAGAGGTCTCGGAGGAAGTCCTTCGCTCCCTCGGCATAGATCGCCAAATTCTCCAGCAAATGATCGACGAATACGCTGCGCTAACCGAGGCCCAGAGACTTGGACTTACCGTAGGCGACGCTGAAGTTCGCGAGCGCATCGTGACGCTACCGGAGTTCCAGATCGACGGACAGTTTATGGGAGGGGTCGCCTTTGATGAACTGCTGCAGAGCCAGCGACCGCCCATCAATCCGGAGCAGTTTGACGAAGAAATACGACAACAGATCTTGTTAGAACGTCTGCAAACGGCCGTGACCGGCTGGATGATCATTTCGGATGAACAAGTCGTAGAAGAACATCGCCGTCGCAATGAGAAAGTTAAGGTCAACGTCGTTTCATTCGACGCAATCGATTTTCGAGATGATGTCGAAGTAACAGACGAGGACATCGAACTGCTCTATGGGGAAGAAGCGGTCAATTATGAAGTGTCTGAGAAAAGACAACTTCGCTTTCTCTTGGTAGACCAAGGAACCATCTTTGATGGCATTAACTTAACCGACGACGATCTTCGGCAATACTACGACACGAATCTGTCCCAGTACCAAACCCCAGGACAAATTCGTGCGCGACACATCTTGTTGCGCGTTAACGAAGATGAAGGTGATACTGAAGAATCAGTTGCAGCACGAGCGGCAGAACTCACGGAAGAAGCACGCAGCGGACAAGATTTTGCCGAGCTCGCTCGACTTTATTCAGACGACGAAGGAACCGCTGAGAATGGTGGCGACCTCGGCCTGTTCGGCCGTGGTCGTATGGTTCCAGAGTTTGAGGCCGTGGCATTTACACTTAATGCCGGTGATATATCGGATCCGGTGAAAAGCTCTTTTGGATATCACGTTATCAATGTCACCGAAAATCAAGAAGAAATGACGCAGTCATTCGAGACAGTTCGAGAAACAATTGAGAACGTGCTCAGACAGCAACAAGCCGCGTCACGTGCGAGCGACCTGTCGCGGGCAATATCGGCCGAGGTGACGACACCGGAAGACTTAGAGCAGGCGGCCATGTCGAGGGGTTACGAACTTCAAGAGTCAGGATTTGCGGCACTGGGAGAACCTATTCTTGGTCTGGGACTCGCACAGCAAGTTTCATCGCAAGCGTTCCAAATTGAACCGGGCGAGGTGACTGGTCCAATCCCAACGCCAGCGGGACCAGCCTTTATTACAGTCATTGCAAAGCAAGATCCGTACATCCCACCAATCGACGAGGTTCGCGCCGAAGTCCGGGAAGACGTGATTCGAAAAAAATCACTGACGCTTGCCCAAGAGCGAGCCGTAGAAGCTGTTGTTGAACTTCGGGAGGCGGAGAACTTTGTCGAGGTCGCAGAGGCCGCCGAATTTACCGTGGGTTCGAGTGAACTTGTCACCCGTGGTGCGGCGCTACCTCAAGTCGGGATCAATGTAGCTGTCGAAACGGTCGCTTTCTCCATGGAACCTGGTGCGGTCAGCAACGTTATTGAGTCGGGTAATTCTGCAATCGTCGTGCACCTTGTAGAGCGGGAAAGCGCCTCCGACGAAGAGCTTGATACCAACCGCGACGCCATTCGAAGCGACCTCCTTTTTTCTCGCAAAAACCAGTTCTTTGGTTCATATATGGAGAACATCAAGGAAAAGATCGACATCGACATCGACTTTGAAGTCCTAGAGCAAGCACTAAACCCAGCGTAAATTTCGGTCCAAAAGAATTTTCGGCCTACCTGACAAACACTGGCATCAACGCTAGTGGCTGACCACGTCTGTGGTCTTGTAAAAGGAAACGAAAGCTCCGAAACGACTGTGCGCTCAGCGGAGCCAGCCACTCGGCCACCCCGCTCTGTAACTGTGTTCTCAGTGAATCGATCACTGTATCGAACAAAGACGATGGCGTCGGGTACGGCACCACAACAAGATTGGCTTCCGGATCCGCACCGATCTCAGCCCTCACAAGATCGAGGGCGCTCTGTAATCCACCAAGAGCATCAACAAGTCCATTTTCAAAAGCTTGTTGCCCAGTCCAAACACGCCCCCTGGCCAAACCATCGACCTCGTCTCTCGTCATGCCACGCCCATCCGCAACAACTTGGAGAAACCTTTCATACGTCTCATCCATTTGCGCCTGTAGCGCCGACCGCGCATCAGTCGAAAATCGAGCTATGGGAGCGAAGAGACCAGCCTGGGCACCATCAGTTATCTCTTCTACGTTCACTCCTACTTTCTTAAGTGCTTCACCGAACACGTACTTTCCCCCATAAACACCGATGGACCCGGTTAATGTTCCAGGTTGAGCGACAATCGCGTGAGCAGGAGCGGCAATGTAGTAACCACCCGACGCAGCCAAATCAGACATCGAGACTACCAATGGCTTCTTTGCACTCACAAGCTTCAGCTCACGCCACATGATGTCCGCCGCAATTGCGACACCACCCGGACTATCAATACGGAGCACAATTGCTTCAATTGAACTGTCAGCACCTGCCTCCCGAACGGCCTCCACAAATGTTTGTGACCCGACGGTTCGAGTGCCCTGTAAATCGACACTGCTCGTACCAAAATCAATGGTTCCTTCCGCATAAATTAATGCCACCTGAGGACCTGGGAGAATGCCGAGGCTCTCTTCCGTAACCGCTTGATACGATTCGAAGTCAACAATGTTCGGAAAATCTCCTAATCCTAGCCCTGCTACCACTTCATCCTGATAAACCAAAGCGTCAATCAATCCAAACCGAACAGCGTCATTTCCCACAAAAGGCCCTTCATCAATCACATCGCGTACACGTGACGGCGTTAGGTTTCTTCCTTCTGCGATACCATCAACCAGTTGGTCATACATGTCGCGGTTGAGAGATTCGGACACCTCTCGGTGTTCAGGAGTGTGTGTTGTCTCCGTGTAAAGATTAATAGCCGTTTTGTACTCACCAGCCGACAACATGTCTGCCTCAAAACCGACCAAATCGAGAAGCCCCTTTACAAAAAGATCATACGTGGCGATACCCACTAGGTTAAGCGGGCTCGAAGGCGTCATAAATATTTCGTCACAGGCAGTCGCCAAGTAGTAGGCCTGCCCTGCACCAAACTCGAGGTACGCCACAATGGGTTTCCCCGATGTCTTAAAGTCAATCACCGCATCACGAACCTCCTGCACTTTGCCCCACATTCCACTAGTTGTAGAAGGAACGATTACGACGCCTGCAATTCGGTCATCGCGTTTTGCTTTTCGAAGCGTGTCGACTACGGCACTGACCGTCGTGCGTTGCTCGAACAAACCGAGTATGTCGTGTGGAGTTTGCTCTCCGAGCGACGAAGGCATACGTAGCCACAAAATGGAGCTTTCGGCTATAGAGGGCCCGCGATTACTCAGAAACAACACCAGCATCAGCCCCATCATCGATAAAACAATGGCCGCAGCTATAAACGAAAAAATAAAACTCACAGCTCGAGAAAATGTCACTTATATACTCCTTGAAAGATTGTCTTTGAGTATAGCCGTCACAAAACAGACGCCGTTAGCGCTACTCAAACGTACATGACTTCAGTTCTTCGATATGCACAGGACCAACGCCAAGCACCCTAACGGTAAACACTGCTAAGTTATACTGGTCTCCTTGCCGGTGGTTTCGAGTGCGGAAGTGGCGGAACTGGCAGACGCGCAAGCCTCAGAAGCTTGTGGGCTTCGGCTCGTGGGGGTTCAAATCCCCCCTTCCGCACCAATGCACACGCTAGCATAACGTTTTCGATATTGGAATTCAAGAAAATATGCCACGACGATACCTAGCATTCGATATCGAAACGGCCCAGTTGGTCGATGGCGACGACTGGCGTTCATGTCGGCCACTTGGCATTACGTGTGCCGCAGCAATGAAGAGTGACGCACCTGACAAACCCATTATTTGGCACGGCCTCAACGACAACGGAACGCCAGCCGCTCGTATGTCGCGTACCGAAGCGCGTATGCTCATCGATGCGCTATTAGCCTACGCAAAACAAGGCTATACCTTGCTCACATGGAATGGCGCTGGTTTCGACTTCGACATCTTGTCTGAAGAGGCGGATGCAGTTCCTGACTGTCGAGATTTGACTTACAGCCATGTCGACATGATGTTCCAGGTGCTCTGCCAAAAAGGCTTCCCCATTGGTATCAATAACACAGCCAAAGCAATGCACCTTGCTGGCAAACCGGAAGGAATGTCCGGAGCTCTCGCCCCTCAGCTGTGGGCAGAAGGTCGTCACCAAACCGTCCTCGATTACGTAGTTCAAGATGTGCGGATGGCTTTACAGATTGCGGAACAAGCCGAACGAGAAAACAAGTTGCAATGGATCACGCGGAGGGGGCAGACGAATACGGTCGCTCTCCCGAACGGTTGGCTCACAGTGCACAACGCGCTCGCACTCCCAGAACCAGACACATCATGGATGGACAATCCTCTCAGCAGACAATCCTTCTTGAAATGGATGGCGGTTAAACCAGACGCGTAGCGCCCATCTCACCTTGTAGTTTTTGACGCTATTTGAAAACCCACTCGCCCCTATTGATTGTCCTGACGAACAAATTCAGCGCCCTTCTCCGCAATCATGACGGTTGGGGCATTGGTATTACCAGACGTGATGTAGGGCATAACGGATGCGTCAATGACTCGAAGTCCGGCTATCCCGTGCACGGAGAGACGATCATCCACGACTGCTAATTCGTCATGCCCCATCTTGCACGTGCCCACCGGATGGAAAATTGTTGTACCTAGATCTCCAGCTATTCGAGTCAACTCGTCGTCTGTACTAAACTCTGTACCTGGCTTCCATTCGTCAGGTTCAAATCGCGCTAAAGCCTTGGCCGCCATAATGCGTCGCGTCGCCCGTAAACCGGCAACCGCGATCTCCCGGTCGGTTTCAGTAGATAGATAGTTCAAGGTAATTGCTGGCGCGTGGCGCGGATTAGAACTCTTTAATCGCACGTGCCCACGACTCGTCGGCTGTAAATTGCAAACGGACGGCGTAATTGCATTAAACGTGTGCAAGGGATCGCCAAACTTATCAAGAGACAGCGGCTGGACATGCCATTCCATGTTTGCCGATTTGTGAGTGGCGTCGCTCATCGCAAAAGCACCTAATTGTGACGGCGGCATCGTCAGTGGACCAGTCTTGAAAAACAGATACTCCAGTCCCATCGCAGCTTTACCAAAAATCGAGTTCACACGTTTGTTTAGGGTTGTCGTGTTCTTGACCTTAAAAATGGTTCGGACTTGCAAATGATCCTGTAAATTTTCGCCAACTCCAGAAAGCTCATGCACCACGTCAATACCACAACGCCGTAGTAGGGTGCCGCCACCAACACCTGATAACTGCAAAATCTGCGGCGAACCGATAGAGCCGGCAGACAGGAGCACCTCACGCCTAGCCTGAATCAGCTCACCATTGGCAACTAACACAACTCCCGTGGCTCGTTTGACGCCATCAGTCGAACTAATAGCAAGTCTTTCAACTTGGGCACCGACACGAATACTGAGATTTGGACGGTCCATAATGGGACGCAAAAACGCTTTGGTTCCACTCCAACGTCGACCACCACGTTGATTCATTTGAAAGTAGGCGTTTCCGAAATTATCACCGCGATTAAATTCATCGATCTTCGGAATGCCGCATTCTGCAGCAGCATCCCGCCAGGCATCCAAAATCTCCCAGCTGACACGTTTTTCCTCAACGCGCATCTCACCACCGACACCGTGAAATTCATCGGGGCCATGCTGATAGTCCTCCGAGCGTTTAAAAACCGGAAGTACGTCATCCCACGACCAGCCACGATTTCCGAGCGAAGCCCAACGGTCGTAGTCACTTTTTTGACCACGCATGTAAATCATGGCGTTTATAGACGAACAGCCACCTAGCACCTTGCCACGTGCGTAGCCGATGCTTCGCCCATTCAGTCCTGGATCTGGCTCAATGGTGTAACACCAATCAGTGCGTGGATTACCAATGGTATACAGATAGCCGACGGGAATGTCGATCCAGAAATAATCATCTTTACCACCCGCTTCGAGCAGAAGCACGCTGGTATTAGGGTCAGCCGAAAGACGGTTCGCAAGCACACAACCAGCGGTACCTGCACCGATGATGACGTAATCGTAAGTCACAAAGCGATACTACAGGTCTGCCACGATCATCTGAAAAGATGAATCATTAACGTAACAATTAAACAATAACAGTACCGACTCTAAGGCAACGAAAACGTCAGAACCTCGTTTGTCGACACCACAGACATATACTGTTTTCCGTCAACCTGGTAAGTCAAAGGACTTGCTCGAATCGGGCGATTATGTTGATACACAAACAACTCGTCACCCGTCCGAGCATCCAAGGCGTAGAACTCACCAACGTCCGTGCCCTGTAACACCAGGTCTCCGGAAGTAACCAAATTGCCACTCGCACCAATAGCCGAATTTGATGATGCCGTTTGCTGCCAGACCAAAGCGCCAGTGGCTGGTTCGTACGCCGACACCGTAAATACGGGAGCAACATCGTCCCGATACGGCCCGTCCGCAATGTTGTCAGTGTGTCCGTTGTCGACACCGATTTCCAAGGTATCGCCAACAGGATTGACTGTAAATGCAATACTGCCGTCTTTCCCAGACACATAGATCAAACCCGTACGGGGACTAAACGACGGAGCCCCCCAGCTACTGCCTCCGTGCGACACAATGTAATACTCGTTTATCGAATACGGCGTGTACATTTGGCGCGCCCGCTGTTTCGCCTCGGGGTCGGTCACAATGGGATAGGTCGAACAGAACGGAGTCATTGGAACTCCCCGCGCGTTGTACGGGATAGGCTGAGTCGGCCAGACTTGCTCACCAGGAACATCGGTTTCCGTCGGTACTGCGGTCTCGACCATTGGATTGATCGGTTCCCCCGTCTCCCGGTGCCACATGTACATCAAACAGTTTTTCCCAGGAGCCGCTACGCCTTTGATCACTTGCCCGTCATGCGTGACATCGAACAAGACTGGGCCCGTTACATGGTCCCAATCCCATAAATCGTGATGCACGGCTTGGTAATACCAGGCCATTCGCCCGGTTTCCATGTGCAAAGCAATAGTTGAATTCGTAAACAAGTTCATCCCGGGACGGGCAGAACCGTCGTAGTCAGGAGAAGGATTTCCTGCGTTAATGTACATTAGCCCTAAATCCAGATCGATAACTGGCGGGGTCCACACACCACCACCAACGCGCTTACCGTCACCCCACGTGTCCTTAGCGATCTCCCAGCCATCATCACGCGGGCCTTGCGGCACCGTGTTAAACACCCACTTAATGGCCCCTGTGGTCGCATCCGCTGCGATCACTAATCCACCGGGGATATGGTTTTCGGAAAGAGCGACTCCCGCATACAAAGTGTTGTCAAGAAACACTGGCGGCGTTGTCAGGCGATAGCCGAGGCCATATGCGTCCACACCAGGCGGATAATCATCAGGATACTTAAATTGCAGCGCTTCACTGACAATCTCAAGTCTTCCCTCATCCCCAAAGGAATCAACCAGTTCGCCCGTCTTTGCATCGGTCGCATACATCGTCGCACCGCCAAAAGCATAGAGCTTTCCATCTCCATAGCTTGGGCCACGGCCACGCGCCTCCAACGTGTCCTCCATGGTCATCGTCCAGATGGATTCACCTGTAGCGGCATTAACCGCAAACAGTGTCCCACCTGCGTTGAGATACATGACACCGTCGATCACCAATGGGGTAACCTGCGTAATGCTGTTGGACGGACCCGCTTCAAATGTCCACGCAAGAGCTACACGATCGACATTCGTTGTATTAATCCCATCAAAGTCAGCATACCGACTTCCACGAAGGTCGAGATTGGGGAGCGCCCAATCTCCTTGCGTACTAACCGCAACCTGAGGCATAGCCGACTGATGCGTTGTCGTCGACTGATTTTGCCCGAGTAGCGGTGACGGGATGACGATCAAGACCATACCGACAACCAAAGCACCTGCCCAAAGCCTCATATTCATCTTCAACTTGTTCGATACAACCATCAGTGCTCTCCTTAAATCCCGATGCACCTAATTTACGAAACAACACCTGAGACAAACGGCCCAATTCGAGTGTCACTCGACCTAGGGAAAAGGGAAATAGGCAACTCGTTCGCCTCGGTGCGAACCGAGCCACATTTCACGGCCAATCTGAATCGCAGTCGTGGACGCCACAAACCCTGCCATCGCTGGATGTTCAAAAATACGCTCAACCGTAAGCGTTTGCGGATCGATGGTCGCAACGTTCGAAGTCTCTTCCAGTGGAGCACGAGGATCCTGAATATTGCCGTGCCCCGCAGCAAATATGACCGATCCATCCAGTGCCATTCGTAAATTGTCTGGCCTGAAACCCAAATCAATCACATCTTTCTGCATCGGTGTTTGACCGCGAGAAAGGCGCGTAAGCTTTTCTTCTGCCCATCCGGCAATATACAACCAGCGTCCATCCGACGAGACTTCCAAGCCATTCGGCGCGGTATTTTCACTCCCGGGTACCAGCCTCCAACCCGTGTCTGTCTGCCACTCCCACACATCTCCCGTTCTAGGACTGGTCGTCGCAAATCCACCACCAGGTAATGCAACAACCCCGTTAAGCCCGAGGGGGTCTGGAGCAACCGCACAACCAACCCAAGTCAAAGTCGGAGTCGCACTTGCGTTCACTTCAAACACCTCAATTGATTCTCGGCTTCCATGATGTACGACGTACAAGATGTGAACATCATCCTGTCCTGGATCAAGGTACAGCCCGTGAGCATTAAAATCATCGCCCTCGTTGGGAGCAATCGGACCGGGACAGTCCGGATAAATGTTCGTATCAAGCCGTTCGCTCGTAGTTCCCCCTGGAAAGATCACCGTCGCCGTCTTATTACCTACGTTGATGAGATGTATCCGCCCTCCTGCGCGATTACCCGACGCGATAACCCAGTCCATTCCGGGAACCACTGCCAAATCCTCAGGGCTAATAAGGTTACAAATAAACCGTATGTTTCCAACGGTCTCACACGGCAACCCACTGGGAGCCACTGTCGGATTTTGTCCAGAACTGTCTACCGCCTCAAATAAGATTACAAAAGTAAACGCCAAAACAACGTATCGCAGAGATTTCACCACGGCCCTCCAAGAACTCATACAAGTCCGACAATGTTCATCTTGCAGCTAAACAAGAACGACTAACCACGCGTGAGTGACCTACGTAGCG
>Ga0310123_10004614_pt1 | contig 10410 bp, 10 predicted proteins | sample CB6_AW_1057_MG_FD_203505 | JGI IMG/M metagenome (GOLD analysis project Ga0310123, IMG submission 203505) | Marine microbial communities from Western Arctic Ocean, Canada - CB6_AW_1057 | ecosystem: Environmental > Aquatic > Marine > Oceanic | place: Canada: Western Arctic Ocean | collected...
ATGCTTGCTCTGGCTCCGCAAACTCCACGTCACCTCGGCCGCGGAGGACGTACCACTTCAGGACCAACGCCTTCCGTGCCCTGCGTGGGTTCGGGCGATAACCATCGGTCGGTTTGACGTCACTTGTCCACACAGCCAGCTCCAGCGGGGTCTCCACCCTTGTAGAGTATGACGCTGCGATGTCGACCGGCGGCCCAGTGTGGCCCTCGCCATCCGGTGAGAAGCGGATCGTCGGCGGCTCGTTACCGTTCGCTGCGTCCTTCAGTGGCTCGACATACCAATTTGGGTCGAGGTGCATAGGGATCGACACGGTCTGGTTGTTCGTCGTCAGCGTCCAGCTTATCTGTTTGTCACCAAAATCAGCCGGCACCTGGACCGTGAAGATACCCCACCCCAGTCCGAGTAGAATGATCGTCGGTTGACCCTGATCCGGAGGGCCGGGAGAGACGAAGTTGTTCTCTCCAATAGGTATCTTGACGGTCTGCTCGCTGTTGGGGTTGAAGTACCCCACGAGCAGTGAGAAGCTGCCGTCCGGATTGTCATACCAACCCTCGTAGGGCGGGTAGACCGGTTCGCCGAACTCTTTCAACGTTCCGGGAACTTGAGCCGTCGCCATGTCGGCCGACCAGGCCGAACTCAGTAAGGTCAACTGGCTGCACACGAATGTCAGCGGTTGGGAGCAGACGTCTACCATCACGCGCGTCAACATCGGTTCTCCGCCCATCAGCATCGAGCACACCAAGTCCGGTCAGTGGCCCGTCATCACGGCCGACGGGACGCCCGTCGAGGGGAGACCGTGGATCTTTGCCAACATCGACGGTGAGTGGCAGGCGGCGATTTATGAGTGGCTTCGGCCTGGGCAGACCGAGAAACAGATCTCAGCCGACACCATCGGTGCTCACACCAAGAAAGCGACGCTGGATGGCTGGCAGCCAAAGTCCGGCGATACTGTCGGGTTGATGGTGAGCACGCCAGCCAGACTCGGTCCCGAGGGTCTGATCAACGAGCGGTCGAACGTCGTGTTGGTTACCTGGCCGTAGCGCCATCGGCGCCGTTGAGATCCTTCGCACCATAGGCACGGACAATCCCGAGGTTCAGGAGCGTCTTCGCGTGCCCGGGTTCGACCTCGAGCGACCTCTAAACCTGCACAAGTGCTTGGTCATCCTGGGGATCACCGGCCGGACCGCTCCACCTCTCTGGTCACGCTCGGCCTCATTCGGAGCGGCGCAGGCAACGAGCGTCAGTGGCTCTTCAGTCTCAACCGAAGCTTCTAAGGGGCTGCATCGCCTCGTGTGAACACCCTCCGCAGGCTCGCCGGCACTCACGGACGGGGTCCGGAGTCGCGGGTGTTCCACGAGGGTTGCGCATGGGGGGGGCTTAGCATGAGAGAATGAGCACCCAGAACACTGGACGAGGTCATATGCCGAGATATTCAGTTGCGTCTTGTCTCTCTCTCACGGTGACATCGGTTACGTCGCTCCTCCTGCTGTCGTGCGCAGCGCCGCAAGAGCTAGGGGTGAGATTGGAAGCACGGGAACGAACGGAAGTACAGTCGTCCACACGGCCGTATGCGCCGGTGACCGATGAACAGCTGGAGAATCCGTCTGCCGAAGATTGGCTGATGTACCGCCGAACGTACGACAGCTGGGGGTACAGCCCACTCGACCAGGTCACCGTTGACAACGTTGCCGAGTTGGTTCCGGTCTGGTCGTTCTCGACCGGGGTTGTCTCAGGGCATCAGGCGCCGCCACAGGTGCACGACGGCATCATGTTCGTCACGACACCCGAGTCTCAGGTGCTGGCACTCGATGCCCGAAGCGGTGAGCTGCTCTGGCGTTACGTGCGCCAATTGCCCGAAGACATCCGTCGAGGGCATAGAACCAATCGGGGCGTCGGGCTCTACGGTGATCTCGTGTTCGTCACCGCCCAGGATGCCCATGTGGTTGCGCTCAACGCGACGTCGGGCGAGATCGTCTGGGACCAGCCAGTCGAGGACTACCACCTCGGGTACTACATGACGATGGCGCCGCTGATCGCCAACGGGAAGGTCCTGGTTGGTGTCTCTGGTGGCGAGAGAGGAATTCGGGGCTTCGTGGCCGCGCTGGACCCCGAGACCGGTGAGGAAGTCTGGAGGACGTACACCGTGCCGGGTCCCGGTGAGCCCGGTAACGACACGTGGCCAGAAGACGCGTGGCGCACCGGCGGAGCACCTGTTTGGATTACAGGGTCCTTCGACCCCGAACTGAACCTGACCTACTGGGGTACAGGCAACCCCGGTCCGTGGGTTGGCGACGCACGACCCGGTGACAACCTCTACACAAATTCGGTGGTGGCGCTCGATGCCGACACCGGGGAGATCAAGGGGTTCCACCAGTATCACTGGAACGGGTCTTGGGACTGGGATGAGGTCTCGGCGCCGCTGCTGATCGATGTCAACCGGGACGGCAGGACGATCAAGGGCCTCGTGCACCCGGCGCGCAACGGGTACCTCTGGCTGCTGGAGCGGACCGCGAATTCCATCAACTTCGTCGACGCCAGACCCTACGTGTACCAGAATGTCTTCACGGGCATCGATCCTGAAACCGGCCGACCGGAATACAACTCTGAGAACAAACCCGGTCTCGGCAAGCGCGCCACGTTCTGTCCGTCCCTATGGGGCGGGAAGGATTGGCCACCTGCCGCCTACAGCCCTCAGACAGGGTATCTCTACATTCCGGCCAATGAGAACTTCTGCTCCAGTATCGAGGGTGTGCCGGTCGAGTATGAGCCCGGGCGGGGTTTCACGGGGGCATCCACCCAGACGTTCGTTCAGGACGGTGCCGACCACCTTGGAGAGATTCAGGCCTGGAACCTCGATACCGGTGAGAAGGTGTGGACCCGTGAGTTCGCCTCACATAACTGGGGGCCGATTCTGACAACCGGTGGTGGGCTCGTGTTTGCGGGCGGCACCAACGATCGGTACTTTCGAGCGTTCGACGCGGCGTCCGGCGAAACGCTCTGGGAGCAGCGGACCAACTCCGGTGTGACCGGCGTGCCATCGTCCTATGCGATCGATGGCGTGCAATACGTCGCCGTGCAATCGGGTTACGGTGTTGACGCCCAGTCGATGCAAGGGGTCATCAACCGTAGCCGTGGGACCAACATGCAGGTTCCTCAGGGCGGTGTCATCTGGGTCTTCGCGTTGAAACAGTAGAAGGCATCGACACCCCGTCCCGTTTCAGGATGTCGAGGAGATCGCCGTGACACGTCTTATGTTCAGTACCGTTGTGGTGTGCCTGTTGTGTGCCGGAACGCCGTTCGCTCAACGGCCTGACTTCTCCGGGATGTGGACGCTCGACGCGGCGGCCAGCGAGTTCAGTCACCCGGCGTTCAGCGGAGGACGCGGCGGTGCGGATGTCGGACGCCTCTTCATTACGCACGCCAAGAACGGCACGCTGGTGGTCGGGGCCGAGACCAACGCGTCGAGGGCGTGGTCGTACACGCCAGGTCGCGAGCTGGCGATTCCCGTGGGCCGAGACACGACGATGATGGCCGTGTCACGGTGGGAGGGAACCCAGCTCGTGGCGGAGGGGCGTCAGGGTGACATGCAGATGTACGAAGTCATGTCGCTCAGTCCAAACGGGGAGATCCTCACGATCGAGGTGACGACGACGACCCCCGCAGGTCAGACGATGCACCGGCTGGTGTACACGAAGGACCGGCCTGTAGGACCGTGCGAGAACTGGGCTATGCCCTGCAAGGAGTTCCCAGAGCACGACGTGCGGCGCCGGTAGCCTATCGGTGCGCTTCACCGCCGACGACGCCCCGCCGACCCGTCACTGGCGCGGCCCGAGGTCAAGCGCGACGATCTGTGCCCGGTCGCGTGCATACAGCGTGCTGCCCACCAGGGTCGGAACCGTCCACGACGTCGTATCGAAGAGCTCCGTTTCGGCAAGAGTCGTCATCCCGGTGGGCGCCAGCGTCACCATGCTCAGTGTGCCGTCTTCCTGAAGGACGAACGCCTTTCCGTCTGCGTACAGCATGTTGGCACGGGTGAAGCCGCGCGTCCGCCACGCGGTTTCACCCGTGGCCACGTGGGTCGCCGTCATGATGGCAGTCGTACTCTGTCCGCTCGTTCCATAGATGAAGTCACCCAGTCTGAGTGGGTTCAGAAACGTGAACCGCAGTCTGGGGTCGTACCATAGTTCGTCCGTTGTGGTCACATCGCCGTTGCGCATCAGCCTGATCGCACGACTGCCCCCGATATATCCCGACGACATGAAGAGAACGTTGTCCTCGCCCCACATCGGCACCTGGAAGTTGAAATCGTTGCCGGCGTCGTGCGCGTGGACCCAGAGGATCTCTCCCGTGTCTGGGTCGAGGCCGTGAACGGCCTGGCCGGCAAAGACGACGAGGTGGAGCGCGCCGTCGACCGAGATCAGCCCAGCCGGCGAGTGGGACACCATGAAGCTGCCACTCTTCCATACGACGGCGCCGTCGCGCTGCCGTAGCGCGATGACGGACTGTCCTGGTCCGCCCAGTTGAATAATGATCGTGTCCTTGTAGGCCAGCGGGCTCCCGCCGTATCCGGGTTTGATCATCGATCGGATCAGGAGTGGCGGTGCGTCGAAGTCGTCGATGAGGCTCCGTGACCACAGCACCTCGCCGGTCGCGGGGTCGAACACGAACAGTTCCTTGTTTGTCCCGATCGTAAAGAGGCGATTGTCGACGAGCAGTGGGGTGGAGTGGGGCCCCGCACCCTGACCGAAATCCTGAACCTTCGATGGATACGTGTGCTCCCAGATGGTCTCACCGGTACTCGCGTCCATCGCGATGACGCTTTCCTCAGGGTCGAACGGTCCGCGTCCGCCCTGGCCGTGTGCCACGCGGTACATCGTAAATAGACGGCCGTCGCCGGCGATGATGGCCGAGTGTCCCGCGCCGAGTGGCCGGCGCCACAGCTCTGCCGGTCCGCTCGTGGGCCAGCTATCGGCCAACGGCGGCGAGTCGACAATAAAGTTGCCGTTGGGGCCACCCCATTTACGCCACTCGGTCGACAGCTCGTCATCCTGAGCGATGAGTGTGGTCGGTCGCACCGGCAGCGGAAGCACCAAGAGGAGGGCACCAAGCACCACAATCGGGATCAGACGTTGCATATGAATCGCCTCAGATACATCTGAGCGCCCATCTTCGCCCGGACTGACCGTACCAGTGGCGCCAGGAGGACTCGACCGGTCGCTGTCCGGAACCTGGTCTTCTCGCAGGCGGCGCTCTTTGCCAGGGTGTCGAGGAACCGACGGTGGTGTCGGACGGGCGATTTCTATCCGCGCACGGCTGGTTTGCGATACGGACGCCTGGAGAAGAACGTCGGACCATCCGACAAGCATATCGAAGAAACGATACGGGTCCTGAACATGATCACTCATTGCCTGGTCACCGGAGGGGCAGGCTTCATAGGAAGCCACCTCGTGGAGCGCCTGCTGAGGGACGGCCATCGTGTCACCGTCCTGGACAACTATGCTACCGGGCGCCCAGAGAATCTGGCGCACGTCGCAGCGCGTTTCTTCGACCGTCTCTCGGTCCACGATGTCGATATCGCAGACGCCGAGGTCATTCGTCCCTTCTTTTCTGATGTCGACTGGGTGTTTCATCTGGCAGTGCTGGCCGACATCGTCCCCTCGATTTAAAGACCGCTCGAGTATCACCGGGCCAATGTCGATGGAACGATTGCCGTCCTGGAGGCTGCGCGGCGCGCGAGTGCCAAGCGATTTGTCTATGCGGCCTCCTCGTCGTGCTACGGGCTGCCGGACCAGTTCCCGACCCCAGAGTCCGCCGACATGCCCTATGTCCTGACGAAGATGCTCGGCGAACAGTACGTTCTTCGGTGGAATGGGATCTCCAAGCTTCCGACCGTGGCCCTGCGTCTTTTTAACGTGTTTGGTCCACGCGCTCGCACATCGGGAACGTACGGCGCCGTGTTCGGCGTCTTCCTGGCCCAGAAGCTTGCGAGCCAGCCGTTCACCGTGGTTGGTGACGGTACGCAGACTCTGGACTTCACTTTTGTGACCGACGTCGTTGATGCGTTCGTCAAGGCCGCTGCGTCTGACCTGACCGGAGGGGCACTCAATGTCGGCTCGGGCCACACCTATCCCGTGAATCTTCTCGTTCACCTGCTCGGCGGTGACGTCACCTACGTGCCAAAACGGCCAGCTGAACCGGACTGAACCTTCGCAGACACCACCTGCATCCGGCACTTGCTGGATTGGCAGCCCAAGGTCTCTTTCGAGGAGGGCGTAGGCGTGATGCTTGAGGGAATCGAGCAGTGGCGGGATGCGCCGGTGTGGGACCCGCGATCAATCGCAGAGGCAACAAGAGATTGGTTCACGTGCCTCGATCCCAGTCCAGAACAAGTGGCCGGGGTGGAAGCATGACTATGCCGGCACTGCGCGAGAGCGCTGATGGCGCGCGGTTTAAGATCCGGAGGCTCGATGAGTTGGCGGCCACGCTGCAGCGATTGCGCCGCGAAGGTAAGACCATCGTGCAGTGCCACGGCGTCTTCGACCTGCTGCACATCGGTCACATCCGACACTTCGAGCAAGCCAAGACACAAGGTGACGTGCTCGTTGTCACCGTCACCCCTGATCGGTTCGTCAACAAGGGGCCGAACCACCCGGCGTTCACCGATCAGCTTCGCGTCGAGGCTATCGCGGCGCTGCATGCAGTGGATTATGTGGCCGTCAATAAGGGGCCGACGGCGGTCTGGGCGATTCGCATGCTTCGGCCAGACGTGTACGTCAAGGGACCGGACTACGGTAACTTCGCGACAGATCGCACCAGGGGGATTGAGGCTGAAGAGGCAGCCGTGATGGCCCGAGCGATCACCGTGAAAACGTCGCTCCGCTCAGGAGTGTGTATCGTCCTCTGACAGTACGGCAGACTATCCGTCTGTGCCAGGTCGGCTCCGACGAACACGACGGGGTCACACCCGACGTGACAGGCAAGATCGAAAGCGGTCGTCAAGACTGAACCCCAGGCGCGGAGTGTTCCCCGGTCGGTTCCATGCGCCCTGAGCCAGGGCCACGGATGGTGGTCGCTCGCCTTGAAGTTGAAGGTGTGCCCGGCGAACGGACCCCACACACCCGGGTCGATACTCCCTTCGGCCACCAACCAGATCCCGCGCGTGTCCGGGGCGTCGGTGAGATGCAACGCGTTGGCCCGCTGTGGATCGCCCGCGACGATCACGTGCGGATGGACCCGGGCGGCCAGTAGGGGCCGAACGGCGGTATCAACGGCAATGAGCAGCGCTCGATCCTTTGTCTTTCGCAGCTCTTCAATACTGTTGTCGAGCGACGGACCTGCCCCGACTACGATCGCCGGAAAACCCGAAAACGTCTCGAGCAATGTCGAGACGTCACCCTCCGAGCAGATGACCGGCAAATTCTTGAGCGTGTTGAGCAGGTATTATCCAGTAAACCTTCGTCGGGCCTCGGCGTTCGCTTGTGCGCCGCTGATCGCGCTCCTGGCAAGCACAAGCGCCTTTTCGGTCTCGTTCGAGAACTCCCGCTTGAGGACGGGGTGGACGATGATGACGGGCGCTTTGGCCCGTCCGTCGACGAGCTTCCACGCGTCTGATGCACCCGCAAAGTCCGGTCCATATAGGAGTGTGAGCCTCCCGGAGCCGATCCATTCGCGCCAGTCGCGTCGTTCGAACATCGGCACCAACGTGTCCGGGAGCGGCTCGAAGGCAGGCACCTTGGTGTGGGGTGACCGCCGTTCGACGGCGTCGAGGACGTAGCCCAGCCAGAGCCCGATCACGATCAGCAAGTCAGGTTCAGCGTCGGAAAACGCGGTCATGACGAGACGGTCGGCTTCGGTCGCAGGGTCTCTCTGGCTGTGCAGGGAGACCCATCTGTCATCCGCTGCCAGGACGGATGCCGAGGGCTGGGATCCGGTGGTGTCTATCTTGACGGTGTCGGACGGGATGGCTTCGGGCGCAATTTAGGTGGCCGTCATCAGAGCGTCCAGATTTGCCTTAAGCGTGGTCACTGAAGCTCGTCGGGAAGTGATATCTTCAATGCCTGATCCTACGGTATCGATCTCAATGGAACACGTAGATGTTGCAGTCGTTGGCGGGGGCGTAACAGGGCTTTCGGTCGCGAGTGCGGTCGCGGAGCGAGGCCATTCGGTCTGCCTGGTCGAGCGTCATCCTCGACCAGGAATGGAATCCAGTACCCACAACAGCGGCGTGATCCACGCCGGGATTTACTACGAGACGGGTTCTTTGCGAGCGAAGCTCTGTGTAGAAGGACGAGACCGACTCTATGCCTTTTGCCGGGTTCACGATGTTCCTCACGCGCGCTGTGGGAAGTTGATCGTGGCTCTCGAGTCAGACGAGATACCGCAGCTCGAGGAGCTGGCCCGGTGCGCCGGAGAGAACGGTGTGAATGACACAGAGCTGGTCGGGCGCGATTTTATGCGGCAGCGCGAGCCGCATATCGAGGCGGTTGCGGCGCTCTGGTCACCGTCGACGGGGATCGTCGAGGCCGAGGCGCTTGTCCGTTCGCTCGCACGTCGGGCGGATGAGCTCGGTGTCATGTTGTTGCCGGGAACGCGGTTGGAGCGAGGCACGCCGAGCGAGACCGGGTTCGAGCTCGTCACCTCGAGTGAGACGTTCGCAGCTGGCGTTCTCGTGAACGCGGCCGGTCTGTATGCGGATGAAGTTTCGGTCGCTGTTGGAGGCGAGCCGTTCGCGATCTACCCGGTGCGTGGCGAGTACGCGGAGCTGGTACCACGGAAGCGCCACGTGGTGAATATTCCGGTCTATCCCCTGCCCGACCCGTCGGGTCACAGCCTGGGTGTCCATCTCACACGCACTACCTGGGGCAGCGTGATAATCGGGCCCACTGCTCGATCCATGTCAAGCAAGGACGATCATGAATCCGACCGCGTTCCGATCGAGCAATTTTACAGAGACGTCCGGCGGTTTGTGCCTTCCGTGGAACCGGAGGACCTCCGTGTGGGAGGGACGGGCTTCCAGGCGGCGCTGAGCCGCCCCGACGAGCCGGTTGCAGATTTTCTGATCAGGCCAGACCATCGCAGTCCGCGGCTGATTCACGCGGCTGGAATCGATTCTCCCGGGCTTACGTCATGTCTAGCGATTGGTGCGGCGGTTCGAGACTTGGTAGAGGATGCCCTCTAGTGTCCTCGCAGGAGCGTGGTGGACTAGTCGCCCCGTTCGAGCCGGATCGAATCGTCTTCGAAATGCTGTGTCGAGACCTCGAAGATCTCGGTATGTTCGGCGAGACCGGTGAACTGGTGACGAAGACCTGGTGGGATTTCGAGTACGTCGCCGGGTTCCATCTCGAACGTCGACTTATTGTTTGAGCCGTCGACAGTTCGCATCAAGAGACGGCCGCTCTGCACGTAGAAGGTCTCTGACTTCCGCCTGTGATAGTGGAGAGAGCAGGCCTTCCCGGCAAGGAGCACGAGGATCTTTCCACAGTAGTCCTCCGCGTTGTGGATCCAGAGCTCGTATCCCCACCCCTTCTCGACCCGACGAATTGGTGTCGTTGGAGTAATTGCCATCGAGCTAACTCTACTGGCCTGTCTTTAGCCAAATCAAGACCGTGCGACAAGCGGTTTACCACTGATCGGAACGGCTGCGGAGCACGTTGACCGTTTGACCGGATAGGATCTCCATCAGATGCAGCCAGCTGTGTTCCTCGATCGAGACGGGACGCTGATCGAATCCCACCCGTGCCTGTCCAAGCTTGACGACGTGGCGTTATTCCAGTGTTGAAGCCGTGAGGTCGTTGAACAAGGCCAAATATCAGTGTTGTCGTCGTGATGAATCAAAGCGGCGTTTCCAGAGGTGTCTTCGACGAAGCGTTCGTTCAGGAAACGCACCGAGTGCTGGATGCGCAGCTCCAGGCGAGCGGAGCCAGGGTCGATCGTTACTACTACTGCCCACACTATCGCGACGGCAACGTCGAGAAGTACAGACGAGCGTGCAGCTGCCGCAAGCCGATGCCGGGAATGGTCCATCAGGCAGCTCGCGAGTTGGGTCTCGATCTGGCAGGCGCGTTCGTCGTCGGGGACCGGTGGCTCGACGTGCAGCTCGCACAGGCTGTGGGCGCCGGAGGGATTCCTCGTCACAGGACCGGTGACGGCGCGAGCGAGGCGGCCACACCGGTCGAGGATGTCGCTCCGGTAGCCGTAGTGGACCACCTGCTCGAGGCGGCTGGGTGGATTATCGACGGCACGACAGGGGCTGAGAATGGTTGCTCGCGTAAACGTGGGAGACCCCCCGGCTTTGGCGGGGCGGCGCCCAGGGTTTGCCAGTTCCGGGATTTAAATGGGAAAACTCCATCGCGTGAGCCACTCACGCATCACGCAAGGGAGACCCCATGACGAACTATCGGGGTCTACACC
>Ga0310123_10004615_pt1 | contig 10405 bp, 10 predicted proteins | sample CB6_AW_1057_MG_FD_203505 | JGI IMG/M metagenome (GOLD analysis project Ga0310123, IMG submission 203505) | Marine microbial communities from Western Arctic Ocean, Canada - CB6_AW_1057 | ecosystem: Environmental > Aquatic > Marine > Oceanic | place: Canada: Western Arctic Ocean | collected...
TGACCCCGCCTAAAGACCTCAAGGCCATTGAGACCTTGGCCGTGACCTTCACCGAGTCCAATTACGATATCCGGTCTGTTTTGCGGGTCTTATTTCTCTCGGACTTCTTCAAGGACGCCCGCTTCACCAAGATAAAGAGCCCAGCCGAAGTGGTGGTTGGCACCCTGCGGCTGGTGGGCCAGGACAAACTGCCCCCTCCGGGGATCGGAGACCTATCCAAACAGACCGGTTACATGGGGCAGGAATTGCTCAATCCGCCCAGCGTCGAGGGTTGGCACACCGGCGTGGAATGGATCAATAGCGGTTCATTGATGAAGCGGATCAACTTCGTGGCCGACATGCTAGGCGACATCAGCCGGCCCGGAGTCCAACGGATAGTGGCCCGCCTTCAGGCGCAGGGCAACCTGAGGCCTGAGGAACTGGTCGACCGTTGTTTGGATCTGGTCGGGCCAATCAAGGCCGGCGCAGCCACCCACGAACAATTAGTGGAACACTCGGCCCAAGGCGGCGAGTTGAAATGGGACACTGAAAAAGACGTCGCAGCCTCGACCGCAAGAGTCGGTGAGCTGCTTCAGCTCATTGCGTCGGTCAAGGAATTCCAGTACTCCTAATACTTGCCAATCGGAGAAAATCATGGCTACCAATAAGAAAGACCCGGTCTTGGTCGTTCTTCAGCTTTCCGGCGGCAATGACTACTTAAACACCGTCGTCCCCTATGGCGATGGGTTGTACCGGGACGCCCGCCCGGTGGTAGGATTTACTGAGGATCAGGTCCTGCCCATCGACGGCGGTCTGGGGCTAAACCCGGCCATGGGGGCATTGAAAGGCATGTACGACCAGGGCAATATGGCCATCATCCACGGCGTTGGCTATCCAAATTCGCCCCGATCTCACTTCCGCTCCATGGACATCTGGCACACCTGCGAGCCAGAGACCCTGGGCACTGAGGGCTGGTTGGGGCTGGCCACCAGAGACCTAGACCCAAGAAAAGAAAACATCATCACCACCGTCAGTTTCGGCCCCAGCCTGTTCCGGGCCTTGGTCCTGCCTGGTGTACCTGTCGCCTGCGTGGACGACCTGGAGTCCTACGGCCTGTTGACCGGTATCTCCGGTGAGAAGCAGCGGGAGCAGATTCTAGACCGTTTCTCCCGCATGTACGCTCCCGAAATGGGCAACGACGTCGTGACTGAATACCTGGGTCAAACGGGATTGGAAGCCATGAAGGGCGCTGACATGCTGAAGGTTGCCCCTGAGACCTACTCCTCCAGCATCGAGTACGCAGAAACGACCATCGCCCAGAAGCTGCGCGGAATCGCACAGGTCCATCTGGCGGGCCTAGGGACCCGAATCTTCTATTGCGACCACGGCAGCTTCGACAGCCACGCCAACCAAGCGGGCATGCACGCTACGCTCTGGAGCGATGTTTCCCAAGCCATCACCGACTTTTTCGCCGACCTCCGGGAGCACGACTCCGCCGACAATGTAAGCATGCTGCTGTTCTCCGAATTTGGCCGGCGCGTCCGTGACAATGGCTCAGGCACCGACCACGGGGCCGCCGGGGCCGCATTCGTTATCGGCGACGCCATCAAGGGCGGACAGTACGGCGAGTACCCATCGAGAAAGTCAGAAGACCTCCAACAGGGCGACCTGGTCCCCAACATGGATTTCCGCGGCCTCTACACCACCGTGCTGGAAGGCTGGCTCGGCCTGGACGCCAAGCCAATCGTCAAAGGAAACTTCGAGGCGCCCAGATTTATCTAACCTGGCATAGTTGCCGTCAACGCAAGGGTAGAGATATGCAAACACAGATAGCAGCAGGCCGGGTGTACGACTTCAGCCACGCTGTCGGCCGGTCGGCAGCCTCGGGCACTGGGTTCCGGATGCCGGTGGCCGTGGCCACTGGAGCCGGGACCGACGCTGCCTCCTACGTGATCAGTCGCGGTTTCGAGATGATTCCCAACGTGCACTGGAGTCGGACCGGCGTAGGCACCCGCGTCACCAAAGTTATTTTCGGTGGCATATCCGGCGAGGAAGAGCTCGTGACCGAGTTTGGGAAATACGGGGAGGATCCCGGCCGGTTTATCTGGCCGGCGGGAATTGCGGTGGACAGTCAAGGAGCGGTCTATGTCGCCGACGAATGGCTGAACCGGGTTTCCATCTTCGACGGCGACGGGAAATTCTTGCAGTGCTGGGGCACGCCGGGGGCTGAAGAGGGGGAACTGGACGGTCCTTCCGGCATCCTCATCGATGCCAATGACGACCTCTACATCTCAGACACCCGCAACCACCGGGTCCAGAAATTCACCAAGGACGGCGTTCTCATGGCCGCCTGGGGTGGGTTGGGCAGCGGCGAGGGCCAACTGGACTCGCCATGGGGCATCGCCTCCGATTCTGAAGGGTGCATCTACGTGTCCGACCACATGAACCACCGGGTGCAGAAATTCACTCCGGAAGGCCAGTTCGTGGCGTCATTCGGTAGCGAAGGTGCGGGCCGGGGCGAGCTGGGCCGCCCGTCCGGAGTGGCTGTCGACCCAGATGGCGATGTTTACGTATGCGACTGGTCCAACAACCGGGTCCAGGTGTTTGGCCCCGACGGCCGGTTCATCACCACCTTGCGTGGAGACGCCTATGAGCTTTCCCATTGGGCCAAGATGACCGTCGCAACCAACCCAGACGCAGTCAGACGGCGCCGGGAAGTGCCGAACCCCCAGGTTGAATGGCGGTTCGATATGCCCTCCGACCTGGTCTTCGACACAGCCAATCAGCGGCTGCTCGTAGCCGACACTCAGCGTCAACGGATACAGATCTACAACAAACTCAAGGACTATGCGATCCCCTCTCGCACTATCTAGTGATCTACGGTAAAAAGAGTACCGGATACTATTTCGTTAAATGGAAGGTGGGCTCATGGCAAGCGTATTCTTAGGCATCAACGACCGGGCTTTCACGTATGAATCCACGGCTGGCCGCCAGGAGCATGTCGGCACCGGGTTGCGTTATCCAGTCGACTTTGCCCTAACATCTGACGAAGTCGCCTACATCGTGAACAAGGGCCGGGAAGACCGGCCTGACGGCACTCGCCTCACCATCATGAAACTGGGCGAAGAGGGTGAGGAATACATCTCCACCTTCGGCACACACGGTGAGGGCAAAGGCCAATTCATCTGGCCCACGGGCATCGCTCTCGACAAGGACACCAACGTTTACGTCACAGACGAGTGGCTGAACCGGATCACCAAGTACGACAGGGACGGGGAGTACATCACCCACTGGGGCACCAAGGGGTCCGGCGACGGGGACGTTGACCGGCCGTCCGGCATCGCCATCGGCAAAGATGAGACCCTTTACGTCGTGGACAGCCGTAACAACCGTGTTCAGAAGTTCGGTCTGGACGGGAAGTTCTTGGGAAAATTCGGCTCAGCCGGATCTGCTGATGGGCAGTTCAACCTTCCCTGGGGAATGTGCCTGGACAGCGACGACAATATCTTTGTCGCCGATTGGCGCAACGACCGTGTCCAGTCATTTACCTCGGACGGCAAATGGTTGGCTAGCTTCGGAACGCCGGGAACTGGCGGCGATTGCTACAACGCACGGGTCAAGGGCGGGATCACCTACTCCCCTGCACAGGTTGGCCAATTCAACCGTCCCACGGGCGTCTGCGTCGACCAGGACGGCGATATCTATATAGCAGACTGGTTGAACAACCGGGTGCAGGTGCTGACGCCGGACGGCCGGTTCATCACTGAATTCACCGGCGACGGCCACTTGTCCAAACTGGGCATCGCCAAGCTCAGGTCCAATCCCGATATGATCAGGCAACGCAACTCCATCCAGAACTTCACTCCTGAGCGGGTGCTGTGGGCGCCAATGGCGGTGAGAATGGGCCAGAACAATCGGGTGATAATAGCCGACACCACCCGCCACCGCTTCCAGATATACCGGAAGAACTCGGAGCCGGTATTGGTCTAGCACGGCACATATAATAGCCCCAAAGAAAAGGCCGCGTCTAATTCGCGGCCTTTTTTTCATCTATGAGCCCTTGGCCAGGCTAAAACTAAGCGGGATGGGCCTGCTCGGCCGGGTCAAGCTCCGAGTCCACCCAGTCGATGACCCAGATCTGGTCGTCGGATTCATCATCGATCAACAGCGCGCCGACGGCCTCTAACTGGCACTCAACGGAGGGGTTTTCCCTAATCAGAGGAATGGCTATCGCCTTTTCTGTTTCCAGGTGGTTCTTCTGGGCAACGCGGTGGGCCATGACCGGGCCGTAAAGGTGTTGCTAGGTCCATGGCATGACGCTGCTGGCGCCAATGTTTTTTTCAAGCACAGTCATGACGTCAATGACGCCCTCAAGAAGCCTGGTGGCCGGTCTGTTCGCCTGCTTAGAACTATATTCGAGCTCAGCCTCCGACAAGCCGTCAATTTCCTGTCATACCGATAGACAAAGCCTATTGGCCAATCAACCTCGCCGGTGATCAATACTCTGTAAATAGGTCACATTGATCGATACTCCTGCATCTCTATAATTATTATTACGTTTGCCAATGATACCAACAAGGCCAAGCCGCGACTCATGATGGTCCGGCCCTGGTGTTAAGCGCTGAAGTGCGCGTTACAATATTGGGCAATAAAAAAGAGAGGGCTAATGCCCTCTCTTTTGATCTCCTAGATAGACCGCTAGGGTTTGTTTGGATCAGCCGGTGGTTACCGGCTGTTTCCTCACTGAAGCGATTGCATTGACCTGTTCCATCAATATGTCAAAATTCTCGAATGTGAGGGATTGGGGGCCGTCACATTTGGCCTGGTCAGGATTAGGGTGCACCTCGATCAGCAACCCGTGGGCTCCGGCAGCCACCGACGCCAGAGCGACAGGGGTGACCAGATACCATTTTCCGGTGCTGTGGCTGGGGTCAGCCACGATGGGCAAGTGGCTGAGCCGTTTGATCACGGGCACTGCGGCCACATCCAGCGTGAACCGAGTGAAGGTCTCAAACCCGCGAACTCCCCGTTCGCAGAGAATCACTTGCTCGTTGCCCCCGGCCATCACGTACTCGGCGGCCAGCAGCCACTCTTCGTACGAGGCGGCCAGCCCACGCTTGACCATGACCGGTTTCCCGATCAGGCCAACTTCGTCGAGCAGATTGTAGTTCTGCATGTTCCGGGCGCCGATCTGCAGGATGTCTGCGTACTTGGCTACCGTCTCAACATCAGCGGTGGCCATAACTTCGGTGATGATTGGCAGGCCGGTTTCTTGTTTGGCTAGTTGGAGCAGTTTCAGTCCGTCCTCCCCCATTCCGCGGAAGCTGTAGGGAGAGGTCCTTGGCTTGAAAGCGCCGCCCCGCAAGACGGTGGCGCCGGCAGCCTTCACGGCTTTGGCCGTGGAGACCATCTGTTCTTCGTCTTCTACGGAGCAGGGACCGGCCATGATTACGGGCTTGGGTCCGCCAATCACTGCGTCGCCAACCTTAATGATGGTGTCATCGGGATGAAATTCTTTGCTGGCCAACTTGTAAGGCTTGGAGATGATGATTACCTCATCAACCCCGTTCATCAATTCCATCTCGTCTTTGAAGTCCGGAGGAATCGACCCCATCACGCCGATAACTGTTCGCTCGGCTCCTGTGTTGATCTGGGCCCTCAATCCTCGGTCTTCGATCCGTACTCGAATATTATCCAGATCTGGCTGTGCGGCGCCTGGCGCCATTACAACGATCATCTCAGAAATCACCTTTGGTCCGTGGACTTATTCGTATTCCGTTCGGTCTTTGTAGGAACTGGGACAGACCTTAAGCGAAATACCCCACCACTACCGGAGCCTGCGGCAACTGCGGCATGGCTCCCTCACAACCAGCACAGAGCTTACTAACCTGCTTTAACTGCGCAGGGCTTCGGCCCCTTTTAGATATTTGTAAACCAGGTCTTTTGGTTCCTTATCAGTGTTAACCAGTATAAGTATCCGAATACAACGGGGCAAGCTACCCTTCACTGCCACCTGGGTAATGTCTATCAACGGAGCATTGGCCCAGGCCAATCTGCGCGCCGCAGTAGCCGGGAATGCAGCGTCTAGGTCTGGGGTTATTGTGAAAAAAACAGCGGCCAATGAGTCTTCTTCTAGGCCGTTGGCGTCAATCAGCTCTTGTACCAACTCGGTAGTTGCGGCATGGATGGCTTGTTCTGTGTTGGCGTCAGCGGTCGTCGCGCCTCTGATTCCCCGGCAAGCTGTCATCTACTAGACCACTCCTTAAGTTGGGAGAGAGATGCCCGCCAGTTCTGCCACGAACCGGCTGGCCCGCTCGACCAGTTCTTCTCTCGGCGACTCCAGCATAACCCGGATGAGGGCGCTACCGACCACCGCAGCCTCCCCCGTATTTCCCACCTCTTCCACGTGGGCTCGGTTGGATATTCCAAACCCCACCGCGAGGGGAAGGTCTGTGTGGGTCTTCACCCGGTCCAAGAGCTCAAAGCTCCGCCCGGAGACTTGCTCTCGCGCGCCCGTTACCCCCGTGACGCTGATGCAGTAGACGAACCCGCTGGCCCCGGTACAGGCATCTCTGATGCTTTCGTCGGTGCTGGTGGGCGCCAACAACGGAATGACTGAGATATCCCGAGATCGACATTCCGAGATCAGCGGGGCTGCTTCGAATCCAGGAAGGTCCACAGCAATTAGGCCATCCACGCCGGCCTGTTGGCAGCGCTCGGCAAACGAGGCCAAACCGTAGGTGTGGATGGGATTATAATAACCCATCAAGATCAACGGTGTGTCCGGTACCTTTGCCCGCAGGGCCTCGGTCGCTTTCAAGCAGTCTTCCAAGCTGGTGCCGTTCTGCAAGGCTCGGAAACTGGACTCCTGAATCACCGGCCCCTCTGCCAACGGATCGCTGAATGGCACCCCGAGTTCCACGGCATCTGCGCCGGCCTCAACCAGGGCTGGGACCAACTCCATCGTGGCTTCCATATCGGGGAAACCAGCGGTCACAAATACAATCAGTCCGGGACGCTTCTGCTCCCGGACTGCATCAAACATACGCCTGATTCGAGATTCGCCCATACCTGGGACCTGACATCCCCCCGACCCGGATACGACAAGAAAGTGGGCCTACGGTTTAGGCAAATTTAACGTACAACCCCACCGGTGTCTACCCCTAGACTCTCGGCTGAAATCTCCAGCCTCGATTTCTTTTAGCTGAAGGCCTGAGCGGCCAGGGCGAGGGCGTTCTGGCCGGCATGGGCGCCGATGGCCGCCCACAGCGAGCCCGTCTTCCAATACAGCCACGCCAACAAAAATCCGGTGATGAAGATGGGGATCAGCACTCCTACAGAAAGATGGAAGCCGCTAAATAACAAAGCACTAACTACGATCGCCCACCAAGGCCCCATCTTGAGCAGCAGCCCACGGAAAATGAACCCACGGAAGAATAACTCCTCACTCATGGGCGTGATGAAGGCCAAGGCCTGAAAAGTCAGCAAAACGGCTGGGCCGTCAAAAAAGATGTCCGACTCAACCACTGGTATGGCTAGTTCAGCCACGCCCAACCACTCGACGATGCCTGAATAGATGGATGTGCTAATCAAGCTCGCGCCCAGAACTCCTAACATCAGCAGAGCGGTCCGTTTCCGCGGCCAGGTGACTCTGCTGAGCCGCAATACAGCCAACGGGTATCTACAGTGGCGAAGGCCCAGGTACCAAACGGTGCCAATGATGGCCAGGGCCATCAGATGAACGCTGATCCAGGTGGACACCGCATCTTCCTGCTCCGGATAGAACGAGCCGAGGACCAACGCAGCCGAGGCCGCCGAAAACAGGGACAGCATCACCAGAACGATGCCAAAGATTATCTGCCAGCCACCCCAGGTAACTCCTCCCATTCAGTGGGGCGCTCGCCCAATGGCAGCGCTGCCGGAATCGGATGAGAGCTCCGTGAATGTCATTTCACCGGATTGGTCAGAGGGAATAGCGAATCCGGGGTGTTGATGACCGCAACCCGAACGGAAACTCTGTCCGAATCCCCACTGACGTTCACAACGGGCACAATAGGACGCGCCTTGCCCTGCCTGCGGCGACTGACCCATCGTTGGATCCAATGGGTTTTCGCCGGATTCGCCCGAACTCCAGGGGATATTATTATCGGATTGCAATTTGAATTTGTATGTCCATCTCAGAAATCACTGCGTTAAATTATATCAACATGCCCCTTATTTCCAAGTGGCCGGACAAGGGCGGGTAGGAACTCCTTTTACCGCCTCTGCTGAGCGTGATTGCCATAAGTTATAAGCTCGGCCATAATGACTGCGGCTCAAACCTGCGGCTTATTGGAGATGACCCTATGGCTTCAGAAAAACCACTATCCCGGGAAGAGTTCGAGCGCCTTGCCGAACTGCTTGGCGTAAACGGTGAACCAACATATCTCGACGAGCTCTACTCACAGGTGCGCGGCGTCTATTTCAGCGCCGACGTCATCAAAAAGATAGATGTTTCTGGCACGGAGCCCGAGATGGCCTTCATTCCGCCCACGGATTAGTACGCCATCGACACCAGGTAAGCCACGTAAAACAGGGAGGCAACACCTTTATGGACGCACTGGAAATCTGCTACATGAGCGCCGGGGACCTTTCCAAGCTGGTGGAGAAGAAAGAGGTTTCTCCAGTCGAGATAATCGACGCTCATCTCGCCAGGATCGAAGCCACCGAGCCTGTTTTGAATTCGTTCATCACCTTGTTGGCGGAAGAGTCCCGCACCGCCGCCCGCCAGGCCGAGAAAGACATCCAGGCCGGTCGGTACAAGGGTCCGCTCCACGGCATCCCCGTTGGCCTGAAAGACTTGTATAACACCGCCGGGGTGCGTACCACGTCAGGCTCCAAGATCTTCGATAACTTCATTCCGGAAGAAGACTGCACGGTAGCCGACAAGTTCCACCAGGCCGGCGCCATCCTGTTGGGCAAGCTAAACATGCACCAATTCGCCTACGGCCCAACGGGCGAGAACCCGGACTACGGGCATATGCACAACCCCTGGGACCCAGACCGGGTCACCGGCGGCTCCAGCGGTGGTTCTGGCTCCGCCGCCGCCGCAGGCCAGTGCACCATCACCACCGGTAGCGACACCGGAGGTTCGATCAGGATTCCGGCCGCCCTCTGTGGAATTGTCGGCCTCAAGCCAACCTACGGGCTGGTTAGCCGTTGGGGCCTGACTGCCCTGTCTTGGTCCCTGGACCACCCCGGCCCAATGGTGCGCACAGTGGAAGACGCCGCCATCACCATGAACGTCATCGCCGGTCACGACCCCAAAGACGTGGCTTCGGCCAAAGTGGAGATCCCTGATTACACTACTGCGCTTACCGGTGACGTTAAGGGGCTGCGCATCGGCATGCCCAAAGAGTACTTTGATGCGCCTCTGGACCCCCAGGTGAGGAAGGCCGTTTTGGACGCCATCAGCCTGTTGGAGAGCATGGGGGCGGAGGTGAAAGAGGTCTCTTTCCCAATGTTCGAACAATCCCAGGCCATCTCCAGCACAGTGCTCATGGCCGAAGCTACCGCCTACCACCGGGACCTTCTAGAAAAGGACGGTCACCAGCTTTATGAGCCGGTCCGCCAGCGCCTGCAAGCGGGGTTATTCATCAGCGCCGCCGACTACCTCCGAGCGCAACAGGCCCGCACCCTTCTTGACCAAGAGGGGCGACGGCTGCTTGACGATGTTGACCTATTGGCCGGGCCGACCGAGCCGGTAACCGCGCCGGAGATCCTGGCTGCCAGGGTGCTGGCGGGCGAACAAGAAATTGGAGTAGTGGGCGCTCTTACCCAGTACACCAGGCCCTATAACATCAACGGGTTCCCGGCCATATCGGTGCCCTGCGGCTTCTCAGATACCGGACTGCCCATCGGTCTGCAATTGGCGGGAAAGCCCTTCGATGAGCTAACGGTGTTGCGTACCGCCCATGCCTACGAACAAGCGACAGACTGGCACACCCGCCGCCCACCTCTGTAGTCGGCGCAGGCCTCAGCAGATAGCTTTGCTCTTTTCTGTGCATCTACACGCCTAGTGGGCAACGTATTTCGTGTAGAATCGACCTACGGCCCAATACTCAAATCGATCTTCTTGGCCGGGTGGATAGGGAGAGCTGGGAGCTTTGGCGGATATCACTACCGTTACATTCGATCTGTGGCAGACCCTCTTGGTGGATGAACGAGATCTTGGGCAAGCCCGGGCTGAGGTCCGGGTTGAAGGCGCTAAATCCGCCTTGGCCAAATTCGGCAAAAAATTCGGCCTCGAGCACATCCAAGAAGCCTATATGTCCTGCTTCCAACAGTGCCGAGATGTTCGCAACGGCGGTCTGGACATTGACTTTCGCGAGCAGGTCTCGATCTTCGTCAATCACATCGAACCCGGCCTGGCCGAACAACTTACACC
>Ga0310123_10004616_pt1 | contig 10405 bp, 6 predicted proteins | sample CB6_AW_1057_MG_FD_203505 | JGI IMG/M metagenome (GOLD analysis project Ga0310123, IMG submission 203505) | Marine microbial communities from Western Arctic Ocean, Canada - CB6_AW_1057 | ecosystem: Environmental > Aquatic > Marine > Oceanic | place: Canada: Western Arctic Ocean | collected...
AGTGGCCTCGACGGGAGTCTCGAGCATCGCCACCGCCGAACGGGGACGCGGCACTTGACGCCGGTTCAGAGGTTCCAGTGGCCGCGAGGGTGTCTCGGTCGGGACCGCCGCGGGAGCCACACGCAAAATCATCTCCTCGGGCAACGACTGGACCTGCTTCAGCGGCACCTGGGGCAACAGCGACTCGGTCCGCAAGGGAACACTCAGCGCCTCGGTCACCTGCCGGGTCACCGTCGGGGTGGCCGCATCATCCAGCGACAGCAGCTCGTCCACCTTCTCGTACGACTCGCGACCATCCTCCTGGGACTTGTGCTGGTTGTCGTCGACCAGGTCTGTCGAGGCCTCCCAGTCCTGGACCACCTCGGCCAGGACCTCGACCACCGCGTCAATCTTCCAGAGGAACAGCGCCAGCACGACCACCAGGTGAAACACCAGGCTGCCGAAGACAAACCGCGAGGCGGTCGCCCGCCGCCACAACCAGCCGCGGCTCCACAACAGCAACGCGACCAGGCCGGCCACGACCAGCGTGATCCAGAATGCCCGATCCCAGAGACCCCGCAGCGAGAACAGCAGCGAGTCGAGCCGACTCGTGTCCCACTGTTGCTGCAACTCGATCTCGCGGGCCACGCTGTGGTACAGCCGGTCCCGGCCATCACGGTTCGTGGCAAACACCAGCCGGAACCCCTCGGCCGATACCCCAGGCTCGGTCTCGTCGCTCTCGGTGTTGATCATCGCCCCCAGGTTCTCGGCGGCACCCAGCTGATCACCCTTCCAGCGGGCCCGGTAGAGGTCCAGGTTGACCGGCTCGCCGGGACGGGCGAATCGGTTTGAGGCGAAGTACAGAAACGCACCGTCGGGCGAGACGAACGGGGCACCCTCGTGGCTGCCCGGCAAGTTCAGGCCCTCCAGCGGACGAACCGAACCAAAGGGCGCCCCGGCCGAAGCGCGGCTGGCCTGGTACAAGTCGAAGTCGGGGCCTTCCAGAGGACGGCGGATCGTTGCCGTCCACTCGGGCAACCGCTCACCGTCGGCTCCCTGGCGGTCCGAGGCAAAAAACAGGTTCAGCCCCCCCGGAGACACCGCCGGGTCGAATTCGTTGGCAGCCGAGTTGACCTCCTCGCCCAGGTTCTCTGGAGTCCCCCACCCCGAGTCACCGCGTTGGCTCAGATACAAGTCGTAGCCGCCGTGCCCGCCGCGGCGGTTGGAAAAGAAATACAGGCGGTCACCGTCTGGGGTGACGACCGGACCGATGTCGTTTGCCTGAGAATTCAACTCGCTGACCGGCTCGGCCGCAGACCACCCCCTCTCGAGTCGCCTGCTGCGGAAGATGTTCATCATCCCATCCGGGCCGCGACGGGTCAGGTACAGCAACTGGCCATCCCCGGCCAGCCGGGGAGCAATCAGATCGACCGACTCGTCGCCCTCGCTCGACTCGATCTCGATCGCCACGGCCGGCTCCCAGGCCACCTGGCGGGTCGGAGATCCCGCCGGAGCCGTTCCCACGTCCTGGCCGTCGACGGTCACCAGGCGAGCCACGTGTCGAGGCATCAGCCACAGCGCGGCGATCAGCGTGGCGACGATCAGCGAGGCCCACAGCCCGCGGGGGCCGCGGAACCACTCGAGTCCGCCAGTCACTCGGTCTCGCCAACTGCTCATCGACTCCTCACCTCGATCATGTTCCGCCGGTCGCCTGCTGCAAAGCCGCGATCCGGTATTTCATCTGGACCTTGTTGCACATTCCCATCACGCGGACCGCATGACGCAGGGCGCTCTGGCCGTCGCCGCGAATCAATGCGGTCATCTGAGGGTTGTTCTCCTTCGCCTCGCGGATGATCCCGTACAACTGCTGCTCGTCGTAGTCGCGACCGGCCACCTTGTACTCGCCCGCCTTGGTGATGTTCACGATCAGCTCCTTGGTCATCGCCAGCGGCTGGGCCTGGGTCACCTCGGGCAACACCACGTCCAGTTCCCGTTCCTCCTGGTGATACTCGGTCGCCACCAGGAAGAAGATCAGCAGCAGGAATACGACATCGATTACCGGGGTCAGATCCGGACCCGCATCCTCGACAGTCTCTTCAGGCAGTCTCATCGGACTAGATGCTCACGGTTTCAGAGGACGCTTCGGCCACCGGGTCCGATGTCGAGGACGACGCTTCGGGTGCAAGTCGCGCCAGGCACAGAATCGTCGGTGCCAACTCCTCGGCCATCTCCCGGAAAAACCGCTCGACTCGGGTGGTGAAGATCGCCGAGAGCAGCAGGGTGGGGATCGCGATGGTCAACCCCGCCGCGGTCGTCGTCAACGCCAGGTAGATTCCCTCGGCCATCCGCTCACCTCGACCCAGCCCCTGGCTGGCCGTACGGAAGGCAACGATCATGCCGACCACCGTGCCCAGCAATCCGATCAATGGAGCAATGCTGCCGATGGTCCGCAGCGGCCGGATCCCGCCACGCAACGTCGCGATCTCACGAGCCGCCTTGTCCTCCATCGATTTTTCGATCTCAGTCAGCGGTCGACCGCACCGCTCGAGACCCGCTTCGACCACCCGGGCCATCGGGACATCCCATTTGCTGCAGAGTTCCCGGAACGCCGACAGGCTCGGTTGCGAGGCTGAAGACAGGGTCCGGACTTCGCCGAGGAACCCGTCGGGCAGCACGCGGATCCGACGCGTCGCCACGCCCCGCTCGATCGCCACCGTCACGCTGTACATCGAAAAGATCAGCAGGATGCCCATGAACAGCCAGCCGGTGGGACCGGTGCCCACGATCAGCGTCAGCAGCGAATCGTCCTGCTCGTCCTCGGCGGCTGGATCGGGGCCATCGGCGACCACCTGGGCCTGGTTGTCCTGGGCCCCAACGGGAGTGGCCACGACCGTGACCAGCACCAGCATGGCCAGGACCAGCCCCAACCTCCACGCTCCGCGTTCGCTCAACTTCATCCGTGTCCCCAATCCTGGTAGTCCTTGCCCCTGTGCCGTGTGGCGGCCGGGTCAGCCATTGCCGCTCACTGGGATTTCGCCTTCTTCTTGGGCAGCGTGACCAGCACCTGAGCCGCGGTCTTCGCCTCGGGCCGCTTCGGAAACTTCTTGATCACCGTTTCCAGAAGTTCTCGTGCCTTCTCTGTGTCCTTGAGTTCCTTGAAGCAGCGGCCGGCTTCCAGGTATCCCTTCGCCTGCCACTCCTCGTAGGGATACTTGAACGCCGCCACCAGGAAGCTCTCGTAGGCCAGCTTGTACTGTTTCTTGGAAAAGGCGATCTCGCCGATCATGAACCGCGCCTTGGCGGCCGCCTCGGTGTTCGTCTCCTTGGTCACCTGCAGAAAGACCGTCACGGCGCGGTCCAGCTGGTTCTGCTTCTGCAACGCCAACCCCAGCCCGTAGCGAGCCGCGGGCATCTGAGGATACTTGGCGAATTCCTTGACCAGGGCCTCGAATCGCTGCTGAGCCAGCGGCCATTGCTTCAGGTTCAGGTGGCAGCTGCCGGCCCGGTACAGGGCCCGGGCCCGCTCGGTCGCGTTCTTGTCGGCCACCACCAGCTCGAAGTGGACCACCGCCTCCTTCCACTTCTTGGCCAGGTACTGGCACTCCCCGGCCAACAACAACGCCTCGCCTCGCTGGTTCCCCTCGGGGAAGTCCTTCAGCAGCACACTGAGCTGGACCACCGCCTCGGGGTATCGCTCTTGCCGGTACTGGACCCAGCCGAGTTGATACAGCAGGCTCTGGCGGACGGCCGGTTTCTTGACCGACTTGAGCCCCTCGAGATAGGCCTTCTCGGCCTCGGGCAACAGCTTCGCATCAGCGGTTTTCTCGAGCGACTGCCCGATCCGGAACCAGCACTCGGCCACCAGGGCACTCTTGGGCACCTCGGCCGCCAGCCGACGGTAGGCCGCCAGTGCCAGGGGTGCCTGGTCTGTGGCCTCGTAGGCGAAGGCCAGTTCGTAAAGCAGGTTGTCCTTCTGAGCAAACTTGGGCTGGGCCGCCAGCACGGCGTTGAAGGTGGCGATGGCGGGCTTGTGCTGCTTGAGCCCGACCTGGCACAGCGCGAGTTCGAAGCGGGCCTCGGCAGACTGTTCGGCCGTTGGCGGCGGCTTGCTGGTCAGGTACGCCTGCAGTTCCCCCGCCGCCCCGGCAAAGTCCTTCAACTCGCGCAGGCACGATCCTCGCAAACGCCGACCCCGGGGAACGATCGCATGAGCGGCAAACTTGGCGACCAGTTGGCCGAGCGCTGCCTCGGCCATCTTGAAATCGCCCTTCTCATACAGGGCAGCCCCCGTGCCGAACTGGGCCAGCGGTGCCACGTCACTCTTGGGGAACTCGGCCAGCACCTGCTTGAACAGCACCACGGCCGGATCTTGCTTCTGCTGGGCCCGGGCAATGTCGCCCAGTTCGTAGAGCGTCCGGTCCCGAAACAGGCTCTTGGGATACTGCTGCTGCAACCGGGTCAGTTCGACAACCGCCAGGTCGAGCTTGCCGTCGTCCTTGAGCGTCGCGCCCAGCACGTACAGCAATTCGTCGGCACGCTCCCACTTGGGTGACGCGGCCAGGGCGGCACGGAACGAGGCAATTGCTGCGGCCGGCCGCTTCGCCGACTGGTGGCTCCGCCCCAGCAGCAACCCCGCCTCGGCTTTCAGCTTCACATCGGCCAGTCCCGCGATTGCCGGTGCCAGGTGGGCCACCGCCGGGTCGTACTTCTCGGATCGGTACAGGCAGAACCCGATGCGGACCGTCGCCGAAGGGACGTGGGAGTGCTTGGGGTAACCACTCAGCAGGCCCCGAAACAAGGCCTCGGCCTTGGCCCAGTCGGGCTTCTCGCCCAGCAGGTACGCTTGCCCTCCCACAAAAAGCACCTCGGGACGCAATTCATGCTTGGCCAGCTTCGCGTTGCCCAGGAACTTCTCGGCAGACGCCACCGATTGTGTCGGCTTGCTGATCTGCAGGTGCGCCAGGGCCGACATGTACATCGCGCTGGCAGCCAGTTCGTGCTCGGGGGACGCTCCGACAAAGGCCAGGAACCCGGCGGCCGCCTCGACACGCTTCAGCGGCTGAGCATACAGCGCCTCGCAACGAAAATAGACCAGCTCGGGCAAACGGGGACTCTTGGGAAATGTCCCGATCGCCTTGTCGTAGACAACCACCGCGTCGGCCGGCTTCTTCAGCTTCACCAGCGTCCGTCCCAACCACGCCGATGCCTCGGCCGCCTCGGCCGCCTTCGGATCCGCCGCCGCACGGACCAGGGCCAGCTGAGCCCTGGTGTAGTCCTCGACACCGAAACGGCACTTGCCCGCCAACAACATCGACTCGGCGATCAACGCACTCTTGGCAAACTTCGTCGGCAACGACTCGAACACCGCTGCCGCATCGGCCAACTTGTCCTGCTGACGCATCGCGTGACCCTGCTGAAGCAGGGCCAGGTCGGCCTGCGGGAAGTCCTTCACCGCCGCGGCCTTTGCAAACAGCGGCTGCGACTCGACAAACTTCTTCTGCCGGAACAGGCACAGGCCCAATCGCAACGTGATCTCAGGGGACTCGGGACGCTTGGCAAACGCCTTGAGAAATCTCTGGTAGGTCACCACCGCATCGGCGTGCTTCTCCAACTGCTCCTGGGCCGTGCCCAGCCCGTACAGGATGTCGGGTTCGAGCTTGGGCGAGGGCTTCAGCGCCAACGCCTTGTTGTAGACCGCAACAGCACCCTCGAGCTTCTCGGCCGAAAACAGGCACTCGGCCTGGTAATACAACGCCGGCAACGCAAAGGCACTCTTGGGATAACGCTGGGCCACATGACCATATTCCACCGCAGCCGCCTCGAAATCCGCCGCCTTGCCCGAACCGACCGCGATGCTGTCCATCGCCAGGCCCAGGTTGTACTGCACCCGGTCAGCGAGCTTGTACTGGGGGTTGAGCTTCAAGAGCTGACGCAGCGTCGTGGCCGCTTCGGGATACTGCTTGAGTTGAAGATGGCAGACGGCAAGATTCAGACGCACGGCCGGCAGACGGACACTCTTGGGATGAGCCGTCAGGAAACTCTTCCAACGCGTCACCGCGTCGCCGTAGAGCCGCTTCTTCTGGAAGCCCTGGGCCACGACGTAATCTCGCGTCGCCGCCTTCTCGGCATCGGTCTCCTGAGCCACCACCGGCGTCGACAGCATCGACGCGACCAGCATGCCACAGACCAGCCGCAACAACGGCCGCGAGCCTCCTCCTTGGCCTCGCATTCTCAGTCCCCCATTTTCTGGCGTCGCCGCGAACCCGGAAGCCGGAAGCCGGATCGCGAACTCAACAGATCATCCGAGATTGATTCGTTTCAACGGCCCGATGATACCCACACCCTTGCCGACTCTCAACACGCCGCAAACTTCGACCCCAACAACACACCTCGACTCGAATCGTCGCAAACCCACCAGGATTCGCTATATTAACATCCAGTGCCGTTGCACGATGGTGGCCGGGGAGGCGGTCGAGCACCGTCTACGAGTCAAGAGATGTCGGGTTCATCGCCTTGCGTCCCGTTGTCCGAAGATCCGCCGCGGCGGATCGCCCTGGTCAGTTCGCACCTGGGCCGCTGGCCGCATCGCCGTCGCGACTGGTTCGCCGCCCTGTCGACGGTGTGCGGAGAGTTGTTGCCCGAGGGGTCCACGCTGCTGAGCGTCAGCGGCACAACCTCAGCCCCGTATCTGCGACGCTGTGCCGAGCTGTTCGGCCACGAGGTCGAGAGCATCGAGGTCCAGGGAGTGGCGAGGTCTGACCGCGACCTCCTGGCCGTCTGCGACGCCGATACAGTGATCGTGCTGGCGACTCGAAGCCGCAGCAGGACCAGGGCCTTGATCGATGAACTGCTCGCACGACCTGAAGGCCAGCGTCACAGGCTCTACGTGTCCGGACTCGACTCACTGGTTCCCACTCCGATCGCCTCCCGATGGGAGTCACTCGGAGCCCACCGGTTTCTTCCTCGGGTCCAGGCCCTGGAGGCACCTCAGCCTGGCCGCTCGTCGGTCCGCCTGGCGACTCGCCACGAGATCGACTCGGACGACTGGCTGGTCCATTGCACCCGTGAGTGTTCCGCTGCCTGGCCGGGCCAGTCAACCGAGGACTACCTGGACGACCTGATCCTGGGCCGGGCCACTGCGGACCACTCTGTCGGGGCGACCCTGCGGCGGATCCTGATCGAGCGTCGTCTGCGGGCGGTCTCCCGGCCGGTCCGGGGAGCCTCTCCGGCGGTCAGCTTCACCGCCTGCCCGCTCGGGCAACTCGCCACCCGCCGCATTTTTCGCGCTCACCGTGGCCGCTGGGACTTCGAACCGTTCGGGCTGGCCATTTCTCGCGACTGGCTGATCGGCCGGGGAGCGCGACCGGTCGTTTACCGCACTCGCTCCAAGCTGCTCGGCGACGACCCGTTCGAACAGCCCGCCTCATCGCGAGGTCCCGGCCGTCTCGACTGGACAACCGAACACGAGTGGCGTCACCCGGGCGACGTCGACTTCTCGGAGCTGCCCGCCGAGAGTGGCCTGGTGCTGGTCGGAGACGACAGCGACATCGGGTCGGTGGCCGGACTGGGCTGCTGGCCGGTGCTGGTGGTCGGTCGTTTCGGGCAGGACGACGCGTCGATACAATGAGCCACCCCCGGCCCACCCCGGCCCACCCCGGCCCACCCTCGGCCCATTCCCGGCCCGCCCCCAGCATGCCTGCCAATCTCACGCCCCAATATCAGAAGGCCGAAGACGCCTACCGCCGCGCGGGCTCGGCCGAGGAACGGGTCGAGTGCCTGCAACAGATGCTCTCGATCATCCCCAAGCACAAGGGGACCGACCGACTGCAGGCCGATCTCCGCCGGCGACTCAAGGAGGCACGCGCCGAGTGTGACGCCGAGACGACCACCAGGAAGAGCGGCCCGAGCTACAGGTTCCCGCGACAGGGTGCCGGACAGGTCGTACTGGTCGGAGCACCCAACTCGGGCAAGAGTCGACTGGTTGACGAGTTGACCAACGCCAGCCCCGAGGTAACCGACTACCCGTTCGCCACCCGGGAACCGCTGCCGGCGATGATGCCCTGGGAGGATGTCACCGTGCAGCTGATCGACACTCCCCCGGTGACCGATGCGCACATCGAACCCTACCTGACCGGCCTCGTCCGAACCGCCGACCTGGTCCTGCTGCTCTTTGACGGCAGCAGCGACGACGCGCCCGATGAGACCGCCACCGTCATCGAGCAGTTCTCAGAACGAAAGACACGCCTCTCGGATCACACCGGGTTCGAAGACGACGACTTCAGCATCGTGCACATCAAGACCCTGCTGGTCGTGACCCGCGCAACCGATGCTGATGCCAGGTCAAGAGTCGAGCTGCTGGAGGAACTGATCGGGCCGGGTTTTGAGACCCTTCACGTCGAACTCGACGAGGATTCCTCCCGCGAGGAGCTCCGGGGTACCATCTACAACACGCTCGATGTCGTCCGCGTCTACACCAAGCGACCCGGCCGGCCGGCCGACTTCCAAGCACCCTTCACGGTTCCGCGAGACGGTACAATCGAGGACCTGGCAATGCAGGTGCACCGCGACCTGGCCAGCAATCTCAAGTTCGCACGGATCTGGGGCCATGGCGTCCACGACGGCCAGAGTGTCGGAAGTGAACACGTGCTCTGTGACAAGGACCTCGTCGAACTGCACGTCTAGCCCCGCACCCAACTGCCTCACCCTCACCCTCGCCTGAAACTGCCCAGCACATGAGACAGATTGGAAGCTTGCCCGATCAGGCTGCTGCCCGGAGATTCCGGGCGTGGCTGCTCGCCGATGATGTGGCGACCGACATTGAGTCCGAAGACGGTCTGTGGGTGATCTGGGTCCACGACGAGGACCAGGTCGGATCGGCCAAGGCGCAACTCGAGGAATTCGTGGCCGAGCCCGGGGCCGACCGCTACCGGTTGGCCGAAGAGGCGGTCGAAGCCCAGCAGCGTGCCCGGCCGGTAAAGCCCAAACGAGTCCCTGATCGGCCAGCCGCGGCCGGCCAGCCGTGGATGATGACGCCGTGGCGCCGCTGCCGGGCCACGATGGTCCTGATCGGACTCTCCGTTCTGGCCACCGCCCTGTGCGTCCGCGGCTTCGACCGCGACCGTGGAGCACTCGAATTCAAGATGGCCTACGAACCGGTGATGGACCAGCTGACCATCGTCGATGTCGAAGAACGAGCCGACGGTGTCTACGTGCCCACCTACAACCTCTCTCGCGCCTGGTCGGACATCCAACGTGCCGTCACAAGGGACGACGAATACAAACCGCCCGATAGCGGTGTCGGCAAGATCGTCCGAGGCCAATTCTGGCGACTGGTGACTCCCATCTTCCTCCACTTCAGCATCCTGCACATTCTGTTCAACATGCTGTGGCTGAGGATGCTGGGGGGCGAGATCGAGGGGAAGCGAGGGCTTTACCGCTTCGTGGGACTGGTGCTGCTGATCGCCGTCGTCTCGAATATCGGGCATTACGCCGCCACCGAGTCACCCCTCTTTGGAGGCATGTCCGGGGTGGTCTATGGGGCGTTCGGATACCTGTGGATGAAGCAACGCTTCGACCCGGCGTCGGGCATGTCGCTGCCGCCCAGTTGTGTCTTCTGGATGCTCGGCTGGTTCGTTCTCTGCTGGACCGGCATGGTCGGCCCCATCGCCAACTGGGGCCATACCTTCGGCCTCGCCTCGGGCATGCTGGTCGGGTTGCTGCCGACGAGGTCTGGCCGAATTCGTGACCATTCGGCCTGATCGGCCTGATCCGCCTGATCCGCCTGATCCGCCTGATCCGCCTGATCCGCCTGATCCGCCTGGACGGCCTGATCCGCCTGGACGCTCGCCAACCCGGCTACTTCGCGATGCAATACAGCCTGTTGTTCGAGCGGATGTAGAGCCGCCCGCCCAGCGGGGTGATCGACGCTCGAAAGAGCTCCTCGGCCGGAGACTCCAGCCGGTTCCTCGAAACGATCTCCGGCTTCGGACCCGGCTTGACCACAAACGTCTCGCCCGCCTCGTTGAGAAAGAAGGCGAGTCCGTTCCAGGCGACCGGTGAGGCGGAGAAGTTGGTGCCGAGTCGTTCGAGCCACTGTTCCTTTCCGGTCTTGGTGTCGTAGCAGCCCAGGATGCCTCCGCGGAGACCCACGATCAGCACGTGGTTGCCGATGACGATGGGCGAGGGGATGTCGCGGCCCTTGCGCTGCACCTGCCAGGCCACGTGGCTCGAGCTCACGTCGCCGCTGCCACCGGGGCGGATCGCCGTCAGGTAGGGCCGGGTGCCATTGCTGGAAAACAGCAGCCCGCCGGCCGGCGTGACCGTCGGAGTGCCTCGGCCCGAGCTGTTCTTGACCCGCCACAGCTCCTCGCCCGTCGCAGGATCGTAGGCACACACCGCCGCATGACCATTGACCACCAATTCGTCG
>Ga0310123_10004617_pt1 | contig 10405 bp, 7 predicted proteins | sample CB6_AW_1057_MG_FD_203505 | JGI IMG/M metagenome (GOLD analysis project Ga0310123, IMG submission 203505) | Marine microbial communities from Western Arctic Ocean, Canada - CB6_AW_1057 | ecosystem: Environmental > Aquatic > Marine > Oceanic | place: Canada: Western Arctic Ocean | collected...
ATGCGCACCTTGAGCAGGAAGCGGTCCGCCTGGGCCTCGGGCAGGGGGTAGGTCCCCTCCTGCTCGATGGGGTTCTGGGTAGCGAGCACCATGAACGATGCGGGCAGGGGGTAGGCCTTGCCATCCAGGGTGATCTGCCGCTCCGCCATGGCCTCGAGCAGGGCGCTCTGGACCTTGGCTGGCGCACGGTTGATCTCATCCGCCAGGACGATGTTCGTGAACAGCGGTCCCTTGTGGACGGCAAATGTGCCGTCGCGCGGGTTGTAGACCTGGGTCCCCAGCAAGTCCGAGGGGAGCAGGTCCGGTGTGAACTGGATCCGCTTGAAGTCCATCGAGAGCGACCGCGCCAGGGCCTGCACTGCGGTCGTCTTGGCCAGCCCGGGCACCCCCTCCAGCAGGACATGGCCATTGGAGAGGAGGCCGATGAGCAGCCGGTCCACCATCCGCCGCTGCCCCACGATGACCCGGCCGATCTGGGCACGGACCGCATCCATGGTGGGCTTGGTCTGGGCGATAGCCCCCTCGATCTGGCTGATGGACAGCTCCTCGCTCATGGCACTCCCTCCGTCGAACGGCAGGCTTACCCAGCGCCGGCACCCATGTCGAGCACAGTACTCAGTTGGTCAGCCGATCCCAGAAGTCCCGAAGGAAACCCCTGTCCACTACCGCAGCATCCTGAAGCTCCGCCAGCTCCCGGAGGAGTTCCTCCTCCCGCTCGCTCAAGCGCGTGGGCACAGCCACCACCACCTGCACCACCTGATCCCCACGACCGCGGCCATCCAGACGGGGCGCGCCCAGGCGCGGCAGCGAGAAGATTTTGCCCGAGGGGGTGCCCGGTGGGATTTCCAGTACGGCCTCCCCATCCACGGTGGGAAGGACCAGATCCGCACCCAGGCAGACCTGCGCATAGCTGGCTGGCACCGTGCAGAGCACGTCGGCTCCGTCCCGCCGAAAGAACTCGTGGGGGCGAACTCGGAGCGAGACATAGAGATCACCAGCTGGGGCGCCGGGATCCCCAGCATTGCCCTTTCCGCCCAGCCTGAGCTGCAGGCCGTTGTCCACGCCGGCCGGCACTGTGACGGTCATCTTGTCCGTCACCCGGGTCCGACCCGAGCCCGCGCAGCCCGTACAGGGCGTGGTGAGGATCTGACCCGATCCGCCGCAGGTCGGGCACACCGTCCGGATGCGAAGGAACATCTGAGCCTGCACCACCTCGCCCACGCCGCCGCAGGAACCGCAGGTCTCCGGGCTGGTGCCGGGCTCCATGGCGGAGCCATCACAGCGCTCGCAGCGGTCCTGGCGGGGGATCTCGATCTCCCGCTGGCAGCCGTGCACGGCCTCGAGAAAGTCCACCTGCAGGGTGTACTCGAGGTCCCCGCCTCGGCGCACCCGTCGGCCACCCCGTTGGCCACGGCCCACGTTGCTAAAGCCGAAGATGTCGCCGAAGAGGTCGGAGAAGTGGCTGAAGATCTCATCCGCAGAGTTGAAGCCCGGGTCGTGCCCCGCGCCGCGCAGACCCGCGTGCCCGAAGCGGTCATAGGTGGCCCGCTTGTCCTCATCCGAGAGCACGCTGTAGGCCTCGGAGGCCTCCTTGAAGAGGCCCTCAGCCTGGGCATCATCCGGGTTGCGATCCGGGTGATGCTGCATGGCCAGCTTGCGGTAGGCCTTCTTGATCTCCCCATCGGACGTGGTCTTCGAGACCCCGAGCACCTCGTAATAGTCGCGCGGCTGGGACAATGCTCACTCCTGGGATCGGCCCGGGCGGGGCCAGGCCCACTTAGGCCTCTTCGAACTCGGCGTCGATGACATCATCACCGCCCTTGTCGGAATCGGTTTCCTCCTCGCTGTCCGCCTCCGCCGAAGGACCGGCCTCCTCGTCGCTCGCCGTGGCCGCGCTGTAGGCCACCTCAGCAAGCTTGTGGCTGGCGGAGGTCAGCGCCTCAAAGGCCGCCGTGATGCGATCAGCGTCGTCCGTGTCCAGGGCCTCCTTGGCCTCGGCCATGGCACTATCCACCTGCTCGATCTCCTCGCTGGGCAGCGACTCCCGGTGGTCCGCCAGGACCTTGTCGGTCTGGTAGATCAGGTTGTCCAGCTGGTTGCGGGACTCGATGATCTCGCGGCGCTCCTGGTCCTCGGACTCGTACTGCTCCGCTTCCTTGACCAGGTTCTCCACCTCACCGTCGGACAATCCGGAGGAGCTGGTGATCGTGATCTTCTGCTCCCTGCTGGTGGCCTTGTCCTTGGCCGTGACATTCAGGATGCCATTGGCATCGATGTCGAAGCTGACCTCGACCTGGGGCACGCCGCGCGGGGCGGCGGGGAGTCCGTCCAGGCGGAAGGTGCCGAGCAGCCGGTTGTCCTTGGCCATGGGGCGCTCGCCCTGGTAGACGTGGACATCCACGGCGGTCTGGTTGTCCGCAGCGGTGGAGAAGATCTCCGCCTTCTTGGTCGGGATGGTCGTGTTCCGGGGGATCAGGACGGTCTTCACGCCACCCAGGGTCTCGATGCCCAGGCTCAGCGGGGTGACATCCAGCAGGAGTAGATCCTGCACATCGCCGGAGAGTACGCCGCCCTGGATGGCGGCACCGACAGCGACGACCTCGTCGGGGTTCACGGAGTGGTTGGCTTCCTGGCCGAACAGCTCCTCGATCTTCTGCTTGACCAGCGGGATCCGGGTGGAGCCACCGACCATGATGATCTCGTCGATCTCGCTCGTCTTGACGCCCGCGTCCTTGATCGCCTGACGGCAGGGCCCCAGAGTGCGCTCGACCACCGGGTCGATCATCCGCTCGAACTGGGAACGAGTGAGGGTCTGCACGAAGTGCTTGGGACCGCTCGCATCCGCCGTGAGGAAGGGCAGGTTGACCTCCGCCGACTGCGCAGTGCTCAGCTCGATCTTGGCCTTCTCGGCCGCATCCTTGAGGCGCTGCAGGACCATCTTGTCCTCGCCCACATCGATGCCCGTTTCCTTCTTGAAGGTGTCGATCATCCAGTCGATGAGAACGTGGTCCACATCGTCTCCACCGAGGTGGGTGTCGCCATTGGTCGACTTGACCTCGACCACACTGTCGCCCACCTCGAGGATCGAGATGTCGAAGGTGCCACCACCGAAGTCGAAGACGGCGATGACCTGGTCATCGTCCTTGTCCAGGCCGTAGGCAAGTGCAGCAGCGGTGGGCTCGTTGATGATGCGCTTGACGTCCAGGCCTGCGATCTTGCCCGCGTCCTTTGTGGCCTGGCGCTGGGCATCGTTGAAGTAGGCGGGGACCGTGATGACGGCCTCGGTCACTGGCTGGCCCAGATAGCGCTCCGCCTCTCGCTTGAGCTTCTGGAGCACCATCGCGGAGATCTCGGGCGCGCTGAACAGCTTGTCGTCCACCTTGACCCGGGGCTGTCCATCATCCGAGCGGATCATCTCATAGGTGGAGCGCTTGGACTCGTCACCCAGCTCGTCGAAGGTGCGGCCCATGTAGCGCTTGATCGAGGAGATGGTCTTGGTCGGGTTGGTGATCGCCTGTCGCTTGGCCACCGCACCCACCAGCCGCTCCCCGTCCTTGGAGAAGGCCACCACCGAGGGGGTGGTCCGGCTGCCTTCCTCGTTCACAATCACCGTCGCCTTGTCTCCCTCCATCACGGAAACCACCGAGTTGGTCGTGCCAAGGTCGATCCCAATGATCTTGCCCATATATCCTCCAACACCGCGCGCACGCGGATCTTTATTTAGTCAGATTGAACCTACTGTTTTCGTTTCCCAACCTTCCCAGGGGTCAAGAGACGCCCCGGAAACTAATCCCATGGGAGATCCCGGCAACCCAATAGGCGCACGTTTGGGATTCCCACGAGTATCATAGGGGCACGCGCACACGCGCGGCCACCACGACACGGCTGTCGCACTCCAGGGAAAGAGGCGACAAGCATTTACTTTAAATAGCTGATATTACTAATCTTTTTCTTATGGCACGGGGATTGCATCTTGTTGGGGCAGTTCCTGTATCGCTTCAAATAAACTTGACGTCCGTGCCCTGACCTGGCGATGCGGGAGCGAGGATCCGGTCGGGCAATCCTGTCCATGCCGGTCCCACCACTGGCGCCCCCTGAGGATTCCTCATGGGGCGCTCTTGGTTCTGGGGCCGTCACACCCGAGCGCTGCCGTCACACCAGTGCGCTGCTGCCGTCACCGAAGTGCACCTGGGTCGCCACCGAAGTTGACAAAGGAGCCCATCGGGCTACCTATGCGGCCGTTCGCGCGAAGAGAGATTGGGGCCCGTGCTGCGGCCCTCCAACTCTTGGCCAACCCCCATTGCACCCTTCAACCAAACAAGGTGAGCATCATGAACTTTCGCCCGCTCTACGACCGCATCCTGGTCAAGCGCTGCGCCGCCGAAGAAAAGACGGCTGGCGGCCTGATCGTCCCCGATACGGCCAAGGAGAAGCCCCAGGAGGCTGAGGTCATCGCTGTAGGCGCTGGCAAGATCCTGGACGGCGGCGAGGTGCGCGAGATTGGCCTGAACGTGGGCGATCGGATCCTCTTCGGCAAGTACACCGGCGACGAGATCAAGCTCGACGGCGTCGACCACATCATCATCCGTGAAGAAGATGTGCTCGCGGTCGTCGAGAGCTGAGCTCCACCACCCTTTCTCAACAGCGATCAACGCAGGAGATTCCAATGCCCGCCAAGGACATCCATTTTCGTGACACCGCTTGGGCCGATGTGCTCAAGGGTGTGGACACCCTCGCCGCCGCAGTGACGGTCACCCTCGGTCCCAAGGGCCGCAATGTCGTGCTCGAGAAGAGCTTCGGCGCCCCAGTCATCACCAAGGATGGTGTGACCGTGGCCAAGGAGATCGAGCTACTGAACAGGTTCCAGAACATCGGCGCTCAGATGGTCAAGGAGGTCGCATCCAAGACCTCGGATGTGGCCGGTGATGGCACCACGACCGCAACGGTCCTGGCCCAAGCCATCTACAGGCACGGCGCCAAGCTGGTCGCCGCCGGTGCGAACCCGATGGATCTGAAGCGCGGCATCGATACGGCGGTCAAGGCCTGCCTGGACGCGCTCACCGAGCTGTCCCGTGAGACCAAGGACGCATCCGAGATCGCTACCGTGGGCACCATCAGTGCCAACGGCGACGAGGAGATCGGCGAGATCCTGGCCGAGGCCATGGGCAAGATCGGCCTGGACGGGATCATCACGGTCGAGGAGGCCAAGGGGCTCAAGACCGAGCTTGAGATCGTGGAGGGCATGCAGTTCGACCGCGGCTACCTGAGCCCGTACTTCGTGACGGACGCGGACCGGATGGAGGCCGTCCTCGAGGACGCGCTCATCCTGATCCACGAGAAGAAGCTCTCCAATATGAGGGATCTGCTTCCGTTGCTCGAGAAGGTGCACGAGTCCGGCAAGCCGCTCATGATCCTCGCCGAGGATGTCGACGGGGATGCGCTCGCCACGCTGGTGGTGAACAAGCTCCGCGGCAACATGAACGTGGTCGCCGTGAAGGCACCAGGCTTCGGCGACCGCCGCAAGGCAATGCTCGAGGACATCGCCACCCTGACCGGCGGCCGGGCCTTGATGGAGGACCTCGGCATCAAGCTCGACAGCCTGACCATCGACGATCTGGGCACCGCGAGGCGGGTTGTGATCACCAAGGACCACACCACGCTCGTGGACGGCGCGGGCAGTCGGGATGCCGTGAAGGCCCGCGTGGGCCAGATCCGCAACCAGATCGAGGACACGAACAGCGACTATGACCGGGAGAAGCTCCAGGAGCGCCTGGCCAAGCTGATCGGCGGCGTGGCCATCGTCCACGTCGGTGCCGCCACCGAGGTCGAGATGAAGGAGAAGAAGGCCCGCGTCGAGGACGCGCTCAACGCCACCCGCGCTGCTGTGGAGCAGGGTGTGGTCCCCGGCGGTGGCGTGGCCCTCATCCGCTGCCTCAGCACCCTCGCGGACCTGACGGCGGAGGGCGATGAGGCCTTCGGCATCCAGATCATCCGCGACGCTATCCAGGCGCCCATCCGCGCAATCGCGGAGAACGCGGGCGCAGACGGCTCGCTGGTCGTGGACAAGGTCAAGAATGGCGAGGGCAGCTTCGGCTTCAACGCCGCGACCGAGGTGTACGGCGACATGTACAAGATGGGCATCATCGACCCCACCAAGGTCGTTCGCACAGCACTCATGAACGCGTCCAGCGTGGCTGGCCTCCTGCTCACCACCGAGGCCATCATCGTGCAGAAGCCGGAGAAGTCGGCGCCTGGCGGCGGCGGCGGCGGCGGCGGCGGCGGCGGCGGCGGCATGGGCGGCATGGGCGGCATGGGCGGCATGGGTGGCATGGGCATGATGTAGCCCGCCTCCATCTTTCTCTGAGCGCCCGCTTCGGTCCTGCCGGAGCGGGCGCTCTGCCGTCTGGGCTCCGAGGCTGGACCGAGCGCGGTATAGGGCCCCATGCTCGCCATGCTTCCTCGACTCTTCGCTGCACTCCTGAGCGGCGCGCTGCTCAACCTGGTCTCCCCTCCGGTGGGGTGGCACTGGCTGCACTGGTTCTCCTTCCTGCCCCTGTTCTGGGCGCTGAGGCCGGGCTGCTGGAAGACCAATGCCAAGCTCGGCTACGCGGCGGGATGGCTGGGCGTCTTCATGCTCTTCTTCTGGCTGGGCGAGACGGTGGTGCGCTTCTCCAACCTGCCGTGGGTCTTCAGCATGATCACGGTGGTGGTCTTCGCCACCGCCTTTGCCATCCCCTACGCGCTCGTGTTCGGACCGGTCCACTGGCTGCGGGCGCGGATCGGGGCCTGGTGGGTGGTGGTCGTGCCGGCGATCCAGGTGACGACCGAGCAGCTCTCCCCCGCCCTGTTCCCCTACTACCACGGGGTCGGGCAGTACCAGGCGCCCTGGGTCTGGCAGCTCGCCAGCGTCACCGGCGTGATGGGGCTGAGCTACCTGGTCTTTCTGACCAACGCGGCGCTCGCGGAGGCGATGTACAGATGGCGGGAGGGCCGCGCCCAGCCGTGGCGACTGCACCTGGGCGTGGCGCTGGTCTTCCTGGCCAACCTGGGCTTCGGTGCGTGGCGGCACGGGGCGGTGGAGACCGAGCTTGCCCGCACCCGGACCATCAATGTTGCACTCATCCAGCAGAACAAGACCATGGAGGTGCGGATGGCGGAGTCGGTGTTCGAGAGCATCGACTCCTGGGTCACACGCACCGCCAAGGTGCTGCCCGAGCACCCGGACCTGGTCATCTGGCCCGAGGGATCGGTCCATGTGAACCCGGACATGACGCGCCGCCGCTTCAAGAAGCTGGGCAGGCGCTCCCCCCGGGTCTTCTTCGAGAGCCTGGCCAAGGAGGGCGGCTTTCACCTGCTGGTGGGTGGCGGCACCCGGGGCCGAACCCGGATGCCCGGCGGGGAGGAGGTCATCACGGCCTACAACTCCGCCTACAGCTTCACCCGGGATGGGCACCTCGGGCAGCGCTACGACAAGATGGTGCCGCTTCCCTTTGGTGAGTACATCCCCTTTGCCGAGACCTTCCCCAAGCTGCGGGACTGGATCAAGGGGCCGGGCAACTTCCGCGCCGGCGAGGTGGCGACCATCTTCGAGGCCAAGGACGGGGACGGCAATCCCTACACCTACTCGGTGCCCATCTGCTACGAGGCCATCCTGCTCGGCCAGATGCGCAAGATGGCGGACGCGGATGTCTTCGTGAACATCACCAATGATGCGTGGTTCGGGGATACCGCCTCGCCCCATCAGCACGCCATGCTCGCCGCCGCCATGTCCACCCAGTTCGGGCGGCCCATGGTGCGGGTAGCGTACTCGGGCATCTCCTTTGTGGTGGACCCCCACGGGGACATCCGGTCCGTCCAGGGACCCTTCACCGAGGCCGCTGTCGTGACCTCCTTGCCGCTACTGACCATCGACACGATCTACCGCCGTGGTGGCTGGATCTTCTCCTGGTTCTGCGTGCTCGGCGTCCTGGTTGGAGTGGGTGTGGCCCGACGCCGCGGCCGCAATCAGGGCGAGGAATAGCGCCAGCCTGTGGCAATCTGAGCCCATGCGCCTTGTTCTTCCCCTCCTCGCTGCCATGGGCTGCCACGGAACCGCGCCACCGTGTCAGCCCTGGCAGACGGACAAGACGGCCACCTCTCCCGTGGTCCACCTCTCCGACGAGGCACCGAGTGGTGCGCTGACGCTGCAGATCACCATCCCGGGCGGTGCGCGGTATCCGGCCGGCACCCCGGTGGCGGTCTACGTGCACGGGGGCTGGATGCCGGACGTCGTGCCCATCGCAGAGAGCGGGCCGCGGCTCCGCACAGACATGGGTTTCGCCACGGTCTACCTGAACCTGCCCGGGGGAACCGGGGAGGACGCCTCGGAGGGGATCAACGATCTCCGCGGGGCGGCCGCACGTCAAGCCCTGGGTGCGGCACTCCGGTACGCGGAGGGCGGGGTCTTTGACGACGGCCGCTGCACCCTGGAGGACCGGCTGCCCGACGGGGCCTCCGGAGAGGTCGTGCTGGCCGGGTGGTCCAACGGAGGCAACCTGGCATGGGCCACGGCTGCGGACCCCGAGGTGGAGATCCCGGTGCTGGACGGCATCGCCACCTTCGAGACCCCCATCTCGGCCCAGATGGTGACCGTGGAGCCTGGGACCACGAAGCACCCCGGTGACTTCTTCGATGCCCGGAGCTGCGACCTCACCGAGGACACCCGGCTGAGTTGCCCCCATGGATACCCGCACCTGGCCTGGGACGGGGATGCCAGCGAGGAGACCGCGGGCGCCTTGTTCATCGACGGCAATGGCGACTCCCTGCTCGACGAGGGGGAGTCCACGCTGGACCCGGTCTGGTCACCGGCGGACAGCGCCTGGGTGCACCCGCTCGAGGCCCTCAGCGAGGCGGAGGGCCTCGAGCTGGTGGACCGCGTGGACGCCACCCGGGCCGCTGCCTTCTGGGCCGAGCGAGAGGCTCCGCCCCATCTCGCCGGAGCCCTCGACCGCTTTCCCAGCCTGGCGGGTATCGCGACGGGCACCGAGGTGGACCATGTGCTCACGGACCTCGAATTGCCGGTCCACATCACCGGCCTGGTCTGCGCCATGCAGGCCGCAGGTCTGCCCTGGTCCCGGCTGCATCCAGACGCGGTCTATGTGGCGCAGGTAGCCGATCGAGACGACGGCCAGGAGTATGACGCGGACATGGCCCTCGATGTGGTGGAGCCGCTCCTGAGTATGGAACCGGAGGACGGCGCCCACATCCGTGGGTCGGATTACCTGACGGCCGCAGTACTCGAGCTCATGGATCGGGCCCGAACCGAGGAGTGGTCACCAGACCTCGCCCGACCGCTTGCGTCACATCCGTGAAACTTCGGTCATGGGACAGAAAGACCTTGCCTGTCCCGAGTTCCGTGTCTTATCTTAATAGTGGAGCGGAGTTTTCTGCTTCAGGGAAGAACCAGTCCCCCCCGCCGGACCTCTGAGCAAGCGTCTCAGCGTCTCCTCCATCATTCTGCGATGAGGGCCGGATTTGGGGGGGACTCTTCGTTTGGGGCCTACTCCCCACCGCCGGAGCGCTCGTCCTCGATCGCCCGATGCAGATGCGGCCTGCGCACCAGGACCCGGCAGCGCTCCGCGATCGCCTCGGATTCGATCCGACGGCACCACTGGTCCGAGGTGGGGTCCACGTCCCGCGTAACGGTCAGCCAGATGAAGTCCCGTACCGCCAGGTCAGAGACCTCGTGGACCACGGTGGAGGTGCCCAGCGCCCGGTCCCGCTTGAAGAGTTCGACGGCGTGGTGCACAAAGCAGGTGTCGCGGGCATTCCCCGCGGAGAGAGAGCGGCAGTCCTCGAAGCGCTTCGGCGCTTCGTCCACACAGCCGAGCAGGGCGAGCATCGCCAGCAACATGGATCGCTCCTTTGGCCTCGATCTGTGGCAGCATAGCCCGAAGTACTTGCGAGGATTGTCGTGACCCAGACCCTGATCTCCGCCCTCGAGGGTGCTGGCGCACCGTTCATGTACGGTATCGCAGTGGCCCTGGCCCTCGGCCTTGCGGTAGCGCTGGAGCGATCCTGGCTGCTGTGGCTCCGATGGCGGCTCGACGGAGACAAGCTGCTGGCCCGACTGGACAGCGGGGATGTGCAAGGCGTCCGGTCCATGGTGGTGGGCAAGCCCCTGGCACCGATCGTGGACGCAGGGCTGGATGCAGCGTCTGCGGACGCCGCCTGGGATGCGATGGGCAGCGCCGCGGTGCTGGTCGAGGCAAAGGTCCGAGACCGGATTCCGTACTTGATGATGGTGGGCAATGTGGCGACCATGGTGGGCCTGCTGGGCACGGTCTACGGGCTGATCATGGCATTTCAGGGCCTGGACGACCCATCCGCGGTGGAGCGAAGCGCACGGCTGAGCGAGGGCATCGCG
>Ga0310123_10004618_pt1 | contig 10404 bp, 6 predicted proteins | sample CB6_AW_1057_MG_FD_203505 | JGI IMG/M metagenome (GOLD analysis project Ga0310123, IMG submission 203505) | Marine microbial communities from Western Arctic Ocean, Canada - CB6_AW_1057 | ecosystem: Environmental > Aquatic > Marine > Oceanic | place: Canada: Western Arctic Ocean | collected...
CCTGTGTGGCTGTTGATCCTGAGATTCGAATCGGTGCCGCGGCAGTGGAAGCGGACACCGGAGTTTCCGGATTCCCCAATCCTGACCGGTGGGGACAGCACCGTGGTAGGATGACGGTCAACCAGCCGACCGGTACAGTACATCAGTTCACCCGGTGGCGATCCCTGGTCACGGCCGATCGACAAGTTTGCTGAGGTAGAGTGATTCCATGCTGGACATGCTAACGGCTAACATGTGGCTCTCAATGCCTCTGTTCCTGCTGTTCTTTCTTGCGCTGGCGTTGTTCATTGAACGCTGGCTGGCGTTGAGTCGCGAGGCGACTGACATGGAGGTCTTCGGCCCAATGTTCGAAGCGGCCGTGAAGGAAGGGCGATTAGATGAGGCGGCAAAGATCTGTGTTAGGCACTCGGGAAATATAACGGAAGTGTATGCGATTGCGGTTCATCACTATGGGCAGGGGGCAGCGACTCTCCGCAATGTGCTCAGCAGTACTATCGAACTGCAGATCGTCCCGAGGCTACGGGCGCGGACAGGTATCCTGAGTGCCATCGGCAAAGGGGCTCCGATGATCGGGTTGCTGGGCACCGTATTTGGCATGATGATGGCCTTCGAAAAGCTGGCAGACTCATCCGGCAAGGGTGCGGGTGGGGCTGGCTCGCTGGCCGGAGAAATCGGGACGGCCCTGGGGACCACGTTTCTGGGACTCGTGGTCGCCGTGCCGGTCGTGTTCGGAATGGCCTACCTCAGAGCACGGATCGATCAATTCGAGGTCGATCTCGAGCGATACAGCAACATGGTGGTGGACCTGCTCTATTCGACAGCCCCGACCAACGAATTCGAAGCAGGCGACGGAATGGGCGGCCCTGCCGGAGATTCCGGGTACGGGGTGACTGACGGGGTGGGGGTTCCTCCCGAGCCGATCCCACAACCTCAGCCGGTGAGGCGTTCCACCGAGACGGGTTCAGACCCGTCGGGGGGCGGGGGATGATCAAGGTCCGTCGCCAAGCGGTTGAAACCGATGAGGAAGAACTCGACGTCACCCCGATGATCGACATGACATTTCTGCTGCTGATCTTCTTCATGGTCACCAGCGTGATCTCGAAGAAGGCAAATCCCGATCTGCCGAAGTCCGTTGCCGGCGACACGCAGGAGGTGGACAAGCAGGTGATGCTGGTCCTGGATTTCCCCGAGAGTATCAAGGAAGGCCTCAGCCCGGATTCCTTGAGCGGGGCCCACGACATCAGCCTGGCGGATGCCAGGATCTACTTTCAGGACAGCCGCGACGAGCAGATCCCGGCCGACCAGTTGGCTCAGAGGCTGGCGGCGAAGTTGCAGGAGCCGGGTCACTCGAAAACGTTGATTCTCCAAGCCAGCCGGAAGATGCCCGTGGGAGTGGTCCGCGAGGTGTTGAAACTGTCCGCCTCCGCCGGGGCCGAGAGCGTGTCGGTGGCCGTCTGGATTCCCAAGTAGTACTCGCTGCCGTCGGAGAGCCAATCATGTCGGCCTGGGATGTCTGCCGCGAGATCGGTGACGATGTGCTGCACGGAGGACTCTCGACGGAGGAACTCCGCGAGTTGTATTCCACGCGGCAGGTTGGCCCGCCGGACTGGGCCCGTCCCGAGCCCGCGAAGCCCTGGAGACAGATGGCCACATGGGACGAGCTGGCCGACATCACGCATGCTCAGAGACATCGGCGGAGTCGGCAGATCGTCGGCGAGGAGGAGATGGACATGACGCCGATGATCGACATCACCTTCCTGCTGCTGATCTTCTTCATGATTACCGCCACCTTCGACCTGCAGAAGGGACTGGCCTTTCCGCCCCCGGATCGCCCGAAAGGGTCAGCCCCCGGCCTGAGGGCTGTGCAGCAGCAGCAGCTGGTCCTGAAGATCGGGGCCAACGATGCGTTTCAGCTGCTGGGAAACAACCAGCAACCCGGCCCCGAGATCTCTCCCGAGGACTTGGTCGATACGCTACGACAAAAGAGCCAGGCGGAGACCAAGAGCAAGCTGTTGGTCCTTCCGCACGACTCGGCCAGCCACGAAGCGGTCGTGCGGGCGATTGACTCCGCGGCCCAGGCCGGGATCACCGAGATCGCGATTGCGGATATCCAGACCGCGGCGGATCCCTGATCGCGCGGGTGGTCCAGCCGGTTCGACCCGTTTCCTGTCGTTCTGCTTACCATGTCGCAAGCCACAGAATCCCTGAGTTTCCAGTGCCCGTCCTGCCGCCACGAGTTTCATCTCGAGGTTGCTGCCGATGTCGAAGCGGTGATCTGCCCGGACTGCGGTGTGTCGGTGGCGGTGCCTCGTTTCGAGACTCTGAGAGTGCCGCCGGAACGGCCGGCGACACCGGAACACGAAACCAGGACAACGCCTGAGGGGACCGATGAGCCGCCCGCAGCGGGGCACGCGACCGCTGCGGATGCTCCCGGGACGACCGCGGGTCGAGTGCACACCGCTCGAGGATCGGAGGACACGAACCCAGCAAAGCCGATCTATGATCCTGTGAGTATCTCGACCTGGAAGCGGTTCCGGCGATGGTGTTTTCAGACGTTTGTTGAGAGCCGAGTGGGATTGGTGTTTCTGCTGGGGGCGATCACTGTCGGTGCCGTGACGACCTGGGCGATCTGGAATCAAAGCGAGACCCAGCGTCACCAGGCGCTGGTGGCCTCGGCATGGGACAAGGGGGACGTGGCCTTTCGGCAGGCCCAGTTCGCCGCCGCCGCCAAGGCCTATCAGCAGGTGATTGCGAGATCAGACGACTGGGGGAAACCAGGCCAGGTCCACGCGGAACTCGCCCGGCTGATGACAGGTCTGGCTGAGCAGGCCTCGGAGGTGAGTAAGTCGTTGGAGGACGAGACGGCGTCGTTGACGCAGGGTGCGCACGAGGGACTGAAGCAGGCCGTGTCCGAGTTGCTGGCAGACCAGGCGATGCCCTCGTCCGGCACGGCCCCGAACGAGGCCCCCGACGAGGATCTCCCCGTCGGGCTGGATTTCACAGTGTCGGCAAGGGCCGAAAAGCTGATCGATGGCTGGCTGGTCGGCCAGGCAGAGAGGATGGCGACGGGACTCAACGGCGACACAACCGTCGGTCCAGTCGCTGTTCAGAGGCTGGAAGAGTTAGCCGGGTGGTTGAGCGATTGGCAACGGGACACCACGAAACTGGAAACCGTGTGCCAGGAGGCGCGGGCGCGGATCCTGCGATCCGGACACGCGGCACAATTCACAGCCGCGGGCAAGTCGGCACTGGCGGACTATTCTGCCGAGTCGGTCTTGAAGGCCCTGGAGGCTCACGACGCTTGGCAGACATCCGGCGGTGGAGCCGACGCGGAGGCGGCACACAGCGAATTCCTGCAGTCTCTCGCAGCACAACTGAAAGAAAGCCAGACGTTGGAGGATGAGCCTGACGGGGGCCGTCCCCTGGCGGTGGGGCCACCGGTTGTTCCGTTGTCGGCGGGAGCGGCCCAGTCGATCGACAGGAGGCGAGAGGTCGTCTATGTCAACGACGAAGACCAGTTGTACGTTCTCGATGCAGAGACCGGTGTGGCCGGGTGGGCTGTCCGACGCGGTTTCAACAACGGGTGGCTGCCCTCCAACGGCCGGGTCAATGGCAAGTCTGTTTGCCTGGTGTCCTGGCGACGAGGCGAGCGGGTGTACCTCTCGTGCCTCGAGAGTCATTCGGGGCTTCCCATCTGGACACGCCGGATGCCGACCACCGATGGGCAAATGTGGCAGGCGGCTTTGGTTCACGAGTCGAGCGTGCTGGTGCCGTCCGAAGCGGGGCTGGTACTACAGCTGGACCTCGGCAGCGGCAAGACGCGATCCCGCGTTCAATTGCCCGAAGCCCTGGCTGCTCACTGCGTGCTGAACGCCGAGGATGGCCGCATCGCCTGCCTGGGCCGCGCGTTGGGGACCTACACCCTGGGACTCTCACCTGATCTGGCGATCGAGGAGGTCCATGTGCGGGATGCTGCCATCGGTGTCGGCGAGGCGCACGTGGCGTGGATTGACTCGCTGTTGCTGGTCGCGGTCAACCGCGCCGATTCGCGATGCCAATTGATTGTTTACCGGGTCGGGGACGGCCGGTTCCTTCACACCGGCGAGGACATCGAGATCGAGGGGCACCTGTGGCAACAGCCCACTGTCTTGGGCGATTCGGTGTTCCTGGCGACCGATTCGGGCCAACTGGCCAAACTGGTGGTGTCGCCGGACAGCCAGGAACGGCCCGTCAAGTTGGTGTGGTCGACTGACGGGGACGCTGCCCGGTTGGGCATGCGGCCCTACGTGGTGTCGCACGCCGAGGCTCCGTTGTTGATGGGATTTGGCGGAACCGTGACCTCTTCGTTCCCGGCGATGAATGAGAGCGAAGGGGGCGTGCGGACGGCATGGAAATGGGAGGTTGCTTCTGAGGCGCAGGTGGTCTGCCAGCCGCTGCAGATTTGTCTCGGCGGAGTCGTCGTTGCCGTGCGGCAGCCGGGAGAAACCGGGGTGGTCGTCAACTGCCTGGACCTCACCAGCGGACGTCGGCGCTGGCGGTGGTCCGGCGACCGGGAGACTCCTGCCCCCGATGCCGCGCCGGACACCTCCGTCGACCGCCGGCCGTGGTCGATGGTCATTGGTCATTTTCATCCGATCAAATCGCTGGATCCCTGGAATGCCGTACTGCCGCTGGAACGCGAACTGGTTCCGCTGCTGTTTGATCGGTTGCTGCAGCCCGATGTGCGCGGTCTGCGGCACGTCAAGGGGCCGCTCGTAAGGGGCTACGAGGTGCTCCCTGGCACTCGGCGTTCGCCGTCGGGAGCGGCGTGTCGGGCGTATCGATTTCGGCTGGATAACAGCCGACTGTTTCATGACGGGAGCCCTCTTGATGCTGAAGATGTGGTCGAGTCGATTCATCGTCTTGGCGAATCTCGCGTGCGATGGGGACAGCGGGAGCAGTCGCGGATGCTGCGGTCCCCGCGAATGCTGGAGGCCGATCGAGTTGAGATCCTGGTCCGCCCCTATCTGGCCGTCGGCAGCCTGCTCAACGTCTATGTCGCCCCCCACCGGCACTACGCTGAGATTCCCGCGGCCGGATCCGCACTCTCCGCGGTACCGGTCGGCAGTGGTCGCTTCGAGGTCGTCGACCGTTCCCGGCCTCAGGAAATCGTGCTCCGCCGCAGCCCTCATCACCCGTCGTCTCGCTCGGGCCAGTCTGGAATCCAGGAGGTGGTCTTGCGGAGGTTTGCGGCCTCGGGACTGGACGAGTTGGCCAGCCAGTGGCGGGACGGTCGCCTCGACATGATCGCCGGGCTGGACACAGCCGAGTTGTCTGCACTGAAGGCCAAGGGGGTGGACGGCCAGGTAAGAACTGTGGCGAGTCGCCGGGTTGCCGTGTTGGTGTTCAATCACCGGGCGGCGCCATTCGATGACTTGCAGATCAGGCACAAGGTCGCGAGGTTGCTCGACATGCGGTTTCGCCGCGATGTGATTGCCCGGGCCGGTAGACTCGACGGAGGCGCCGTGGGCGTGGACAGCGTGATACCTCCTGGCGGTCTCGAGGTGTCTCGACAGGCGCCGCCGCCACTCCCCGAGGCACTGGTGGAGCACTATCTGACCCTGCTCAAGGAGGCGGCCGGCGGCAGGGTCCTGTCACTGAAGGTCGACGTCAGCAATCACCTGGCCGAACGGGGCGCTGCGGCCATTGCCGCCCGGCTGAGTTCGTCTTCGAGTGCCAGCGTCAAATTGCAACGGCTCTCCGCAGACCAGTTCCAGGATGAAGTCCGCCAACGACACTCGTTCGATCTGGCGGTCTGTGTGCTGGATTATTCGGACCCGTTGTTGCAACTGGGAGGCTTGCTCGACACCCGAGCCTCGTGTGCGGATGTGCCGTCGATGAACTTTCTGGGGTTCCGTGGACAGCAACTGATGCAGACCATCGTGGACTTTCGGGAAGCGCAACGCTGGAGCGAAGTCGTGACGGCTCGGCAACGTCTGGACGACCTGCTGCGGGACCACGCGGTCGTCGTGCCGTTGTGGACCGATCCCCAGTTTGCCATTCTCAGCAAGTCGATCCAGAGTCCATCCCCCCCCGTGAATCGGTGCCCCGGACCGTGGCTGTTTCATCGTTTGGCCGAGTGGAGACGTGGCACATGAGTGTCCCGGAGACCAAGTCTAAGTCGCCACGAGGTGTCCTGGTCGTGATGATGGCGGCTGCGGCCGCCGTGACTTGGACTTCTCAGGTCCGGGCCCAGCAGCGCGAGCCGGTCGCGGTCGTCGCGGGCTTCGCGGATCACAAGGCGTTGAGCGATGGGCTGAAACGGCGGGTCCAAGCAGCCATCAGCGGCCAGCTTGAAGCTCGGACCGGAAGCAAGGTTGCCTGGACGGTGATGCCCGAGGAGTGGCGGACGCAGGCCGATCAGGTGGGGGTGACGGGCGTGACGCCGGAAATGTGTCGCCTGGCGAAACTGGATCGCGGGATCCAGGGGCTGGTGCTTTGGGTTGGCTACAGGAATAGCTGCTATCTGGCGAGTTGTGCCGTGTTTCATCGTGAATTCAACGATGTGATCGTGTCGCGGACTGTCGCGATTGTCGATCGTCGACTCGTTGTCAACAACGTGAAACGCCTTGTGCAACGTCTGTGGAGATCGGTTGGCGAGATCGTCGAGACTCAGGGGGCCAGCCTGGTGGTGTCGCTGGCCGGCGCTGGAGGCAGCTCGACGGGCACCCTGCCGAAGATGGGAAGCCCGCTGGAAGTGCTTCGGCTGATCGAGCGTAAGCGCGTACGGCAGACACGGAAGTGGCAGCGCCAATTCCTGGTGGTGCGTAAACATCGGGACGCGTCGACGGTCGTCTCCAGTCCTGTCAATCCGGGACAGCAGGATCCAGCCTTCTTTCGATTCGTCGGTCAGCCAGGAGTCCGCTACCACGTCCGATCTTTGCTGCCTCGCCGCGGCCCGACACGCATCCGCGTGGTTTCGGATTCCGATGGGCGACCTCGCGAAGGGTGCGCCATCTATGTCAGCAAGAAGATGCCGCCGAGTTCGTATCCGACCGGGCCACCGGATGGCCTGACCGACGAGGCCGGATTTTTTTCGGTGCCGTTTCGAGGATTTGGGTTCCAGTATGTGACGGTCGCTTGCGGGTTCCAGTTCATGACCGAGCCGGTTGCCAGCGGTCAAGCGGCAGTTCCGATGGTTCTCAGGATGTCGCGAAACGCCCCGGCCAAGCAGAGCCAGGCCGTTCTGCAGCGAGTCAAGCGACGAGTAAAAGAAGTCGAGGACTGGTTGGTGGTGGTCGCCCAGGACGTCAACCGATTGGTCAAGGACAAGGATGAAGCTGGGATCGAGATGGCGATCGCGGTCTTGGAACAGTATTCCGACTGGCCGCACATCCAGGAGAAACTCGAGGCTCTCGGTAAACAATTCAAGGAACACACGACGCGTGATGGCCGGAGTGGATTCGACCGACTTGCGCGGGACGTTCGGATGCAACAGGAGCGGCTGTCGAAGGACAAGCAGAATTGGCAGACGAACATCGATGTCTTCAAGACCGGTTTGCGGAAAATACGGACCACTCGCCTGGTGGGTGAATTCGCGATGGCACGAGACGTGTTCATGTGGCGAGACGCCGAGGCCGCGCTGGAAGAACTGGCCAAAGTCAATCCGGATGATCAAGTCGTCAGGATGTTACTGGCCAGATTGCGCCGAGCGCTGTCAGAGCATTCTCGGGAACATGCAGGGGCCCGACGACTCGCCCGTGATGGAGTCCGTACCGAAACGGCCGGCGAGGTGTTGCAGAGTTGGCGGGACACGGCCAAAGCAATCCGCGTGCTGATCCGCGAGGATGACGGTCCGGTGCTTTGGGAAGTGCTGAAGGGCCTCGAAATGTCGATTACGTTGCTGGCAGACGGCAGCCGGGAGATTGCCCGAAAGGTCGCCGCAGCCGGTGATGATCTGGGGGACGATGAGCGTGAGCGGCTGGAAGACCGTTCGCAGTTGATCAAGAACGCCCTGACCGGGTTGAGCGGTGCCAGCAAAGATGCGAAGAAGCTGGTGATAGACTTCTTCAACCAGTGATTGTCGATTCTGTTTCGCCGACGGAGTGTGGGCTGGGGTGTTCAATGGGTGGGCTGCTTTATGCAGACACAATCAGCAGTCGGTTGGCAAAAGTGCCGCGTTGATCTGAAGCGAGTGATGGATGAATGACGTAGATCGATCGATGTCGGCGGCCAAGAGCGAGACGAGTGTCGTCCGCGGAGGGTCGAAAAGCTTGGTCGCTCAGGCACTCTGGCTGGGGGTTCTGGTCGCGGCTTTGGTGATGCCAGGGTGCATGGCACCGGATGCCAACTCGCAGAACGACGAGCCGAGTTGGGTTCAGGAGTTGTCGGCTCAGTATCTCGACGCGCAACGTGCCGCGACCCGCGCAGCTGCCGAACGCGTTGCGATCGATGGCCAGGTTAAGACGCTCGACAAGTTCCCCGCAGCCCGACCAGACGAGCCGGGTGCTGGCCAGCCAGGTGAGGTCCCCGAGTTTGACGCCGTTGGGGAAATGCTCCGGACCAGTGTCCATGAATTGACTGAAAGCCTGGAGAGTGATGCCGGCCGTGTGGGCCAGGGAATTGAGTCAGACAGTTCGGAATGGTCCGAGGTGGCCCGGGCCCGGTTTCGGCTGAAGTGGCAGTTGGACCGGGCCTCAGACGACGCGGTCCTGGTGGCCAGGTACACGTCGTTGTTGAGTGCCCGCAGCAAGCACTTCTGGCTTTGGTCAACGGTCGGAATCACCAGCCTGCTTGTGATTGTGGTCCACAACCGTCGGCATGAGTTTCGCCGGGTCTTTAATGGAGGACGCGCCAAGACCTGGGCCGTGCGGACCTGGAAGTATGTCCTGGCTCTGGGAATCTTGCTCGGAATCGTCTCGCTGCTGCTGTTTTTCATGGGTGAGCGGATCGAAGACTGGATCTGGAAAGTTGCGACGGGAATTTCTCCCAGAGATCTTGCCTTGACGGTCGTCGACGACGCTGAGCAAGAGCGGTCGAGGACGGAGGCACCACGGAATGCGTCTCAAGAGAAGTGGGTTCTTCGACTGAAGCAACTCCAGGGCCGCATTCCCGAGGGTTGGCTGACGGCACTGGAAAACCGTCGCAGGCTCGTGGTTGCGCTCGCGATCCGCGAACGGTTGGCCGCTCGATTTGCTGACGAGCAGGCGACGCTTGCTGGTCTCCACAATCAGTTGGAGTCGAAGCTGTCGAATATGACCGAGATCCGCGTCGAACGGCGGAAGGGTCGACTGATCTTGGGGGTTGTGCTGCTGAGTGCCGTGGTCACGGGGCACCTGTTGTTCTGGATCGGGGTTTTCCGTCGGCGGTTGCGGACCGGTCGTACCTGTCCCCAGTGCATGGCCGTGGGACGGTTTGCCAAGGTGCCGCCCACGTCGCCGGGATCCCCCGTCAACTGGGAGTGCCAGGAGATCATCACTCACAAGACGACAGCCGTCAGCAACTCCTGCGCCTTTCGCGTGTTGGACACGCATCGCGAGAGGGTCAAGTTGAGTTTTCCGACACTCGGGATTCCTCTCTCCGGCAAGACGCACTGGATGGCCATGGCTTTCAACAAGATTGCCCTGGGGGATTTTCCCATCAACGTCCGGCTGGATCCGATCGACTCCCCGTCGGCTGATCGATTCCATCGCATCGTCTCGGAGATCCTGCGAAGCAGGATCAACCCGTCACCAACCCAGACGAACAAGATTCCTGAACCGCTGGTCTTTGAATTCCGGGATGATGATTCCTGGGGATCTTCTGAAGTCCTGTTGAACATGTTTGATTTTTCCGGGGAGGTCATGGACCGGACGTTGGATGATCCTCACCTGGTTCGGGCGTTGCAGGCTGATGGATACATGTTCTTTCTCGATCCAACGAAACCACCCGAAGAACAGGTTCGAACACTCAGTCGATTTCACGACCACGTGTCGACGATCATCGGTCGCAGTTTGCGGACACCGGTTGCATTGTGTGTCAGCAAGATTGATCTGCTGGAGAAGCAGCCGTATGGAGAAGGCGACAACATCCGCCGGTTCTACTCGGCTCTTCAGGAGATCGGGGATGCAGTCACACTGGATGCGATGAGGCAGCGTTCCGAGATCACGCGTGATCTGCGCGACGCGATCTGGCCCGGCTGGAACATCGAGCGGGAAGTCAATGAGATTTTTGGAGGGCGTCACCAGTTCTTCCCGATGACCCCGGTCGGGCTTGAGAACAGGGGAGAAGCTGGTCTGGGCAATGTCGCCATTCCATTCGCGATCCTGGAACCGTTGCTGTGGCTGTTGCACATGACGGGCCATCCGATCTTCACGAAGTGAATCCCGGCCTCGTCTGTCCATCTGGAGCTTGGGGCGGAAACGATGATCAACTGGCAGGACTTCG
>Ga0310123_10004619_pt1 | contig 10402 bp, 10 predicted proteins | sample CB6_AW_1057_MG_FD_203505 | JGI IMG/M metagenome (GOLD analysis project Ga0310123, IMG submission 203505) | Marine microbial communities from Western Arctic Ocean, Canada - CB6_AW_1057 | ecosystem: Environmental > Aquatic > Marine > Oceanic | place: Canada: Western Arctic Ocean | collected...
AGGTAAGCGTCGGTTGTCAGTGGGAGTATAGCATGTCAGAATGAGCTCTAGATAGTTGCCATGAGGTGTCTTTTTTTCGTACTATACGCCGTCCGGCTGGCTGGTTAAGATTGGGGCTGCCGCTCCACAGAATTGAGAAGGATGCATGAGTAAGAGTTCCACTGTTACTGTTCGAGAGACCCCCGTTACTGAGGTGTCAGAAGCTTTGGCTGGCGGCTTCAGGATTATTGGGGAAACTTTTCTAATTGAAACGAATGAACGAATTGAGCTGGTTGATCTAACAGAGAGGATCATGACCCTTGTAGCTCGGCTTGGCCTCCGGGAAGGCCTTGTTAGTTTGTGGTCGATGCACACAACGTGCGCTCTCTTCATTAATGAGTTCCAAGTCGCATTGCTTGAGGACATCAAGCGTTTTCTTGAGCAGATGGTAGACCGTGATGCTGAGTGGCTTCACAATAACCCTGAGCATTCTGATTGTGATCGGATGAACGCAGATTCTCATCTTCGAGCTCTTCTTCTCGGTCACAGTCTGACACTACAAATTAGTGGTGGTGAGGTTGTCCTTGGGCAATGGCAGCGTGTGTTGATGGGTGAACTAGACGGTCCTCGCGCGCGGACATTACGTGTCCAGGTCTGGGGCATAATTTAGACAGCTTACGTACTGAGACGGCTGTAAGTAGTTTTTCTTAGCGTTTTTCACCTCTTTACAATTTTTCCTATGCGCCGTCGACTAGCTGCCGCTGGACTCCTGGATATTTCAGAAAAACTTAATTCCAGTACCCGACTGGATTTTGAGGATGGCGTTCGTCTCTTCGAGTGTCCCGATCTGTTCACTGTCGGGTGGTTAGCCAACCGCGAGCGTGAGCGACGTTACGGGCACCATACCTTTTACAACCATAACCTTCGGCTCGAAGCAACCAACGTTTGTGGGGCGAGTTGCTTGTTTTGTTCGTTTGCCCGTCTCGGACCTGGTGACAAGGGCGCTTACACTTTGACGTTAGAGCAAGCCTTGGATAAGCTCCGCCAGCGTCGTCATCAACCTTTGACTGAGGTACATATCGTCAATGGTCTTCATCCGGACCTACCATTCGACTACTACACGGATCTCCTAAGAGGATTGAAGCAGATTCGTCCGGATGTACACCTCAAGGCATTTACGGCTGTCGAAATCGCTTTTTTTTCTGATCTCTACGGCAAGTCAGATGTTCAGGTTTTGCGTGAGCTCGTGACAGCGGGTTTAGACTCGCTTCCGGGGGGTGGCGCAGAAGTATTTGCGGAGCGGGTACGTCAGAAAATTTCTTCTGATAAATGTGGAACCGAGCGCTGGTTGGATATTCACAGAACTGTACATCAGATGGGCATGAATTCTAATGTTACTATGCTCTATGGGCACATCGAGACAATTGAAGAGCGTGTTGACCACATGCTTCGTGCTCGCGACCTGCAGGATGAGACAGGTGGATTCCAGGCTTTCATTCCTCTCGCGTTTCACCCAGACAACAACCAAATGAGAAAATTGCCGGCACCGACTGCACTCGATACGTTGCGGGTGCACGCTGTTGCTAGACTTGTACTGGACAATATTCCTCATATTAAGGCGTTTTGGATTGCTACTGGTGTTTCAGTTGCTCAAACTTCGCTCTGGTTCGGCGTCGATGACCTTGATGGTACGGTTCAGGAGGAGAAGATCTATCACATGGCAGGTGCTCCCACTCCTGAGTCTATGACACCTAGGGAGCTTGAGCATCTTGTAAGAGCCGCTGGCCGGAATCCGGTACAGCGTGATACTCTCTATAATGTTATTGAAGAACCAGAACTTTCTCACGAATAGAATCGTTCTGAATCTCCAACCAGTGTGATATAAATACTTCCGTTGGCTTCAGCGACAACCCCGGCATCGGTTTTGATGCCCGCTGAACCAGACGGCGAGGATCTCGTCCAAAGTTAAATTCGATGTCGTTGTCCCGAAGTGCGACTTGTGTTTATGGGGGCGTCGTGTTCGAGGGATTCAAAGATGGATGTAGGGCTACTGACTCGGTACGAAGATAAACAGCTCTCTGGGCCTCAGTCTTTGCCTGAGCATTACTTGGGTTTATCAGATGAGGATATGGACGCTAGGATTGCCGAGGCTCGTGAAATACTTGGCAAACGTCTAGTGATTCTCGGCCATCATTACCAGCGTGATGAAGTAATTAAGTTTGCCGATTATGGCGGTGACTCCTTCGAGCTAGCTCGCCTGGCTGTGAGCCACAACGACGCAGAATTCATTGTTTTTTGTGGCGTCCATTTTATGGCGGAGAGTGCAGACGTTCTAAGTGCCCCGCATCAGCAAGTGATTTTGCCAGATCTTGCGGCAGGTTGTTCAATGGCTGACATGGCCTCAGCAGACCAACTGGAGACGTGCTGGCGAGAGATGATGGAAATGGGATTCGATGACGTCATTCCTGTCACTTACATCAATTCAACGGCAGCCATTAAAGCTTTTGTAGGTGAACACGATGGTATGGTGTGCACGTCAAGTAATGCTGAAGCAGCATTTCACTGGGCTCTGAAGCGCGGACGTCGTATTCTCTTTCTTCCTGACCAACACCTCGGACGTAATACTGCCTATGGTATTGGCTTTCCTCTTGAGGAGATGGTGGTTTGGGATCCTGACGAGATGTGGGGAGGTGTTGACTCTCTACAGTTTGAGCGTGCTCGGGTTGTACTTTGGAAGGGACATTGTTCTGTTCATACACGATTCTCAGTAAAGCAAATTGAGCGCTTCCGCCAGACTCATCCGACAGGTAGAGTTATCGTGCATCCAGAGTGTACCTGGGAGGTTGTGCAGGCGGCGGACGACAGTGGTTCAACTCAGGTAATTATCAGACGTATAACTGAGAGCCAGCCAGGTTCAATTTGGGCCGTGGGGACCGAATCTCACCTGGTCAACCGTTTGGCGCAACAGCTTGCGCCTGAGATCTCCGTTGAAACACTCGATCCGTTCGGATGCCTTTGCGCTACGATGTTTAGAGTTTCGCCGAATTCCCTTCTGTGGGTCCTCGAAGGGCTTGTTGAAGGTCATGTAAATAATCAGGTGGTTGTCCCTGACGAGCAGAAGGCTTGGGTTCGAGTTGCGCTCGATCGGATGCTTTCGGTCCAGTAGGGTGCTGAAGAGCCACACGTCTTAAAGGTATCGCGCATACCACAGAAGGAGTTTTTGTAAAAATGCCACATGAACTTTCGCCGTTACCCTACGATTACACCGCTCTCGAACCTCATGTTGATGAACAGACGATGCGTATTCACCATGGCAAGCATCACGCCACTTACGTGAACAAGCTAAATGCTGCTTTAGAGAAATATCCAGAGCTTCAACAGAAGAGTGCGGATGAGCTGCTGCAAGATATCAAGGGTGTGCCCGAGGAAATAAGAACTGCGGTACGAAATAACGGTGGTGGTCACGTTAACCATACGATGTTCTGGCAGATCATGGGTGGGGGTGGTGGTGCACCGACCGGTGACATTGGTGCAGCCATTACAGAGACATTCGGTGGCTTCGATGGTTTGCGTGAGCAATTTGCAAAGGCTGCAATGGGACGGTTCGGTAGTGGCTGGGCGTGGTTAGTCGATGTGGCTGGTAAGCTGGTTGTGGAAAGCACAGCTAACCAGGATAGTCCTCTTATGGAGGGGAAGAGACCCATTCTCGGTCTTGACGTTTGGGAGCATGCCTATTACTTGAAATACCAGAATCGCCGACCTGATTATGTTTCGGCCTGGTGGAACACGATCAATTGGGCTGAGGTAAATAAGAGATTCAATGGCTAAACTGGTCTAAAGCTGTGTTCTTAAGGCAAGACATCCAGGTCTCTAGCTCTTACCGCTTCTGATGTCATTAACCGTGGTTTTGCTTCTCTTTCTGACCCACCTGGGTATCGGCATTACCCTAACTTTACTGTTGGTGTCGAAGGAGGCTGGAGTCAAGTTCTTCCGTTTTAATGCGGTCCTGATCCTGACGTTATTACTGATAGGGTTGGCGTTCAGATCTCCGTACGATTTAGCTTCAGAATCATCAAATTTTTCCACATTAGCGTTGGCGTTATGTTTTGCCGCCGTTTTCTTATTCAGACTGATCGTTGGGCGTATATGGCCAAAACTTCGGCCAGTACTCCTTTGGACAGCAACTCTCAGTGGTTTTATGGCCCTAATGTTTCAGGCCCTCGATGTTTCGAGCGGTACTCCACTGGGCATGCAGGTGCTGACAGTCGCCAGTTTCTTTACTTCAGCAGCACTTCTAGGTGGAGCTTGTACCGCGATGATCCTCGGTCATTGGTATTTGATACTGCCGTCTATGGATGTTACCCATTTACAGGGCATTGTAAAGTTTCACATTGGTTCCATAGGACTTCGTATTGTTGTAGTTGCGGCGGCTGTTTATATGGCAATTGCCGGGTTTGAATCTTTTGTTGTACCTGGTTTCCAGCGCTATATCTTTTCGGTGGGTGGAGTTTTCTTCTGGCAGCGTGTCCTATTTGGGTTACTAGGACCAGTGGTTTTGTCCTATCTCACCTGGGAGACTGCTAAGATCCGATCTACTCAGTCAGCCACGGGAATTCTCTACGTTGACTTTTTCACTGTAATAGTGGGTGAAGCTTTAGCGAAGTATCTTGTCCTATCCACACGCGTACCGGTCTAGCGAAACTCATTACTTCTATAGGGGACGAGCTGATTTATGGAGGTGACTATTAAGTGCAGCTCATGTGGCGTGAAGCTACCGGTATCTACAATTTCTCCTCCAGATGTTATTCGATGCGGGCAATGTAATAAGGAGACCGGTTTAAAATTCTCAAATGGAATCTTGGAAGATCGGCTTGTTGATGCGTGCCCGCTATGTGAAGAAAAAGATTTCTATTTGCGTAAAGATTTTGATCAAAAAACGGGCCTTATGATTATTGTCGTTGGGGCATTGCTTAGTGCCGTATTTTATTGGGCTGGAATGGATTTGGTGGCCTACGGTGTGCTGGGTTGTACTACTCTGTTGGATTTTGGCGTAGCGGCTTTATTGGGTGACGTTACTGTTTGTTATCGATGCCATACTGAGTTCAGAGGCGCTTACCAGCGAACAGCGCCTGAATTTGATTTACACGTTGCGGATATTCTTGAGCCCGAATACGAACGTCGGATTGGCTTACGCTGATTGAACTTAAAATATTTTTTTGATCTCTTGAACTATTACGTCACGCCCTGGGAATTCGTCCTGGCGATTGGCTATAAAGATATAACGGATGGTTCTAGAGCGGTCGATTAGAAATAATGCCGGTCGAGCAATATTCCAGGCGTCCAGGCCGAGCCTGTGCCATACGCCGTATTGTTTTAAGACTGTTCGTTGTTCGTCGATGAGGATGTTGAAAGGAATCCAATTTTCTTCTGCGTAACGTTTAACTTTTTCTGGTTGTTGTGCCACGATGGCGATGATCTGAACAGCGAGGTCGTGGTAAAACTTTAGATCTTGTGCCAGTTCACCGAACCGGTGTTTGCAGTTTGGTCACCAGGTTCCGCGATGAAATATGAGTAGGGCTGTACCCTCTGATAGATATTCTGATAGAGACCTTGATTTACCTTGGTGTGTGGGTAGATCGAACAGCGGTGCTTTGTCGCCAATCTTGAGCATGAGTGCTTCTTCAGAACAGCTTAACTTCGACGATTTCGTCTTTCTCAACTATGTCGGTCTGAGCTTGAATTTCGAAGTAGCCATCAGCTGATGACATACTCGTAATATCACCTGATGCCTTAAACACAGGCACGGCTAAATCTTTTTCTATTCGAACAGTATAAAACTGGTGACGTCCCGTAGTTGATATCACCCGCTTAGCAAGTGGAAGAGAAATGGTTACGGGTTTGTATATAGGTAAGCGGGCAAGGCGACGGATTATCGGAACGAGAAGCATGTATCCATTGGAGAGACATGACGTCGGATAACCTGGCATGCCAAGTGTCGGTTTCGCATTAATTTTTCCGAATATGGTGGGCTTGCCTGGTTTAACTGCGACACCATGGAATAAGACTTTTCCCTTGCTTTTTATTACGTCAAGAATGAGATCGTGTTCACCAACCGAGCTTCCTCCAGAAAAGACGATCATGTCCTCATCGAGATTCGAATCGACTACTGCATTAAGGTCTTCCCATGTGTCGGGCACGGTGGCGTGAAAAATGGGAATACCGCCGTGGTTTTTGATTATTGCACCTAGCGTGTACTTATTGATGTCATAGATTTGTCCGGGACCTAAGGGCTGCCCTGGCTCAATAATTTCATTCCCCGTAGAAAGTAGTGCGACGGTTGGACGTGCAAATACTTCAATTTCACAAATTCCTACGGCGGCCAGTGCTCCGATTCGACTTGGGGTTAACTGTTCTTCACGACGAAGTAAAATCTCCCCGCTCTCGATGTCTGCCGCACGACGGCCCACGTGTTGTCGAGGGTGTACTGGTGTTAAGATCCGAACTTCGCTTGCTTGTCCTCGTTCAGTTCCTTCAACCATAACGACAGCATCGGCACCTTGTGGCATTGGTGCGCCCGTGGCAATTTCGATGCATTCACCCTGTTTTAAGGATTTGGTTGGCACGTGGCCAGTGAAGATTTTTTCGATACATCTGAGAACGCGTGGTTTGTTTTGATCAGCACCGAATGTGTCATCAGCGATGACTGCGTAGCCGTCCATTGCTGCACGGTTAAATGGAGGCACGTCTGTTTTGGCCGTTACGTCGGTCGCGATTACTCGCCCTTCCGCTTCGGCTATTGGTAAACTCTCAGTACGATTTAATGGTTTGGTCTTCTTTTGAACTAGGGTCAGTGCTTCGTTGAATGGGATTGTTCCCATGATTGGACGCATCCCCGTTCTCTGAATTCCTGATTTTAATTGTTTATCCATAGCTACTACTGCTAACTGTTTCCTATAATGCCGAACACTTTTTGATTTTCACGTAATTTTGTGAAGTCTTACATGGAGTGCGACCTAAATTAAACTAATTCTTAATCTCTTAGCCGGCGGATGATCATCGTGAGATTTCTTGGATAATGTGACGGAGCTCTGGCAGCACGAGCTTCTGCATGGCAAGCCTTACGGCGTGTTCTGAACCAGGAAGAGAAAAAATTATATGTTTCTTGGCAGTTCCAGCGATTGCTCGACTTAGCATCGCAGCTGGGCCGATTTCTTGATAGCTGAGCGTTCGGAATAGTTCGCCGAAGCCGTCAAGTCTACGTTCAAGAAGTTCATCGATGGCTTCATAAGTTAGGTCTCTTGAGCTGATACCTGTGCCTCCGGTAGTGATTATGATTCTGACCTGAGTATCCTTTAAAACAGTTCGAATAGTCGACTGTATTTGCTCGGGATCATCAGGCACGATTTTTCGATTAGATATTTCATGGTCAGCGGCTTCGAGTAACTCAACAATGGCGGCACCGCTCTTGTCTGTTTCAAGATTTCGGCTGTCACTGATGGTTAGCACGAAGCATCTGGTTGTTGTTACTGGATCCGCCCTGTGCCCTGCATGTCTCATTTTGAGATTATAACCGTTGATTATCGCGATCCGGACTACTCGTCCCTGAAGGACCTTTACGTGCATCGAATGCGTTTTCGATTTACTATCGACAGTATGAAGAGTAATTTATTTCTAAAAATTAAGATTCGGCCATTTACCTCAACGTTAACAGCACTTTTTCTAACGTTGTTGCTTGTGTTTTTGTCTCGCCCTGTTGGAACGGTTGTTTCGACTTTCTCGACGATGCAAGAGTCTTCTGAGTCATGGGTTAATGAGACTCTGGCTCGAATGTCTCTCGATGAGAAAATCGGTCAATTGATCGTTCCCACGCTTTTCTCGACGTTCACGAGTACTGATAGTGACACTTTCGATGATCTAGCGCGGTTGGTCACGAAGTACCACGTTGGTGGAATCCATGTGTTCGGTGGCCGTGAGCCAGCTCCGCGTGTGTTACTAGGTTCCCGCCGGAGCCGAGCCATACTCGGTCAGCCTCTGGCGGCGGCTTCGTTGCTTGATCGGCTTCAAGCACTTACGTCTGTGCCGTTGCTGAACACTGGAGATTTTGAAACAGGTGTAGGTTTTAGGATGGAGAGCGCAACGGCGTTTCCTCGGGCCATGGCTTTTGGTGCTACGGGTGATGACCAGCTCGTGTATGAGGCAGCACATATTACCGCATTGGAGGCTTTGGCTATTGGTGTACACGTTAATTTTGCACCGGTTGTGGATGTGAATAACAACCCACGTAACCCAGTTATTAACACACGATCGTTTGGTGAGGATCCAAGATTAGTTAGTACTATGGCTTCAGCATACGTAAGGGGTCTTCAGGATGCAGGAATGGTAGCGACTCTTAAGCACTTTCCAGGTCATGGTGACACCGAAGTTGATACTCATTTAGGGTTGGCTACAATTCTTCACTCGCGTGATCGATTAGAGAAGGTTGAGTGGGCGCCGTTCCGTGCCGGAGTGATAGCGGGAGCGGGAGCGATCATGACCGCTCATATTGAACTTCCCGCTATTGAATCAAGGCCTGGCACGCCAACAACTTTTAGTGCTCCTGTTATCCAAGGCGTGCTCCGTGACACTTTAGGATTCGATGGTCTTGTGTATACAGATTCGATGAGTATGCGTGCGATCTCCGATATGGTGTCACCAGGAGAGGCTGCGGTGCGTGCGATTAGGGCTGGCCACGACATGGTACTTCACTCTCCTGATCCGGTAGCTGCGTTTACAGCCATACAGGCTGCTGTTGTAAGTGGAGAGATCGACCAAGCTCGTCTTGATCGGTCTGTGATCCGTGTTTTAAAAACGAAAGCCGATCTGGGACTACACAAGCGCCGAAGGTCAAATCTTAAGTCCGTTACTGAGGTGGTCGGACGAAGATCACACTGGGCCATGGCTGAGAAGGTAAGTCGCCGTTCAATTACTCTCATTCGAGATGACTCTCCCGTCGGTACTGGTTCGGTGCCTTTGCCACTTCCGAGAGATTCTGAAATTCTTTATCTTTCTATTCTTGATCGCGATTCGGACTGGGGGATTGCTTGGCCTAGCCGAACTTTTATTCCTGAACTTGAGCAGAGGTGGCCTCGAGTTACGGCCATCGAATTATCTGATCGGTCGTCCAGGTCTGAAATTGACTTGGTCCGTTCCATGGTGCCAAGACACGATGGAGTTATTGCTTCAATCTTCGTACGAGCCACTTCAGGTCACAATCGTATGAGTCTTTCGCCTGCTTTGGTCGACCTGCTACGAGAGCTAACAAAGCAGACGACTACGGCTGACATGCCCTTTGTAACAGTCATCTTTGGCAACCCGTACGTTGCAACGGCTTTGACTAGTTTGACCAGTGTTCTGCTGACTTTCGATCTCTACGATCTGGCTGAAAAGTCTGTGGTACGGGCACTCGCCGGTGAAACTTCAATCGGAGGACGTTTACCCATAGAATTACCAGGCGTGGCTGCATTGGGGCATGGTCTCGACCGACCGACCACTGGTGGCGTGTCGGAGTAGTGAGGGTCTCACATGCTATAATCCAGCGTTAACCTGGATGATTGAATTACCGACTAGCGGCCAGGTAAGCGCCCTTAGCTCAGTTGGATAGAGTGTCTGGCTACGAACCAGGAGGTCGCAGGTTCGAGTCCTGCAGGGCGCGCCAACCTACTTGTGTTCATGGCCTTTCTAAATCTTAACCTCGTGCAGCGTGCTTGTGCAGGAAGTGTTCTCATATAGATTTGACTGCGGTACACGAACGCTTTATGTACGCTGCGCTCGATCAAGCGCGTGCTGCGATGGTGAAAGATGAGGTCCCTATTGGAGCGGTTGTTGTTGTGGCTGGGTCTATCGTTGGATCTGGTTTCAACCAGTCACGCCTAACGGCGGATCCAACAGCCCATGCTGAAATCGTGGCTCTCCGTCAGGCAGGACTAACGATGTGCAACTATCGGTTAAGTTCGGCGACGCTCTACGTGACGGTTGAGCCATGTTTGATGTGTGCCGGTGCCCTCGTACATGCTCGCATTAACACCCTGGTGTACGGTACGGTCGAACCGAAGGCTGGCGCTGTTGTTTCAACCATTCGCGCACTAGATGGTCCGTCTCTAAACCATCGGGTCCGATCTGTTGGCGGAATTCTTGAAAATGAGAGTCGAGCATTGATACAAAAATTTTTTAAAGGACGCAGGAACAATGAGATTTAGGATTAGTTGCGTCCTTTAAAGTAGTAATGATGATCAGGAGAGGTACCGAAGTGGTCGTAACGGGGGCGCCTCGAAAGCGTCTTGTCGGGTAACCGGCACGTGGGTTCGAATCCCACCCTCTCCGCCACGTATCCTTACGCGTTTTTGGCAAGAAACATGTATTGCTCTTAGTAAAAGAATCGAGCTTT
>Ga0310123_10004621_pt1 | contig 10398 bp, 9 predicted proteins | sample CB6_AW_1057_MG_FD_203505 | JGI IMG/M metagenome (GOLD analysis project Ga0310123, IMG submission 203505) | Marine microbial communities from Western Arctic Ocean, Canada - CB6_AW_1057 | ecosystem: Environmental > Aquatic > Marine > Oceanic | place: Canada: Western Arctic Ocean | collected...
GCTACTGCATTGGAGCGAAAAGACACCGCTATTCGTGAAGGAAGTTGACGAGTCAGAATAGCGATTTGGTATTTCTTAGACGGTCAAGAAATGTGGATTTTGCCGTGAACAACTGCCCTAACGGTTATACCTTCATCATCAGCGATGAGCAGTCCGTAGCCTCAAGGGGTTACGGGATGGGATGGACATGACAACTAAGCGAGAGCCTGCGCGTAGATATGCGAAGGAGACAGAAATCAGGAAGACAGATGCAGTGGAAACTGCTCGCAAATTAACCGAACTTACCGAACGCGCACGACGTACGGGTGCGGACCAAGGCCCACTGGTTCCTGTTGAAGCACTCATCACTATCGAAGCGGCCTCCTGGGTTTGGCAAACTGTTGACATAGCAGTCCTTGAGAGTCTAAGTCACCGACTTGTATTGCAAACTGAGGATGGTCGACGCCGAGAATTGTTCATGACCAACGGCATTGACGCAGCGATGGACGCTGCGAGTAGAATAGTTGAGTTCAACAACGGCGTGGTCCTCATCGAGAGCCTAGACCCCTGAAACCTCCATTCCACGGTCATTTGACCGAATCAGGTGCGTTGAAATACGAAAGGCAGGTGGGCGCATCGCATGGCAGTCAAGAAGAGCAAGAAGAAGGGTGGGCCAAACATCCAACAGGCTGCCGGTCTGATTCGCTACTTCGATGAGGAAAGCGATGATGCGATTCAGATTCCAAAGGGTCTGATTTATTTCGTTTGCATCTCAGTTTCTGTGGTAATCTACCTACTCAACCACAACGTGTTGCAGTGGGCCTATGCCCAACTAACCGGCTTTTGAGGGAATTACTCCTCTTGGTCGGCCGCAAGGTCGACGAACGGTATGTCGTCTTCAACTCCGGTTTGACCAAGGCCGCCTTCCTGTTCTTCATCCGCCACCAGCAAGTCTCCGGCCTCCACACTCTCGGTGTCTTCTGTTGAAGCGGCCGCTGACCTGACCGATTCTTCTGGGAGTTTTTCATGGGCTAATACCACCTCCTCAAGGTCGATGTCATCAACTTCGACTTCAAAATCCTCCAAAATGCTGCCACCACCGTGTTGGGCGACGACTTCTGTGCTGGGGTCGGCTTCGATTTTCGCTGCTTCAGCTCGAGATAACGCTCTCTCCACTCCGGTCGCAGAACGGTCATGCAAAGCATCGCTGGCGATATCACATTCACTCACTGCATTTGCAAGGCTTTTGCGGGCAGCGTCTTCGTTCCATCCCTCCGCTGCGTCTTCTGCGAGTAGTGACAGTTTTCCTCCGAGTTCTGTGATATTGCTCCTCATTTCGGTGATTGATTCAGCGATGTCTTCGTGACCCTTGGCGATGAGTTTCTCCCAATCGTCTTTCGCCTGCCGCTGAGGCGTATCGGTCGCTTTGGCGAATCGTCCTTTCCAAGTCGCCTCCCACGGGTTGCGACCGAGTGCGGCAGCGAGGTCGAAGACCAGCCTTGCACGCAGCCCGAGTGGTCCGACAATCTTTATTTCGTTGAGAAAGCAAGAATTGAACAGGCCAAATCCCCAGTAGGAACGGCTGCTGATAGTTACTGACAATTCAGAATTTGAGGCCACAATTGTCCAGACTTGCTGGTCAAGCCCCGGCTCCTCAGCGACTCTTGGGGGTTCATGTGGACCGAAGCAGCGCAGCAGGACGTCGGCAACATCTCCGAGGTAGAGAGATCCGTGCGTGCCCTTCCAGTTCTTGTGACGGAGTTGACCCTCCTCGTCGATTCTCATCTCTGGGTCGCCTCGGCGAACCTGCGCAAATAGCACTGATTCCAGTGGGTTCAGGAGTTGATTATTTTCTTCGCTCACCCGCTCCCCTCCATTGCTTGCGGACACGGAGAGTTCAAAGTCAAACTTGATACGTTTGGCCATGCGTTCCGAGATGGAGTGGTAATGATGGCGGGTAAGGGTAAGGCAGCAGCGGACAAGTCGAAGCGCTCCGCAGCAGCGAAGAAGGCCGCAGCAACTCGCAAGAAGAATGCAGCCGCTAAGACAGCCGCGAAGGCAGCAGCAGAGGCTGCGGCCAAGAAGAAGGCAACAGCGGCAAAGGCGGCAGCCACCCGTAAGCGTAATGCTGAGGCGAAGGCAGCAGCAGAGGCTGCGGCCAAGAAGAAGGCAACAGCGGCAAAGGCGGCAGCCACCCGTAAGCGCAATGCCGAGGCCAAGGCGGCTGTAGCGGCTGCGGCCAAGAAGAAAGCAGCGGCAGCAAAGGCGGCAGCCACCCGTAAGCGTAATGCTGAGGCGAAAGCAGCAGCAGAGGCTGCGGCCGCGGCTAAGAAGAAAGCAACCGCTGCAAAGGCGTCAGCCACCCGTAAGCGCAATGCCGAGGCCAAGGCGGCTGTAGCGGCTGCGGCCAAGAAGAAGGCTTCAGCGGCAAAGGGGGCAGCAACCCGTAAGAGCAATGCACAGGCGAAAGCAGACATTGAGAACAAGATTATTCGCGTACCATCTCTATCTGACTTGATTAACAAAACCAAGCAGAATTGACCCGATTGAGCACCTAGAGGTCCTCACGTTGGAATCTGGGTCTCAATAGGGGCCCGCTTGGCTTTCCAGAGCAGGTTGATTCCGACAACAAGAACACTGAGAGAGAATAGGCAACTTCCGCAAGATGCGAACCAGAGGCTGTCGATGGGGGCATCTCCCCATACGATGAATCCCGCAGCGCTAACCATGCAACCCAAGACACCGGTGCATATGACAAGTGCTGGAATGTTTGTCTTATCTGGTTGCTCCGCGATGGCCTCAGCCTCCAACTTCGCCTTAGATTTCCCATATGTATCAGCAATCCCAATTAGCGTGTATCCCTCATTGGAAAGGGCATTTTGCTTCTCTTCCGACAATCCAGTCGCATCAACCTCAAACGGATTTTCTTCTCCTCGAGCACTAAAAACTGACGAAATACCCGCTCGGTCATTTTCTATGGTAAAAATTTGCAGCGCCCTGTCGAGCAACTGCTCGCGTTCAGAACCCTCTTCCAGATAAGATGCCAGATCCACTCTACACCACGCGGCCCAAACCAGTTCCCTTCCCCCGTCCAACATATGCATGGCTTCCCTAAGGTCCCTAATGGGGTCGTCTGACCAAGTGGTTACCGTCGCACCGTAGCGCAGTAGTTCGCCACATGCAACTGGATTCATAGTACGGGTTTCCTTTACTGCAGTCCTCCAAACATCCTCATCATTGTAGGCCTCTTCGGGCACGTCGTCGATGTCTGCCACAGCACCCACATGTCGTGTTAACAAATCAGGATTGTTATTCAGGCCGTTTGCTCTTGCATGAGCGTCGTGGTATCTTTAAGCCACTATTCCAAGGCAAGAAATGATTTCAGTCATCTTCCGGGCTTTCGTCCGCATCTTTAGCCCGTTCAGCCTCCAATGCTTCCCCCGCTGCCTGCGCTCGAGCATACACTTCGCGCAGAGTCTGGTCACTGATTTCGAGATATATCCGAGTGGTCGCTATGTTGGCATGACCCAGCAGTCGCTGTATACTGACCAAGTCCGCGCCTCTCTCGAGCAGACCAGTAGCAAAGTTGTGGCGCAACGTGTGTGGAGATAACTTGGAGCGAGGGATATCTGCAGCATCTGCCAGTGTGTCCATCATCTTCTGAACAGCCCTCGGTGTGAGCCGCCGTCCTCGGCGATTGAGTAGCAGTGCATCCCTGTGCTCAGGCTCGGGTGGCCTTCGTTCGACGATATTCCCGCGAATCGGCGCATATGCCGCCAATGTTCTCACAGTATCTTCGGTGAACAGCACCATTCTGTCTTTGCAACCCTTGCCGTCAATGACTGTAGCGGAGGTGTCGGCGATATCGACATCAGCCCGATTGAGTGTACATAGTTCGGATACTCTAAGACCGGTGTCAAGCATCAGGGTGATGACTGTATTAGCCAGCGGATTTTCGCTATTTTGCGCCGCTTCTCGCAATCTATCCATCTCGCCGCGCGTCAAAGTCTTCGGCAACTTTCTGCCTTTTGCAGGGCGTGTCATTTTGTCAGGAACCCTATGGCCGAGCCAGTTGAGTATGTGTGAAATCGCTGCCAGTCTGGCGTTAATGGTGGACGATGCAAGATGACTGATTGACTGCACCCAAAGATCCAGCCTGCTGTTGTTTGGGTCAACCCACACCAGAAGTTCTTGCACGCTCATCTGCTCAAGCGCATCCCATGAGGCTTGAGTCTCATCCGGCAGTGGAGTTGAGACGAATTGCTTGACTGAAGTAACGTAGGCGCGGAGGGTGTGCGCACTCTTCTTTTCGGCTCGCAGTTGCAGGTCCCAGCAACCGAACCAAGCGAGGTCTGCAAGTCGATTGAGTCGCATTGGCAGAGTCCAAGAAATACCTAGGGTATCCTCATTGAATGGTGTAGCAAATAGTCCTGGATGTCCATCGACAGCCCAAGCCGCTCGCTTTGAATTAGAATTGTCCCGTTCTGTCATTATCTCGTCCTACCCAACGCCCGAAAGCGTCTGCGTCCCATCCCCTCACGGGGAATGTCGAGTCGGTAGGTGACGGTATGAATGCTTCGCGGAGGGCAATGGATTATCGGCCCATCTGTGAGCGATTTTGAGTTCGCCGAGGTTTGGCGGCACTCAACGGCGGAAGGGCCAGCGGCGTTGTGGCTGGTGACTTTGCACCGCCCAAGCTGCTGGGTGGGTATCGGCCTCTGCCTCCCAAGGTTGAGGCTTGGAAGGAGCAGAGATTTTTTCCTCGATGGTCTGCTGAATCAGCGGCCTGATACGCTCTCGGAGCACATGCAGGTCTCCGTAGAAAATCACTTCGTCAGCCTCACGTAGAACCAAGTCACCATCTGGCTGCCAGATGTGGGCTCCTGCTCGGGCGATTGCTGCGACCATTCCTTCACCATCCATTTGCATCAGGTCTACAAGTCGCTTACCGACTAGTACTGGATATCTCCGAACTTTCAGTGACAGGGTTCCATGGCCCGGTTTGGTTGCGAGTAGTTGGTCGAGATCAACTGTACTGAAAGCGTGAGTTTCCAAAATGTACGCGATGATGTGACCTGCGACGTTAACTCCGGTTGCCCTCTCGATTCCCTCAAGGCCGGGACTGGAGTTTACTTCAAGCAATAGTGGTCCATGATTGGATTCTAGCAGGTCAACGCCAGCGATGTCCAGTCCGAGCAGACGCGCAGCCTTACAGGCGATACGCGCGAAATCTTCAGGCAGTTCGAAGTTCTCGACACTGCCTCCAAGATGGAAGTTAGAGCGGAATTCTCTACCGTGGGCTCGCCGGCGCATTGATGCAACGACTTTCCCACCGACCACGAGGACTCTGACATCCCGACCATGGCTTTCGGCGATGTATTCCTGCACGAGAACCTGATTGCCCTTTTCGAGCAGTTCCCAAGCAAGTTCAGTCGCTTCGCGTTCGTTGTAAGCAAGGAAAACGCCACTGCCCTGTGTCCCTTCTGTTGCTTTGATTACACAAGGAACGCCGCCGACTTGAGATATTGCTCGCTGCACGTCACGCCAGTCTCGGACGTATGCAGTCTTTGGGACTGGGATATGATTGGCTGAGAGTATCTGGGTAGCGTGTAGTTTGTCTCTGCTGTTCAGGATACCTTCACTGGTATTCGCGACATAGGTTCCCATTCGCTCAAATTGTCTTGCGATAGCGACGCCGTGTTGAGTAATTGAGTACCCAATTCTCGGCAGAACGGCATCTACGTTGACAGGCCATCCTTCGTGTAGAATCTGTTTGATTCCGTTACCGATGGTGATTGAGAGTTTCATCGGGTCGAGCACATCGACTGCGCATCCCAATGCCTGAGCCTCCTCAACCAGACGGCGTGTGCTGTACAGCCGGGGGCCGCGCGATAGTATCGCCACTCTGAGACTCATCGTCGCCTGCGCGGTCACGCGTCCGTTTTGAGTCCTCCGGCTAAAAAACACACAGCCGCGCGAGCATATGCGAGCGCTTGCACGCGCTCGCGCGGGAGGATAAGCGACTACGCTAGGCCTGCGAGGGCTTCAAGGGCATATTGGTAGTGGGCGGCATCATGCAGCCCCCAGAAGGTCCGAGTGGAGCCCCTGCAAAGGGACCTGTTGGAGCCCCTGCAAAGAAACCAGCAGGCCCACCTTCTGAGGCCGATGCCTCGGCCGAACCTACCAGTGCTCCTTCTACCAGTCCTGCACAGTTTGACCCTCTGGCTGAGATTGAGGATGCACGTGCACGCCGAGAATCGAGGGAGCAGAGATTGGAGACTCTCCGTGACAAGAGAAATCGCGCCCGAATCAACGTCTATCTCTTCCTCACCTTCACAGTGCTTTTTTCCATTGCATCGGTAATCAAGACGGGTCCGGGCAATGTTGATGATAACCCTCAGCGAGCAATGCCAGCCAGTGAGGTGGAGATGCGTCTTGCGGAATGGCAAGATGAAGACCTACACGGAGATAGAATCTGGGACGGCGACGAACATACTTCGGGCTCCGCAGAGAAAACACTGACAATAGTTGGGGTTGACTTAGGTGAATTCACCAAGGTGAGAGTTGATGTCAAAGTTGCCTCTTGGAGAGAGGATGCTGCTGCAAGCACAGATTTTACTGCAGGAGTTTTCCCCGAGGCCTGCGAGAGCAATTTGATTTGGGATTTCGACTCTCTGGACTCTGCCGCAGTATTCCACAGCAATGCTTCCCTCGCTCCGGGCGAAGTAGTTGAGTTCCGTCTTAAGGTGGCACCAGGCAAGAGTTGCTTCTTCGTCAAGTACGACGAGCCGATTCCACGAGAGCATCAGCGCGTCAAGGCTACCCTTGATGCTGAGGTTCGCATCCACTGGACCCTACAGGTATTCGTTCCATTTGCAGTAGGCTCCGCTCTGCTCTCTCTATTCGCGTTCATCGGTGCCTTCCGCATCGGTCGCCAATTCAAGCGACTGAAGTATCCCGAGGGCAAGCCTGAGAAGAAGATCGAAGAGGAGGTTCTTGAGGAAGCTGAAGAGGCGCGCAAGGAGCATTTCGAAGCGACCGAGGTTCCTGATGAGGGTTCAGATTCAGCAGATATGGGTGGCCCTACGTTAGCCGAGGCTGCTGCAAGTCCGGACCAAGGCGAGGTTCCATCGGTTGAGGAGCCGGCAGCGGAGGCAGAGCCAGAGGCAGAACCTGAGCCAGAGGCCGAACCAGAGCCTGCTGAGGAGGCCGAGGCAGCGCCAGAATCAACCAATCCAGCCGCCGCATACACCGATGAACAACTGCTTGCCTCCGGCTGGACGCAAGAGCATGTCGACGCACTTAGAGAAGGCCGCATTTGAGCAGTGTTGCTTCAGTTGATGCTGGTCTAACCACTACTCTGAACCAATCGTGTTCCGAAGGGGTTGAAAGCGGCCGCAGCCCCCATCCTCCTTGAGGATGGGCATGACTGACCTCGACCCTTCGGAAATGACCGTTGCTAAACTCAAGGTCGCATTGAAGGCCAGAGGGCTGAAGGTCAGCGGCAAAAAGGCTGAACTCATCGAGAGGTTAGAGGAAGACCTTGCCGACTTTGTAGAGGAAACAGAAGAACCGGAAGCCGTCCTTGTCTTGGATGAGGAAGACGATTCTTTCTTGCTGGCTGAGGATGATTCCTCGGAAGAAGCAGAAGAACCGGAAGAGGTAGTTGAGGAAGCAGTCATCTTTGATGATGAAGATGAGGAAGTGCTTGAAGCCGAGGTATTCGAGGCTGAGATTATCGAAGACGACGGGCCTGAAATTGTCAGTGAACCCAAGCGAGAGCGCACTCCCTGGCTAACAGTTCAAAAAGATGCTTGGTACAAACAACCGGCAACCCTCGCCACTGTTTTGGTCATTATTCTGGTATCGGCAAGTGCCGGTTGGTGGTACATGATGCAACAGGCTCAGGTGTATCAGGCAGCACCACCCAGATATGGTGACAACCTACAGTTCCGAGTTACAGATGGCACACTTTCGGTGAGTGGAGATGAGATGGTTTCCTACCTTCGTGAGGCAGCTGGCGGGTCATTGGACGATGTATGTGAGGAGATGGCTATTTCCTATTCGGGAAATGGCCACATCGTTTTGACCAAAGGTAGCCTTACTGATTTGATTAGTCCAGCCGATTCTGAATTAGAAGGCTCGGTCATCCAACGAGGGCCGTATGGAAGGATGTGGCTAGCAGCAGAACAGGAATTGAACTACGATGTCAATGCGGACATTTCCGGCCGCTCTTTCTCACAGATTGATTCGAGTAAATGCAGTAACCTTGAGTTCAACATGAATGGCAATCAGATTGACCTGACAGTCAAGAGTTGGACAGAGGTGACCGAGCGCACATTATTGCGCACTGATATCAGCCTTGATTTCACCGACACTGACGCAGTGCATTCGTCGGTAGCGGGTACCACTTTTGGTCCTTCGATTGATACTGACCTAGCCGATGATCTGATGACGATGTTCCTGCTTCCCACCCAACCTCTGAACCTGTACGAAACATTTGGTATCACGGTGTTGAAGGATGGTGCGTCTGGACAATACGAGGGGTGGAATTGGCGGGCAGGCAGCGAATCAGAGGTAAATGGACAGAAGGCTCGAATTGTCTATCTAGAACATGGTACGGCACAGAATTGCCTCGGCCATGCGACAATGTCTGTGTGGGTGTTTCCCAATCAGCCTTGGCCGGCAAAACAGAGTGTGGACATTGAACTCTCCAAGCGGCATGCTTCCGCTGCAAACTGTGGTGCGGTGACCAGCAGCGCGATTGAGTTAGGCTTTCCCGAAGGTACACTGCGGGCTCGCTACACCATTACTCAGGATTCTTTCTCACAAGGAAGCCATCCAGTGGTATGGGATCGCACCTACACCGGTCGCCCACTGGCTAACGAGGATGTCCCAGATGATGATGACAGGATTCCATGGAGTACTTCGACCCACATGCCGGACCTTACCAGTGTTCGTTCATTCACTGTTGAGGAAGCAGTTGCCTGTGTTGCCAACGCATCATCAGGAGCCGCTGCAGCAGCCTTGACATCCAGTGGCTACGTTTTCGCTGCTCTTGATGACCGCAATTCCAGTGTTCCAGTGTGGAATCTGTCATGGGTCAGTCCAGGTGATGCCGGTTGGGTCAAGGTAGGCCTGCCCGAAGACGGCACTTGCATCTTCATGGGCGATGGGCCAATCAGTGGTGATGACCGGCCAGAGCATAGTCGAGAGGATATTCCAGCCACGCTGAGTATCGCTGACCTTGAGGAACGAATAACCGCCAACTCTCGTTACCCGGATTTGGTTCAATTGACGACGTCAGGCGGGGTTCTGCTCGACGATGCATCGATTGGCTACGTGTTGACGGTCCCCGACCAGAATGATTTGTGGGACTTACTTCCTGACGAATATCGAGACGGTCAGGTGAGTCTGGTTATCGAGAGGTCTTGGAGCGAGGGTGGCGAAGATAAGCAGTTGAAGGCCTTGATGGATGCTGAACTTTCACGCATGATCGGATGGGTTGTAACCAGTTCACCCTCGTAATTCCAGCCTTTTCGGCCTTTCTCATGGGCCTGCAAAATACCCACTCGCGAGGAGAATACCCCCGTTATCCTCAAGAGTGCTGCTTGAGCGGTGCGACTTGGGATGCACTATGGACAAGGGTCCAGACGGCGAATCGACGCTACCTGAGGCGAAGCCAGCGCCGTTGGTAGTGGATTTCGTTGAGGAGGAAATTGAGCAGCCTCGTATTGCCCCGACTCTGCGAGATTCCGACGACATCGGTGCCGCTCGGCCAAGGCCAGTCCTCGACTTGCCGAAGGCAGATCCGACCCCGGAAGGGCGGGCACGGGTTGTCACTGTCATCAATCAGAAAGGTGGGGTCGGCAAGACGACCACCGTCATCAACGTTGCAACCCATCTTGCGCTCAAAGGACTGCGAGTGTTGGTGGTGGATTGTGACCAGCAAGGCAACTGCGCCACTGGTCTTGGCATTGACAAGAGCCGGGTCTCACACACTACCCGCACCCTATTCATGGAACCGGAGAAGGCAATCGAGTGCAGACATGCGACTGCTATTCCCGGCCTCCATCTGGTGGTTGGCGAGCGCAGCATGGTTGGGCTTGAGCAGGAATTGTCCAGTCACCTAGGTCGCGAGAGGATGTTATCAGAAGGGCTTGAAGCATTGCTGCCGCACTATGACCTCATCCTCATTGACACGCCACCAAGCCTTGGCGTGGTCACCATCAACGCGCTGGTGGCGAGTGATTCAGTGATTGTTCCGGTGCAAACCGAATACTTCGCTTTGGAAGGAGTGGCGATGCTTGCAAGCACTGTCAAGGAGATTCGCAAAAGCCTGAATCCCCGTCTTGGAGTTGACGCGGTGATGCTGACCATGCACGCGCCGACCCTGCTCAATTCACAGGTCGCAGCCGA
>Ga0310123_10004622_pt1 | contig 10396 bp, 14 predicted proteins | sample CB6_AW_1057_MG_FD_203505 | JGI IMG/M metagenome (GOLD analysis project Ga0310123, IMG submission 203505) | Marine microbial communities from Western Arctic Ocean, Canada - CB6_AW_1057 | ecosystem: Environmental > Aquatic > Marine > Oceanic | place: Canada: Western Arctic Ocean | collected...
AACGCCACCGACCGCGCCCCCCAAGCCGCAAAGTCCCCCCAACGCCCCACGCGTGATCCCCCACAGCCCCCAGAGATCCGGCGGCCCACCCACCCCGCCCTACTCCATTCACCGCCACCGCCAGCCCACCGAACGTGCAGGGGGATTCCGGGGGGGGGCAGCCCCCCCGGTCCAAAGACCAACACGCGACGGCGCAAAGCGCCCACCACCCGAATCCCACCCTGTGCTATAACCACCGGGACCCACCAAAGCAGTCCCCCTGGTCGGCGGCGTCCTCGTCCAGCGCACCGCCGGACAGTAGCCGCCCGGAGCGCTCATGCCGCCCGACCCGCCCGACCCGCCCCTCCCGCTCGACGGGATCCGCGTCTGCGACTTTTCCTGGATCGTCGCCGGCCCCCAAGCCACCCGCATCCTCGCCGACCTCGGCGCGGACGTCGTCAAGGTCGAAAACGAATCCTACCTCGACTCCATGCGCCTCGGCCTCCAGCAGGACATGGACCAGCCCTCCCTCAACCGCTCCGGCTTCCACTCCAACTTCAGCCGCAACAAGCGCTCCATCACCGCCAACCTCCACCACCCCAAGGGTCGGGAAGCCGTCGAGCGCCTCCTCGCCGTCTCGGACGTCGTCATCGAGAACTACAGCGCCGGCGCCTTCGCTCGCATGGGCTTCCCCTGGGAGCGCCTGCAGGAGATCAATCCGTCGCTGATCTATGTCTCCGTCTCCGGCTTCGGCCACGTCGGCCGCGACGCCTCCTATGGCACCTGGGGCCCCAGCGCCCAGGCTATTTCTGGCGCCACCGCCATGTCCGGCCTCCCGGACCAGCCCCCCGCCGGCTGGGGCTTCTCCTACCTCGACCACACCGCCGGCTACTACGCCGCCATCGCCGTCCTCATGGCCCTCCACCACCGCGCCCGCACCGGCGAAGCCCAGCACGTCGACATGTCCCAGATCGAGAGCGGCATGGTCGTCGGCGCGGTCCCCATGCTCGACTACCAGATCAACGGCCGCACCTACGAGCGCATCGGCAACCGCTCCCGCCACCCCGCCACGGCCCCCCACAACACCTACCCTTGCGCCGGCGACGACCGCTGGATCGCGATCGCCGTCGACGACGACACCCAATGGGCCGCCCTCTGCGACGTCCTCGGCCTCGACGCCCTCCGCGCCGCCCCCCGCTTCGCGGACATGGCCGCCCGCAAGGCGCACGAAGACGCCCTCGACCAGGCCATCGCCGCCGTCACCCGCGAGCGCGACCCCTTCGACCTCATGCTCCAGCTCCAGGAGCGCGGCGTCCCCGCCGGCGTCTGCCAGCGCAACGACGACAAGCAAGAGCGCGACCCCCAACTCGCCGACCGCGGCTTCTACCCCACCGCTCCCCACGCCGAGCTCGGCGAGCACCGCTTCGAGGGCATCCCCATGCAGTTCTCCCATGCCCGCTGGCGCATGGACCGCGGCGCCCCCCTCCTGGGCGAGCACAACCACGCCGTCCTCACCGAGCTGCTCGGCTACGACGAGGACGAGCTCGCCACGATGCTCGCGGAGCTCGCCATCTGATGCCCCCCTCGAACCCCGCCCCCGAGCCAGACCGAGCCACTCCCAGCGACGAGCTCCCCGGCCCCCTCGAAACCCTGCGCGTCCTGGAGATCGGCGACCGCGGCGAGGTGGCCGGCAAGCTCCTCGCCGACGCCGGCGCCGACGTCATCCGCATCGAACCGCCCGGCGGCGGCCGCAGCCGCCATGTCGGCCCCTTCGTCAACGACGACCCCGGTCAGCCGTCCCTCCTCCACGCCACCCGCAACACCAGCAAACGCGCGGTCACCCTCGACGTCACCCAGCCCGCCGGCCTCGAGCTCTGGCAACGGCTCATCGGCCGCGTCGACGTCGTGATCGACGCCACCCCCCCCACCTTCCTCGACGGCCTCGGCGGCGGCTGGCAGTGGGCCGCAGCCCAGCCGGACCTGCACGCCTGCGTCTGGTGCAGCATCACCCCCTTCGGGCGCAGCGGCCCGCGCCGCGACTGGGCCGCCAACGACCTCGTCCAGCTCGCGCTCGGCGGCCCCATGATGAGCAACGGTTACGACGACCACCACCTCCCCCCCATCCGCCCCGACGGCGAGCACAGCATCGCCATCAGCAACGAATACGCTGTCGCCGGCCTCCTCGCCGCCCTCTGGATGCGCAATGCCGGCCACCGCGGCCAGCTGGTCGACGTCTCCATCCATGAGGCCGTCTCCGCCACCACCGAAGGCGCGTTTCCCAACTGGGAGTACCTCGGCCGCCTCGTCCAACGCCAGACCGGCCGTCACGCCTCCCCCGACCCCTCCGCCCCCTGGCAGTACCTCGCCGCCGACGACCAGTACATCTGCCTCATCAGCGGTGGCCTCCCCCGCGGCGCCCCCGCCTGGTCCGGCTTGCTCGACTGGATGGACGAGCACGACGCCGCCGGCGACCTCCACGACCCGCAATGGCAGGAGCTCCTGCACCGCGATCCCCGCGCCCACCCCGAAGCCCGCCTCCACGTCGCCGAGACCATCGGCGCCTTCGCCCAGCGCCTCCCCGCCGACGAGGTCTACCGCCGCAGCCAGTCCCTCCACTTCGCCTGGGGCATCGTTCGCCGCCCCGAAGAGAACCTGGATGACCCGCACTGGGCCGACCGCGGCTTCTTCTGGGAAGGCGAGTGCCCCGGCGTCGACCACCCCGTGCGCTACCCCGGCGCCCCCTACCGCTTCACCCGCTCCCCCATCCGCCTCCGCCGCCGCCCCCCGCTCCTCGGCGAGCACAACCACGAGGTCTACGTCGGCGAGCTCGGCCTCAGTTCGGCCGAGCTCCGCGCGCACCTCGAAACGGGTGTCGTCTAGCCGTCGCCGCTGCGGTGCAGCCCGACCGCTCGATCAGTTCCAGGCGCACCCGCTCCGACGTGTGCAAGAAGACGGAGTCAGTCAAGAAGGGGGGGGGCGCTTGGCTCCCCTTCTTCCTGCGTCAGGGCTAGGCGGATTGCGGCGCCGGCAGCTCGCAGGAGAACGCGAAGTCGATGGCGGCGTGGACCGGCAGCGTCGACCCGGCCAGCCCCGCGCTGAAGACGGCGGAATACATGCCGGGGTCACCGGCGACAATAAGCACGATGTCTCCGGGGCCACGCAGCGTGGGCAGGTCGCCGTTGGCGTCGCCGTCTGCGACGCGCCGTCGCACGCGGACGTCTTGGAGGACTGATTGGGGCACCACGGCCATGTTCGCGAGGCGCTCGCAGACGGCCTCGCGGCTGAGACCGGCAGCAGCCAAGACAGCGGCGTGGAGGGGGTTGAGGGCGACGATCACGGGGCCGTTGCCGATCTGCGTGTTGTTGGCGCCGGCATTGGCGATGGACGCGGCGACGACGCGGAGGATGCGTTCGGGGGCTTCGGGATCGTCGGCGGAAGTATTGTGCATCACGGAGTGGGGTGAATCGACGCCGACGAGGGTGACCGCGGACTGGTCGGCGTCGTAGCCGAAGGCGGTGTGGAGCGGCGGCCAGGGACTCGCTTCCTCCGCTTCGGCGAGGCAGCAGGTGAACTTGCCGGGCTGCCCCAAGGAGGCCATATCGCCGTGGACGGGGCGTGCGCCGCCGATGTTCATCAGGACCAGGCGCAGAGCGCGGCCGATGCTGGCGTTCGCGCGATGCCCTGGGCCGAGCGCACCCGTGCCAGAGACGATGGGACCGCAGACCTCGCGCGCGGGCCCATTAACGATGATCACCGGTCCCATCGCGTGCGTCGTCGACTGCACGTTGTTGATGTCGAAGTCCGGATCGCAGACGGCCCGCACGGCGGCCAGAACGACAGGAAAGTGCTCCGGAAGGCAACCGGCCATGACGGCGTTGATCGCGATCTTCTCGACCGTAGCTTGGCCGCCACCGGGCTCGATTGTGCCGATGATGACGTCCGGGTCAGTAGCTTCCGCGGCGAGCACGGCTTCCACCCGCTCCTCGGTAGGGATGACGACCGGCAGGCCATCGGTCCACTCGCGCCCGTGGAAGTCCTCAAGCGCAGTCGCCTCGTCCGGGGCCTGGTGGCGCGTGGCACTCAGGGTCACAGTTCGCGCCCCTCGAGCAGGTCGATAATGCCAGGCACGGCCTCACGGGCGACGCGGGTCAGGTTCTCATCGCCGGTGCCCGAGCAGGGATGGGGCAGGACGTAGCGAGGCAAGGCGGGGATGCCGGCAGCCCGGGCGACGAATTCGGCCTGCGTGGCGAACAGCTCGGTGACGATGGCGACGGCGGGGAGGCCGGCCTTGGCGAAAATAGCTCCGTCACGCACGGTGCCGGACGTGCAACCGCCTCAATGCCCCCAAACAGAGACGACGGCATCACACTCTTCGGTGATGGCGGCGATCTGCTCATCGGTCACGGGTGCGACGTTGGGCTTTTGGTAGCGGAGGAACGTGGCCTGCGGCAGTACGGTCGCAAGGGCCGTTTCCAACTTGTCCATGAAGCGGGTGCCGTCGGGGAAGGCGTTCGCGATCAGGCCGAGCCGGATCGGGCCGCTGGTATCCGCGAAGAGCTCGTAGGGCTCGACGGGGATGCCTGATTCGGCAGTAGGGTCGAGAAAGGTGACCGGCATGGGGAGCCTCCCGGGAGGACGCTAGGGGATCTCAGTCGGGCATTCCCGATGGATGCCGAGCACCGCGAGCTGGCGGCCGCCGCCAAGGAAACAGGCGACGCAGGTGGAGAGGTCAAGGATCTCGTCGTCATCGAACAGCGCCCGCAGCCCTACCCAGTAGTCATCATCCATCGAGGAGTGGTCGTAACAATACCGCTCGGCAAAGTCTATGGCGGCGCGCTCCCGAGCCGTGAACAGCGGGTTCTCGCGATAGTTCGAGACCTGCGCGTAGACCTCTTCAGTCAAATCATTCTGCATCGCCGATGCAGAGCGGGTGCTCAGTCAAACGGAGCACTCATTGATCTCCGCAATCCGCATGCGCACGACTTCCCGTTCGCGAACGGGCAGCTGGCTGTGCTTGAGGACCGCGAGGGAGAGCGCCTGCATCGCGGCCCCCAGCTCGGGGCGCGGTTGGAACAGCCGGGTGCCTTCTTCGCCTTCCCCGGGGGCGATGTCGATCCGTGCCATGCCTTGCTCCTCGTAGTGAGACAATGCTATGTGGAGTGAGACTAACCCTATCAACGGGATCTCGCCGCCGCAACGCCCCACCTTCCGCCACCGGCCTTCTCCGACGGGCCCCGTGTTGGCGGCCATTGCCGCAGAATGAGGGCGCCGCGGCGCCGGACTAGCGGGCGCGAGTGCCGCCGTCGACGGGGAAGATGCCGCCCGTGATGTAGGAGGCGTCTGCGCTGGCGAGGAACGCCACCATCGCGGCGATCTCATCGGGTTGGCCGTAGCGTCCCATGGGCGTCGACGCGGCGAGGTTCGTGTGTACGGCCTTCCGGGTCATCCGGGTTCACGCCTCGCTCCATGGCGCGCATCATGCGCGTCTCAATGGGACCGGGACAGACGGCGTTGACGCGGATGCCGTCGCCAACCAAGGCGATGGCCGCAGACTTCGTCAAACCCACGACGGCACTCTTGCTGGCCCCGTATGCCGCCGCTTTGGAAGTGGCTTGGAGCCCCGCGACCGAGGCTGTGTTGACGATCGCGCCCCCGCCCGCTTCCCGCATCACTCGCGCCACAGCCTGCAACCCGAGAAAGACCCCGTTGACGTTGACCGCGAAGACCCGATCGAATTCGTCTTCTGGGTACTCCAGCAGCGGTCCGACCCAGCCCTCGATCCCCGCGTTGTTGAAGAACACATCGATCTGTCCGAATTGGTCGAGTGCCGCCTGGACATAGCCGTCGACCTCGCTGGCTACGGTGACATCGGCTGGATGGGGCGCGATTTGGCCGCCAGCCCGGTGTACCGCTGCCACCGTCTCGTCCAGTTCAGAGTCCAACAAATCAACGGCCAGGATGCGGGCGCCCTCTGATGCGAAGCGGAGGGCCGTCGCCCGGGCGATGCCCCCCGCGGCTCCCGTAATCACGACGACCCTACCCTCGAATCGGTCTGGCATCGGCAATCCTCGCTCCTCGTGCAGGTGGCGGCGGGGTATACCAGCGGGCGCCAGGGTCAGCGCCAGAGGACCTGATCGTGGGATTCATCCATCGGTGGCGTCTCGCCCAACTAGCGCCCCTTGAAGTCCGGCGTGCGTTTCTCCATGAACGCCTTGGGTCCCTCGATGGCGTCCTCGCTGCCGAAGACCCGCCGTGCCAGCAGCGACTCCAGCCCGAAGGCGTGCTCCCAGGACATCCCCATGGCGCCGCGCACGGCGATCTCCTTCGCGGTCCGCACTGCGACTGGTCCGTTGGCGCAGATCGTGTCGGCGTAGGCCTGCGCGACCAGCATCACCTCGTCCTGCGGCACGACCCGATTCACGAGCCCGAACTGCATCGCGCGCGCCGCGCCGATGCGTTGCCCGGTGAGCAGGATCTCCATCGCCACGGCCCAGGGGATCTGGCGCGGCAGCCGAATGTGGGACCCCGCCGAGGGGATGAGGCCCCAGCGCACTTCCTGCAGGCCGAACTCCGCCGTCTCCGCAGCGACGCGGATGTCCGTCCCGAGCATCATCTCCAGCCCCCCGGCGATGCAGTAGCCGTTGACGGCCGCCAGGATCGGCTTGCTGATCCGGTGGAATTGGCGGTCCTCGGAGATGGCGATCGGATCGTTGCGCGCCGACGCGGTCGTGTTGGGGATGGTGCTGCCCAGGTCGGCCCCGGCACAGAAGGCGCGGTCGCCCGCCCCGGTGATGATCGCGACCCAGAGATCGGGGTCGTGGTCGAAGTCGGCCATTGACTCGCGCAGCAGTGCCCCCATTTCGGGGTTGATCGCGTTCATCACCTGCGGGCGGTTGAGGGTCAGGACGGCGCGGCGCCGGCCGTAGTCCTTTTCATATATCAGCGGTGTCTCGGCCATGCGCTTTTCCTTCAGTGGTCGTGGGTCCTCGCTGTCATCCTCATGAGCAGCGGAAGCTAATGTCGAATCGTCAGCCATCCTACGCCGCTCCACGCAGACGGCAGAACGCGCGGGGATGCCTCAGGCGTCTGTCAACCGCGAAAACTGCCGGACGGGCGCCTGGTCCGACACCAGGGCCTGCTCCAAGCGGCCGCCGCCGTCTATTCTGTGCGGGCGTTCGCAGCGAAGGCGCGCACGCCACAGAGTAAAGAGGACCGATGACGAAGCAAGGGGTCGTGCCCGATGCCTTCAGCCAGCCGTTTTGGGACGCCGCCAACGACGAGCGCCTGGTGATCCAGCACTGCGGCGCCTGCGAGCGCTTGCAGCATCCGCCCGCCGAGAGCTGCCGCACGTGCGGCTCGGGTGAGGAGCTCGAATGGAAGCCGGTCAGTGGCCGCGGCAGGATCTACAACTATGGCGTGGTGCACGACTGTCCGGTGCGCTTGCTGCAGGAGGATCAGCCGTTCAACGTCGCCGTGATCATGCTGGACGACGACCCGGGGATCCAGATGTTCTCGCACCTCCCGGGCACGCCCGTGGACGCGGTGCCGGTGGGCGCCGCGGTGGAGGTGACCTTCGAGCCCAGCGCGAACGGCCAGCTCGTGCCTGAGTGGCGGGTCATCGACTGACCTCGGTGTGATCCGTGAGAGCGGCAGGGAGAGGGAACCATGACGACAGCAACCGCCCCAGAGTCGATGTATCGCAACGACGAAGGGCTCGGCATCTGGGAGCACCGTGGCAAGGTCGCGGCGGTGGGAGTCGGCCACGCGCCGACGACGAGACGCTGGGACGGTCGCCCGGAGACGAGCGTGGGTGCGATCAGCATTCAAGCGCTGCGCCGCGCGATCGAGGACGCCGGGGTGGCGCCGGATCAGATCGACGGGTTGGTGGTCGTCCCGGTGACGACGACGGGCGCTTTCTGGGAGGCAGGCAAGCCGCTGCCGACGGATGTGATTGAGAGTTTCGAGCAGACGGACGATCCGCTCGACGGCGTGGCGAAGCTCAGTACTGAGTGGCTGCTGGCCAACATGCCCGAGCTGAGCAACGTGCAGTTCACGATGTACGGGCCGGGCTGCATGTCGAACGCCCTCAACGTGGCAGCCCAAGCCGTGGGCGACGGTTTGACGCACACCTGCCTGGTGGTGAAGAGCTGGCACAACTTCGAAGGCCGCTATTACCAGGGTGGCGCGAACGCGGGGGAGGCGCTGCCCGGTACCGCCGCGATAACCCAGCTCTGGGGCGCGCCCGCTTGCTATGGCACTGCGTTGCAATTCGCCGAGTATTGCCGCAAGTACGGCAAGAGCCACGAGATGATGGCCCCGTTCATGGAGAACTCGCGCCGCAATGGTCTGATGTTCCCGGAGGGGTATTGGGCGCAGCACCGGCCGGAGGAACTGGCGCCGGAGGACTACCTGGCGTCGCGCTGGATCGCCAAGCCGGCGAACCTGTTCGACAATGACCTCCCGATCATGATGTCTGGCGCCTACTTGTTTTCCACGGCCGAACGCGCCGCGGGGATGAGACAGAAGCCGGTCTATATCCTCAATCACGCCTCGAGCAACACCCGTTCCCGCAGCCTGTTTCCCACGCTGGACGAGGTGGAGGAAGAAACCGCTCGCACGGCGCGGAAGATCTACGAGGGCGCGGGAATCACCGCGGCGGACCTGTCCTTCGAGAACATGTACGACGGCTTCTCGCTCTTTCACCAGTTCCACCTGGAGGGTCTGGGCTACCGCGGGATCAAGTTTGGCGAGGCGTTGGACTTCTACCAGACCGACATCAGTATCGAAGGGCCCAACCCGGTCTCGCCAAGCGGCGGCAATATCGGCAGCGGGCGCAGCCGCGTCTGGATGCATACGGATTGCATCCAGCAGCTGCAGGGGCGCGCAGGAGCGCGTCAGGTCACTGGGGTCAAGCCGGAGGTCGCGGTCTCCGGCGGGCCGATGCCCTCGGGCGGGAACTACACGGTTTGGAGCGCCAGCCCCGACTAGTCCGTGGCTGAAACGGCAGGAGACTTGCAGGTGGTGGTTCTGATCAGCTTTGACATCGACGGCACGCTCGAGGTGGGCGACCCGCCGGGCGTGTTGACCATGGATATGGTGCGCCTGGTGCGGGAGAAGGGCTTCCTGATCGGGAGCTGCTCCGACCGCACGCTGAGCGGCCAACGTGCGATCTGGGCGCAGCACGAGATCGAGGTCGACTTCGTCGTCTCCAAGCACATGCTGCCCGACGTGAAGGCGCAGTTCGAAGCCGACGTGTATTACCACATCGGCGACCGGGAAGATCTCGACCGCCGGTACGCGCTCGCGGCCGGATTCGAGTTCCTCTGGCCGCACGAGGCGGTCGCCCATCCGCATTTCCTGGCCACGGGCTGATTCAGGGATCGTGACGGACCGCGGCTAAGCCGGGTCCGGGATTGGGTCGTCCCAATCGATGCCGCACTGAGAGCACCAGCGCAGGAGCCAGTAGTCGCCGTCGGGGCTCTCGTCGCCGCGTTCCGCGTGGATCTGACCTCCGCAGCGACACGGCCTGGGAAAGCCCCGCCAGCAGCCGCCGCAGTGTGCACCGGTCTCGTGTTCCTGTTGGAACTGGGGATGCAGCGTGGTCATCAGCCTCATCCTAGCGTGAACGATCGCACCGGCTCTTCCCGGCGACCAGCTCCCGCACGACGTTGGTACAGACGATCATCCCCGCCGCAGCTTGGTCCGTCACCCGCGCCGCGATCTGCATCGCCGTGCCGTAGAGGTCGTCGTGCTCGGCGATGGCTCGCCCGCGTTGAGGCCGATCTTTACCCCCAGGTCAGGTTTAGCGAGGTTGGCCACTGTTTCCTGGATCTCGCTTGCGCGCAGTCGAGGGCGTTGGAGGCGGTTCTTTCCGCGCTTCCCGATGCCGCGTGCGATCGGCGCGCCTGACGCGCATCCACGACCTGCGCGGTCGTGGATGCGGCGGATACGCTCGGCCGCGGCTGGGCCGTCTTCGCCTTGGCCGACGGCTCTGCGGTGTCGCCCGCACCCGCTATCCCCGAGGGCCAGCTCAGCGCCGAGGCGATCGCGATCCTCGATGAGGCGTACAAGTGGATTCTGGTGCCGGAGCAGCCGGCCCAGGGCGACCAACTCAACGCACTTCGTTGGAACGTGGTTCAGCTCCGTGGGGACGTCACGGAACGGGGCAGCGTGGTCGACCGCGTGGCGCATCGACTGGAACAGGACGAGCTGCTGCTCACCAAGTGGTCGCCGCACGGCCTCAAGCGGGAGCTCGATCAATGGCTCTGGAAGGAGGACGCGCCACACGTGTCGGCAGCGCAACTCTGGGACTATTTCGCTCGCTACCCCTACCTATCCCGGCTCCGGGCCAGGGGCGTCCTCGGGGGCGCGATCAAGGACGGTGCGCGGACCGACGACTACTGGGGCTACGCGAAGG